>ERZ780141.248-NODE-248-length-43159-cov-3.337648_pt1 | contig 43159 bp, 33 predicted proteins | sample MGYA00433080_ERZ780141 | MGnify/ENA primary metagenome ERZ780141 (study PRJEB29588, sample SAMEA2154047) | human gut metagenome | biome: human gut; feature: human-associated habitat; material: faeces | place: Denmark | collected 2008/2010 ... | reverse complement strand
GGAGAGTGACCGGGCGTTCGCGGCCTCTATTTTCGGGGCGGGCGCTTGTATCGGTGCTTTGGCCGCGCCGTTGACGATTCCGCTGCTGGCTAAATATTGGGGCTGGGAATTATCGTTCGTCATCATTGGTGTATTGGGCTTTATCTGGATGGGATTCTGGGTATTCATGTACACACCGCCCGAGAAGAGCCGGTTTGTCAATGCTGCCGAACTGGAATACATCGGACAGGACAAGCTGCTGGAAGCTGATCTGGTGAATGAGGAGGAGGCTGATGAAAAGAAGATGTCTTTGTTGGAATGCTTCCGTTATCGGCAGACCTGGGCTTTCTTGCTGGGAAAATTCTGTACGGATGGTGTGTGGTGGTTCTTCCTCTTTTGGACACCTTCCTATCTGAATACCCAGTTTGGAATCAAGACGACAGAAGGATTGGGCATGGCGTTGATCTTTACTTTATATGCTATCGTCATGTTGTCGTTGTACGGAGGAAAGCTTCCTACGATTTTTATTAAGCGGATGAAAACGAACCCATACGAGGCCCGCATGAGAGCGATGTTGATCTTTGCCTTCATTCCGTTGGTTGTTTTGTTTGCCCAGCCGTTGGGTACGTATTCTCCCTGGTTTCCGGTTATTTTGATCGGTATCGGGTGTGCGGCGCATCAGTCCTGGTCGGCCAATATCTATACGACTGTGAGCGATATGTTTCCGAAGAAGGCGATTGCCACGGTGACGGGAATTGGTGGCATGGCAGGCGGCGTCAGTTCGATGTTGATGCAGGCGAGTGCCGGCAATCTCTTCGTCTATGCGGATAAGGTACAGCTGGAATTTCTGGGCTTTGTTGGGAAACCGGCCGGATACTTCATCATCTTCTGTATATGTTCAGTAGCTTATCTGGTGGGCTGGATCATTATGAAGACGCTGGTGCCGAAGTATAAGATTATCGCTGGTTAATCATTTTCTGAAATAAACGAGAGCCGGAAACGGAACTCACCGGAATCAAAACCGATTCCCGTTTATTTCGTTTTAAAAGCTGCCTGCTTTTTCCTGAAAACACGCCGGCTTTTTAGGAAAATACGCCAGCTTTTCAACAAAAGACGCCGGCTTTTTGAGGTGTCGGGACAAGGGCTTGTCAATTCGTCTCCTGATACCTTGTCAACGGAAAGATATAAACGAATTAATGCAATAAAATATGAATCTGTTTGATGTAAAAGATAGAGTGATCGTCATCACCGGAGCAACCGGTGTATTAGGCCGGGCGATGGTGCGCCACTTTGCCGAAGAAGGAGCGAATGTGGTGATTTTAGGCCGGAATAAACAAGTCGGGAATCAGTTGGCCGACGAGGCGGTAAAGGCCGGAGGTACGGCTGTATTTTATACGACGGACGTACTCGATAAAGCTCGGCTGGAGCAGAATTATGCCGACATCATGGAGCGCTTCGGCCGGATTGATGTGCTGATCAACGGGGCCGGAGGAAATATGCCGGGAGCGACAATAGCTCCAGACAAAACCCTTTTCGATTTGGATTTGGAAGCCATGCGGCAAGTGGTGGATCTGAATCTCTTCGGAACGGTTTTGCCGACGATGATTTTTGCCCGGGCCATGGTGGCACAGAAGCAGGGCTCCATTATCAATATCGCTTCCGAAGCCGGATTGCGTCCGCTTACACGGGTGGCAGGCTATGGAGTAGCGAAAGCGGCTGTCATCAACTTCACGAAATATATGTGCGGCGAACTGGCTACGAAGTATGGTCCGGGCCTGCGGGTGAATGCCATTGCTCCGGGTTTCTTCCTGACCGAACAGAACCGAACCTTATTGACAAATCCGGACGGAAGCCTGACACCGCGGGCAGAAACCATTCTGGCACATACACCTTTCAAGCGTTTCGGCGAGCCGGAAGAATTGTTGGGTACGCTGCAATGGCTGGCCAGTGATGCTTCGCGTTTCGTATCCGGTACTTTGACCGTTATTGACGGTGGTTTCGATGCGTTTTCTATTTAGTTAATTCAAATACTCATAAATATGTATCTATGTAAACAATCCTGGCGCTGGTACGGACCGAATGATCCGGTCAGTCTGTGGGATATCCGGCAGGCCGGAGCCACTGATGTCGTCCATGCGCTGCATCATATTCCCAACGGAGAAGTTTGGAGTATAGAAGAAATCCGGAAACGGCAACAGCTGATTGCTGAAACTGGTTTAGTCTGGAGTGTCGTGGAAAGTGTTCCGGTACACGAACATATCAAGACGCAGACCGGCGATTTCCAGCGTTATATTGATAACTATAAAGAGACCTTGCGGAACTTGGCTGCCTGCGGAATCCGTTGTGTGACATACAACTTCATGCCGGTCCTTGACTGGACACGCACCGACTTGGCCTATACCATGCCTGACGGCTCGAAGGCCTTACGTTTTGAGCGGGCGGCTTTCCTGGCCTTCGATCTTTTCATCCTGAAACGCCCCGGGGCAGAACAGGAATATTCGGAAGCGGATAAGGAAATAGCCCGTCGCCGCTATGAACAGATGGATGAGGAAGAGAAACAGCGCCTGGTGCGCAACATGATCGCCGGACTGCCCGGTTCGGAAGAAAGCTTCACCCTCGAACAGTTCCAGGAAGCATTGGATCGTTACAAAGACGTGGATGCCGACAAGCTGCGTGATAACCTGGTATATTTCCTGTCTGAAATAACACCGGTAGCCGATGAAGTAGGAGTTGACCTAGTGATTCATCCCGACGATCCGCCTTATCCGATTTTAGGTCTTCCGCGCATCCTTTCAACGGCAGATGATTTTCGTCAGTTGATAAAAAGAGTGCCTAACAAATCGAATGGCTTGTGTCTCTGTACCGGATCATTCGGGGTGCGTGCCGACAATGATTTGGTGGCGATGATGTATGAGTTTGCCGACCGGATTCATTTCGTTCATTTACGCAGTACGAAACGGGATGCCGAAGGCAACTTCTACGAAGCCAATCATCTGGAAGGCGATGTTGATATGTATGGCATGATGAAGGCTCTGCTGGAGATACAACAACGGCTGAAAGTCTCTATCCCGGTACGTCCGGACCACGGCCATCAGATGGTGGATGACCTACGGAAGAAAACCAATCCGGGCTATTCCTGCATCGGTCGCCTGCGTGGCTTGGCCGAACTTCGTGGCTTGGAATTAGGTATCGCTCGTTCGATGGAATAATGGTTTGTTCTTTGCGGGAATAAGAAGTTGATCATATAGAGAGGCACGGAAACAGGAGTTTCAATTTGGCTCCTTGTTTCCGTGCCTCTATTTTATTATTCCTATTTTAAGATGTTTACTCTTATAGGCTATAACGGTACAATAAATCCTTCAGTTCTTTGTCACTCAGATTTTCACGCTCAGATTTATCATAAATGGCCAATAATAGTACTTGGTCGTTTTCATCTGTATGCACAGTCACCAATGTAATAACTCTGGCTCCTCCGCTTTTACCTTTCCCTTTTGAAGTGATGCTTAAACGGATCTTATGAAGGCCTCGACCTAAATCCGTTCCCATCCAAGGATTTTCTCGAAGCTGGTCAAGCAAGTAAGCAAAATCATCTTTCATCGATTTATAATGCTTAGCCAACTTCTTCAGGCTACGAGAAAATTCAGGCGTTGCAATAATGTTACAGCTCATGCAGTAAATCCTCCGCATTGATGGGCTGGAGCTTTCCTTCCTGTATTAGCTTGGCTTCCTTGCAAGCTTGCTCGATATGTGCCTCTATCTCCTGGCGAGACATATAGGAAGTTACCGGTTCTTTTACATTCGAGACTTTCGCCTCTTCTGCATTGAGCAAGTCTTCTACTTTCTTCAGCAAGGAAAGATCCTTCACCTCGAGAATCCGGCGTATCAGTTCGTTTTGTTCAGACTGTAAGCTTATCGTATTCATTTAGATTCCTTTCTTCTGATTGAATGAGACAAAAGTATGTATTAATCTATCAATATCCAAACAGCCCTTAATCATCTGTCCGTTTAGAAATGATTCAACGCCAAAGCTGTAGTATCCTGATACTGCTGCTGCAGTTCCACCAGTTTCTTTTCCAACTGACGGGTGATCTCCTCGTAACCCGGCTGGCCGTAAAGATTCTTCATTTCCGACGGATCTTCCTGCAGGTCGTATAATTCCCACGTGTCGATGTCGTTGTAGAAATGGATTAACTTATAGCGGTCTGTGCGGACTCCGTAATGGCGCTTCACCGCATGTTCGGCCGGATATTCGTAGAAGTGATAATACAAGGCATCGCGCCAGTGGGCTGGCTTTTCTCCTTTCAGGAAGGGCAGGAACGATTCTCCGTGCATGTCTTTAGGTATTTCCACACCAGCCAGTTCCAGAATGGTCGGCGCATAATCGATATTCTGGACGAACGCATCCACGTCTCCATGAATACCACCCGGCAGACGAACCAGCAGCGGTGTGCGGAACGACTCTTCATACATAAAGCGTTTGTCGAACCAGCCGTGCTCGCCCATATAGAAACCTTGGTCGGATGTATAGACAATCATGGTGTTCTCTAATAATCCGGCTTTCTCCAGATAATCCAGTACGCGACCGATGTTGCGGTCTACCGAATGGATCACCCGCAGATAATCCCGCATATACTGTTGGTATTTCCATTCAGCCAAAGCCTTGCCGGAAAGATTCGCCTTCTTGAATTTCTGGATGATCGGATCGTAGTGAGCATCCCAAGCCTTCTTCTCTTCGGGTGTCATGGTGTCGTACATGTGGCGCCCAACTTCTTCCAATCCGGTTGTCGTATGGATTTCGTTCTCTTTATCTGCCATCTTCAGGTCATAGACCAAGTCCATATCCTTGAAGATGCTCATCTCTTGGGCAGCAGCAGCCTGACGGCCTTCATAATCGTCGTAGAAATTGTCTGGCAGCGGGAAAGTCTTGTCGCTGAAAAGCTCCAGATCCTGTAAATCCGGCATCCAGGTACGATGCGGAGCCTTGTGATGAAGCAAGAGGCAGAACGGTTTGCTCTTGTCGCGCTGGTTCTCCAGCCAGTCGATTGCCTTATCGGTGATGACATTCGTTGCATATCCTTTCGAGGTAATCTCTTCGCCGTTCTTGATAAACGGTGCATTGTAATAAATACCCTGTCCGATCAGGATTTCTGAATAATCAAATCCGGTAGGAGCGGAAGTCAGGTGCCATTTCCCGATGATTGCTGTCTGGTATCCGGCTTTCTGCAATAACTTTGGATACGTCTGCTGACTGCCGTCGAAAACAGCACTGTTGTCGGTAAAGCCATTCGCATGACTGTGTTTACCGGTCAGCATACATGCCCGGCTGGGACCACTGATGGAATTGGCTACAAAACTATTGGTGAAACGAACACCCTCGTTGGCAATCCGGTCGATATTAGGCGTCTGGATAAACCGGTTATCATACGCGCTGATTGTCTGGTATGAATGGTCGTCCGACATGATATAGAGAATGTTCATCGGTTTCTTCTCTTGCTGCCCGTTAGACTGGGCCTGCTTGTTGTTGCACGCATAGAAAGGCAGTGCCAACACCGGCAGCGTAAGTAGCCATCTGTTTGTTTTCATAGATTTGATCTTTAATGATTAATATTTGATGATGAAAGTACAAAGGTAATAAAACTGCGTTAAGTCTTCGTCTTTTTCGGCAAATAAGCCTGTTATTTCCCGCAAATAAAACGGAGAACAACAGGCTTATTTCGTTAACGAGTCAGATGTATTACCGGACGACTGGTTCTTCTTTCAGTGTACCGCCTTCGTTATATCGCTGGTTGTTGGGCAAGCCTTTCTGCCCGACACCTTCTTTCATCAGCTCTTTCAATTCCGGCAAATGGTATTGATAGACACCACGCGGGTTCACCTGATATTTCTTGCAGATAGAAGCTGCCATGCCGACTACTTCGCCCATCATTCCGGTTGTTCGCATGACGCGTACCGTTCCCAAGGCGACGTGTGTCACACTGATATTCCGACCAGCCATGAACAGGTTGTCAATGTTGCGCGAATACAGGCAACGGTATGGAATCGGGTATGGATAGATGTTAATATGTTTGGCAATCGACTTGAATTCCTGACCGGGAAAATTCTCTGTATTCTTCGGATCCGGATAATGCAGGTCGATACTCCATGTAGAAGCAGCCGAACCGTCTTCATGGACTACATGCTTCCGCAAGTCGTCTTCTTTCAGGATATAATCACCCATCAACCGGCGTGATTCCCGTTTCCCGGAGATGTAAGCTACCCAAGCCAGCTTCCGGTTCTTATACACATCGTTTTCCTTCATTTCATTCTTGAGATAACTCCAGTTGGAATAAACCACCATCAATCCATAGTCTCGGATACGTTCGAAATCCTTGATCTGGTCGTAGTTCATACCTGTTTCCCAAGTCCATTCACCCATTGTCACCTTTTCACAATTCTTCTCGTTGAAATCAACTCCATATTCAAATTGTGGAAAAGAAGAAGGCTTTTTTGTGTCTTCCGAATACCATTGCACGGAAGCACCCATTGTCATCTTATCTGCCTGTTCTGGAGCTGTACTTTCTCCAAACTCATCCCGACTTTCACGTCCCATCCGATAATCGGCACCAGCCAAGTAACCAATGGTACCATCACCTGTACAATCAGAGAACAACGGTGCTTCGAAACGTTTCTCTTCGCCTGTCTCAATATGCTTGGCGATGACCGCTGTGATGCGATTCCCTTCTTTCTCTACAGCGATTGCACGATAGTTGGTGAATAAGGAAACATTCTTTTCCTTCAGCAGCCAGTCCATCTTCTTTTGATCCTCATAATAATCGGCAGGCTGGGCATTACCACCTCGCGTCGGGCCAAATTCTTTCTGTAAATTTCCTAATTCTTTATAAGGACCGGCTTCGATGCGTCCACCTAAGTGAACGCGAATTTCCGAACTGTTGTTGCCTCCTATTACCGGACGGTCGTTTAGCAAAGCCACCTTGCAACCTAGTCGGGCAGCCGAAACAGCAGCACTCATTCCGGCAATACCAGCACCTACAACTACCAGATCATATTCTCCGGCTAATGGAGCTTCTGCCGGAAGATTCAGTTTCTCCCGCCGGAACTTTTCTAACGCTGCTACATCCGAAGGAGGAACAGCATCTTCTTCCGTTGTGAAGTAAATAGCATCGCATCGCCCGTCGAATCCAGTCAGATCATGCAAACGCAGTTCCGTATTCACATCCTTGATCGTCACTTTCCCGGCAGCTTGCCACATCCATGCATTTCCTTCGCACCCAAGCGGTGAAGCCAGCTTTTTGTTACCGACATACAAACTGAATTTTCCCGGTCCTTCACCATCTTTCCAGGGCGAAGTCCAGTTGTACGTCCGTACATATACATAATATGTCCCTTTTTCCGGAAAGGTCACCTCTGTTTGTGCGTCTTCCACCGGTTCACCCATACCGTGTGCCATCAGATATGAAGAGCCCATCAGGTCCATAAACTGCTGATCAACTACCCAACCGCCCTTCTTGGTAAAACTTTCTGCCTCGATGAAGAGGTTGGAGGCGGAGGATGCTGCAGATATTGAACAAAAGAATATTAATGAAGATATAAATTTTCGCATATTATTGTAATTTGTTGCTTAATGTTCTTAGTCTTTTTTTTTCGTTCTCACTGATGTACTAGGAGTATCTGTTAAGAAACCATTCTTCTTTAGAAAAGCATCTGTAAGATTCCGTATTTTATAAAACTCCTTGGTCAAAGGTTCTCGATATAAAAAGATTGGATGCCCGGCACCTTTAAAAAGGTGTAATTCACATTCTACTCCATTTTCCCGTATGGTGTTACAAAAGTCTTCAGCTGTTTGAATCGAAACAATTTGATCTTTAGTCCCCACCATAAAGATTGTAGGAGGTGTATTACTGCTTATATTTTGTAAGGGAGAAATGTTTCGATAGCATTGACCGATTGCAGGAAAATCATATCTATCGGAATTCATATCTACTACTGGATAATAAAGAACTAATAAATTGGGTTTATAATCGGCTGAAACTTTATTTGTTGTGCCTATTGTTCCCAAAGAGGCAGCTAAATGTCCTCCGGCTGAGGCTCCAGCCGCCACAATCTTGTTCGGATCAATATTATATGTTGCAGCGTGTTGCCGTAACCATCGGATAGCATCTTGTGCATCAGCAAAACTGTCAAATGGAGTTGACTTGTACAGATATTCTATACGGTAATCAGCTGAAATCGCGACCATTCCTTTTGATGCATAATATGCACATTCTCTATAAAATTGTAGAGGCGTACCCAGTTTCCATCCTCCGCCAAAGAAAAAAATAATTGCTGGGCAACTTTTCTCTTTTTTTACATGCTGCGGATGGAATATATGGAGTGTCAACGAATCCCCGTTAGGCAGTGTTTTATAAGATATTATTTCAGGATGAAAGGTTGTTTTTGCTGGAAGTAGTATCTTTTTTAATGTCTCCATCCATACAGTAGCCATACGTTCTGCACCTGCTTTATTTGGGTGTACTTTGTCTGCCACAGTATTTGTACGCCAGTCGAATCCTGTTGCTTGGTCAACCAATATTACATGGTCATTATTTAATTGATTGACTAATTTGGCTATTCGTTGATTCAATTCTGGTATATAAGCATATTTGGGTAACTTTCCGTTGGGTATTACTTGAGCCAACAGAATGTAAGCATTTGGATTAATATTTTGTATTTTTTGAATGATAGACTGATAGGCTGCGATCATTCCGTTGACAGGTTTTTCTTCTGCAAAATGATTGCCTCCTGCATGAAGTAGTACTATATCTGCGGGGTAAATTCTGTAAAGACTGTCGATTTTTGAGTCTAGGAATTCTACTGTTTTCCCACTGAATCCACAGTGTTTAATAGTTCCTATCCGGCATTTACTTTCACGTGGACCAATAAAGTCAAACTCATAACCTGCGGTAAATAGCTTTTCCCAAAGAGGATATAGATAACAGGTAAAGTAATCTCCTCCTTCTGTACTAGAATCTCCTAACCCCATAATAGTAAACCGTTCTTGTTTTTCTTGTGCTAATAAAGTATTAGATCCACAATAAATAAACAAAAACAAAACGAAATATAGATAAATAAATCTTTTCATGATTATAAAAAATATTGTCCCTCTTCTTTTAACCGTTTTCTTAAATAATTGGTATCAATTTTATGCACATTATTTGCTGTTTGTTTGATAGCATGTGCGGCTGCCATTCCGGCAGCTTCTCCTGTTACTAAACAGCAGGGCATAATTCGTGTACTTCCGAATGCTTCAGCATCTGTTGATATACAGCGTCCAGCAGTCAATATGTTTTTAATTCCTTTTGGTGTCAAACAGCGATAGGGAATTCCATGTGATTCTCCTTTTTTATAATGTTCAGGTTTATGTTTTCCACTATGAACATCTATATAATAACAATTTCGTCCGATTTCATCTTCAAAAGATTTTCGTTGTCGCCAATCTTCTACAGTAAAAATATAATCTCCTTCTATTCTTCTGCTGTCTCTTACACCAAGTAAAGAAGCAGTTCGAACCAAAAAGGCATTAGAAAAAGTACTTGGACATACATCTTTCATCGCTTCTAAATATTGAGCTGCTTTCTGCCTTCCTAAAATCATAGCATCCGATATAGACCAGGGATCTGTTGTATCAACGTGCAAATGTCCGGCATTACATTGGAGTACATCTGGTCCAATCAGATTATTGCAAAAATGTGTATCAACTAAAGGATATTTACCTGAACGCACTGCTTTATATAAGGGAGTAGACTCATCTTTCCAAATATAGAGTTTTGGCCCATTGATATAACTATAAGAGTCAATATTGGCAAAAGAAAAACAGAGACTGGACATTTGGGTGGAACCTTGATTGTCGTATCCTCGTTGAAAAGGAGCACCGGCCCATGCAGCCAAATCCCCATCGCCTGTTGCATCTATATATACTTTTCCTTTAAAAGCAACTAAGCCTGACTTGTTGGATATAATAATAGCATCAACTGTATCATCTGATGCCATTTCTACAGCAGCCAGCCGAGAAAAAAATAGCACCTTTACCCCCGCTTCTGTTACCATTCTGTCATAAACAGACATTAAATGTTCAGGATTTATGCTTACCCAGTCTAATTTATTGGGGGCTTCATGAGGAACTCCTTTTTTTGATTCATTGAAGATTTTTTCAGCGAGTCCCCGATAAATAATTTTTTCTCCATCTGAAAAAGGACTCCAAGCTGGAACCATTCCTGATGTTCCCATGCCACCAAGTTGTCCCATAGCCTCGATTAATAAGGTCTTTGCCCCTTCACGTGCAGCAGCTATTGCTGCTGTGCAGCCTGCAGGACCACCTCCAACTACAATTACATCCCAAGAGTCGTTTACGGATATCTTAGAATGTTTCATAGCAAAAGATTTTTTGTATGGAAGAGTTGCTGATGAAGTTTCTGTTAATCCTGAAACAGCTGCTACAGCAACCATTCCTGTTCTTTTTAAAAAGTTTCTTCTTGAATTTTGCATGATACATTAATGTCGTTTTGTTTCATATTGAGTGGACCATGCCATAAAAATAATGGCATGGTCTTATTCAATGAATATTAATAACCAGGATTTTGTTTCATATTTGGGTTAATCTGGATTTCTGTTGTTGGAATCGGCCATAAATATTGTCGTTCGTCCCAATTCTTTGTTGCGACTACAGCAATTTTACCGGCTGCTTCCATTTTTGTAAAATCGGCTAATCCATTTTCATCAATGTCTGGAGCAAAAGGCCAAAACCAATCTCCTTCATTGACTACTTTTTCAATTAATAAGGAAGATGGATAGAGCATCATGTATACCTTTTTGGACATAACTTTGTCCATCAATTTCCAACGCATCAAATCCATGTACCGTAGTCCCTCTTTTGGAAATTCCATACGGCGTTCAGTGCGCAGAATTGTCCGTAGTTTTTCTTGAGAAGTTTCTGTTACAGCAGGATATTGATCAACAGCAGATTTATTTACACCATATGCTCGTGCCCGTACTTCGTTTATTGCATCCAAAACAGATTGATCTATCTGATTTAATTCAATTTTTGCCTCTGCGTACATCAAAAGCACATCTGCGTATCGTATGACAATCTTAACAGGTTCGATCCGAAATGCATTTTCTAAACATGTCTCGTCCATTCCTTTCTTCCAAGTTAGACCATTGTAAGATGCGTATTGAGCATTGGCTCGTGTATCATTATTTAATATCATCTTACCAGTATTATAGTTCATTACTTCAAGTGCATTTGGATGTGGATTATATTCAATGCCCAAAAAGTTTTCTTCAAACGGAACAATTGTCATACTTAAACGTGGATCACGGTTTTTAAACGGGTCATGAGGGTCGAACAAAGGTGACTCATCAATAGGTAAACCATCTGTACAAATGTATGCAGCAAATAAATCCCATGTAGGATTGGGAGCTCCGTATCCACCTAAATTTCTTGGTAATGGATAGCGGGTATCCACATAAATTCCATATTCTATAGAACGAGGCACTACATAAATAAATTCATTTGATTCCTTCGTACTCTGTAAAAATAGGTCCTGATAATTAGGATGGAGTGAATATATTCCCAAATCCATTACTTGTTTTGTGGCATCTGCTACAATATCATAATCTCTCATATACAAAGCATATCGTGCTTTTAAAGCCAAAGCTGCACCTTTTGTAGCCCGTTGTTCTCCGGAATAAGATACTGGTAAAACAGCTATTGCTTGGTCGTATTCATCATATACAAATTGTTTAACTGTTTCTAAATCAGTTCTCCCCATTGTCATCCCTGTTTCGATGTCAATGTCGTTTTCTACCAAAGGAACATCTCCAAATTTTGATGATAATTTTGCATATGCACTTGCCCGATGAAAATGAGCTTCACCCACTAATATATTGATAGTTGACTCTGAAGCTCCATTGTGGATGGCCCGTTCTGCGTTCAAGATTACATTATTTGCACGGGATATAACTTTATATTGCTTCGACCACAAGTCTGTTACTTTTGAAGTTTGGCCAGTTAGTGTCGCATTTTGAAATTCGGTTAAACCTTCTCTATAAATATTATCATCAGACCAATCAGAAGTCCATGCATCTCCTACTTCATCTATAGCCCAAAAGTCATTCCGATATAGTTCATTCACAGCCATTTTAATTTCTGTTTCATTGGAATACCAACTTTCAGTTGATCCATATGATAGTGGATTCAAATCTAAATCATGGCAAGCTGTCGCCAAGAAACTAAATCCTCCAATTAGACCTATAATTATATTATTTTGTTTCATATTTTTTACTGTTTAAAAATTAGCTGATACACCCAATAAAACAGACGAAGTAATTGGGTAGCCCGTTGTACTTACTTCTGGATCCCAGCCATGAGGATATTTACTTATGCAGAACAAGTCATTACTTGAAATGTAAAAACGAACTGTTTCCATACTGATTTTTTTCATTAAATTAGAAGGTAACGTATAACCGATCGTTAGGTTTTTCATTCTCAAATAGCGACCATTAAATAACCAGTAATCTGACATAGCCATGTTGGAGTCCACATTGTTGCGGGTTAAACGTGGATACTTAACATTTAAATTCTCTTCAGGCGTGTTGTTGGTAGTCCAATAATTGCCATCTAAAATGGCTGGGAATCCTCCCCAATTGTATCTTAATCCTTCTACCATATCTCGTTGAATTCGAGCGTTTTGTTTTCCTACGCCTTGAAACATTAATGAAATGTCAAATCCCTTATAGGAAGCTGATATATTAATGCCATACATATAGCGAGGTAAAGATCCTCCTAAGAGTACACGATCATATTCGGAAGAAATGATTCCGTCAGGTACACCATCAGGACCAGAAATATCCTTATATTTAATGTCACCAACAGCTACATTATTATTTAATTTAGGTGAATTATCTACTTCTTCTTGCGTTTGAAACAAGCCATCACTAACATAGCCATACCATTCATTGAACTCACTTCCTTGCATTTTAACCTGGTCACCTAAAAATTCAGTTCCGCCTAAATCTCCCATTTTAGAAACGAAGTCAGATAAATTGGCAGAAACTGAATAGCTAAAATCTCCAATTTGGTCTCTCCAACCAATTTCAATATCATAACCTTTCGTATCCATTCGCCCTGTGTTTACGTAAGGGCTGTCATATCCTATAAATCGGGGAATCTCTGTAGCGATTAACATATCATGTGTATGTTTCTGATAATAGTCAAAAGCAAAATTCAATCTATTATTCAAGAAGTTTGCATCTAAACCTATATCCCACGTTTCGGTTGTTTCCCAGGAAATATCCTTTACTGCATAATACTGTTGAGCAGCTGACAGTAAGGATGTTACAGTCCCCCCATTTAAGAATAAGGCTGATCCAAAATTTAGTGCAGCTTGCCAAGGATAATAATTCTGCTTATTGCTATTATTGATATCTGAAATGCGTTCATTACCAAGTGTACCCCATGAACCTCTCAATTTTAGGTAAGATAACCAATCCCAATTTCTATCTTTTACAAAAGATTCCTCACTTACGACCCAACCTGCAGAAAATGATGGGAAATTTGCCCAACGGCTATCAGCTGCAAAACGGGAAGATCCATCACGTCGGAAATTTGCTTGTAATAGATAACGATTGTCATAACTATAAGCTATACGACCAAAAAATGAGCGATAAGCATACTCTTCAGCGTTACCGCCGTTGTCTCTATAAGTTTCTGGGCCAATATCCAAATAAGGATAATCCATCAGTTCATATTGATCACGAGATGCATTCAAATTTTCCCAAAATGCGTAATAATCTTCATAACCAATCATTGCTGAAAGAGAATGTTTACCAAATATTTTGTTGTAATTGGCAAAGAACTGAGTTGTTACATCATAATTGTCGTTTCTGTTTTCAGATAAATTTGTAGTTAAAAATCCTGACATGTAACCTCTTATTGTATTTGGATCATTAGCATATGTATAAGGAACCTGTTTCTTGAAGGTTTTTACTTTGCTAAAATTATACATAGGCGCAATCACTGCTGAAATTTTCAGACCTTCAATAGGAGTGATGTCGATTCCTGCTTTTCCACTTATGCGATTGCTCCATGTTTTCTTTTGTCCTCCGTCTGTAATCATCGCTAAAATATTTCCACCGTCTTTTACATCTCCCCACAATCCATTTGTCCAATGAATTGCGTAAATCGGAGGTATAGCTCGAAGGTCTAACTGCATCGGATTTGCGTGTGGCTCTTGAATTCTGGAACGATTAAAGTTTATATCCACATGTGCTTGAATCCATTTGTTTATTTGGATATCGTTGTTTACCCGAACCATAAATCGCTCATAATCTCGATTTATATATAATCCATCAGTTTTATCATATCGAAATGAAGCTTTTGTTTTGACAACTTTGCTTCCGCCGGCTATATTGATAGAATGAGTTTGGCGAGGAGCTGAACTTTTAAAAACAGCATTCTGCCAATCTTCCACTGGGTATGCATCAGGATCTGTTTCATGGTATTTTAACCAATTGTTAACTTGATCTTCTGAATAAGTCTGATACCATCCTCCTGAGTTATTGTCATTATAACGTGTTTCATTTACCATTTCAAGAAAACGTTGCGCTCCTACATACTTTGGTAATTTTGTAGGCATTTCCCATCCATATTCAAAGTTGTAGTTCAGAGATAAATCGTTTGTTTTTGCACGTTTAGTTGTGATAACAATAACGCCGGCGGCAGCTCGTGAACCATAAATAGAGGCAGATGCTGCATCTTTCAATATAGACATGTTTTCTACATCCTCAGGATTTACTTGATTGATATCACCAGGAACACCGTCTATGATAACAAGTGGACTTGTTTCTCCGATTGTCGTTACACCACGAATTTTGATTGATGCTGTTGCTCCTGGAGCACTGTTGTCACGTGTTACTAATACACCCGAAGTTGCTCCTTGTAAGGCTGTGGATAATTGGGTCGTTCTTCTGGCGGCCAAATCGTCTCCTTTTACTGCTCCGACAGCACCAGTTAAATCTTTCTTTTTCATTGTACCATATCCAACAACTACTAATTCATCCAAAGCCTGAGAATCTTCTTTCAAGGTGATGGATAGATTGGACTGATTACCCACTTTTGTTTCATAATCGCCATAACCAATATAAGAGACTAAGAGCATCGCTCCCTCCGGTACTTCCAAAGAGAATTTACCGTCCATGTCGGTGATAGTTCCGTTGGTGGTACCTTTGACAACGACATTAGCTCCGATGACGGCTTCTCCGTTGGGATCAACTACTGTTCCGGTGATGATTCGTTTCTGTTGGTTTATCGATGTAGTTGTTCTTTCGGCAGCTCTAAAAAGATATATCTTGCCGTCTTTTATTTCATAGCCGATGGCTGTGTTGCCGAACATAGCATTTAATACTTCGCTCACTTCGGTGTTGACGAAGTTGAGGGATACTTTGCGATTCAGATCGACAACTTGTGCGCTATAGGCCAGGCTGAGTCCTGTTTGATCTGCAATGCTGTTTAATACAGTTTTGACTTTTGCGTTGTTGACCGTTACAGAAACCTGCTGGGCATCCGCATTGGCTGCGAAAGCTGAAATCGAAAGCATTAACGATAATGCTGTTAGTTTCATGGATCCAGGTATTTTATTCGTTAATAATAAATAACTTCCAGCGATGGAAGCCTTGTGTTTTTCTTCCATATCTTTGTACAGATTAATGATGTGTTGAAAACTTTGTTTTTTTATGTCTTTAATTGTAGCCGGAAAGGGTAGGAGCTTTTCGGCTATTTTTATGTTTTTAATTATCCACTCATATGGCTTGTATTATTTACAGGTTAAACAATTAAATATATATCTTTTTTTCTTAATAGACACGCGACGCAGGAAAAAGGATGAGTAAGAAACTGTTTTTTTTGAAAAAAGTTTTTGTTTATGATAAAACGTTTTTGTGAGGTCTGTTTTTACTACTTTGTAGTATAACCCTCCCTACAAAATGGCTTTACCACATTCGTCGAAAAGCTTTACCATATTTGTCAAAAAGCTTTAGCACATATATGGAAAAGCTTTTCGACGGATGTCAAACAATTACTTTGTAACGGGATTTGGATTACCGGGTAGTAGGAAATGTATGTAAATCCTTATGGAATGTATGGCGACAGAGTTATGTTTGATCGGCGGAAGATGCGTGAATTAAATAAAGGCAATAGGCTCTGAAACGACCACTTTGCAAAATTTATAGACAAAATTGAAGGCATCATTTGAAAGTCTCCGGAAAAAGTTCTACATTTGTGTAAGTCTTTTCTATGTAGGAAGGATAACTGTTAAGCGTTAAGGCATTATCCAAGTTCAGGAAATCCCCAATTTCAAGACAACAACTGGATAATACAAATGACGCTCCACGGGCTATATTCGCATGTATGTTAATCATAGATAAAAATATAGGCGTGGGGCTTTGTGTATTATGTTGTTGAGTATGGGGATACTTCTGAGCGGTAATACCAAAGTTCCCACGCTTCACTCTATATATAAATGCAGCTCCGAGGGGACAGAGTTGGTTATACTGAACATCATGAAAGCAACGAGTTTTAAAGAGGAGTCTTGTGTCTCCGTCGTTTTCCAACTTCCGTTTTTGATTATTCGTGACGGGATTTTGTCTCCTCCCGGTTTCTCCTCCGTTTCTTTCCGTGTTCCTTTACGTTTTTACAAATAACATGCCATATCTTTTAGCTGAAATTTGTTATGGCTACGGCAAGTGATTATTTGAAAGGTGCCGACGAAGATGAACATGCAAAATGCAGTCCGGATTTGTCAGAGAAAGAGACGGAAAGTGAAGTCGATCTAGTACATCATACTTTTGACCCCATATCCGATAAGATAGATGCAATAGAAAAGGATTTAGATCTTTTATTGGATATGTTAGAAAAAGAAATATGACAAAACGACGTCAATATTTAAGATATTGTGACGTTTTGTCTGATAGATGGCAGTAATAATGTCTTGAATGGATTTAAAACGTTTTTATTTATATACAGAATTATACACAAGAGTTTGGAATGAATAAAGTAAATACGGATTCTCGCCAGGAAAAAGAGATGAAATATTTCTTTTCTATAGGTGAGAAGGGGTTGTGTGTGTATTTGTAGTATATTTGTGTTGGGTGCACCAGAAGTGATTCTTGTGCACCCTTTTCATGAAATTTTCAGGTAAGATACGTTTTTTATATGCTGAAATAAGCTACATTTGTACAATCCGGATAGAAAAAGCAAGTAGGGTTTCTGAATTACTTGCCTTCCCGTGATGCCTGCAATCAAATAAGATTCGAACACAACTAAAATTATACGTATGAAAAAAACGATGTGGACAAGATGGTTTGCAGCCATCTTATTCGTGGGTGGGCTGGCGGCCTGTTCGCCCAAAGATATCAATGTAGGGAGCTGGCAAGTAATCCCTTTGCCGCAGGAAATAATGGAAATTCCCGAGGCGGCTCCTTTTGTAATCAATTCATCTACTGTGATCAGTTATCCCGAAGGCAATGAACAGCTGGAGCGGACAGCCCATTTTCTGGCTTCTTATATCCGGAAAGTGACGGGAACAAACGTGAAGGTGGCTGTAAAGGGTGGAAAAAATACGATCGCATTGCAGGTTGATGCATCGGTTTCTCCTCAAAAAGACGGATACGAGCTGCAGGTCTCGGCAGACGGAATTACCGTGAAAGGGGCATCCGAAGTCGGAGTTTTCTATGGTATCCAGACTATTTACAAGGCGTTGCCGATAACAGACGGAAAGACGTTGGGGGCTGTTCCGGCTGGAACGGTTAAGGATTATCCGCGTTTCGGATACCGCGGGTTTATGGTAGATGTCGGACGCCACTTTTTCTCGGTAGATTATCTGAAGGAAATCATTGATATGCTGGCTATGCACAACATCAATTATTTCCATTGGCACCTGACGGAAGACCAGGGTTGGCGTATCGAGATCAAGAAATACCCGAAACTGACGGAGATTGGTTCGCATCGGAAGGAAACAATTACGGCTCCGGGATCCGACAAATACGACGGCGTTCCGGTGAGTGGATATTATACGCAGGAAGAAGCCAAGGAAATTGTACAATATGCTGCCGACCGTTTTATTACGGTGATACCGGAAATTGATATGCCGGGGCACATGCTGGCGGCTCTGGCTTCTTATCCGGAGTTGGGTTGTACGGGTGGTCCGTATGAAACGGCTACCAAGTTTGGTATCTTTAATGAAGTATTGTGTGGCGGTAATGAGGAGACATTGCAGTTTGCCAAAGACGTCATCAATGAAATTATGGATATCTTCCCATCTCCTTATATTCATATCGGAGGTGATGAATGTCCGAAGGTGGAATGGAAGAAATGTCCGAAATGCCAGGCAAAGATTAAGGAATTAGGATTGAAAGATACACCGGAACATTCGAAAGAGAACCAGCTTCAGGCTTATTTCATGGGCGAAGTGGAAAAAGAAATTCTCAAACGGGGACGGAAGATGCTGGCATGGGATGAGATTCTGGATGGTGATCCGGCTAAGAGTACGACTGTGATGGCATGGACCGGCGTGAAGGCCAGTGTTCGCTCGGCACAATCCGGTTTTCAGACAATCGTTTGTCCGATCAGTCACTTGTATTTCAGTAATCCGGGATATAACCGGCTGACTGGAGTCACCAGCGTGGCACGGGTGTATAACTTTGAACCGGTCAATGAAGCCTTGACTCCCGAAGAAAAAGACCGTATCATCGGCGTACAAGGTTGTATCTGGACGGAATGGACGAAAGACAGTACGAAGATGGAATGGCAGATGATGCCTCGTATTGCTGCCTTGAGTGAGTTGCAATGGAGCCGTCCGGAAAAAGACTTGGATGGATTCTTGAAGCGGCTTCGTCATCAGTTGGATTTGTATACGTTGAATGGATATCATTATAAGGAAGATATTGAAGACGTAACGATGGATATCAATCCGGCAGGCGATGCCGGTAAAGCGGTCGTAACGCTCTCGACTTTCGATAACGCTCCGGTTTATTATACAACGGATGGAACAGAACCGACGGAAACATCTTTGCGTTATCAGGAACCGTTTACGATAGACGGTCAGACGCCAACCGTTAAAGCCAAGGCTATCCGTAACGGTCGGGAAAGTCAAGTGGTGGAAGAATCGTTGCAATATAACTTAGCCACCATGCGCCCGGTTCGTTTGAACTCGAAGCCAGACGATGCTTATACTTATAAAGGAGCTTCTCTTTTGGTGGACGGACTGAAGGGCGACGGGAATTATCGTTCGGGTCGTTATATAGGTATCTATGGAAGCGATTTGGATGTGATTGTTGATTTAGGAGAAGAAAAAGAAATCTCTTCGGTGTCAGTCAGCACCTGTCTGGTGCCGGGTGATTATATCTTCGGTCTGATAGGTTTGGAAGTCCATGTTTCTTCTGATGGAAAAACATATCGGAAAATAGCTTCGAAGTCTATTCCTGAATTGGAAAAAGGAAGTAAGAATAATGTAACAAAATTGGATGAACTCAGTTTCGATCAGACAAAAGCCCGTTTTGTCCGTATCATCGGGAAATGTACGCCGGTATTGCCGTCATGGCATCCGGGAGCAGGAAAGAAAGCCTTCCTGTTTGTCGATGAGGTAGGTGTTTATTGATACGTTCGTTTACGGTTATAAAAAGTAGTTGGTTGCGTGCAGCCAGCTACTTTCTTATATTCACCCGAATCGTATCGCTGTCATAATGGAATTGAACGGGGGAAATCTTTTCCAATTCCCGCAAAGTAGTCAGGATATTTGTCTGACGGGTTTTGATCGTATAGGTGTAATTCAACGCTTTCTTGTCGTCTATGCTGAATGTCACATCATAAATTCGGGACAAAGTCTGGATGGCATCTTTCATCGGAGTCTGCTCAAAGATGATCCGATCGGTTGTCCAGGCAGAACTCTCAGCAATATCTTGAGGACGAACAATCTTACACAAGCGCGAAGTTCGATCGTAGATGGCTTTTTCTCCGGGACTCAATTCGAAGGGCCGGAAGTCGCCCGACGATAATTCTACCCGTCCGTGATTGAGCGCGACCGAAATATCCTGATCTTCCGTATAGGCTTTCACATTAAATTCAGTACCCAGCACCTTTACTTTCATCTGGTCGAGAACAACCGTAAAAGGACGGTTCTTGTTGGATACTACTTCAAACAAGCCTTCTCCGTCCAATTCTACTTCCCGGTTCTTATATGTGAATTTCTTGGGGAAACGAATTCTACTGTTCGCATTCAGGTAAACACTGCTGCCGTCTTGGAAGATTACCCGCATCTTTTCACCTCTCGGTACGACAATCTCTTCCATTTCGTGCGAAGCCAATAAGTCAATCTGGTTATTGACATTGACGAACAAGCCTATAAATAAGGTAATAGGTATTAATATAGCCGCGGCGCGGAATATCCAGCGGCGTATGGTTTGCCGGTGCAGTTGCTGGTTAATGCGCTGATACATGACGGCCGAAGGAATTTCATGATTAACCCATTCCTGTTCTTCCCCTAACTGGATTTGCCGTTCGTCTTTATCCATCCGTTCAGAAAGCCATTTCATGCCTTCTTCAGTCTTGAACCAGCCAACGACCCATTTGGCTTCTTCCGCCGTAGCTTCGTTATCGAGTACTTTCTCGATGGTTGATATATCCGGTGTTTTCATTGTACTCATCTTCTTTTATAATAGACACACAATTCATGATTTGGAATGAGGGTAAATCCGTTTGTTTAGAGTTTTTAAGTTTATCCATCTTTATATCTCTATGAACTCAGCCATATACAAACCAACAGTAGAATACCGAGCAAACGTCCCATTTTATCCCGTAGCAATTTGATAGCTTGCGAATAATGCGATTTAACGGTCGGCACAGAGATGTGCAGTTTGTCAGCCACTTCTTGATTTGACAGATTATCCCGAATCTTCAGGAGGCATACTTTTCGTTTCTGCTCGGGCAATTCTGCCAGAATCTTATAGAAATGTTGGAACAGATCTTTTTCTTCCAGTGCACTTTGCAGTTTATCTTCGAATTCCGGTGTATTTTGGATGACCGCATAATTCTTTTCCATGTCAGAAAAATTATCTCTTATTTCGTTTAAGATAAGATTCTTGGCAGACGTGTACAGATAATTGCGCAAGTTGATTGCTCCGGCAAATAAGGAACGCGCTTCCCACAATTTGAGGAAAACTTGCTGAACAATGTCTTCCGCCCGGAAAGAATCCTTCAGATATTTATAAGCTAATACATAAAGCATTTTGTTGTATCTTATGTATATAGCTGTAAAAGCTTTTTCATCACCTTCTTTCAGGCGTGAAAGCAACGTCTCGTCAGGCAGATTAGACTGAAAAAGTGGTGATGCATCGTAGTTATTCATATCCACAAATGTAGGAAAAAAGTAAAACGGATTACATTTAAATGATTACTTTTGTAATAATTAAACTCTACTGTATGCAAGATATTATTAAACTCGACTCGATTGATCAGTATAATCAGTTATATGGACTGGAAACTCTACATCCGCAGATTGCTGTTGTCGATTTATCAAAAGCGACACGCGTCCCTACACATTTCACCATCAATTATGGTGTATATGCGCTGTTTCTGAAGCAGACGAAATGTGGAGATTTGCGTTATGGAAAACAGCCTTATGATTATCAGGAAGGGACAGTTACCAGTTTCGCTCCCGGACAGATCGTTGAAGTAGTCATGGCGGAGCCGACTCCGCCCAAGTCAGTAGGTTTACTTTTTCATCCTGATTTTATCCGGGGAGGAAGTTTGGGAAAAGAGATCAAGCGTTATTCCTTCTTTTCGTATGCTTCGAATGAGGCGCTTCATCTGTCGGATGAGGAAAAAGGAATTTTCCAGGATTGTCTGGCTAAGATAAAATCGGAGTTAGGACGTCCGATAGATAAGCATAGCAAGCATTTGATCTGTAAGAATATAGAACTGCTGTTAGATTACTGTATGCGTTTTTATGACCGCCAGTTTGATACCCGTTCTTTTGTTTACCGGGATATTTTAGGCAAATTTGAAGAACAGCTGGATGCTTACTATCAAGGAAATCAACCTCAAATATCCGGTTTGCCTACGGTTAAGTATTTTGCGGATAAATTCCATCTGTCGCCGAATTATTTTGGAGACCTGATTAAGAAGGAGACCGGACGGACTGCTCAGGAATACATTCAGAATAAAATATTGAGTGTTGCTAAAGAAGAAATCATGAGATTAGACCTGACGATCAGCGAAATTTCCTATCGGCTGGGCTTTCAGCAACCTCAGCATCTTACCCGGTTGTTCAAGAAGTCGGTTGGTTGTACGCCTAAGGAATTCAGATCATACTGATAACCATTTCAGACAGGCATTCGCGTTATTATTCTGAGTGCCTGCCTGAAAAGAATACAGATCAAATAGTAGGATAAACGCCTGTTATGCTTCTTTCGGAGTGATGTAGCGGATGAGACGTGCGGGAACACCGCCTACAATGGTATTGGCCGGAACATCTTTGGTGACAACAGAGCCAGCTGCAATAATAGCGTTGTCGCCGATGGTAACGCCTTGCAGGATGGTTGAACTCGAACCTACCCAGACTTTTTTCCCTAATACGATTGGAGCTGGCTGTAAGGAAGCTCGTTCAGATGGTTCTATGAAATGGTTGAGCGTGGCAAAGACAACATTATGGCCTATCAGACAGTCGTCGCCCAATGTAATACCGCCTTGGTCTTGGAAGTGGCATCCACCATTGATGAATACATTTTTCCCTACTTGGATATTTTTCCCGAAATCAGTATAGAGCGGTGGAAAAATACGTAAGGTCGGATTGACGGGTTTTCCTGAAAGCTGTGAAAAGAGTTTCCGTATTTCATCCATGCTGTGGTATGCGTTGTTCAATTCGGCTGTAATACGCCGGGCCTCATCGTTCATTTCATTGAGAAACTGAAAAACTCCAGGAGTATACATATCTAGCGGCTTGCGTTGTGCCACATGTTCTAGAAAAGCTTCGAGTGTCATATTCGTTCTTTTTAGTAGAGTTCATTTATTCAGTTATACTTGTGCTCCCATATTATAGGCTTCTTTCATAGCTTCCTTGCCTTTGATTTCTCCTACATGCCAAACACCTCCATAGAAAATCGTTCCTTTAATTGTCGGATTTTCCAGACAATCCAGAAAACCCTGAAAGTTGGTAACAATGCGGTCCATAATCTTTGGATCATCTTCTGCTGCCGTTGCTATGAAATAGAATTCTTTATCTTTCATTTCTGTATAAAGACCACAGCAACGATCGATCATGATTTTCATTTGTCCGCTCATGGCATAAAAGTAAACCGGAGTAGCCATCACGATTACATCAGCAGCCAACATCTTCTGAATGATTTCGGCTGCATCATCCTTTTGAGGACAAGGCTTGTGATACTGGCTGCAAACACTACATCCTTGGCAAGGATGGATAATCTTGTCGCGTAAGAAAATCTTTTCTACTTCGTTCCCATTAGCCAAAGCCCCTTGAAGGAATTCGTCACAAAGTGTATCTGAATTACCGCCTTTTCGAGGACTGGAAGATAAAATCAGAATCTTTTTCATCTTTATTTTGTATAAATTAATGCTGTTATTCTGGAAACAAAAATACGGAATTTATGATTCCCCTTTTGTTTCTGAATTACGGAACGAATAACCCAAATTACAGATAACAGAAAAAGAATGGAATTATAATTCCTTCAGTTTATTCTGGTAAATACCTTTGATCAGCTCACAGGCAACAGGAAGTGCAATATCCCCGGTGTTGATCATCAGGTTGTAATGATGCGGTTCACCCCATTTTTCTCCGGTATAATATTCATAGTGGGCAATCCGGTTCCGGTTGATCCGCTTGATTTCACTCTCTGTCTTTTCCAATGGAATGCCATACTCTTGTGCACAACGCTTGCGGGCGCTGTCAAGGTCGGAATAGCAGAATACTTTAATGACATGTGGATTGTCTTTTAATACAAAATCGGCACAACGGCCAACGATCACGCAAGATTCTTTTTCTGCCAGTTCCTGAATGATCTTACTTTCGGCAACGAACAGGACATCGTCTGATGACAGGCTGCGTTCGAGCGACTGCTCACTGCTTTTGGCCAGAATACATTTTAACCAGAATGACGGAATTGACTGCTCATTTCTGACAATATAGGATTCATTGATTCCGCTTTTCTGAGCTACCAGATGAATGAATTCCTTGTCGTACAATTTAAGACCTAAGTCTTTGGCGATCATTTCGCCTAAAATATGCCCGCCGCTTCCGAATTCACGCGCAATTGTAATGATAACATGTTCCGTTTTCGAAGTCGGTATCGTTGTGGCTTGTGGTGCATTAATCCATTTGTCAAAATATTGGTAATAAGGACTGATGAAATGGACAATAGGGCCAACCACCAATGCTGCAATGACAGTTCCTTCGCGTACACCGTAAATCCCGGACAAGAAAATGAGGGATAATAAACAGGCTATGCAGACCAGAGAAATATCAAACCCTAATTTGACATAACCGAATTCTTTGTGGAACCGTTTGGAGATGACACGTACGAAATATTCTCCAGCCATCATGGCTATATCTGCCTTCACTTCAAGAGCGATGCCCGCCGCCAAGATAAAACATCCGATGAGCAGGTAGATGATGTGACTGATGTACCATACAGGTTCAACCCAGAATAATATATACATTCCCAAGTCGATAAATGTACCGAAACAGAGCGATATCGGTATTTGGAGGAGAAACATGCGAAGGTCGTCCTTCAGTTCGCTTCGGGTCATTAACGGAAGTTCCAATACGACGAAAAGTAAATTAAGGGCAATTGTCCACTGACCGATTGTCAGGGGCGTGAACATACTTAATACGTACGTAACACTCGTAATGGGAGATGTGCCTAATAAGGCTTTCGTGATTAATGCGATACCGAAGGCATTAACGAACAATGCGATTGCAAATAAACAGTAACGTCTGAATGTATAGGTGTTCATATGCTTGTCTTTTAAATTTTGGGCACAAAGTTCTCTTTATTTCCTTAATCCGTACATATAAAAAAACAACCATCCTTGGTTAAATACGAAACAAACCTTACCTTTACATCTTAAAATATATCCGGATAAACATGTCTTTGATAGATGGTATAATAGCAGATGAAAAATCAGAAATCCGTGTGAAATATTTTCATATGGATGCATATTCACATGGAAAAGATGCCATAAGCATTGATAATGGTTTCTTTTTTGCATTAGTTATAAACGGAACAGCGGTCTTGGGTGATCTGTATCAATCCTATACGATTCGCAAGGGCGACCTGTTTATCCAGACTCCGAGTATGGGAAGTGTTCTTCAAGGCCGGCGAAGCGATTTCCAGTTAATCGGTATTTACATGGCGCCTGATTATTTCGACGGACTGTCTGACAGTCAGCCTCTCTATAATCAGTTGACAAAATATTTGGGTGAAAACAGACTTCCTCTTTTTCACATAGAACTGTCTCATTTCCGGTATTTGCAAAAGACAATGCAGTTGTTTTCAGGAGACATGGAGTTGTTTCATTTATATAAGAAAGGAATCATCCGAAACCTGTGTAATATGCTGTTGTTGCAAATGACAGATATACTTTGCCAGCAGAAAGAGAATGAAGCTTCCATGTATGTGAAGCACTCCAATGAAATATTCCTGCAGTTCCGTAGACTGCTGGCTTCGAATTACCGGAAGCATCATAAAATCCAGTTCTATGCAGACAAGTTAAACATATCTACTACCTATCTTTCCAGAATCGTTAAAAGAATAACCGGACGCACGGTTTATTCGCATATATCGGAACTGATTTGTGTGGAGGCGAAACGTTTGTTAGAATGTACAGATAAAGATGTAAAGGAAATATCCGATTTGTTGGGTTTTTCCGATCAATCGGCTTTTGGAAAGTTCTTCTTGAAAAAGATGGGACTTTCTCCGCTCAAATACCGGACGATGCGCCTGGATACTTAAACCTGAAAATATCCACAATTTTTTGTAGTCAGAAACCCATATCCTCTGCATGCAGGCACATAAAGCTGGCCGTTTCTTGTAGGGAAATGCCCCTTATGCATGAACCGTTGGGATTCTGCTATAATTATACCAGATTACATACTTTTCTTTCACAATGAAAGCTTTTATCTATCTTTTGTTGATGATTGGAAATATTTTCTATATGTTTGTGATACGAAAAATCAATGTAAAAAAGAAAGGAAGACAGAATGGTTTACGATATTGAGATGCTCAAACGCTTTTATGCGTCGTATGCGGCACATGTAGATGCTGCACGTGTGAAAATAGGTAAAGCCATGACATTGGCAGAGAAGATACTGTATGCTCATTTGTATGATGCAGATACAGCAGCTGCTTTTCGGCGTGGAGAAGATTATGTAAACTTTCGCCCGGACCGAGTAGCTATGCAGGACGCTACGGCACAGATGGCATTGCTTCAATTCATGAACTCAGGAAAGGACAGTTCAGCTGTTCCGGCTACGGTACATTGCGATCATCTGATTCAGGCGTATCGGGGAGTAAAGGAAGACTTGCCGGTAGCCAAAGAAACAAATAAGGAAGTATACGATTTCTTGAAGAGTGTTGCTTCTAAATATCATATCGGTTTCTGGAAACCGGGAGCTGGTATCATTCATCAGGTTGTACTGGAAAACTATGCATTCCCGGGAGGAATGATTGTAGGAACCGATTCGCATACGCCTAACGCTGGCGGTCTGGGAATGATTGCCATCGGAGTTGGTGGAGCGGATGCTGTAGACGTGATGACCGGCATGGAATGGGAACTGAAAATGCCGAAGCTCATCGGAGTGCGTCTGACAGGCAAGCTCAACGGATGGGCTTCGCCGAAAGATGTCATCTTGAAGCTGGCGGGTATACTTACGGTCAAGGGCGCTACTAACGCTATTATAGAATATTTTGGAGAAGGTACGGCCTCTTTATCTGCTACCGGAAAGGCAACTATCTGTAATATGGGCGCCGAAGTAGGAGCTACGACCTCTATTTTCCCTTATGATGCGGAAATGGAGAAATACCTTTGTGCTACGGGGCGTAAGGAAGTGGCACAGATGGCTTCGGATAATGCACTGTATCTGAAGGCAGATGCGGAAGTAGAAGCTCATCCGGAGGCTTATTACGACAGAATTATCGACATCGACTTATCTGCGTTGGAGCCGTATATTAATGGTCCGTTTACGCCTGATGCGGCATGCCCGATATCGGAATTTGCAGAAAAGGTGCGTGCAAATGGCTATCCACAGCGCATGGAAGTCGGACTGATAGGTTCGTGTACAAACTCTTCATATCAGGATTTAAGCCGTGCTGCTTCACTGGCTCGTCAGGTGAAGGCCAAGGGACTGAAAATGGCTGCTCAGCTGATCATCAACCCGGGTTCGGAACAGATTTATTGTACGGCAAAACGTGACGGCATGATAGCCGACTTTGAGGCAGTAGGTGGTGTGATTATGACCAATGCCTGCGGCCCATGTATCGGACAGTGGAAGCGTGTAACGGATGATCCGTTGCGTGCTAATTCTATCGTGACTTCGTTTAACCGTAATTTTGCTAAGCGTGCTGATGGAAATCCAAATACACATGCATTTGTTGCTTCGCCGGAACTGGCAATGGCACTGGCTATTGCCGGAGATTTGTGCTTCAATCCGCTGACCGACTCGCTGACTAATGAAAAAGGTGAGCAGGTAAAACTGGATGCTCCTGTAGGTGATACACTGCCGGATAAAGGATTTACGGTAGACGACAACGGATATGTGGCTCCGGCTGCCAACGGAAAGGATATAGAAGTATCGATTGATCCTGATTCGAAGCGCTTGCAGAGACTGGCTCCTTTTGCTGCTTGGGATGGAAAGGACTTGACAGATATGCCGTTACTGATTAAAACACAGGGTAAATGTACTACCGACCATATTTCAATGGCAGGACCGTGGCTTCGTTTCCGCGGACATCTGGAAAATATTACCGACAATATGTTGATGGGAGCTGTAAACGCGTTCAATGGCAAGACCAATAGTGTGTGGAACAGACTGACAGGTGAGTATGAAGCCGTATCGAGCGTGGCAAAGCAGTATAAGGCAAAAGGTATTCCTTCTATCGTAGTGGCAGAAGAAAATTATGGAGAAGGTTCAAGCCGTGAACATGCAGCCATGGAACCTCGTTTCCTGAATGTGCGCGTAATTCTTGCCAAGAGTTTTGCCCGTATTCACGAAACAAATCTGAAAAAGCAAGGTATGCTGGCACTTACCTTTGTCAATAAAGACGATTACAACAAGATACAGGAACACGATCTTATTTCAGTAGTGGGACTGGATAGTTTTGCTCCGGGAAAAACGTTGCAGGTAATCGTGAAACATGAAGACGGAACAGAAGATTCATTCCTGGCATCGCATACATACAATGAAATGCAGATAGGTTGGTTTAAAGCGGGGTGTGCCCTGAATACATTCAAAAAACAATAAAAAGATTATGAGCAAGGTCTATATGCAAGACGGTCGGTTAGTTGTGCCCGACTGTGTAACTGTCCCTTTCATTGAGGGAGACGGAGTAGGAGCAGAGATAACTCCAGTATGTCAGCAAATCGTGAACGGAGCAGTCAAACAGGCTTACAGCGGTAAACGCTCCATCGAATGGAAAGAAGTGTTGGCAGGTGGAAAAGCGTTCGAGCAGACCGGTGAATGGTTGCCGGAAGCTACGATGGATGCTTTCCGTGAATATCTGATAGGTATTAAGGGACCGCTTACTACACCGGTAGGCGGAGGTATCCGTTCGCTGAATGTTGCTTTGCGTCAGACACTCGACTTGTATGTCTGCCTGCGTCCGGTACGCTGGTTCCGTGGAGTGGTTTCTCCGGTTAAGGAACCGGAAAAAGTAGATATGCACATCTTCAGGGAAAATACAGAAGATATTTATGCCGGCATCGAATGGGAACAAGGTACTCCTGAAGCAAAGAAGTTCTATGCTTTCCTGCGCGATGAAATGGGTGTGAAGAAGGTACGTTTCCCTGAAACTTCATCGTTCGGTGTAAAGCCCGTATCTGTAGAAGGAACCAAGCGTCTGGTGCGTGCGGCTATTTTGTATGCGTTGCAGCACAAACTGCCGTCGGTTACACTGGTACATAAGGGAAACATCATGAAGTTTACTGAAGGAGGTTTCAAGCGCTGGGGATACGAAGTGGCAGAAACTGAATTTGCCGACCGTACGTTTACCATGAACCAGTACAATCAGTTGAAGAAGGATTCGGGTGAAGCTTCTGCGAAAGCAGCACTGACTGATGCCGTGAATGCAGGAAAAGTTATCATCAAGGACTGTATTGCCGATGCGTTCTTGCAGAATACACTGCTCATTCCGAAAGAATATTCGGTCGTTGCTACGCTGAATCTGAACGGTGATTATATATCCGATCAGCTGGCTGCCATGGTAGGAGGCATCGGAATTGCTCCGGGAGCCAACATCAACTATCTGACGGGACATGCCATATTCGAGGCTACTCATGGCACGGCTCCTGATATTGCCGGAAAGAATGTGGTGAATCCCTGTTCGTTGTTGCTGTCGTCTGTCATGATGCTGGAATATCTGGGATGGAAAGAAGCAGCTGTGCTCATCACCAATGCTCTGGAAAAGCTGTTCGGGGCAGGAGAGGCAACGGCAGATCTGGCACGCTTCATGCCTGCTGGAAAAGCTTTGGGAACGAAGGAATTCGGACAACGTGTGGTTGAATCATTATAATTAAAAGAGCATATCAATATGAAAAAAGAATATATCATCTATAAACTTTCGGAATGTGCCAAGCAGGCATGCCGGATAGACAATGCACTTTTCACGAAATATAACGTGAAGCGCGGATTACGTAACGAAGACGGAACAGGTGTTCTCGTGGGACTGACGAAGATCGGTAATGTTGTAGGATATGAACGTACGGAAGATGGACTGAAACCTATCCCCGGTAAGCTGTTTTACAGAGGATACGATCTGGACGATATTGCTCACGCCCTGCTGAAAGAAAAACGCTTCGGTTTCGAGGAAGTTGCCTATCTGTTACTTTCTGGAGAACTGCCCGACAGCGAGCAGCTGGATGCTTTCAAGGAGCTGATAAACGACAATATGCCGCTCGACAAGAAGACGACCATGAATATTATCGATCTGGAGGGACAGAACATCATGAACATCCTGGCGCGCAGTGTTCTCGAAATGTATACTTTCGATCCCAATCCGGACGATATTTCACGCGATAACCTGATGCGTCAGTCTATCCAACTGATATCAAAGTTCCCTACCATCATTGCTTATGCATACAATATCTATCGTCACAGTACCCACGGACGTTCGCTTCATATCCGTCATCCGCACGAAAACTTGTCGATAGCCGAGAACTTCCTTTACATGATAAAGAAAGACTATACGCCGCTGGAAGCCCGTATGCTCGATTTGCTGCTGGTACTTCAGGCAGAACACGGTGGAGGTAACAACTCAACCTTTACGGTGCGTGTTACCAGCTCTACGCGTACGGATACGTATTCCAGTATTGCGGCCGGTATCGGCTCGTTGAAAGGTCCTTTGCATGGAGGTGCGAATATACAAGTTGTAAAGATGTTCCATCATTTGAAAGAGGTTATCTCCGACTGGACGAATGTAGACGAAATCGATACGTACCTGATGCGTATGTTACGTAAGGAAGCATACGACGGTAGCGGACTGATTTATGGTATCGGGCATGCTGTTTATACTATTTCCGATCCTCGTGCCATACTTTTGAAGGAGCTGGCCAGAGATTTGGTTGCTGAAAAAGGATGCGAAAAGGAATTTGCTTTCCTTGAACTACTGGAGCAGCGTGCCATAGAGTGCTTCAAGAAAGTGAAAGGTACGAAGAAGCAGGTTTGCGCGAACGTCGACCTTTATTCGGGCTTTATCTACGAGTTGATGGGACTTCCGATGGAAATATATACACCGCTGTTTGCCATGGCTCGTATTGTGGGATGGACGGCACACCGCATTGAGGAATTGAATTTCGAAGGACGGCGTATCATTCGTCCGGCATACAAGAATGTGCTTGAAGAAGTAGGATATATTCCTATAACTGACCGATAAGATTCTTCGGATAATATTATCCAGAACAGAAAAAGGCTGTCTCAAATTAACTTTGGGATGGCCTTTTTTGTGTCTGCTGTCTTTCTGATAGCTACTTGCTGCATATGAAAAAAGCCCACAAATATTGAATTTGTGAGCTTTGTCTCTTTTTGACTCTCTATTTTCAAGTCTCAGCGGTGCGTACGGGACTAACAGGTTCTTTTATCAAGACTGATATTCAGCATGTTATAAGAATCTTCCAAGGAAAGCACCCGGTTCTGCACCTGCTTCATTTCTATGTTTTTCCGATAGGAATTTGCCTTGTTCCAACGGGGTAAAGATAATGATTTTCTACTCAATTCTCAAACAAAAAGTTAATCTATATTATTAATACAGAAATATAAAAATATCAGCATTTAACCATAAAAAGGCCGTAACCATTCATTTACTTCCTTAATACTTTTCAAACTAAGTAAAATTTTAATCTGTTCTTGCGTAAAACATGGAATACCAAAATGCATTATATTCACACCATTCAAAGAATAATAATTAGAAGAATATGGTTTACTATTGGCCACAACATAATTCCAAAAATAATTAGACTCTAAAACCTTCTTCAACAAAAGTATTCTATTTTTTTCATCAGAAACAAATGAAATGCCATTATATAGTAGTAATGAAGCATCATCACATATAACGCAATGCAATGGTCTATTTGCTATTTTAGGAAAAAACAGTTTATATTTAGGCATAATTAAAGATTGGCTCCTGCCAAAAGCATACCAAGCAGGATACTTATCTGTATTTCCCTTATCTCTCGTGTCTAAAATATCTTTTCTACTTTTCAAATATCTATATGCCAACGGAAAGTGAGTCTGAAGAACTTCTTCATCTATAATTTCAGCTTTTCCCAAGCTATTTATAAAATAAGGATATATTATATACTCTATAATATCATTCAAATTTACATCAGAATTGAATTTATTAGAATTAACTATAGGTCTACAGATATCCTTTTCTATCTCTATTTCTATTCCATTCTTCTCAAATATGAATGTTGCATTTTTCGTTCTTATAGGTTGAAATACGTATACTTTATTGCAAAGCGTTGCTATCCCATGACGCGTTTTACAAAACTCACCTAATGGAATACCCACATTTTCTATATACCTTGTAACTTGAAATTTATTGAATTTCCAACCTCTCTTTGAATCTAAGTTGCAATATTCAAACATTTCATAATTAAAATCTTGGTCTTGAACAGATCCACTCGGATTTGAAAAATACTTAACTGTTGCAGATTTTTCTTTTATCAAAAAAAATAGACAAGTATATGTTCTTTTACCATGAAAGACTTGATATCCTCTAAAGTCTACAATTTTTATATTATAAGAAGTATCCTTAAAATAAGAACGTAAAGCTCTCCCGTTTAAACTAGTCAGAAAACTATTCATTGTAATTAATCCAATCTTCCCTCCATCAACAATATTTTCTATCGCAATCTGAAAAAAAGGGATGTATAAATCACTATTACCAGCACTAGCTACCGTCCATTTATCTAAGAGTTCTCTACTTTCTTCTGTCATGTTTCTAGCACATACATAAGGAGGATTCCCAACAATAATATCTAGCAGCCCTATTTTACTAAAATCAAAAGACAAAGTATTTGCCACATAAAGATTAAATTGAAAATTACAATCCTCACCATCAAGCAAAGCCATTAAAGACAACAATAATTTAGTCCTTTCAATGGAATAATTCTGAATATCTATACCAAAAATGTTATCTTTAAAAATATCGTAATACGATTTACCACAATGTTCATGCAGAATTTGAGCTATAGTTAAAAAAAAGCCACCACATCCACATGAAATATCAGCAAAACGCTTTTTTTTTAATACATCTATAGTTAGTCCTTCTATAACTTCATCTATTATTTTTTTACGTATATAATAAGGTGTATAAATTGCCCCTGTTACCTTTCTGTCAGAAGGTGAAATCACAAACTCAAAAAGTTGTGTAAGTTCCTCTAAACTATATGTACACCCATTCACATTCAATTGAACGATAAAGTCCTGAAGAATGATTTCTTCCTGGCTGTTATCTTTGATATAAAACTCTTGTAACAAAATATTATTACGAGGAACTATTCCATAATGCCTTAAAAAGGCCGACACAAACAATTTGTTTACAATTTGTATCGTACTTAAGCCATTACGCTTTAAATATATAAAAATAGATTGTTTCATTGATTTAGGCGCAAACTTCTTACATAATCATAATATAAAAGAAGTAAGTCTTTTAATAAGCATTTCAATTCTGGATTCTTATACTCTAACATACGTAATTTATCGATGCGATCTTCTAACCTATCTAAATTCCAGATAATAGCATATCTAGCCAGTCCTAGATGTAATTTATCAATCATATATTTTGCATGTTCTGTCTTTCCACATATATATCCATCGCTATTTCGCTCAAAATGCTCATTATAATCATTATCACACGGATCTAAATAATAAGAGCTTTCATCGTCCCATTTAGAACGGTTTACGTATGAGCAACAATAAATTAAATTTTTATAATCATTTTTCTTGGTTGGATTTTTTGAAAGAGGTACAAAATGGTCTATCTGAAAGGTTCTACAGCCTCCAAACCAATGATCACTACAATCTGTATATCCACACCGATGATGAAAATCTTCAGCTAAATATTTTTTATATTGGTGATAATCTGCATAATATCCCTTAAAAGTACGTACAGGTGTTTCTTTTCGAAAAGAATAAGTCATGTCAATTTATTTTTTTTAAGAGTTCATCTACTTTATCAATCATAGAAGAGATTTTCTTTATGTTTGATAAAGACTTCATTTCTTGAGGAAGAGCTTGGTAATTATCTAATGATCTTTCCAAAAAATCATCCAAATCTATAATCTGCTGCTCTTCATGTAAGGAAATAGTTCCACTCGCCCTTTTTTCCAATAGTTCTGTCAGTTCTTTTTGGGCATTGGCTATAGATGTTTTATATTTTTGAATTTGCGAATATACTTTCTCGTAAAATTTAGACTTAACATTTTTATCTTCTTTTGTCAATAACAATTTTACATAGACCAAATTCACATCTTCAGTATCAGCTACAGCATCATCATCATATGATGTAATGACAAAACATGGAAAATTAGGCCTTATGTCACGATATTGCGTAACAAGTTCCACACCATTATAGTTGACATTGTATTTTATATCAGATTTTATATCATTCAGCAAATAATCCGTTATAATAGCATCTGGATAATTTTCCTCAATGCTCATAATCATTTTATCAAGATTTGGCTCAGGAAAAAGGCATTTCACTTCCAATTTGCCAATTGCAGCATCCATATAATCTAAAAATTCGTCATGCTGCGATTTTTCTTCATCTATAAATAATACTTTATATGCCATAAATTATTACTATTTAAAATTTTTAAGAGAGAATATAATATTCATGCCAAAGCCCTGTTCTGGATTTAAAATATTAATTCTTCCATCATTATCCTCTACTACCAGTTTTACAATCCACATTCCTAATCCAGTACCAACTTCTTCTCCCGTGGATTTATTTCGTTTAGTTGTAAAAAGTGGTGTCATTATTATTTCAGGATTCACGATATCAGGACTTAATCCTGGACCACTATCATGATATTCACAGATAATAGAATCATCTGTCCTTTTGAAATTTATATCAATAGTCCTCTCACGTTCCTCCTTCATTCGTGTAAACGCCTCTATTGAATTAGAAAATAGATTATAAAAGATACTATCAAAATCTATCTCAAAAGCTCTGATTTTTAATTTCTCGACACCTGTAACATTACATCTAATAGCGCGTGATTCAAAAATAGAAGCCCACGTCAATTTCAAAGTACGAAAATAAGATTCTAATATAATATCTTTACGCCGACGCTTATCCTTTTTAATAATTCCTATAGAAAAGTTAAGCCAATTCTGCATTTTCTCATCTGTCTGCATCGCTAAATCTAACAATGCATAAGGATTTTTCCTATCTTCATAACCTTCAAAAGTATCTATAGGCAGATTCGCCAAAAACAATGACTTAATCTTCTCAAATCTACCATTCATTGAGTTGTTCAGTTTACTCAAATCATGACTAAAGGATGCTAACATCAAGCCACTACTAGCCAATGCTCTAAGTACCTTTTGCTCTTCACGTAACTGCTCAATTTCTAAATTTTTCTGTTCATTCAAAGCTGCTAATAATGCCATAGACTGATAATGAGGATTTTGCCGATCTTCATCTGTTAGTGAAGAATTCGATTGCTTTTCCATAATCGCTTTGGCTAATTTTTCAGCCTTCTCCTGATTCTGTGCATCACCGTTTCTATCATAATCATCAGCAGCCAATTCACGTGCAATCGTAGCCCTATCTTCTTCAAAGATAGAAATAATACCTTGGATCAACAACTTAAAGACACTAAAGGTTTGATTCTCTTGAAGACCTTCACGACTAGATTTATCCTCAAAATCAATATTGGTAAGCCTAGAGATAAAAATAGATCCTGCTACATTCTCTACCTCTACTTTATATCCACCATCCAACTTAGCAATACCCGCTGGACTTTTTTGCTTTCTAGCGCCTAGCCCTAGCCAATCAAAAGCAGAATTATTACGTTCTCCGTAAGGTCTTACACGAAATCGATCTCGAAACAATTTGATTCCACCAAATTTATTAAGCCATTCAGCTCGAAGGTTATAAGAACAGTGTTTATAAAAGAATCTCTTTTCATCTTTTTTTGAAGCAGTTCTCTTCATAAAAAAGAAAGTAAAATCAAATGCACCAATATTCTCAAAGGTATGAGTCACATCTTTATCTCTATACCCAGGAATAAGTTCAGCAAACGTCCGTTCTATCGTCCAATAGCCGCGAAGAAAATCAGCCTTAGTATAATTCTGTTTTTGTTGATTTTCCCTTCTAAAAAAAGATGGAGGAATAGATTCTACATCATACTCATTTCGGTATACTGTAATTTGTACTTTCTGTTCAGAATCTGCATGTGCTTCTATTTTGTAATCGTAATCATCGCAGAAAGCACTTTCAATAACACCATATTTTTGGGGTTCCAATGAGTCTTTCAATACTATTGAATAGTCTTGATTTTCAATAGGAGGCACCAAAACTCCTAAATCATCATAAAGTTGAGCAACAGCTTCTTCATCCCAGATATCGCGCAAGCCTGAAATCTTTAGAATCGTTCCATGAGTAGCCTTAGAAACTTTCAATAAGTCTTTAATTGAATCTGGAATATTGAGTAACTCTATATTTTCAATATAAGTAGTAGAAATACCTTCTAATTCTGCGTCAACATGATCAATAGTCTTATCAACTCCTTCAAAGTCATTCCAGTTTACATTCCATCGATATCCTTTAAAAGCTGAATCTTCATCCTTGCAATTATGTACATTGACATCAAAGAATGTAAGCATTTCACATCTTTCTCCAAGTTTATCCAATGCAAATCGTCCTATTCCTTTTGCACCCGCTTTTATACGTCCATTAGGAGTAATAAAATTGTTCGATTTATTATCTGTTCCTATTGTCATCCAATAATTCTCTATAATATCTCGAGACATACCTTCACCACAATCGATGATATATAATTTTGCATTTTTCTTCTGTTGCTCAATTAATAATGGAATTCCTGGATTTGTAGAATTCTCAGCTACATATTCCTCTCCTTTCTTAATATATATTTCTTCCAGCAACGACAATTCAATACCTACATTCTGAAGAGCTATATATTGTTCAACTGATAATAATTCATGAAAAACAGAATACTTGTTATCAATGTATACGATGCTATATCTACTATCTGCATCATATCCATTTTTCACAAGCTCTATAACCGCTCCTTTAGGCGTAGCTACGTTTTCACGTCCTATTAATCTAGCAGTCCGAGCAGAAACTTTAAAAGGGACCTTTACCATTTTCAATGTTACTTATTTACACCAATGTACTAAAATAAACATGGTTTAATTATACAAATATAGAACTTCATTCTCATTTTGCCAAAGTCCATGAAATAAAACTTTTAAAACTATCTGCAAAACTATAAGACTTCGAATCGTAGTTTAAATCTTCAATAACGCCCTATTGCAGAAATAGTAGTACTATATACCGAGAAGAAGCTTTTTCTACATACAGTTCAAGAACCCCCATCACATTGTTTTTCACAATTTTGTACCAGAGCCCTTGTTCTTTTCAATCAAAAAGCTATCTTTGGAATATGAATACAAAAAAGGAAAATTTGAAAGAGAATGTTCTGATTGATCTTGACGAATTCATGGATGTCCAATTCGGCAAACCCGGAACATCGGAACGTGAAAGATTCCGTGAAGAAGCCCGTACTTATGTGAACGGACATGCCAAAACTGCGGGATGTAGGCACTCCCAAAAGAAACAGAAATAACCAGTTTTTCCTGTTCGTTCCGACGAGCCGGAAAACGCTACCTCCGTAACGTCAAATTCTTCTCTGATGAAGATGAAAAGAGGTGGTTCTCTGAAAAGTCCGTACTTAATAGATCGATGTATCTGGTTGAATACTAATATCCTACAAGGTTCACCAGCAAATTATGTAGGAATTGAACCTATTTTTGTAAGTAATGTTGAATTATGCAGGTTCAAACATTTGATAATAAACACATTACATCCTACCTAATTAGTCCTAGGCAGATTGGGGCTCTGGGTTCGGGCCCCAAGCGGATTAGAACCTTTTCCTATGACCCTAACAAATATCTGAAAGTCACGCATTTACTTTATTTTCTTCTCCTATAGAGTTTTACCAAAGACTATTAATAATCAACATATTACATTCCACTCAAAACCATAATCTATGTCTTATCCGTGTCCTATGCATCCGTCTGTGATATGGACACAATTAATATTTATTTCTTATGAGACATAGTTTTTCCATCTACTTCTATCTGAAGCGTAGAAAGCTTCAAAAAGACAGTAAGTCAACAATCATGCTCCGAATCATAGTCAACAACAAGGCCGCAGATGTAAGCCTGAAAACGTCCATCCTGCATGAGCATTGGGACAAGCAGAACAGGCGTGTTTCCGACATGAATCCAGAAGCACACGACATCAATACATACCTGGACAAAGTAAGTTCCACATTGCAGCATCATTACCGACAGGCCCAAATGGAAGGGAAACATCTTACAGCAAGCATGCTGAAACAACGCTTCATGGCCACAGGATCCAACCCGCCTTCCCTTTTGGAGATATTTGACAAACAGGTGAAAGATGCGGACAGGCTGGCACATGCCGGACAAATCAGCATGCCCCATTCCAACAGGCATAAACTGGTATACAAACGGCTTGAAGAGTTCTGCAAGAAGATGGGCAGGCAAGATATGGCACTGGAACAGTTCAACCGGCAGATGATACACGAACTGGAACTTTTCTTCAGGACTGACTGCAGGCTATCAATCAATACGACAGCCAAGATGATGAGTATGGTAAGAAAAGGAATTCTATGGGCATACCGGTGCGGAATTATTCTGACCAATCCGTTCTCGACCTACCGAATAAAGAAGGAGGAAAGCCAGAAACAATACCTGAACAAGCAGGAAATAATAAGGATAATGAACAAGCGGCTGGATATTCCCAGACTGGCTTCCATCCGTGACATATTCATCTTCAGTTGCTTCACAGGCATCGCCTACTCAGACATCTGTCAGTTGAGAAAGGATCAAATCATTTCAGATTCTGACAAAAGCATGTATATCCATCTGTACAGGACCAAGACCAACCACCCCGCATTCATCCCTCTCCTTCCCCAAGCCAAGAAAATAGCAAGTTTTTACATAAGAAAAGGCGAATCGGAATACCTATTCCCGACCATCTCGAACCAGAAAAGTAACGCTTACCTTAAAGAGCTTGCCGACATCTGCCATATCAGAAAAAGGGTGACATTTCATATAGCCAGGCACACGTTTGCCGTGACTGTCTGTCTGGAAAACGGACTTCCAATAGAAACACTTTCCAAAATGCTCGGACATACCAATTTGAGGGTTACACAAGCCTATGCCAGAATCACGTACAGGAAAGTCACAGAGGACATGAAGGTATTAAAGAACAAACTGAAGGACTGGAAGTCGGAATCCTGTCCGATGAAATCTGAAGACATTTGATGATATCTGGTGACAACAGGCTCCGGCGGTTTGCAGCGGCATGAGAATGCGGATATCTTTGTTTCAAACCAAAAAGAACATTTTATGGGAACAATCATCACCAGATCAGACAAGGAAGTACTTCATTTCTTCGATGAAATGAAAAGGGTATCGGACCTCATAGACCATTTGCCGGCGGACAACCGGCACTTATTGGACGGGGAAAACTACCTGACAGATACGGAACTGGCCGGAAAACTCAAGCTGAGCAAGCGTACGCTGCTGGACTACAGACGCTACGGCATATTGCCTTATTACCAGATAGGAGGAAAAATCCTATACCGGGAAAGCGATATCGTACGACTGCTGGAAAAGAACCGGAAAGAAGCGTTCTGACATCCGGTTCCGTTTATGGGAAAGGCTATACCACCACATCCGTTGGAGTATAGCCTTTCACTTTTTTTATCATATTTTGTATATGTCCGCTTCATGACTTTCAGGAATTCCTCTCCTGAGCCTACATATAATGGCGCAACATATAGTCGGAAGAATAACCGAGCATTTCCCTGACATGTTCTTTAGAAATCCTGTTGGCCAGGGTGACTGTCGCAGCAAATGTGTTGCGGGCCATCTGGGTGGTCAGACGCTTGGAAATCCGACAACGTGCCGCTACCTCTTTCAGGTATTCATTCATTTTCTGGACTGACGGGACAGGAAAACACGGACCTTCCGGATTCATCGGATTCCAACCTCTGTATTTCTCCAGCAGGAGCATTGCCGGTTTAAGAAGAGGAACACGGCTTGTACAGCTGTCTCCGACCCCCGCTCCTTCAGCACGTGCCCTGCAAATCCATAGTGTTCCTTCGTCATCCCTAAACAGGTGCGACGGACAAAGGGTGCTTATCCCCTGATAGGAAAGTCCGGTGAGCGCACAGAATACGAACACATCCTTCACCCGTTCCAGACGTCCGGTCGGCACATTTGTTTCCATCACTGTTCTCAACTCCTCCCAGTCCAAGAAAGACGGGAAAGTCTCCTCCTTCACGCACAGCCGTCCCAGTTCTTTCAAGCACCTGCCATCCTCCATCCACCCCTTCTGCTGGGCCACCTTGAGAACTTTACGGAAACACTCCAGATATTTAGCCGCCGAATTCCGGGCCAGCCCGCGGGTCTCCTTCAAATACCTTTCAAATGCCGTGATAAACTTCCTGTCCAGTTCGGAGAACGCGACGTCCTCCTTATTGTAAACATCCCGTATGACGGTCTCCACCAATCCGTGACACCTGTTGTAACGTGCCAGGGTGACAGGATGCAAATCCCCGGGAGAAGCCGCCCATCCGTCTATGCATTCCTTCATGGCCTTCAGAACCAGATGCCGTCCTTCCCTGGCATACAAAATATCCAGGATTTTCTTCGGAGTCAGTCTTTCCCCATCATACACGGAATTCCTATGGATGACATATATTCTGTCCCTCAGTGTCTCAAGATACATGTTCAGCTCCGCCGAACTCCGTCCCCTTCCCTTGCTACGCATCTTCGCATTGTCCCATAACTCCACCGGTATAGAGCGCTGGATACGGATTTCATCCCGCTGTCCATTGATTGTCACCCGAAGAACGATCGGTGCTTCACCGTTCTTCAACAACTTGTTCTTCAAGATAAAGAACATTACATTCAGTGTGTTTCCTTTCATACGTTCTGTTTTGGTGCAAACTTAGTAAATACACTGAAATACAGCACTATGCAAAATTACGCAATATAACGAAGTATAATACATGTCTTTCCTGAACACGGCTGTACTTTCCGAATTCAACAATCGGATATTTCTGAAAGACCGGTTCCTGCAACAGACAACATGAGACATCTGATGACTTGTGCTGCCATCTGATGACATGGTATTGGCCAGCCAGGCCATACCGTCTATCTTTGCCTCAAACCAAACAACTACACTTTATGGAAATCGTAAACATTGAAGCTGGTACTTTCAAAGAAATGGTAATGTCCATCCAACTGCTGAAAGAAAAACTGGAAAACCTCAAAGGCAGGCAAACCTTAAAAAGTCTGGATGACTGGATGGACAATCAAGAAGTATGCATGGCACTGAACATATCACAGAGAACACTGCAGGCCATGAGAAGCAACGGTACCTTGCCCTTCTCCCAGATTGACCGGAAAACCTATTATCGGAGACAGGATGTTATCAGACTGATTGAAAAAGGGAAGAAGAGATAATCCCGGTAAAAACGTGGCCAATCCATACAAGTAGACAACTCTTCCTTATGTACAAGGCTATACCTCACTGTGTGTTGTGAAGTATAGCCTTTTCTGATTATCCGAAGACCCGGGCAACATCCTGCATGTCCTTCATAATACTGTTATCCAGTACACGTGCATAATGCTGTGTCATGCGGGTTGAAGAATGGCCGAGCATCTTCGACACATTCTGTAGAGCGACATCGTTGGCAAGGGTAACAGTCGTCGCGAACGTGTGCCGGGCCACATGAACGGTCAGCCGCTTGTTTACCCGACATAGGGTGGCTATCTCTTTCAGGAACTCGTTCATCTTCTGATTCGACGGAATCGGGAAACAGGGACCTTCAGGATTTTCCGGATTCCAGTCCTTGTATTTCTCCAGAATGACAAGTGCGGGTTCCAGAAGCGGAACATTGCAGGTACAGCTTTCCTTATGAGTAGTAATCTTTACGCGGGCCTTGTGTATCCACAATTTCCCCTCATTGTCCTTGTAAAGATGTGCCGGGCACAAGGTCTTCACATCAATGTATGACAGGCCGGTCAGACAGCAAAACAGAAAAAAATCCTTCACGGTGTTCAGACGTGCCGTGAAAAAGTCCTTCTCCATAATCCGTTTCAATTCTTCCAGGGTCAGGAACGTAGGACACGTTTCTTCCTTCCGAAACAGACGCTTGCGTTTTCCGGCCAACGGGTCCAGTTCCAGCCATCCGTTTTCCCGGGCCAGTCCGAGAAATTTGCGGAAACAGCTCATATACTTGGTCAGGGTATTCTGGGAAAGCTTGCGTACCGTCCTCAGATGCATCTCAAACCGGTCGATAAACTCCCCACTCAGTTCATGAAATGTAATATCCTCTTTCCTGTAGAAATCCTTTATGACTGTCTGTAACGATTCATAACAGTTGTTATAACGTGAAATGGTGGAGGGCTGGTACTCCGTACCAATCAGGGAAGTCCAGTCATCAATACATTTCCGCATGGTCTGCAAAACCAGATGCCGTTCCTCTTTAGAGAACAACTTTATCAGAAGATTCTTTGGGGTAATCAGGGCTTCCCGACAGAGAAGTTCCTTGTGAATCTGGTACAGCCTTACTTTCAATGCCTCAATATAGCTGTTTAGCTCCGTTGAACTCCGGTCTTTTCCTTTGCTGCGTTCCTTCACATTGTCCCATAACTTCAACGGAACAGAACGTTGAATCCGGACTTCATCCTGCTGGCCATCTATAGTTACTCGAAGAATAATCGGCGCCTCACCATTCTTTAACAACCTGCTCTTCAAAACGAAGAACAGCACTCTTAGTGTGTTCTGTTTCATACTCCTTTGTTTTTAGTGTTACAAACTTAGTTTTTATGGAACAAAACAAACCTACGTAAAAATATGAAAATCAGCGAAATGTAATACATTCTAGTTGCATTTTTTTGAGGTCTGAAAAAAGCAACCATTTTTGCACCTGACTTACTTCGCAAAACCACCATATTCTGCTTCCGCCCAGAAACGAAAAAAGCCCTGATTCTGTTGTGAATCAGAGCTTTTCCTAATTTTGCTTTGTAAGCTGGCGGTGCGTACGGGACTCGAACCCGTGACCCCA
>ERZ780141.245-NODE-245-length-43437-cov-14.041722_pt1 | contig 43437 bp, 39 predicted proteins | sample MGYA00433080_ERZ780141 | MGnify/ENA primary metagenome ERZ780141 (study PRJEB29588, sample SAMEA2154047) | human gut metagenome | biome: human gut; feature: human-associated habitat; material: faeces | place: Denmark | collected 2008/2010 ... | reverse complement strand
CGATGGCGTTTACAGGTTATTATATTTGCAAACTTACACATTTTATGTGAATTACAATACTTTGTGGGGGACTTTTTTTGTTAAGCGACATTAGCATTCAAAGGATATTGTGCTACCTTACTCGTAGAAAACTGTGATTTTGTTTTAAAGTCCAATTAAGGATAACCCTTTGTGTCGTATCAATATGGCAAGTAGAGTCTATGTCAAATCTCTACTTGCCATTTCTTTTAATTATAAACTATTAGTTGTTTTACTATATTTATACACTCTGATATATCGTCAGTATGTTGACCATATAATACATTAGTACCAATTCTTTTGCCAAATAAAAATCTTAGCTCGTCCGGGATACAGGCGGCATATTTTCTGATTTCATTTTCTGCTTCATGTATCCTTTTAGCGCGACTTCTTTTGTCAGTTGTTCCTTTAGCAATCAAGAGATTATCATATAAGGAATTTAAGTTGCGCAATATATCAGTTAGTTCTTCTTTACTCATTTGACTGTGACTTTTTTAGTTTGGCCATTGTCAAATCTGATAAGATTAATTCCTTTTTGTAGACTTTCGATATGTTTCCCGTCAACTGTAAATATTGAATATTTTGCGGACTTCTTTTCTCGTAAATCTTCTATACCGGTTGTATTTTCAACTGTTACAGAACAAGTTGCCATAAATCCTCCATCAACAGTCGTGGCAATCACTACTGCTGTTCCAAAGCCTACAGCAACAACTTTACCATTAGAAACTATACAAACTTTCTCATCAGAACTTTTCCAGTTAATAGATTTGTTGTTCGCGTCATCCGGTATAATTGTCGCTAGTAGTTGAATGGATTCGCCAATGTTATTTAGCTCTAAAGATGTTTTATCCAAAGAGATTCCTTCTACAGGTTGGAGTACTCTGACATAACAATCTGTACTTATTGTGTTGTCATAATGGGAAATGGCCGTGATCTTTATTTTCCCGGCTTTCTTTCCTGTAACGAGACCGTCTTCAACAGTGGCAATCAAGTCATTTTCTGATGTCCACAATATTCCTTTATCGTCAGCATCATCTGGCGATATGTTTGCTATGAGCTTAAAGTCTTCTCCAACCTTTATTTCTTTTTCTGTTAGATTTAAAGAAATGGAGTTAACAGGTTGAAAGACTTTAATAAGACAGCTGTCCTTTAAAGAAGGATTATTTTTTAATGCTGCAAATATATAAGTTTCACCAGAATTAACACCTGTTACTTTCCCATCTTGTGAAACGCTTGCTATTTCATCGTCTCCTGTAGACCATATTATATCTTTAGAGTCTGCATCATTTGGTAATATTGTAGCATTTAAAGTTTTTATGTTACCTTTTTGTAATGATAAACTATTTGGTGATATTTTTATTTCCATTGCAGGATTTGGCTCTGCTACTAAAGTAAATTTTGCCCATTCATTATCATTTAAATAAGTGTTCAATGCTTTCTTAGGAACATAAACTTTAATGTTTTTATGTCCACTATATGGGGAATTCGAAATCTTAGGTGGTATAGTCCTATTTATATGCATATGGCAAATCGAGTCTCTGATATACTTTATTTCATCAAAATTAATCTTAGAAACATTTTCTGGAACGAATATAACTTGTTTATTAAAGATATTAACGTCATAATTCCATTCGTATTGGTTATAGTATAAACGACCATTTTCAAAACATCCGACATTATAGACTTTTAAACTCTTTGGTAGTCTGAGAGTATCCTTAAATGCTGGAACTTGCCAAAATGCTCGATTGCCTATTTCTTCTATGTTATCATAATAGCTTACAATTTGTAATTTCGTTTCTTCTGCAAAAGCATATGGTTTAATTATTTTTAAGGATGATGGTAGTTTTATGCATTTCAAATTTGGAAGATTGAAATTATCTCCAGTGGTTATACCATCATAGGATTGGCCTATGGTTTCAACACCATCTCTAAAAATCAAGCATTTTATGTATCTATATGACGATGTGAAATTTGCGTTATTTCCACAGAAAAACATGTCAGACGTAATTGTTGGCATAGCATTTCCACCAAGAGTTATTGTGTCACAATATGATTCACAGCAAGCCCAATCTGCATTTTTTAGTTTTATTGGCAATAGAAGATGTTGAAGACGCCCTATAATACGGCAAATATTATATTGCCTTCCTTTCATGGTATTGTTTTCAGTGTATCCGCTTCCAACAATCTCAACATCGCTCAAATCTAATCTTCCATGAAGTTTTTGTTTACTTATCAACTGATTGATAAAATCAATGTCTGTTTGATTTACGTACCCTGTTACCGTCAAATTAACCAGCGTTTGTTGGTCTCCATAGTTAATTTTACTCGATAACCAACCTGGAGTTTGGTTGTCAACTAACAAAGTTGTTTGTTGGGCTGAAACTACAATATTGGTAATTACCAGCACGATTAGTAAGATGATTTTCTTCATGTTGTTATTTTTTTTATATAGTATATGATGTATCTATATCAATTCGTCCATATTCTTCTAAACTATTCCAATATTCAATTCCATCAGAATCGTCCTCATAGCAATATAAAGTTGTGTTACTGAAAGATGATGAATATATCAATATCTTTATAGATGGTGGTAATACCCTTTTCAAATAACAGTATTCACAACTATTCAAAATACTTTCGTTGCTATCAATCGTTTTTGAATTACATAGAATGACGTATTTCAAACTATTCTTGAAATCATGAAATATATCGTATTCTTCACTTTCAAACTTATTTAATAATCTATATTCCTGTTCATGTTCCCATTCTTTTCTTTTATTGAAGAACAGAGCATTTATGTTTTTCCTTATAAAGGAAACTATTTCGCTTTTATTTTCTACTTTGAAAAATGTGTCAGGAGTTAAATCTGTTTTGTATACAACCTCGTTATGTATGCAACTTGAAGGTAAGGAAGCGATGAATTCATTCTTGTCAAATACCAAACAAACTCCATAGCCATTATCTGCGTATAATCCCCACATTTGCTGCAAGTCAAACCCTCTTCGGCCAAACACATTTTTATCTTCAGACAGACTTATCTGTCTGTAAAGGTATATGTCATGTTTGATATCTTTGAAAATGCCATCTTCGCAATCACCAAAAGATTCGTTGTATATTATTTTTGCATTTTCACAAATATCATTCGTTTGAATCAATATGCTGTATTTCAACCGCATACTACGAATGATTTTTAATGCAGTATCGAATTTAGTGAAATGGTATAACCATTTATTTCCTCTAAAGAATTCAGCTTCGTTGTTCATTGTAAAATAAACGTTCTCTTGACTCCTTAGAGAAATTTTGTTTTTGATAGCTTTGCATATAAATGAAAACGTGGAGCCAGTCCTGTCACTCGTTCCACGTTCTATAGGCCTTCGCATTGCCCGGTTTGTCGAAACGAGCAACGCTGAAAGCCCCACGAAGATGTATATAATATCCCTTTTGCCGATGGATATAGTTTTACCCAAAGCCAATGAGGACTGTATACGATACATCCCATAGAGCGTTCCCGTTGCTTTGTCTTTGACAAACCGTTTGAAGTTGCTAAGTTCATAGAACGTCAAAACCAAAGCGTACAGTTACGCCTTTATTTATATGTATGTCTACCCACCCTCAACCCGTTCGGGCCTTCAGCAATGGGATAGACATTGCATATTTAGTATATATTTGTATCATTGCAAAATTTTTTGAAAGAAAAATGGAAAGTTCCTTACAAAGATACATATCCCGGATAACATTCCTCATTCAAATTTTCTGATTTTCTGTTGCTTAAAACAAGGTTCAGTTGCGTTAGTTTTGACATGTCAGATAAAAACTCATCTTATATCCCCCTAACGTGGGGAATGAAACCCCACATTAGGGGGTGATGTTCCCCACGCTGTGGGGGGAAAATCAAGGTCAGGAAACATAGTTAGAAACTTGCCAAATGTAAGGAGCAGGTTTATTCATTTCATACTATAAAACGATAACCGAAGAATGGTATATTGTGTATTTACTCACTTGTCAACAGTAAAAGATTAGGCTTAATGGAATAAAATCGCTAACTTTGCGTTTGGAAACAATAATAAGAAAGGAAACGATTATGAAGATTTTGCAGAGTTCAGTGTTCCGTGCCATCTGTGCCATTGTTGTTGGCGGAATGCTAATCAAGAATCCGGACAGTACGGTGAAAGGCATTACGATAGCCATCGGTGTGCTTTTCCTCATCTCCGGCGTCATATCATGCGTTGTGTATTTCAATGCCCGTATGCACAGTGCCGACAATGAGGTTTACGATTCCAACGGCAGACTCCTCGTCGGCGGCAGACCGGCATTCCCTATCGTTGGTTTGGGCAGCGTGATTCTCGGTTTCATATTGGCGCTTATGCCGAGAGCTTTCGTCACATCGCTGATGTATGTGCTCAGCGGCATATTGCTGCTTGGAGCCCTCAATCAGTTTCTTGTGCTTATCCAGGCCCGCAAGTTCGCACGTCTGCCGATGTGGTATTGGGTGTGCCCTTCGCTGATATTGCTCACTGGTATATTTGTTATGGTGAAGCCGATGGAGTCGGCAGGACTGCCATTGCTTATCATCGGATGGTGTCTGCTGTTTTATGGTGTGTCAGAGTGTATCAGTGCGTTCAAGATACATCAATACCGTCGCATGCTGTCGAAAAGCGACAAGGCAAGTGACGGTGAAAAAGAATAAACCCGAATCGGTCGTTAGGGCTTGCTTGGATTTTGTTCTTTTAGAAGAGTGGATTTTGTTTGGCTTTTAATGAGTAATAGCGAGCTATTGCGAATTAAAAACAGACAAAAGACGCCTTATAAAAAACAAAAGACTGCAAGCAGTAATTAAAAAATACAATAAACGGCCTAATGACCGATTTGGGATAAATGAATTCAGCGTCAGTTCTTTGCTGCCTGCTTCTTGTTTATGATCCTTGTCATCACCATATTTATGGCGATGAAGAGGATAATGTCGATAAGCACGATCAGCGAGATGCATACGTATGGAATCATTGCCAGATTGATGATGATGTATGCCAGCTGCAGTGAGAGTATCGAAACGAGAGTCTGATGCTGGTTCAGGCCGATGGCAAGGAACTTGTGGTGTATGTGTCTCTTGTCAGGATTGAAAATCGGCGTGTGGTGTTTCATTCTTACGATTATCACGCGGAACACATCGAAGGTGGGCACTATCATCAGACTGTATGCAAAGGCGAGACACACTTTCTCGTATGGCATATCGCTGCAGAACAGCGTGATGTCGTATTTGCCGCATGGAATGAGGTCGGGACGGCTCATTGCAAATTTGATGGTGAAGAAGCTGAGCATGAAGCCGATGGTGAGGCTTCCCGAATCGCCCATGAAAATCTTCAGTCCCTTTTCTGGATTGCCGAAGATGTTGTAGTACATGTAGGCCAACAGGATTCCCATCAGTCCGGCGATGAGAATGCAGTAGATATACAGTTCTATGCAATAGAAACCATAGAGGAATCCTCCCAATGCTATGAATGCGAGCCCTGCTGCCAGTCCGTCGATGCCGTCGATGAGGTTCATGGCGTTGTCGATGAATGCTATGCAGAGCACCGTGAGAGGGAATCCCACGGCGAACGGGATCTCATAGATGCCGCAGAATCCGTATAGATTGTTGATATATAGGCCTGAGATTGGCAGCAGACTGGCTGCTATGATCTGGAACATGAACTTTATCTTGGCCTGTACTCCCACTATGTCATCAACTATGCCCACGGCATATATTATCAGCAGACTTATCATGCAGCTTGCCGTCCATTGGTTTATCACGATTTTCTGGTCGCCCGTGATGTTCTCGTAGGTGAGCAGCATTATGATTGCTGCCAGCAGCATGCTTGGCAGGAAGGAAATTCCGCCGAGTCGGGGGATTGCCGCATGGTGGACCTTGCGTTCGTCGGGAATGTCGTAGAGCTTGTTCCTTCTGCAGAAGTTCAGAATGAATGGTATGAAGCAGAAGCCCGTGAGCATGCTTATGAGAAATGTGCCGATCAGCAGTAATGATATCGTGTTCATCGTTATATTTAAGTCTGTATTTATCCTGTGACGCGCTTGGCAGGCAGCGAAAGCCACACTATTGAGAGCGCCATTTTTTAGTATTATAACACTAAATTTCGGTTAATATTGTATAAGTAATGTCTTTTTTCTGTACTTTGCGTTACAAATCCAATAACAGAACGTCGAAAAGATATGCACCTTTGGGTGTATTGGTATTGTAAATTACAGAATAACAACATTTTCAGAAACATTATGGATATGAAACCATTATTGCCGGCTATACTTTTTGCCGTCTCTCTCGATGCTGCTTTTGCGTCAGGCGTCAGAGACGATGAAACAAAAGTTGGCTCCGGACTGGCATATGCATCAGCTGTCGCCATTTCAGACTTGATGGAAAACGGCAACATAGTGAGGTTGAGTCAGGTGGGTGCCAAGGCTATGCCGGCAGACATCGCTCCGCTGGGCAAGCTGCCGTTCAAGATGAAACAGGTAAAACGGCCAGTATTCAAGTCAAACCGCCTTTCAATCAGCGATGGCGACAAGGATTCAGCAGGCAAGGTGACCAAGGCTTTGAATGCCAAGATTGCTGAACTGTCGGCAATGGGCGGCGGACGACTCATCGTGCCTGAAGGCAGATGGCTGACGGGTAGGGTAGAGCTGCAGAGCAACGTGGAACTTTATCTTGCCGAAGGTGCTCGTCTGGAGTTTTCGGCATCGATAGCCGATTATCAGCCAGCAGTATTCACCCGCCATGAGGGTATAGAAGTTATGGGAGCAGGAGCTTTCATCTATGCCAACGGAGCGAAGAACATCGCTCTGACAGGACATGGCGTGGTGTCCGGTCCGCCGATGGACGTGGAGATGAGGACTCTGCGCAACGGCAACAGTGTGGTGGAGAAAGATGTGGACTATCGGCTGCCTGTGGCAGAGAGACTCTGCGACGGACTCGACGGCCGCACCTTTTACCGTCCGAAGTCGTTTGCGCCAATCAACTGCAAGAATGTGCTCGTAGAGGGAGTCACCTTTGAACGCAGCGTGTTGTGGAACATCAATCCCATATATTGTGATAATGTCATAATACGCGGTGTCACTGTGAATTCCGTGGGAGTTCCAAGTGGCGACGGCATCGACATCTCGTCGTGTAAGAACGTGCTGATAGAGTATTCCACTCTCAGTTGCGGCGACGACTGCTTCACGCTGAAGAGCGGAAGGGCAGAAGACGGCTTGAGAGTGGGCAGACCTACAGAGAACGTCGTCATCAGATATTGTCTTGCCGAGAAGGGACATGGCGGCATAACCTGTGGCAGCGAGACGGCGGCAGGAATAAAGAATGTGTATCTGCATCATTGTGTGTTCAACGGCACACGCACAGGCTTCAGATTCAAAACGAGACGCAATCGAGGCGGTGGAATATGGGACATCGCCTACGACAATGTGCGGCTCATAGACGTGGCAGAAGCATTCACATGGGACCTCCTCGGTTCGCGCATGTATATGGGGGAATTGGCACAACGCAATCCGCCTCTTGCCGTCACTGCGCTCACTCCAGTGGTGAAAGACATCACGATAAGGAATTTCATCATCGAGTCTGCCGACCGCATGATGAGTATGAACACCATACCCGAAGTGCCCACAACGGGAGTGCTGCTGGAGAATGGAGTGGTGAGGACCAACCGCATCTTCAAGACGCTCAACGACGTCGGTTCGTTGACGCTGAGAAACATCACCATACAGGCTACCGACAACAACATCAATATCGACAACAGTTGTGGCATAACCTTTGACAACGTTACATTCTACGTGCCAGGCGATTCGCTGAGATACAACATCAAAGGCGGCAAGGCTGAGAAGCCTGTATTGAAATGAAACAGATAGAAACCAATAACGTTTGAGCAATGAGAAAAATATCATCAGTAATGTTGCTTCTGTTGTTCTGTATGGCAGTGTCAGCCGGTGGTTACGACACGGCGAAAAGGGATTCCGTCCTCTCCGTCATTACAGGTGCACAGATGCCAAAGAAGAAAGTGAGCATTTTGAAATACGGCGCTAAGGGCGACGGAAAGAAAGATTGTCTGCCTGCATTTAAAAAGGCTATGGCGCAGTCGAAGAAGAATGGCGGACTGCACATTGTGGTACCAGCAGGCACATACTATTTGCAGGGACCTATACATTTTGAGAGCAATACCTGTCTGGAACTGTCCGAAGGTGCCATATTGCGCTTTTCGCCAGATCCGCAGTTTTATCTCCCTATGGTGAAGACCAGTTGGGAGGGGACATTCCTTCAGAACTACTCTCCATTCATATATGGCTATGGTCTGCATGACATATCCATTATCGGTAAGGGAACAATTGATGGCAATGCTTCGACTACCTTTGCCACATGGCGCAAGCAGCAGAAACCAGCGCAGCAACTGTCGCGGAATATGAACCATAAGGAGACTCCCGTCCCTGAACGCAACTTCGGTGAAGGATCGTGGCTACGCCCGCAGCTGATACAGTTTTTCGGATGTACCAACATTACGCTTGCCGACTTCTTTGTCACCAATTCTCCGTTCTGGTGTATTCATCTGCTCAAGAGCGAGAACATCATATGCCGATCGCTGCGTTATGACGCCAAGCTTGTGAACAATGACGGTATAGATCCGGAGATGTCGCGAAATATACTTGTCGAAGACGTATCGTTCAATAATGGCGACGACAATGTGGCGATAAAGAGCGGACGCGACAATGACGGATGGGCGGCGGCTTCTCCGTCAGAGAACATTATTATCCGCCGCTGCCGTTTCAAGGGATTGCATGCTGTGGTGATAGGCAGCGAGATGTCGGCAGGAGTGAGAAACGTATTTGTGGAAGACTGCACCTATGCCGGATATTGCAAACGCGGCATCTTCGTGAAGACGAATCCCAACCGCGGCGGATTTGTGGAAGGGCTTTATGTCAGGAACTGTGAATTCGGCGAGGTGGAAGACCTTTTCTATGTCACGAGCATGTATGCCGGTGAGGGAATGGACGATACCCACTTCTCTGTGGTCAGAAACATCTTCGTGGACGGACTCCGATGCGACAAGGCTCGCATTGGCGGTATTATATTGCAGGGTACAGAGGCAAAGCCGATATCAGATGTCGTGTTTCGGAATGTGGATATAAAGGAAGTGAAAAACGCCCTCAGCATGGATAATACAGAGGGCGTTATGTTCGCAGGCTGTCATCTGGGCGGAAAGGCAGGAGTGCCCACACAGGTGACGGCAAAAGACAAGATTTTCAATTAGTTGACGAGTTGACGAGTAGACAAGCAGACAATGATATTGTCCTTTGATATAAATATGACAATCTGGGAATATCCTTGTTCGCTTGTCTGCTTGGTAATTCGTTTTGTCAGAATCTGAACTGCAGCTGAACGTCTGCCATATTATAGTTGTGCTTGTTCAGTGTGCGGTCGTTTACGAAAACATATTCGGCGGTGACTCCAATGTTCTTAGAGAACTTGTAGTCGGCGCCGATTTCATACATAGTCTTCGATTTGTCCCATTCGCCGTTGCGGCGATACATGTTGTAGCGTGCCTTCACATGGGCTTTCTTCTTCTTGATAGGAGCGATGGCGAGGGCATACAGACCGTCGGCTTTGCTGCCATAGCCGTTGAGCGTAAGGTCTGCGTTCTTCTCGTTGTCGGAAGTCTTGAAACCTTCACCCGTGCTGTGGATATATTCAGAACGGAAAGTCCAGTCGCTCTTCGTCACGTATTCCGCACTCACGGCATATCGGTGTTGCGGCAGGCTTTTTGTCACGCTGTGTTTCTGTCCCGCCTCATCGGTATAGCTCCATTTGCGGGCATAAGAACCCTCCAGGCCGAACACTCCGATGCGCATTCCCTCTACAGGCATCACCCACACGCCGCCAGCCACTGTTTTCTGCTGGTCAACGTCCTTGCGGTTTATTCCCTGACCGTTGAACACTCCTGCCTGATAGTGGAACAGAGGTCTGCCTTTGCCGACATTCAGGAAATCACCCTGCAACTGTATACCGATGTCGCGACCGTTGCTCGATTGCTGTCCTGACCGGTCGGAGAATCCCGACAGGCAGCTCACATTCTGGCTGTAGCTCATAAAGCCCTGGTCGATAGGGTGCATGGGGTTCTCAAAGGTGAATGGCAATTTGAACTGTCCTGCCTTTACTCTCAGGAATGGATATTTCTGCCATTCTGCAAATAGGTCAACGAGGCGTGGTGATGTGCCGTTGTTCGTCGTGTTGCCATTTATCTGCATCTGGGCCTTCCAGTAGAAGTCACCTTTCAACCGCCCGTCAAGCGACACTCTCACCAGGCGCAGGTCAAAAGTGTTCGACTTGTTGCCCTGTTGGCCGGAGTATTGGTATTCCACGAGACCGTAGCCCGACAGTTTGATGTTACTGAACCATGGCGTTTGTTTCGTTTCTTGAGCAAACGTCGTTGCCGCCATCATAAGAGCGGCTGCCAAAGTAAGTTTTCTCATATCTTATTTTATCTTGTGTTTTTTTCTGGGTATTTCTGTTATGTATGGTCATGTCGATCTTGCCAGATTCTCATCTTTTCTGGATTGTCAAATACCAACATTATGTCACTACAAGTGCGCAAAGGTACTTCATTTTCTCTTACTGACCAAGGTTTGTCGTCTGAATTGGTTCTTTGTAAATACACTTTGTCAATCATTCTGTGTCGTCCTGACGTATGTTCAGGAATATGAAATAGCATAACCCAAAACGGTCATTAGGCCGTTCAATGGTAGTATTTTATAACTGCTTGCAGTCTTTTGCTTTTTATAAGGCGTCTTTTGTCCGTTTTTAATTCGCAATAGCTCGCTATTACTCATTAAAAGCCAAACAAAATCCACTCTTCTAAAAAAGCAAAATCCAAGCAAGCCATAATGGTCGATTTGGGATAAAGACGTCGCTTTGTGATGGTTTTGTTTTCTTTCTAAAAAGACAAGCCGGAGTGACGATGGTCCTTTGATTTCCATCATCACTCCGACTCATTGTAGTTTGTTATTCAGTTCCGTATAGAAGTGTATAGACTTTTTATGCAAGAATTGCATCTGCAAGTGCTTCGAGGGCAGGGATGTCACCCTCTTTCATTACGCCGCGCAGTGTTACAAGGTCGCCCTTTATCGTGATGTTTTTCATCTCTTCGAGCATCTGCTTCATCACTCTGCCTGCACTCGGTGCCCAGCTGCCGTTCTCGATAATGGAAACCTCGCGCTTCTGCCAAGCCTTGATTTTGAGATGATGCAGGAAGTCGAACATCGGAGGGAAGAGACCGGCGTCGTAGCTTGATGCTGCGAGTATCACCTTGCCATATTTGAATGCGTCTTCGATGGCTTCAGCAAGGTCGTCGCGGCATAGATCGGTGATAGCCACCTTCTTGCAGCCCTTAGCCCGCAGTATGTCGGCGAGTTTCTCAGCTGCCGCTTTTGTGCATCCGTGTATTGAGGCGTGAGCGATAAGAACACCTTCTGCTTCCACTCCATAACTGCTCCATATGGTGTAGAGACGCAGTGCCTCCTGCATCTTCTCACCGCTGAGAAATGGTCCGTGTAGTGGCAGAATCATATTTATGTCGAGCTGCGATGCTTTCTTGAGCAGTGTGGAAACAGGACCTCCGTATTTTCCGCAGATATTGAAGTAGTAGCGGCGTGCCTCACAAGCCCAGTCGTCCGGGTCGGCATCCATGACACCGAATTTGCCGAATCCATCGGCAGCGAACAATACCTTGTCGAGAGCATCATATGTCACCATCACTTCAGGCCAGTGTACCATCGGTGCCATAACGAAATGCAATGTGTGTTTGCCAAGTTCAAGAGTGTCGCCTTCTTTGACGGCGATAACGCAGTCGTCCACATTCAGTTCCGGGAAGAAAAGCGGAATCATGGTCTTTGCTTTTGCTGAGCATACGATCTTTATTTCAGGGTACATCGCCTTCACCTCAGCTATGCCGCTAGCATGGTCTGGTTCGAGATGCTGCACTACGAGATAGTCTGGTTTGCGACCGTCGAGGCCTTCTGTCAGGTTCTTTTTCCATTCCTCCATAGTGCGCTTGTCAGAGGTGTCCATGATAGCCACTTTCTCATCCATGATGAGGAAAGAGTTGTAGCACATGCCCTCTGGTACGTTATACTGCGACTCAAAGAGTCGAATGTCGGCATCATCGCAACCGATATAATAAATGGTGTCTGTAACTTTTTTCATGTTTATATTATTATTGTTTTTATTTCTATAAGGTGGATAATATTCTTTTTGCCTCTTCTGCAGACAATCCTGTAGCGACGGTAATCATGTTTATATCTGCTCCTATGGCCTTCAGTCGCTTTACTGTTTCGATTTTTTCTTTCTCTATACCTTCCGCACGTCCTTCCGCACGTCCTTCCGCACGTCCTTCCGCACGTCCTTCCGCACGTCCTTCCGCACGTCCTTCTGCACGTCCTTCTGCACGTCCTTCCGCCAATCCGTCTTGCTTGGCACCTTCAAGAACGGATAATGTGTCACGATATTTCCTGAGACCAACATCATATTTCATTCGCTCCTGTCTCGAAAGGGAGGCGACGTCAGCAATCTGTTCCAGTCTCTTGAAAACCGAACTTTTGGCTGCCCAAGGTAATCTTGTCAATGTCTCCATATTCTTCAGTACATATATCCATTTGTCAAAATCTGTATCACACTCGTCGGCTTCCTTGGTGAATAAAGGGAGCTGCATGAAAGTCATCCTCATCTTATCTGAGAATAGCTTGTTGTTTCCCTTGTCTGCCAATCCTATATCCGACCGGAACTTCTTGTCAAAGTCCATCGGGCAAAAATTCAGAAAGGCTACAAGATACACCGCATCGATGTTGTATTTCCAGTCTGTTCCCCTTTCTCCTTGTCTTGCTATGGCTTCACATACATAATAGATGCTCCGGTTCTTGAAATAAGGCTGTGACTTGTTTTGCATTTCCACGATGATGTTTTCTCCTTTTTCCGTTTGGCAGTATATGTCGTATATAAGCGAACGGTCGTCTTCGAAGAGGGCTGGTTGTTCTTTATCGAGGAATGTAATGTTTGTTATGCGTTCTTCGCCGAGCAGCAGACTGTTGAGAAAATCAATAATCAGCGGCTTGGATATCTCTTGTCCGAAAATCCTTTTGAATCCTATGTCTGTAAAAGGGTTGATGAATTTTGCCATAATGAGACATTTAATGAAGTTTATTTGCAAAGATAATGCTTTTTATTAAATCTGCAATTACCTTTGCTCTTTTATGAAAGGAATTTGTTGTTTTTTGAATGTGGCGTATTGGTCATCCACATCCTTCGCTCTTCTGGTTCCATCTTTTCTATGGCATATCGTAGAGTGGTACGAGGCATTGTCTCGTGGTGCTCAGACAGAAATCCACGTAGCACTTCGATATTCCTTTTCCCCACTTCTCTTAACATCCATCCCGTAGCTTTGTGTATGAGGTCGTGTGGATGGTGGAGCAGTTTTTTGGCAATGCGCAAGGTGTCGCCAAACTGTCCTTCCTTTATCAGAGCTGCGGTAGATACTATGGATATACGCTGTTCCCACAGGTTTGAACTTGCCGACAGCGTGTCGAGAATGTTGCGATCAGGCATCGTGCCGTCGGGTAGGGGATGGAGGAGAAACGTTCCGATGATATAGCTGCAAGATAGGTCAACAAGGTCCCAATTGTTGGCTTGTATGGCATGGAGCAGATAGAAATCGGCAATCTCTTTCCTGCGGTCAGGTTGACCAGTGCCGTTCCTTTTCGGTAATGCAGCCTTCATCTCTTCAACGAGCAGAAGGAATCCGCAGAGTCTAACCTCATGCCACTCGGAATAGAGCAACTTCTCTATTTCGCTTAGTGTCATGCTGAGTCGTGCCTCTTTCACAACGAGTCGTGTCTGCGGCACTTTCAGTCCGAGGAAGCTGTCTCCCTCTCCATATTCTCCTTTGCCGGTCTTGAAAAACCGTTGCAGAATCTCTCGTTGCTTTTCGTTCTCCATGCCGCGCATGGCTTCAATGATATCTTTGGCTGTAATCATGTTTCTTTTCTTCTGTGTAAATAAAAAGAAGCCGCTGAAACTCAGCGACTTCTTGTAGTAGATAATGGAGTGGAGCTGGAGGGATTCGAACCCTCGTCCAAACAGGGAAACCATATGTTTTCTACATGCTTATCTTGGACTTCATTTTCGAGCTGTGGCAAGACCCAAGCCACCAACCGCAGCCTTATCCTCTAAAATCTCATTACGTTGGCGAGGCACAACGCAACTATTTCCGATTTAACCGCACCGCTTTACCAAAGAGCCTCGGAACAACGGCCTTTGAGCGATGTCTCGTCCTGCTACCTGGTAGCGGGATAAAGCCAGTAATCTACTGTACTTCGATTAGGCAGCGAGAGCGTAGTTGTTTTCGCCAGATAAATTGTTGACTGTCGAGATTAAGGAGCCGGCAGACTGCGCTCCGCATGCTTACGTACCATTCCTACCCGCTGTCAAATCCAGTCAACCCCTAAGTGTTGTACATTACTGAAATACAACGTTTTGTGTACTGAGAAATCCTTTTTGTGGACAATATGTGGACATAAATCCTTGATTATCATCCCCATTTCAAGCGATTTTCTTCTGCAAAGATAGCGCAAATGCCTGAAACCACAAAATATAACAGCAATAATTTGCATGTGTGTGGACAACTTTTCATTGCGATTCTTTATGAAAGATGTCGGTAAGCGTATCTGCGATGCAGTCTTGTACACGTTCATTTGTCATTATATACTTTAACGGGTCGGAAAAGTGTCATAGTATCATTTTCCGGCTTGTCAAAGAATCTAAAGTTCACTAACTCAATGAGTTGACATGATGATACTTTTCTGGATTCTTTACAGAAAAGTATCATTGAAGTATCATTGAAGTATCATCGGGGCATTAATGGCTTTTTATAGAAAAAGCTATAGGTTTTCATCGAAACTTCAATCGGTTTTTCTATCGAAAACCACTCAAATTCCAATCAAATTCCATCGACACGTCATCATGGATAAAGTGTTTTGCATATCCATTACGAGCGTATTCATTCTATTAAAGTTTTTGTTACTGTTTTTGCAGGAAACGTGCCCACTTGGGGCAAGCAGCGTGCCCACTTGGGGCAAGCATCGTGCCCCTATTGGGCAAGCATCGTGCCCATTTTTGTGTCTTTTTGATTTGTTTTTCAGGAAGGCTCGTTGTCTCATTATTATGGCTAATCCACAAGTTGGGCGACAGCCGTTCCGATATGCAGATTATGACACTTGTAATTTTCCCAAATGTGATGTTTTGTTACGGCAAGGTTGATTCCTTGCAAAAGATAAGACGCATGTTGCGCCAATTTTTAAATAAAATATAGTACCTTTGCAAAAATTATGCAATAAAAGAGCCGTTTGTCGGTTTTAAAGAAAATAAGAAATAAGTAAATAAACAAAGTGAGTAATCAAAATACAGAAGAGGTGAGCGGTTTCGAAGGCAGCCATGACGCGATGGGCTGTGTTCAGCGAACCGTCAAGCGCCTGTTTGACATAGTCTTCTCTCTTGCCGGCATGATAATCCTCTCGCCGGTCTATCTGGTGATAGCCATCATGCTGAAGAGACAGAAAAACGGTCCTGCTATATTTTCGCAGGAGCGCATCGGATATAGAGGGAAGCCGTTTACCATTTACAAGTTCCGCACCATGAGCGAGCCTGAGAAGGAGCCTCAGCTTGTGGCGAAAAGCAGCATAGGGCAGTCCACAAAGACAGAGTTGTTCTTGCGTGAGCATCATCTCGACGAATTGCCCCAGCTCTGGAATGTGCTGAAGGGCGACATGTCGTTTGTAGGCCCCCGTCCGGAGCGCCGGTTTTATATCGACAAGATTATGGCCAACGACCCCAGCTATGTGCTCATCTATGAGATGAGGCCCGGACTGACATCGGAAGCCACCCTCTATAATGGCTATACCGATACTATGGAAAAGATGCTGATCCGTCTGCATATGGATACCGACTATCTGAAGCGCAGGTCGCTGGCTCTTGATGCCAGCATCATTGCCAAGACGTTCATCAGCATCGTGAGCGGAAAAAAGTTCTAACATAAAATACATCAGAAAAACCAAATAGAAACAAATTCTTCATTATGAAAAGATTCATCATAGCAATTTTAATGTCCGTGCTCATTCCGATGAGCATCATGGCGCAGTCGTCAATGACCGATGACCAGGTTATGAAATTCATCGTAAAGGAGCACAATGCCGGAACCCCTCAGTCTCAGATCGTTACGAAACTCATGCAGAATGGCGTTAACATCGAGCAGATACGTCGTGTGAAAAAGAAATATGAGCGTGCCGCCAAGGACCAGGGATTGGGACAGGTGTCGAGCACTACCGGAAGCAAGAACGACACAAGATTGAGGTCGAACGGCAAGAAGAAAGCCAACGGCGATGCCAAAGATGATGAATATCTTGACGACAAGAAGTCGCAGTATGACTCGCAGAACCGTTTGAAGGACGGTCGCGTTAAAGACAAGCGCAGCTATGTGTTTGACGATACCAACGATGAGTGGAACGACATGCGCGACGAACTCGACGAGTTCGTGCCCGATACGGCAGCCCTTCTTGAGAAGCTCATGATGGAGAAGACCAAGAGAAAGGTGTTCGGACGTAACATCTTCAACAACAAGAACTTGTCTTTTGAACCGAATATGAACATTGCCACACCGCAGAACTATCGTCTCGGTCCTGGCGATGCCGTGTTCATCGATATCTACGGAGCTTCACAGAAGACCATTGAGTGCACGGTATCACCGGACGGATTCGTTACGATAGACGGATATGGACCGGTGGAAGTCAGCGGACTTACGGTGAGTCAGGCGAACGCCAAATTGCGCTCCACTTTGGGATCGAGATACAGCAGCTCGCATATCAAGCTCACCGTCGGTGAGACCCGCTCGATAATGGTCAACGTCATGGGAGAAGTGAAAGCTCCTGGCACATACACTCTGTCAGCCTTCGCCACCGTGTTCCATGCCCTTTATATGGCAGGAGGAACAAACGACCTCGGTACACTTCGTAACATCAAGGTCTATCGCAACAACCGCCTTGTCACCGTAGTGGATATCTATGACTATATGCTCAACGGCAAACTGACGGGTAATGTGCGCCTTGCCGACAACGATGTCATTGTGGTCGGTCCGTACGACTGCCTGGTGAATCTTACCGGTAAGGTGAAGCGCCCAATGTGGTATGAGATGAAGAAGAACGAAAGCGTCGGCTCATTGCTGAAATATGCCGGTGGCTTCACTGGCGATGCCTATACTAAGTCGGTTAGAGTGGTGAGAAAGACCGGAAAGGAATATTCAGTATATAATGTGGACGAGTTCGACATGAGCTCATTCCAGGTGAGCGACGAAGACTCGGTAAGCGTAGACTCAATCCTCGACAGATATTCAAACATGGTCGAGATAAAGGGTGCCGTGTTCCGTCCAGGTATGTATCAGGTAGGCGGCGAGATAAACAGCGTGCGTAGTTTGCTGGAGCATGCCGACGGTCTCAGAGAGGAGGCGTTCACCGCACGTGCCGTGATGCACCGCATGAAGAAAGACCGCACTCTGGAAGTGGTGCCGGTTGATGTGGAAGGTATCCTTGACGGTAAGGTAGCCGATGTGCCGTTGAAGCCTAACGATGTGCTGTTCATCCCTACGAAGCAGGAGATGATGGAAGAACAGACCATAACGATACACGGAGAGGTGAACTATCCTGGCATCTATAAATACGCATCCAATGAGACGCTTGAGGACTTCGTGCTTCAGGCAGGAGGTCTGAAGAACTCCGCTTCCACTGTGAAGGTCGATGTGGCGCGCCGCGTGATGAATCCAAAGGCGCTTACCAACGACTCCATCTCAGCTTATACATACAGTTTCGCATTGAAAGACGGCTTCGTGATCGACGGTACTCCAGGCTTCCACCTCATGCCATTCGACGAGGTGTATGTGCGTAAGAGCCCGGGCTTCTCAAAACAGCAGAATGTCGTTGTTGACGGTGAGGTGATGTTCAGCGGTACATATACGCTGCAAAGAAAGAACACTCGTCTGAGTGATGTCATCAAGGCTGCCGGAGGTATCAATGACCGTGGATATGCAGCCGGTGCGACACTCGTAAGAAAGATCAACGAGAGTGAGCGCAAGCGTCTGGAGGCAGCCCGCAAGATGGCCCTTGAGCAGTATGAGCAGGTGGCGGCCGAGGAGGCAGCAAAGACCGGCAAGAGTGTTGATATCACAAACAGTGAGCGTATCAAGAAATTCCAGATCGATGACACCTATTCAGTAGGTATCGAGCTCGACAAGGCTATTGCCAACCCAGGCAGTGATGCCGACATCGTGCTTCGCGAAGGCGACCGCATCGTTGTTCCGCAGTACACCGGAACGGTGAAGATCAACGGTGAGGTGATGTATCCAAACACCGTAGGTTTTGTTAAGGGCAAGAAGGCAAGCTATTATATCGACCAGGCCGGTGGTTTCAGCAACAAGGCAAAGAGAGGCCAGACCTACATTATATATATGAATGGTATGGTGGCAAAGGTTTCCCACAACGCCAAGCCGATGCCTGGTTGTGAGATTGTGGTTCCAGCCAAGGCTACCACCAAGATGAGCATCGCCGAGACGATGACCATCGGTACGTCGGTAGCGTCTATCGCCACGATGATCGCTACTTTGGCTAACATATTATAAAGGAAATACGATGTGATACGGCCCTGTCACGATAAGTGTCAATGGGCCGTATTGCTGATATAGACAATTATGACTTAATCCACTATTGAGTGGAAGACTTCGATAGACTGAAAAGCGAATGGCAAACGATAGGAACATAGTTCTGAAGAAAAACATACTGATGTCGGCGGTGCTGAAGATGGTGGGACTGGCAACGTCTCTCCTCATAGTGCCTATTACCATCGGCTATCTCGACAAGGAAGTCTATGGAGTATGGATGACCATGACGTCGGTATTGTTCTGGATAGGAACCTTCGATATCGGTCTGGGCAACGGAATGCGAAACTATCTCACCGAGGCAATCTCGAAGCAAGACTATTCGTTGGCCAGAAAATACATCTGCACCACATTCTCATTGCTCACCGTCATCGCCCTGGCATTGGGAGTGATAGGACTGCTGCCCTTGTCGCAGCTTGACTATTGCAGCTTCTTCAATACCCATGCTGTGAGCGGAGAAAGTCTTCGCAACGCCACGCTCGTGGCAATAGGTTTCACGCTCGGCAATTTCGTCTTGAAGAATGTGGGCTTCATCTTCGTTGCCATGCAGAAATATGCAGTCAACGACCTCCTCACCGTGTCGGGCAACGTCATCTCGATGGTGATAATATTCATACTTACCAAGGTGACGTCGGGCAATCTCATGTATGTCGTCCTTGCATACACGGCAACGACATGTGCAGTCTTTGCCCTTGCCACAATCCCCCTGTTCTTGCGGTATCCCGAACTCCGTCCCGCCGCCAACGACTTTGACAAGAGTCTCGGCAGACAGATTGTGGGCAAGGGAATGGGATTCTTTGTGATTCAGGTGAGCAGCTGTCTTGTCATTTTCGGTGCTGCCAACGTGTTCATAGCCCAGAACTGCGGACCGACGAATGTCACGACATACAACATCGCATACAAGTTTTTCAACCTTCTGATAATAGCCTATACCATCATCCTCTCACCAATGTGGAACGCCTATACCGACGCCTACGTGAAGGGAGACATGGCATGGATAAACGCCACTTTCAACAGAGCGTTGAAGTTCTGGGCGCTTTCCGTCGCCGGCGGAGCGTGCATGCTGGCAGTCAGCGGAGTGTTCTATCATCTGTGGGTTGGCGACAAAGTGGAGGTGCCGCTCTCCATCTCGCTGTGCACATTCGTATATGTGTGTGCCTTCAATCTCAACAATTGTGCAACGTATCTCATCAACGGACTCAACAAGATAAGAGTGCAGATACTGACATCCGTAGTCTTCACCATCCTTTATGTGGCGATGGTCAAGTTCACTGATATGGGACTGAGCGTAGAGAGTATAGTCCTGAGCATGGCAACATGCTATCTCGCCATGGCGCTTATACACATCTATCAGTGCCGCTTGCTGATCAGGCAGAAGGCAACGGGAATATGGGACAGATGACAATAAAAAGATAACAATAAAACAACAGATATAGTAGATGAGCAATAAAATAAGTGTAATCACCGTGGTCTACAATGATGTGAAGCACATCCGTGAGACGATGGAGAGCTTCTTCTCGCAGACGTGGGAAGAAAAGGAATATATCGTCATTGACGGTGGCAGCACTGACGGCACGGCAGAGGTGATAAAGGAGTATGCTGACCGTCTGGCATATTGGTGCTCAGAGAAAGACGCCGGTGTCTATGATGCCATGAACAAAGGCGTGCAGCATGCCAGCGGCGACTGGGTGAATATCCTGAACTGCGGCGACTATTATTTCTCAAACCATTCGCTTGCCGACGCCATCCGGAATTGTGATGCCGGGAATGCCGACATCATATATGGCGACAGCATGAAACTGCGCCAGGGGCACGTATTCCCGTTCCCCTCCTCAAGCAATGTGGCAGGTCTCGAATACAGACCAGTCTATCGTCACGGTTCATCACTCGTGAAAACGCAGATACACAAGGAAAACCTGTTCGCTCTTGACAAGAAGAAAGATTATGGTTTCGCTCTCGACTGGTATCTCATCTATACCCTATACAAGAAGAAATACAGGTTCGTCAGGACCGATGCCATAATAGAAGTCTTCGATGAAGAAGGAATGTCAAACCACCCCGTCAGGGGAGAATATCTGAACTACAAGATATCCATCAGCGACGGCTTCAGAATGGGTAAGCTCGTGAGCTTCCTGACAAAGGTGATGAAGATATGGCTTGTTGGAAGTCCCGTATATTCAGGAATGAGGAAATTCGTTCTCGGGCCTCTCACCAATTCCATCCTGCCCAGCCTCCCGTGGTGTGTGCGCAGGTTTGCCATGAGAAAGCTCGGCATGAAGATAGGCAAAGGCACCTATGTGGACAGCCGCTGCTATATAATGAACCTCAACAAACTGTCTATAGGAAAGGATTCACATATAAACCGCATGGTGACACTCGATGCCCGTGGCGGACTGACCATCGGCGACAGCGTGTCGGTGTCGCATGGAGTGATGATTATGACAGGCAGCCATGATGTGCAGTCACGCCATTTCCCGGTGAAGTTCTATCCCATCGAGATAGGCGACTTCGTCTGGATAGGTTGTGGAGCTATGGTTCTGCAGAATGTGAAGATAGGCAAGGGGGCAGTAGTTTCGGCAGGAGCCGTAGTCACCAAGGATGTCCCGCCATATACCATCGTCGGTGGAGTGCCGGCTAAGGTAATAGGCCACAGGACCGAAGACCTGGAATACCGCTGCACGCCATAAACAGGCAGGGGTAGGAAAGTAGACAATGATTAAGAAGTAAATGAAATACAAGATAAAATGTCAGATACAAAACGCGTGAAGGAAATCGACGTGCTTTCGCTTTTGAAGAAAGTGGCGTCGAGGAAAAAGGAAATGATAATCTTCGTTTCCGTATTCTTTGTTATTGGAGTTATCGTGGCTTTGGAACAGCAGAAGAGATACACCTCTTATGTGGTGTTGGCTCCAGAGGCCACAAGTATGGGTATGTCGCAGAACCTCAGCGACATTGCCGGAGCCATAGGTATGGATATAGGTGGCGGTAAATCATCCGTCGATGCCATCTATCCCGACATCTATCCCGATGTCTTCGCATCCACAGACTTCGTGGTGAAGCTCTTCGATATTCCTGTCAAGGTGAAGGGACAGAAGAAGACATACTACAACCACATCCTGCAGGACACCAAGATACCATTCTGGGACTATCCCAAGTTGTGGCTCATCAAGATGTTCGGTAAGAAAGACACCATACCGAGCACCAATGTCGTTAACCCACATTGTCTGACAAAGATCCAGAGCGAGGTCTGCGAGGCAATAGTCGGAAGCATCGGTTGCCAGATCAACAAGGGTACCAATGTGATAACCATTTCCGTTACCGACACCGACGCTCGTGTGGCTGCCTGCATGGCAGACTCCGTGAAGACCAGACTGCAGAACTACATCACGCTCTACCGTACAAAGAAGGCAAGACAAGACCTGGCTTACTCACAGCAGATCAATGCCGAGGCAAAGGCAGCCTATGAGAAGTCGCGTCAGAAATACGCATCATTCGCCGATGCCAACTCAGAAGTCGTGCTCATGTCGTATCAGTCTAAACTCGAGGACCTGGAGAACGATATGCAGCTGAAGTTCAACAACTATTCGCAGACCGCCCAGCAGGTGCAGAAGGCACAGGCGAAGATACAGGAGAACACTCCGGCGTTCACCGTCATTCAGAATGCCACCGTGCCATTGAAGTCGTCGAGCATGCCGCGAACGCTTATGGTCATCATATTCGTGTTTGTAGGAGTTATAGCAGACGCCCTCTGGGTGTTGGTGTTGAGTCAGGCTTTTGGCAAGAAGAAATAAAGAAAGGTAATACATATAGATGGAGTTCGCTTATCCTTATCTGCTGTTGGTCATGATCTATGGTTCTCTTGCCGTATATGCCCATTTCAACAGCGAGTCACAGATGAAGACAATGTGTGTGAACATATTGTCAGTTGTCGTATTTGTGTTCTTCTTCGGACTCAGAGGATTCGTGGCCTACGACTGGACCTCATATTATCCCGAGTATCAGAGTCTGACCGACCTGCGCACCTTGTTCACGCTTCCGTTGAACAAATGGACGTGGGAGCCGGGCTTCATGATATTCGGAGTGATATGCAAGACCATATATCCCAACTATTTCTTCTTCCAGTTTCTGTGTATCTTGATAAACGTTACATTGCTGATGATGTTCTTCAGGCGATATGTCAGCAACATACCGCTTGCGTTTATGATCATGCTCGTGATGAGCGGTTTCGAGATAAACATCAATCTGGTGCGCAACTCCATATCCATATTGCTGTTCGTCAATGCCATCGTGTTCATTGAGAAGAAGCAGTTCCTGCCCTTTTTGCTCGTTTGCTTGTTAGGCTTCACGTTCCATAGTTCGTCATTGGCATACATACCGATGTATTTCATCATCAACAGAAAGTTCAACAAATACATAATGATGGCGATATTCGCCGTTGCCAATGTGATATACCTCTTCCATATCCCCATCCTGAAGTCGTTGATACTCCTGGTGGTAGACTATATCATGCCGTCTACCAAACTCTGGGTGGAGGCATATCTCAGCATGGACCTCAGCACGGGCTCCGTGTTGAGTATCGGCTATCTCGAGCGACTGCTCACCGGAATACTTCTGTTCTGCTATATCGACAAGCTCAGAGAAGTCCGCAACGGCAACAACATCTTCGTGAACAGTATGCTCTTCTATCTGTGCACATTCCTGTTTCTCAGTGAGTTCCGCACGATAAGTCTCCGCTGTTCCTATCTTTTCATCTATGCATACTGGATTGTATGGATAGACCTGATAAAGTGTTTCACCTATCGCAACAACAAGATACTGTATCTGTCGTTCGTGGCGTTGTACAGTCTGCTGAAAGTATATTTCCTCAATACCACCGCCATGTCGGAGTATTACAATATCACCATAGAGAACAAGCCATACAACGAGAGGCTCATCCATTTCAGACAACATTTCAACGACGTTAAATAAAAAGACATACCATGAAAGGAAAAGTATTGTTCATAGATTACGTATACCAGAAGGGACACGTCAACTTCAATCGTATCCATATCGACGCCATCCGCTCGGCAGGCTACGATGTGAAGATAGTGTTGCATTCAGACATAGCTTCCCAACTCGATTATCCTGACAGCGATTACGTTGCCAAGCTGCCCCGCTTCCTGAATATGCGCGGCAAGAGAGCCGTTCTCAACCGCATTATATTCACTGTCACCCTGCTGTATCTGAAATTCAAGATACGCTTCTCAGATTACACTCATGTAGTGGTGTCGAGTTGCGATGAGGTCACTTTGGGTCTGTTGCCCCTTTGCCGTAATATGTATATAATATGTCATAACACCGGCACCGTGGCATCCAGGGTGAAACTATTCTTTCTCAAGCGTCTGGCGCGCCACAACACCTTCGTTGTGTTCGACGACTATATGAAGAAACCGTTGCTTGAGAATGGCATAACAAATGTTGCCGTGGTGTCACACGGCTGCGTCAGTCCGTTTGATGAGAGCCATGCCGATACCAGCCTTCCCGAATACTTTTCCACTTTCAGGAAAGTGGTGTTCCATCCCTCTTCAAAGGCAGACGACACCTTTGTGAATTCGCTCGTAAGCAGTAGCGAACTTGCAGATTTCCTTGCCCGGAACGATGTGCTGCTGCTCATTCATGGCGACAAGAAAGAAGGCGAGAAATATCCCGACAACGTGCGCTTCATTTCAGGCTTCCTGCCAACGGCGCTCTATCGGGAGATATTCCTCCGTTCAGACATCGTGCTCCTTGCCTATCCCTCATCCTTCCAGAATCAGGTCAGTGGAGTGAGCTTCGAGTGTGTGGCAAACAGGAAGAACATGCTTGTGCTTGAGCATCCCGCCCTGCATTACTGCCGTGACTTCTATAACTACGATCCGATATTCTCCTCTACCGGCGAACTGATAGAGAAGATGCGGGCGCTGACAGGCGACAACGGTCTGCATTGTGTGGCAACCCCGGAATCGCTGACTCCAGACTATCTTAAAATCTTTGGATAATGGAAATATCTGTTATAATACCTACATACAAGCCCGGAGAATACATCTCCGACTGCCTCCGTTCTTTGGAGGAGCAGGATTTCCCCGTTTCCGATTATGAGGTGATAATCGTACTCAATGGCTGCGACATGCCATACCGGTCGATGCTCGAAGGTATCATCACCGACAATGGTTATGTCAATGTGAGAGTCATTCAGACCGACGAGCCGGGTGTGTCGAACGCCAGAAATATCGGTATAGACAATGCAAAAGGCAAATATCTGCTCTTCATCGACGACGACGACTGGGTGGCAGGCAACGACTATCTGTCGAGCATGCATGCCATGACGGATTTGCATACGGTGGTTGCCTGCAATTTTTATCTCATTGATGACAAGACCCGTGAGCACCTGCCGTATTTCCTCACATCAGCCTACAAGCGATGCATGGAATGCCCCAAGCTGACATTGTTCAATTCGCGGAGCTTCCTGTCCACGGTAACAGGGAAACTCATACCCAGAGATGTGATAGGAGACAGGCGGTTTGACACGAAGCACAAGCTCGGTGAAGACGCCCTGTTCATGTTCATCGTGTCCGACAGGATTTCCAGAATGGAGATTGTCCACAATGCCGACACCGTATACAACGTGAGGGCAAGAGAGAATTCCGCCACCCGTGCACGCCATCGGTATTCGGAAAGAATTGCCGTGGCGATGAGGCTTACGTGTAGCTATATGGGGGCATATCTGAAAAAGCCGCTGAAATACAACTTCCTTCTGTTTGCATCGAGGGTCTATGCCACGATAAGCAAACTGCGTAAAAAAGTATATGAATAGAAAATAACTGATATCGTATGAAATACTGCATATTGACACCACGCTTCCCATTTCCCGAAAATGGCGGAGACGTGTTGAGAATTAACAATATAGCCAAATATCTGAAGTCTGCCGGTCATGAGCTGGTCCTCGTGTCCTTCTGTGAGGGCAATCCTGACATGGCAGCCGCAAAGACCCTGTATGACAAGATATACGTAGTAAAGCGCAAGAAGACCAACTCCATGCTATACTCGCTTGAGTATATGCTGAGCGGTCGCCCCATACAGTGTGGCTACTACTACTCTCGGGAATACTCAAAGCTGCTGGGGATGGTAATCAGCAAAGAGAAACCAGACCGTTTCGTCAGCCATCTGCTCAGGATGGTGCCATACCTCACCCGGCATGGCGTGGAGTCTCAATCCATCGTGGAGATGACCGATGCCTTGTCGAAGACCTATACTCTGTCTTCCGGTTTCAAGGGCATGTCGCTGAAGAAGGTTATTTACGCCATCGAGCGCAAGCTTATCCGAAGATATGAGCACTTTGTGATGAATAAATTCCCGAAGGTTGTACTCGTTTCACAGGCAGACATCGACTATCTCTCTGCCGGGGACGACAAGCATTCGCTGGCATTATACACCAATGGCGTGGAGTGTATGGACGAGATACCCGATTCCTACGACCATGAAAAGATCTGCTTTGTAGGCAATATGCGAACCCTGCAGAACCAGGATGCGGTGTTGCATTTCGTAAACGACATCTTCCCGTTGATTCTGAAGAAGAAGCCCGGAGCCAGATTCTATATCGTAGGGGCAGAGCCGCCGAGAAACATCATGGCGCTGGCGGAAAAATCCGAGAATATCGTGGTGACGGGATTTGTAGACGTCCTTTCAGATGCCGTTAAGGATTCCTGCGTGGCTGTGGCGCCGGTGCAGATTGCCGCCGGCATTCAGAACAAGGTGCTTGTGGCTATGGGTATGGGAGTGCCGGTGGTGATGTCGTCGCTCATTTCAAAGGCAATTCCCGAACTTGAAAGCGGCACCAATTGCATCATCGAAGATGCCGACCAGGCCTTTGCCGACGCTTGCCTGAGGATGATGGACAACGAAGCCGACCGCAACAGCATTTCCCGCTCAGGTTATGATACCGTAAGGAAATACTATTCATGGCAGGAGAAACTCTCCGGCTACGATCATTTGAATGCTGACTAATCTTCCACAAGCGGTCATCAAACTGTTACTCTTGCCTAAGCATGGCATAGAAAAATGCTCCATGTTCCGTTATTTGGAATTATGGAGCATTTTTGCAAATTATGGAGTCTTATATTGTTTTAGAATCCCTTGAATGTCAGTTTCAGCGTTTCCGACTGCAACACCATTTTACTTCCAGTCAATTTTAATACCTGGAAATTCTCCTCCAGCTTGTTTATGCCGTATGGTGCCAGCAGGGTAGGGTCGGAGAGAGGCACGTCGCCGTTTTCGCGGTCGTAGACGTATGGTGTGTGCAGCGTGAGCTGCGTGTTTGTCTGGTTGAAGCGCATCAGAATCTTCGCGAGCTTCTCGTTTTTGTCATCCGCCTGCATCAGTTTGTTTTGGAATGCCCAGAATAACTTTTCATTCTTCAGGTTGAGCACTCCGCCAGTGGCAATCGTGTCCACACGGGTCAGATGCCACATGCCGTTGAAATCTCCGGCAGCCGATGAAGTCTCTATGTCGCATGAGGCGAGAGACATCGTGGTGAGTATCGTTGTGGCGGCTATGAGAATGCCGCATATTGTCTTTCTCATTTCTTTTCTTTTCTTTTTTCGTTTTTCTTGTTCCCTTGTAGATTATCTCTGAAGTTGGTAACAGTGCCTACAGACTGAAACTGCCCCTCTTGGCGATGGTCAGCTGGAAACCGTAGTTGTTGCCCAGTATTCCTCCGAAGTCCATGGCATAACCGCCTTTCACGCTCCAGTTGCGAAGCAAGTTCTTTGTGAATTTGTATTCACCCTCAACGAGGAAACTGATATTGTGGCGTAAGTCGTTGTAAGGACTGCCATAGGTCCCCAATCCCTCCTGATAAGTGGCAAGCACACGGTATCGTGTGTTGTCGCTGGGACGGCCGTCGAATCCCAGATGGAAAGCCATGAAACGGTTGTCCTGCACAAAGATGCTTCCGTTCTGGTTGTAGATTGGCGAGCGGAAGAGAGGGTTTCCCATCACCTGTCCCCAGTGCTGCCATCCAGGATAGATGTTGTGGTTGTAGTAATTGTCGGTGCCGCCGATATGGTCGGGAATAGTCGTCGTATGGTCGTGGTATATAGGTCCGCTTTGATATTTTGTGTAGATATATTCCACCACGATGTTTCTCAGCCATGTACCGTATTTCATGTTGAGGTCGAAACCTATCATCCAGTCTTTGAAGTCGTAGAGCACGTAGCGTCTCTTCTTCTTCACCTGCCATTCCTCACCGCTTCCGTAACCATCGTAGTCGAGTTGGAACATCGCCGAGTGGTCTTCAAAGAATTTGTCTACGTAGAGTCCCGCTTTCCAAAGGTCTTTCTCCAAGTTCAGTCGCATCATCCAGCTGCCCAGCTGGTTGCCTTCTGCATTTTTGTAGTTTTCGCCATCGGTGATGTCTTTGCCTCCCGGCACGAAAGCGTTCCAATAACCTTTCAGACTCGTGTTACCGTTTATCACCGACACCGTTCCGTCACCGTTAGGCTGATACGATTTTCCGCCGAACTGCGATGCCATCTCCAGTCCCAGTTCCAGCGAGAGAGGGTGCATATACGGGTCGCTTCCTATTCTGATGAATCCTGCCTTGGAGTGATATAACACGTTGTCGGCATATCTGCTCCGCTTGCTGGTGAATTCGTGCTGCCATGAGTCGTCGGTCATTATTCCGTAAGCCACATGACCTTTCAGCTGCACCCATCCGCCAGTGAACGGCACCTTCCAGTAGTCTTCGAGCGCCAACCTCACCTGTGGCACGGGGCGGGCGTTTATGCCCAAAGTCTGCGAACCGCTGCTGAGCCTGTTGTTCTTCAGGTTCATCGGCCTTTCCTTTGCTCCTATGGAGAGAGTGCCATGCAGCCATCGTCCCTCCACGTATGCCTGTTGCAATACCACGTTGCTCGTATAGTTGAATGGCACGGCGGCATCAACGCCGAATCCGTATCCCCATTTCTTTTCCATGTCGTTGCCGATGTTTCTCTGCAGCGATCCTCTGATGTAGCCGTTGTTCTCGTCGAGCGACGACAATCCGTATTTGTTGGCGTTCAGCCATAGTGGGGTCTTGCCGTGTGAGAAGCTTCCCTGGGCCTCAGCCGAATATTCAAATTCCCCTTTCTTCTGTAGCGTGGTGGCTTGTTCGTCGTAAGTGTCGTTGTCTTGAGCCGTAGCGTTTAGTGTCGCTGCGGAAATCAAGGCAAGTAGAAATACCTTCTTCTGATTCATAAATGTTTTGATGTTTGTGTCTATTGTTGCATCAGTCTTTCGATGAATTTGCACACCATGTCGATACCCTTCACGTTCTCTCCGCCCTGAGGGATGATTACGTCGGCATACCTCTTTGTGGGTTCAATGAACTGTTCGTGCATAGGTTTAAGTACTTCGAGATAACGGTCTACCACCATCTTCACGTCGCGTCCACGCTCCACGATGTCCCTTTGTATGTTGCGTATCAGTCGCTCGTCGGAGTCGGCGTCAACGAATATCTTCAGGTCCATCATGTCTCTCAGCTTCTTGTTCAGCAGCGTCATGATGCCCTCGATGATTATCACAGGCTTTGGTTCCACATGGATGGTCTCAGGCAGACGGTTGCATTTGATATACGAGTATGTGGGCTGTTCGATGGCGTTTCCCTTGCGCAGTTCGTTCACCTGCTTGATGAGCAGTTTCCAGTCAAAGGCGTCGGGATGGTCGAAGTTTATGGCATGTCGTTCCTCCTCCGTCATCTCCGTCGTATCGTTGTAATATGAGTCAAGCGGTACCACCGCAACATAGTGTGGAGGCAGAGCTTCCACGATTTTCTTTACCACGGTGGTCTTGCCAGAGCCCGTACCACCAGCTATGCCGATTATTGTCATATATTCTGTTTTGATGTTTGCTATTTTCTTATCAGGACCTTGCGGTATTGTTCCGCTTTCTTCTCCAGTTTCATGGGGTAGGCTCTCGAACTGCTTGGCATGCGGAAGAGAGTCATCCTCTTGCCGTTGTTCAGAAACTCTACCGATGTGCCAACTTTAGGGACGGGGCAGCCGAAATGCGTGGCGAATACCGTAGTGGCCTTCTCTCCTGTCGTCACCACCGTGGTGCAGTGGGGGAGTCTTTCCAGAAGCGAGTCGAGATCAGTTGGTGTCACAATCTCCAGATCCTTGTCAGAAGCCGTGTTCTTCGTGCGTCTCACGGCACACGCCGTGTCGTATAGCGCCACGCCCTCTTTGGTGAGGAATTCCACTATCTGCTCTTTTCTGAACCTCTTCCTCTCCGTGTCCACGAAATGGTCTTTGTCGTCGAAAAACAGTAGCCCAAAGATTCTCCACATGTCGTTTATGAAGTTAGGATAGAAGAAATCCATGCTCCATCGCTGTTGTGATGGCGGAAAACTTCCAAGCATCAGCAGCCAGGCATTCTTGGGCAGGAAAGGCTCGAGTGGATGGCATTCTACAGGAATGTTGGCGGATGATGCCCCGGTGTCGGCACCCGCCAATCCGCCAGTCCCTCCGTTCTTCCCCATGGTAGTGGGCAGACTTGTTTTGCTTTCAGTTTCTTCGTTTGATTTCATAAAGACTTACTGTGATATAGTCTTGAACCTCGGTATTACCCATTTTGCCTTGGTTCCCTCAAATTAAGATCTATTCCATATCCCTATTTCTGCTCTTTCACCAGATACACGACTACCGGCAGGTGGTCGCTGTATCCGTCGAGCCATACGCCGCCGGCATGAGTACGCTTTGGAGCACCCTTGTATTTCCCTTCGGTCTGGAACAGGTAGTCGCGGCGGAAAATCTGGTTCTTGAAGAATTTCAGTGTAGAGAAATCCTTTGCTCCCTTTTTGTTCAGCAGGTTAGGAGTCATTACAATCTGGTCGAAGAGGTTCCACGAACCGCCATAGGTCAATGTTCCCAATCCCTCTTTCACCAGTATGTTGTACCATGGGTTATACATCTCGCCTTTGCCCACCTCGTCGATGTCTGGTTTGCATCCCAGAGCCTCCGTCATGCTGGCGTTTGTGGGGTCGTCGTTCATGTCGCCCATCACGAATACCTTCACCTTCGGGTCTTCTCTGAGCAGCGAGTCCTTCAGCGCTCTCACCTGGCGGCCGCCCGATTCACGATAGAAAGGTTTAGCCGCCCGGCTCGGCCAGTGACACACCACGAATGCCACATGCTCGCCGGCCATCTCTCCGCTCACGGTCAGGAATCCGCGGGTCATAAACGCACTGTCCTTCTCCAGTTCCTGCACGTATGGCACGAGCTTCGTGTTCCAAACCTTGAAGAGCTGCGGATTGTAGAGCAGCGCGCAGTCGATGCCACGGCGGTCCGGACCCTCTATATGTACGTATTTATAGCCACGTGCCTTCAGCGGTTCCTGTGCCGTGAGGTCGTCGAGCGCCTTGCTGTTCTCCACCTCGCTCAGTCCAATCACGGCGCATCCCACGTTCTTAGGCAGCACGTCGGTGCCCATGTCGGCAAGAGCCCTCGCCATGTTCTTCAGCTTGTGAGAATATTTCAGCCCATTCCAGCGGTAAGACCCCGTAGGAAGGAAGTCGTAGTCTCTTTTGCCCTCGTCGTGGCAAGTATCGAAGAGATTCTCCTGATTGTAGAATCCCACTCCGTAGCACAAATACTTTTTCTCATTTTGCGACATTGCGCCGATAGACACCATGCACAGCACTAATATCGGCAAGAAACTGATTCTTTTCATTTTCATATTGTTATAAATATTTTGTTTTTCTATACTGCCTGTCTGACAATTATCCACGTCTTTGTAATCAAAGACAAAGGTATGAATTATTTTCCATTATTTTGGCATTGTGATATTAAATGTTTGTTACATCCCGTATTTTTATCTTGTAATGTTTGTCGCTTAGTCAAAAAAGCGTTAACTTTGTGGCATACAAACATAACACTTATTTATGAAGCAGAAGAATCTGAAATTAGCCGTGATGGCATTGTGCTCCGCTTCTATGGCCCAGGCCCAGACAGTAGGTGCTGACTCCATAGGACAGCGTGGCGCCGCTCTCAGCGAGTCGGCTTTCACGTTTACGGAGGCACAGCTCGGAGAAGACGATGATATGTCGCAGAACGTTACCATCGTCAATTCCAACTCCAACATGTATGCGAGTGAGGTTGGATTCCTCTTCTCGCCGGTGCGTTTCCGTTATCGTGCGTTCGACCAGAAGTATAACGATGTTTATATCAACGGACTGCCGATGAACGACATGGAGACGGGGCAGTTCCGCTATTCCCTCGTTGGCGGACTCAACCAGCAGACAAAGAACCAGGAGTTCGCCCTTCCGTTTGAAACCAACAATTTTGCCATGGCGGGGATGGCAGGTTCAAACAACTATAACTTCCGTCCGGCAAGCATGCCGGCAGGCCACAGGATAACGCTCTCCGGAGCCAATCGCAGTTATACGTTGCGAGGCATGTACACCTTCAATACCGGACTCAGCAACCGTGGTTGGGCATTCTCAGGAAACCTCACATACCGTTGGGCGAACGAAGGATACGTGGAGGGAACGTTCTATAACTCCCTCTCTTACTTCCTCGGAGTGCAGAAGGTGTTCGGTGACGGAAGCCACTCTCTCTCGCTCACCACATGGGGCAACCCTACGGAGCGCGCCTCTCAGGGAGCCGGTACTGACGAGATGTACTGGATGGCAAACGACAGATACTACAACCCATACTGGGGATACCAGAACGGCAAAAAGCGCAACTCACGAGTAGTCAACGACTTTGCGCCGACAGCTCTGCTTACATGGGACTGGAAAATCTCCGACAACGACAAGCTGACGACTTCGCTCATGGGCAAGTACAGCATGTATAAGAGCACGAAGCTGAACTATAACAACGCCGACAACCCTCATCCAAACTACTGGAAGAATATGCCGAGCAGCTATTTCGATATCTGGGACGATACCAATACCTCATACCGGAACAGCGATGCGCTCGCCAACTGGCAGTCGGCATACGATTTCTGGAGCGGACCTAAGGCAAACCGCCAGATAAACTGGGACCAGCTGTATTATGCCAACAAACAGGCATCGGCTCAGGGACAGGATGCCATGTATTATCTGCAGGCAAAGCACAATGATGCGCTGACAATCGCATTGGCTTCAACTTTCAACAAGCAGATAGACAAAGACAAGGCATGGAACATCGGCATCGTGGGAGCTACCAACAAGGGCATGCACTACCAGACGATGGAGGATATGCTCGGAGCAACGACATTCCACAACGTGAACACCTATGCCATCGGCACCTATTCGCCAGATGCCGACGAGGTGCAGTATGACCTCAACAACCGCAACGGCCTCGTGGGAAAAGACGACAAGTTCGGTTACAACTACAACCTGCTCGTGAACAACGGCAAACTGTGGACGAGCTACTCGGAGAACTTCGGCAACCTGCACTATGTAATCGCCGGTAAACTGGGATATACATCCATGCAGCGCGACGGAAAGATGCGCAACGGTCTCGCCAAGGACAACTCTTACGGCAAGAGCCACACGGCACAGTTCATTGACGGCGGAATGAAATTCGGAGCCAACGTTAATCTGGGCCGTGGCAACACCTTTACCCTCGGACTCGGATATGAGCACCGTGCTCCGCAGGCAAAGGCGGCCTTCATATCACCGGAGATAAACAACGACTTCGTGCGCAACCTCAAGAACGAGCGCGTGTTCAGTTCAGAAATCGGATACCAGTTCCAGACCTCTTGGCTGCACGCCAACATCAACGCATACTACAGCTACCTCACCAACGTGAGCGACTGGCAGAACTTCTATATGGACGACGTGAACTCATTCACATACGTGTCGCTCACAAACATGAAGAAGGCATACTATGGCGTTGAGGCAGGATTGAAATTCCGTGTTACAAGCGCCTTCGACGTGAAACTTGTCGGACAGATAAGCGACGCCAAGATTCTCAACGACGCCAATCTCGAGTATATGCGCTCGCAGAATGCCGTGGTATATGGTGATGTGGCAGACGGACTCGTTGAAGACCATATATATAATAAAGGTATGCGCGACAACGGCACACCGCTCACGGCAGCAAGCCTCGGACTCAGCTATCACAGCGGCGGATGGTTCATCGACCTCAATGCCAACTACTACGACCGCATCTATCTCTCATACTCTCCTAACTACAGATATGAGTCAGCATGCAAAGTGCGTGGCGACATCCTAAACAACCAGCCGGTGCGCAGCGAACTCTCACAGGCTAAGGGACACGGCGGATTCATGATAGACGGTTCTATCGGAAGAAGCATATATCTGAAGCGCGGATCGCTCTCAATCAACCTCACCGTGACGAACATCCTGAACAATACCAACATCGTGACCGGAGGATACGAACAGAGCAGAAGCGACTACAGCACACCGAAGGCCGACGGAACGGCAACGACACGTGCATACAAGTTCTCTAAGAATCCAATGAAGTTCTATGCCTATGGCACCAACGGACTCCTCAATATCGCGTATAAATTCTAAAAAACTCTCATGACAATGAAAAAGACGAAATATATAAAATTCCTCGTTGCGGCAATGCTCCTCGGCGGACTTGCCACTTCTTGCATGGACGACGACTGGAACGACCCGACCGGTGAGGTGGCTCCATATGGCAACAACGACATCGTGGAGGACGATGCCAAGATGATATCCATAAAAGAACTGAAGGCAAAGACAGTAGACCTCATACCCTCATCACAGGCAAACGACACCGTGCGCATCACGGAAGACTGGCAGTTGAAGGTGCGTGTGACCGGAAACGACATTCAGGGAAACATCTACAACCAGATTGCCGTGCAGGACGAGAGCGGAGAGGGACTCCTCATCTGCATACAGAAGGGCGGACTCTTCGGATTCCTGCCTGTAGGACAGGAAATTCTCGTAAACCTCAAGGGACTCTATATCGGCATCTATGGCAACAACGTGCAGATTGGTGTGCCATATACGAATACCAGCGGCAGGACATTCCCAAGCCGTATGAACATCAACGTGTGGAACGAGCACTTCAAGATTCTCGGTGCGGCAGACGCTTCAAAGGTGGTGCCGGAGAAGTTTGATACTGAATTGCTCTTAAATTATTTGAGTAAGAATTATAAAGTGTATAAGGATGAGAATAATGTCCCATTTAAAGAATTTGAGCAATTAGAGAAAAAGTATATTGACTACGTGAAATCTCATCGTGGAAAGCTGATGACACTGGAAAACGTGGAGATGGACAAGGCTGACGGCAAACTGGCATGGGCACCGGAGGCTGACAAGGACGCCGGAAACGGAGTGAGCCGCACGGTGAAAATCAACGGCAAGGCACAGAGTCTGATGGTAGTGCGCAGCAGCACATACGCCGACTTCGCCGCCAAGGCAATGCCTACGGGAAAGGTGAACCTCACTGGTATCTTCACCGTGTACGCCACAAATCCTTCAAAATACGGCTATACCTGGCAGATTCTCCTTCGTTCAGACAGCGACATCGAGGAGGTGAAATAAGCAAGGCTGAGAATTCAATAAAATGTAACAAAACTATAAAAAAGAAATACAATGAAAAAGATATTATATTCAGTAATGGCGATGGCTGCCCTGACATTTTCATTCGCATCGCTGACAAGCTGTGAAGACGTTCCTGCACCGTATGAAATGCCGGACGTAACACCTGATGAGCCTTCAAGTCCGGAAATGGAGCCGGCAGGTACCGGTACACAGGCTGATCCGTACAACGTGGCTGCTGCCATCAAGTATATTGACAATGGTGGTGCCGAGGACAAGGAAGTCTATGTAAAGGGTAAGGTAGTGTCAGTACAGTCTGGCAGTTTCGACCCGAGCTACGGCAGTCTCAAATACTACATCTCCGACGACGGTACAGCAACAAACCAGTTCCTCGTTTTCAACGGATATGCAGGGCCAAACCGAACCAAGTTCTCTGGCGAGGACGCTCTCAAGCCAGGCGATGAGGTAGTGATATGCGGTAAGCTCGTGAACTACAACGGAACAAAGGAATTCACTACCGGAAACTATATCGTTTCAATCAATGGCAACGGTGGCGGCGGTTCAGACCAGCCGGCAGCAGGTCAGCCAACCGGCGACGGTACAAAGGCAAACCCATTCAACAGCGTGGCTGCAAACCAGTATGCATCGTCTCTCGCTGCCGGCGTGGAGTCAGACAAGGACGTATATATCAAGGGAAAGGTGGTTTCAGTCAAGGAGCAGTATGGCACCCAGTTTGGCAATGCCACATTCTACATCTCCGACGATGGCAAGGCAGACAATCAGTTCTATGTGTTCCGTGCTCTTTATCTGAACAATGAGAAATACACCTCAGGCGCAACTCTCAATGTCGGTGACGAAGTGGTAGTATGCGGCAAGGTTGTCAACTATATGGGCAACACCCCAGAGACCGTTAAGGACAAGGCTTATCTCGTTTCGCTCAAGAGCAACGGTGGCAGCGGTTCTGAAGGCGGCACTACCGGTGATGCGAGCGCTTCGAATGGCGACTTCGAGAACTGGACAAACGGTTTGCCAAATAACTGGAAGACTGCTTCTTCTGCAGGAAATGCAACACTCAGCCAGAGTACAGATGCTCACAGCGGAAAGTATTCTGTAAAGGTAGGTGGATCAAGTTCTGCCAACAAGCGCCTTGGTTACAAGGAGATAACTCTGAAGCCTGGTGAATATACTGTTACGTTCTATGCAAAAGCTGCAACATCTACAGGTGCCTCTGTTCGTCCGGGATATGTTCCGGTGAAAGATGGAGCAAACCCAACCGGAAGCGATTATAAATATGGTGACTATGTAAACGACATAACAGCCACGAAATGGGTGAAAGTCACATATACATTCACAATCGAAACTGAAGGTACTTACAGTGTTCTTGTAATGAATGCCAAAAAGCCAGGCGGAGATGTGTTGATTGACGATTACACTTTGACAATGGGCTCTACCGTTATCATTAAATAAAACATTGACCTTATATATTCAGAATCCCATCATCCCTCCAGATGATGGGATTTTTCTAAGTACTCCTAAATCTACAAAATACTTAAAATGGAAAACGACAAGGAGTTTATTCCGCAGAAAGGAGGCTATCGTGATTTGATAGCATTTCAGAAGGCAACTTGCATATATGACATCACATATTATTTCGCACACAAATTCTTGGACAGGACTGACCGTACCGTAGACCAGATGATACAGGCTGCGCGCAGCGGCAGACAGAATATTGCCGAGGGCAGTGCGGCGGCAACCACCTCACGAGAAACGGAGCTGAAACTGACCAATGTGGCGAAAGCAAGTCTGCAAGAACTATTGCTGGATTATGAGGACTATCTCAGGCAAAACGGACTGGTACAGTGGGGAATATCAGATGTAAGAACTGTAAAGACGAGGGATATTTGTAAAAGACATAACGATACGGAATTTTATATGAAACAGATTCCGAGCCGTTCGGCTGAAACCATCGCAAATATTGCAATAATACTGATTCATCAAGCAGACACTCTCCTCAGACTGTTGATAGAGAGGCAAAAGGCGGATTTCCTGAAAAACGGTGGAATCAGGGAGGAAATGACGAGGGGCAGAATTGCTTATCGGCAACAGAATGGATGGAAGAAGTGAGAAAGTGAGAAATCTTTATGGGACAGATAGGACAAATAGGACAAATAGGACAAATAGGGCTTATAGGACAGATAGGACTTATAGGATTAATAGCAAGGCTGTATTTGTCCTATTTGTCCTATAAGTCTTATCTGTCCTATAAGTCCTAAAACGTCCTATTTGTCTTAAAAAAGGCGTAGCCCCCTCATTTAGCCTGCTGGTTCAACATTTTTCCAAAATTTCTTGTCCATTCCACAAAAAAGCCTTACCTTTGCAGCCAAATGCTGAAAAGCATCGAAAATAATAAACAAATAAACAAACAATTTTAGATTAAAATGAAAAAAGGTATCCATCCAGAAAACTATCGCCCCGTCGTATTCAAGGATATGTCCAACGGCGATATGTTCCTTACACGTTCTACATGCAAGACTAACGATACAGTAGAATTTGAAGGAGAGACTTACCCAGTGGTAAAGGTCGAAATTTCAAGCACATCTCACCCGTTCTATACTGGTAAGAGCAAGCTCGTTGACTCCGCAGGTCGTGTGGACAAGTTCATGAGCCGCTATGGAAAAGCCCGCAAATAATATATACTAAGATATATAATTATTCAGGAAGATATTAAAGTGTGTTCAAGCGTAGTTGCATATGCGCATGAACGCACTTTTTGTTTGTATCCCAATCTGTTTTGCCCCCGAAACGGGCGTTACGCTGTTTTATGAGATGGGTTAAACCCATTTTGGGGAATAATCCTCTTGCTGCCGACAGTCAGCCAGAGGAAAAGAAAACTAAGACAATTCAAATCATTATGAAATTCATTATGAAGAACAAATTTCTTATTCGTGCTATGTATGCTGCGGCAGTTGCCCTTTTCTTCACGGCATGCGGCAGCGACAATGATGGTGGCGGTTCTTCACCGGCAAAAGAACCCAACGTAAACAGAAACACCGACTATACCGATGCCGCCGCGACAAGAACCGAAGTGCCGCATCTGCAGGGAGGCAACAGCCAGTTCATAGCCTATAGGGTGAGCGACAAGGCGTTCGACAAAGACGGAGTGAACTACTGTGTGGAGTGGGACCGCACTCTGAAGTCAAACCGCTGGACATGCTATGTGATGACCAAGCAGAACATAAAGAAGAATGTGCAGCGATGGTATGCCGCCGAAGGCGAGATGCAGTATCCTTTCGACGTGGCAAGCCTGACAACTGACGATTATCACACTAAGAGCAACGGACAGGATTTGATATACGGGTCTGGATTCGACCATGGACATCTCTGTCCGTCGAACGACCGCCTGTACAGCCTCGCCATAAACAAGCAGACGTTCTATCTCACCAATATGCAGCCGCAGTACAAGGTGTTCAACGGAAGCGACAAGAACTATAAGTACAAGGGTCTGTGGATAAACATGGAGCAGTTCCTGTATAACTTCGTGTCAGGAACAAAGTTCTCCTCCGGCGACTCCCTCTTCGTGTGCAAGGGCGGTACGATAGACAGCGAGAACCATATCCTGCAGCGTATCGGCGGCAAGATGATAGTTCCGAAGTATTTCTATGCTGCCGTGGTGTGGAAGCGTGCCAAACTCAACGTGTATTCCGGCCTCGCTTTCTGGTTTGAGCACACCAACGTATATCATGGCGACGATGCGCTGAAGGGATATGTCGTTTCCATCTCCGAACTGCAGAACAAACTTGGCAACAAGATAGACTTCTTCTGCAATCTGCCGGACAAGACAGAGGCGCAGGTAGAGAAAGTGGCAGCGACAATGGACTTCGGTTTATAAAAAATCGCAAATATTCCGCATTTATTTGGTGCCTTTTCATCAGAAATGCCTATTTTTGCAAATAGATTGGCGAGAATGCTTCTTCTGAAGCCTCTGCAAAGGAGATATTATAAGTCTGTAATCGTGGATTATCAATCTGTGGTAAGAGGATTGTCAGCCTGTAGGGGTATGATTCCTCAACCTGTAATGCGCAGGGTATATCCTTGGCGCAGATGGCTCCGTGGCAGAAGGCGTCATTCTGACAAAAGAACAGGTTATAAATCGGAAATATATTTTAAAACAAAAAACAAGAATAGAAATGAATACAGTATTTGACTTTTCGGTTAAGGACAGAAAAGGAAAGATGGTAGCTCTCAAGGAGTATGCCAACGAGGTATTACTGATTGTCAACACAGCCACTAAATGCGGATTCACTCCACAGTATGAAGAGCTGGAGAAGCTCTACGAGAAATATCACAGCCAGGGTTTTGAAATCCTCGACTTCCCCTGCAACCAGTTCGGACAGCAGGCACCAGGAACCGATGAGTCTATCCATGAGTTCTGCAAATTGAATTTCGGCACAGAGTTCCCTCGCTTCAAGAAGGTGAAGGTGAACGGTCCTGATGCCGATCCTCTATATAAATTCCTCACTTCGCAGAAGGGCTTCGCCGGATGGGACGAAAGTCATCCGTTGACAAAGGTTCTCGACGAGATGCTCTCACAGGCCGATCCCGACTACAAGGCAAAGGCAGACATCAAGTGGAACTTCACCAAATTCCTCGTAAACAAATACGGAATGGTGGTAGAGCGCTTCGAACCTACAGAGAATATGGAGAACGTCGAGAAGAAGATAGAAGATCTGTTGTAAAACAGAATAACGACTTTAAATACTAAATTATAATATGGAACACGTAAAATGCTTGATTATTGGTAGTGGTCCTGCAGGATACACTGCTGCTATTTATGCTTCAAGAGCAAACTTGAAGCCGGTTGAATATTGTGGTCTGCTCACCGGTGGCCAGCTCACACAGACCACTATGGTGGAGAACTTCCCCGGTTATCCTCAAGGAGTGCTCGGCGGACAGATGATGAACGACATCCGTGAGCAGGCAGAACGCTTCGGCGCTGACATCCGCGACGGCATCATCACTAAGGTGGACTTCAGCAAGGCTCCCTACAAGGTGACAACCGAAGAGGGCGTTGAGATTGAGGCGGACACCGTGATCATCGCCACTGGAGCGTCTGCAAAGTATCTCGGACTTGACGACGAGAAGAAATACAACGGTATGGGAGTGTCAGCATGTGCCACATGCGACGGATTCTTCTATCGCAAGAAGACCGTTGCCGTTGTGGGCGGTGGCGACACAGCCTGTGAGGATGCCCTCTATCTCGCCGGTCTGGCAAAGAAGGTATATCTCATCGTGCGCAAGCCATTCCTCAGAGCCTCTAAGGTGATGCAGGAGAGAGTGATGAACGCTGAGAACATCGAGGTGCTCTTTGAGCACAACACCATCGGACTCTACGGTGAGAACGGTGTAGAAGGCGCACATCTCGTGAAGCGTCGCGGCGAGGCAGACGAGGAGAAGGTTGACATCCAGATCGACGGATTCTTCCTCGCTATCGGCCATAAGCCAAACTCTGACGTATTCAAGGAGTGGCTCGAGACCGACGAGGTGGGTTATATCAAGACCATCGACGGCACACCACGCACCAAGATTCCTGGAGTGTTCGTTGCCGGCGACGTTGCCGACCCAGTATACCGTCAGGCCATCACGGCTGCAGCAAGCGGTTGCAAGGCTGCGCTTGAGGCAGAGAGATATCTCTTGAACAAGTAATTCTCTCTTTGAGAGTTTCGTGAATATGCAGCCCGTAATGGTGGGCTCGCAATAGGGTAGGAGGAAGATGAAATATTTTTCCTCCTATTTTTATGTCCTTCTGTCTGGGATTATAAGAATAAAGCAGAAGGAGCGAAGAATCAGATTCCTCACTCCTTTCTTAGGTCTGCATTACCTTAATATATCCTGATGTCTTTTATGCTTCAAAATCCTTTTACCTATCGTTTCTTTAATATAGTATGTTTATCCTTCTTTCCAGTCAGTCTTGTGTTGTATATATGATATAAGTCTTCTTTCTTTTATCCTTTTATCTTCCGAATCTTCCACCGCCACCGGAACGTCCGCCGCCTCTTGATGAACTGTTGCCGCTGCCGACAGACCTGTTGTTCGACGAACTGCTGCGACTCGGTGTGAAGGTGTTGGCAGGGCGGGAAGAACCGCCTGCCGGACGATATATTCTCGTCGGGCTGTTGTTGAAACTGTTGCCCCTTGATGATCTGCCTATCTCTTGGCTCACTGTCGTGCGAGAGCTGCTCAGATTCGTTGTGCCGTTGCCGGTGCCTCTCCTCGGTGTAGTGCCTCTGTAGCCGCTGTTGTTGTCGCGTCTGTTGTTGCCGCGGTCATAGCGTCCGCTGTTGTTGTCGTCGCGTCTGTTGTTTCGGTCGTAGCGTCCGCTGTTGTTGTCGTTGCGTCTGTTGTTTCGGTCATAGCGTCCGTTGTTGTTGTCGTCGCGTCTGTCATAGCGGTCATAGCGTCCGTTGTCATGTCTGCGGTCATGGCCTCTTTGTCCGCGGAAATCGCCACGGTCATATCTGTCTCTCATTCCAAAGCGGCTCTCTCCTGGGCGAGGTCCGAAGGTGCGTCCGTGATACCAGCTGCGTCCGCCGTTTCTGTGCCAGCTGTGTCCGCCGTAGTATGTGGCATAGAATGCCGGTCTGCCGAAATAGAAAAATGTGCGGTTCGGGTAGCGTGCATAGATGCTGAATCGCCACACGCCGTCGGTCCATATCAGCGGGCGGTAGAAATATGCCGCTGAGCAGAAGGCGTTATACTGCCAGTCGAAGAGGATATAGCTGAGATCCATGTTTCTTCTCGTCCAGTATGTGCCGTAGAGGTCATCATAGGTGCTTATGCTCATCAGATAGTCGAGGTTCACCTCGTATGCTGCCTCATACTGCTCATCGTTCAGGTTCAGCTCGTAAGCCATCTTGTCGGTCAGGAAGAGTGCTCTGTCCCTTGCCTGCTCGTAGCTCATCGCCATTGTGGATAGTGCCACGGTGAGAAGCAATGCCATTGATAATATAAACCTTTTCATGATCATTGTGTTTTATGTTCGTAATGTTCTTTTCTCTGGTGCAAAGAAACAACAATTCCCGGTGCTGCCAAAGGGTTTTTCCCTAAAGTGGGAGGGAAAATCCCTATAAGTGTCTTCTCTTTTTTGAAGTGTTAGTTTATTGTTGTACTTTTGCGGTCTCCTTGTTTACTCGTATCTTGCCTGCTTGTCAACTAGCAGAGCAAGTTGAAAACTTGCGGAATATATAATATAAGGTGTATGGCAACAGTGAATGAAACCAAATGGCTGACCAAGTATCAGCAGCTAAAGGACTATGTGGAGCAGCATCATCAGCTGCCCGACAAGAAGAAGGTGGAGAACCGGGGACTGCTCAACTGGTGGAAATACAACAAGAAACTGGCCAAGCTGGACAAACTCTCAGAAGAGAAGCTACGGATGCTGCAGGATTTGTCTGACAGCAGGATAATAAAATCTGACAAAAAGGCATTGTTTTTGTAAATATTATGTACATAGTGTCATACGTTTGTCATATATTTGTATATATTTCCGCTTGTTTTATGTCAATTATCTAACTATTAATATATGCCTTCTTTGACCGATATCAATAAAAAGTGTATGAAACGACTATATCCCCTCTATTTGTTGTGTGCGAACACAAAAGGCATTAACTTTGCAACTGAAAAGATAAAGATATAGATAAAAGCTGCAATAAGAGCAGCAGGTAAGAAGATTGTTTAACGATAACTAAAAAGAGAAAGGAAATTGATTATGTTGACATTTATGTTAGTAACAGCATGTGTAGTAGCTTTTGCAGTATTGGCAAGTGTTGGAATGAACATCGGCATGAAGCTCTACAAGTAAATTTTCTGAAGTATTTGAATTTTAGAAAGTATTAGAGAGAATCAGTTTATTTGTATACCCGCTCGCATGAGAGGGTGTAACCGGAGCGGTTGAATGGCGACTTCCATGTCGTTGTTCAACCGCTTTTCGTTGTTTTTGGCCCGCAGATTTAGACAAGAACCTGGATAAACCCAAGGTGGATGATTTTTCTGCCGACATCAGCCCCCACCTGGCCTCAAACCTATCCTAACCTTCCCAAAGGGAAGGAACAGATTACTCCGGCTATCGACGAC
>ERZ780141.240-NODE-240-length-44178-cov-10.251909_pt1 | contig 44178 bp, 27 predicted proteins | sample MGYA00433080_ERZ780141 | MGnify/ENA primary metagenome ERZ780141 (study PRJEB29588, sample SAMEA2154047) | human gut metagenome | biome: human gut; feature: human-associated habitat; material: faeces | place: Denmark | collected 2008/2010 ... | reverse complement strand
GTGGCATACCACGTCCGCACAGGTGACGGTCTGTCGAATCTGCAAAATACTACTCCAAAATCCTCTAACGCATATTGCTATTTCAAGCTAAAGATGTCTTATAAAAACCGAAAGACTCCAAATTGTAGAAACTTTTTTGCATGGCTCTGTCATCCTCGCTCATCGTGCCAGCGTCCTCACGCTCGCCAATCTCTTGGGCGAGTGTCTTAAGCGATTCCACGGCATTCTCAGGCGCTTTGCTGATGTTCTCCTCGCCCTTGGCGATGGTGCTGTCAATCTTCTCCTGAGTGTCCAAGAGTTGGTCAATGTAGCCACCCACCTTGCTTGCCGTTTCCACGCTCATCTCATCACGAAGTTCGGTAAGCATAGCCTTGCGTTTGTCTTGCTTGGCTTTCATCACCTTCTCAACGCTTTCCACCAATGCGCTTACATCGGCATCACTCTTGGCTAATGCCTTCATCTCATCCATGATGTCCTTGCGATCGAGGCGCAAGCCGAAGAGTTGTTGCGACACGCCAGTGTTGCCCATCTCCCTATAGAGTTGCTTGGCATAGTCCATCACCACTCTTGTGGAGTTGTCCACTGCTCTTGCCACGGCAACGCCCTTGGCATTGGTACTCTTATACTTCTTGCCGAGTATTGCTCCGAGTTGCTTGTTCAACGCACGGCTTGCGAGATATGTGCCTATCTCATCCACTGTGCGCATAGGCTTCTCCAAGTCTTTGGTGGTCGTTGCCGTCTCAAGCGATTTCAGCACGCCAGTGAAGTCAAAACGTGTCATATCATCCTGCATGTCCTTTGGTACGGCTTGTTCGATGAACTCCCTCATCTGGTCGGCGATTTCCCTGACCTTGCCGGCTTCTTCCTTTCGGGTGCTATCCTTGATGCGTTCCTTGTCCTCCTTACCGCTGATTGCGTCTCTTGTGGCTCTTTCGCTCTGCTGTTTCAGCAGTTTGTCGAAAGACGTCTTGAGTGTGTCGTACTTTTCCTGCAGTTTGCTTTTCGCGGCCTTTTGCTCGTCGCTTCGCTCTCTGCGGAACGCATCAGACAAGATGTATTTATTATCCTCATACCAACGTTGTTTGGCAAGCACTTCCTCACGTTCGGCATCGCTCATCTCCGCAAGCATTCGCTCCCTACGCTTGTCGGCAAGATACTTTGCTTTCTCTTTCTCAGGCATCCATTTCACGGCTTCGAGCTCGGCTTTCTGTGCGAGATATTCCTCACGCATTGCAGGGAGCAGGGTATCAAGATATTCCTGTTCTTGCTCTGCGTTCCACTCCTCTTGTTTGCGCACCACGTCAAGAGCTCTGTCTATTCGGTTGTTTAGCAACAGATCTCCAAGTTCACGCTTGCTTCTACCAGCCACGGTGTCCAGCACTTTGTTGAATATATCCATTGTGTCGCCGTGTTCTATGCCCAAGTGCTCTGCACTTGCTTCGAGTTGTTCGGCAAAGTGTTCGGGCGAAATGCCGTCTGGTGAGAGAAATCCGCTCATCATCCTGCGCTCCATGTTGCCGTAGCCGAGGTGCGCTTTCAGACCACGCTTCACGCCATTGTCATCCCATAGCAGTTTCACTCCGTTAGCACCCGAGAGCGATTCTGCAATCAGTTCCTCTAACGTTTGTGGAGTGGTGTCAGCCAGAATGTCAAGAGCCTGGCCATTGCCACGGCACATCTCTTTGGCGGCGTTGTAGCGTGTTCGCACGTACTTGCTGTTAAGCCGCTCGTCAAGACTTTTTCCGCCTTTGATTGAAAATTCTTCACCGATTTCGCTTGCATTATCTTGCAGGATAGAAATTAATCGTTTATCTTTGCCCTCAGTAAAGGCAGACTCTTGGTTATTGGACGGACTTGTTATCCTATCCAATTCATCAATAAGTTTGCCTTTTTCTATTTGTGTCAGTTTGTGGTCGTAATATCGGTTTCCGTTATTATACACAGCCACAACTGCCTTGACCGTGTAATCTTCCTTGCCGATTTTCAAACCGCAAACATAATACTGAAACTCAGAAATTTCTTTTTTCTTGTAACCATCCGCATTAGGCATTGAAGCGATGTAAATTCCCTTTTCAATAATTTGCGGAATGGCGGCAACCGATTGCAGGTGCTCGTCATCTTTGTAGTCGTGTTCAAGAATCTCTTTTATGCTTTGTGCCGACACGCTTATTTTATCGCCAGTGTCCGCATTGGTGTATGTGCCACTTATGCCTTTTCCATAGTCCAAGGCGTTTTTCTTATCCCTCTTTACATCCTCTGTGCGTTCAATGTCGTTGCCTGTAATAACGGCAGGCTCGCTGTTCCTTAGTTTGTCTATTTTCTCCTTTTTAATAGAATATTGTTTTCCGTCAATATTCATTGAGCCTGCAATTTCACTTGCTACGGCGAGTTTGTCCATACGCAGGGTGCGTTCCTCGGCCTTGTCAAGGTTTTCCGCTCCCCTGGTCCCAACGATTGAGTATTGAGACAATTCCCCAATGGCATCCGCTTCCTTGCCCAGAGCCTCATCAAGACGTGCGTTATACTCATCCATCGCCTTCTGCAACTCATCGATGTGGTCATCCACATACCATTCAGGCAAGTAGAGTTCTCGCTTGTCCACCTTGCCGTTGTTCAGGAACTGGGTATTGCGGAAAGTCCTCTTCTCTCCAAACATGCCTTTACCCACCACTATTTGGTAGCCGTTACTGCTTGTGAATGCGTCATTGGTGTATTCGTGTTCACGGCCTCGGTCTTCCACCTTGGTCTTCACATCTTTGTCGGTGACAAGCATATCTCTCACACGCTCCAATGCCGATTCTCGCTCCTTGTCATCGGCAACGAGTTCTTCGCTCTTAGGTTCTCTGTCGGCAAGGATTCTCTCAGCGATGCTCTCAGCCGAATAGTATTGGGTTCGGTTGCCGTACTTGCTTGTGTGATGCCATTCATCGCCTCGCATATCCTTGGCTATGCGCTTCACCTCGGCAAGGCTCACTTTCGCTTCCTTGCCCGACTCACGGCTGACAATCTCGCTCACCTCTTCGGCAAACTCTCTGTCCATGTTCGACACTGAGCGCAGTCCTCTGTCCTCGGCATCCACGGCGCGCTTGCTCTTGCTGTAGCCAACATAACCGCTGTTACCGCCAAACGACTTCTTTATCGAATACTCTTCCGCCTTTCTCTTGGCGTAGTCTATGATGCTCTCGTCTGGCCGCTTGCCACCGCCGTTTGCCTTGTCAGCGGAAATTTCTTCCTCGACAGATTTTTTTTCACCATTTTCCTTTTTCGGCTCAAATGTTTCAACTACCTTTGTGGCAGAAGAAAGGCTGCCACCATTGGCAGGTTGTTCTGCGGATACATTGGCAGGTGTGTCGAGTGCAGTCGCTTTATAAAGCAACCTGTCATTCTTCAATTTATTCCTCAACTGGTTCTCTCTGATGATATGGGAACTTATAGAAACTTCCAATCCGTCTTGCGATACCGTCACATTCTCAAAATGAGTAAATTCTGAGCCGTCGCCTTTTTTGAATGTCTTTACAAACAGATAAGATGAAGCCCTTTCGTGGGTTTCGTCGTATGTTGCGTCCATTTCTTCAAGCACCACATTTGGGCTTTCAAGCGTCCGCACCACCATTCCATATTGGTCGCTTCTGTTTCTTGTAAACAATTTCTCCTTTTGGTTTTCTCCCATCTTAATTCTGCCGATTGGAGTGTGGATATAGTTTTTCCACGTTTCATCGCTAATCTCAATGTGAGGAATATTCTCGGCATTATCTTTCATTCTGCCGATGACTTTATTTGCCTCCTCGTCCGATGTAATAGTGTCAGCCACCTCTCTTTTTATGGAGAAAAGGATGTCGTCATTGTTGTTTACAGCCTCAAGCGTCACTTGTTCACGGTCTTCCTTTCCGTTGTAGGTGTGTACTTCTATTCCTGCCTGCTCCAGTGCGTCCGTAACGTCTTTTGGAGTGTCTTTGGGTACAATGGCCTTTTCAAACTCATCAAGTCCGTATGGGCGCATAAACTTTGTCTCGAAATATTTCGTTGGCATTTCCGTACTGATTGCTTTCACAAGACCTTCAAGTTTCTCAATGTCCTCTTCCGTCAGGTCTACATCGTATTCCTCCTTGGCATATTTCCTTGGATTTTTCTGCAATGCCACTTCCTCTATGCGGTCAAGTCCGTAACTCTCAAAGCCTTTTGCGTCTGGCTGCATCTTCTCCGCAAGTTCAAAGTATACTGGTTGCCATTTCTCCTGAAACATTGAAGCGGCTTCCTCGTCAGTGTTCAGTTTGCCTTTTTCTTTCCGTATCTCGTCAAGCTTTCCCATAGGCTTCAGTACGGATGCCGCGAAACGGGAGAACGAGGCCGTGCCAGTGGCGGCGTTTTTCCCGTCTTTCTTCATTATTGCCACGGCATTTTTAAGCGTGTTGGGCACATACTTACGCTTTCCGCTCGGTGTAAAGCCGTCAAAAATGACCTCTTTCACATTGTAGCGGTCATTAAGGCTTTCTTCCCATTGCTTGAAGTCGTTCTGAAGTCCGTTTTCCCTAATGTAATCCTTTGCTTTGCGCATTGTGGCGTTAACGTCCACCTTACCAGCGTTCTTCTCGTCCCTTGCGATGTCGTCAACGAAACGTGAAAGTGCGGAATAGTCATAGCCTTTCTCTCTCATGTCATCCAAATCCATTTGCATGTCCCGGGCAAAATAAGACTTAGGGTGCTTGGCTATAATGTTTTCCTTTTTCTGCATCATGTTCTGGATGTCTCGTGAATACTCGTTCTTATCTCCACCGTACTTTTCTCTCACAAAAATGTCAAGAATCTGTTTCCGCTGTTCTTCCGATGTGCCGTAAAGTTTACTGCTTCCCCCGAGAGCGTCTTCCACTTCTCTGTGCAGTGCCTCCGGATATTGTCTTTGCGTAATAACCATATTCGGCATCTTGCCTTTTTCCTGCAGAAACATATAGGCGAGGTTGTCAGCGTCCCTGCCGTCCATAAAACTATCAATGGCATTCCTTGTTAGGCTGCGCATAGCCTCTGGCAAAGCCTCAACATCCTTGTATGCCCTCAAAGAGCCTTTTTCGTCAAACTGCCTTTCCACCTGCGGATATGTCGGAGTCCAAGCATCGCCAAAAAAAGTGCCAATGTTCCTGCCAGTGCGCTTCGCTATCTTTTCAGCCCTTGGTATCAGTGTTATCTCTCCATACCCGGAATACAGGCCCTTTTTGCTGTCCACTACGCCCATTGATGGAGCGGCAAGTCCACCCTGCTTAATCGCCCTGCGCATATTGTCTATGCTGATGTTGTGCATGCCGAACAGTGTCCTGTCCTCTTTTTTATCGGCCTTTATTGAATACCGCTCGTCAGCGTTTATCGGGTTACCTTGATTGTCGTTAGCATTAAATGCTTTGGAGTCCTGCGACATACGCACGCTCTTGGCATTCTTCATCACGGATGAATACTCGCCGAAAGGCTTTGTCTTGCGCTTGCTCGACTCAATCCACTTCTCGAAGTCTTCGAGGTTCACACCGGTGATGTCAATTCTGCGTCCGTTTTCCCAGCCTTTCTCGTAGTTGGCGAGATAGTCGCTCTTAGCCTCGGATGCATCGTTAAAGCCGAGCATCACCTTATGCTCGTCAAATGTGCCGTCGGGGTTGTACTGGTCTACCACGAATGCTTTTTCCCCGTTCCAGCCATCCATATTTTTGGAAAGGAATACATCTATGTGGTCACCATCCACGCCCTCTGTGCCACGGAAATATCCGTAGGTGTTGTGCATCTTGCTTTCCCACTGCTTGCCGTCAGCGTCGGTGCCACGGCGAATGCTTCCCTCTGGCTGTTCAATGGAGATGTCAAATTTTCCGACCTTTATGTGGCCTTTCTTGTAGTTGCCTGCCTCTTTCTGCGCCTCGGTCGGTTCGGTGTTCACCTCAGCCGATGCGCTTTCAATCCTTGCCGACAGCGGTTCTCTGTCAAGTTCCGCTCTGTTCACCTCCTGCACCTCGGCAAGTCCGGTGGAGTCCTTGAACTCTCCGCTGTATAGCACTTGCTTTATTGATTTGGCAATCTCCGCCAACGGCTTCCCCTCGGCACGCTGCAAGGCAATCTCTGGGTAGAAGAATTCCACGATGTGCGCCATTCCGTCATTCGTGATGCCTTTGTTTGGCTTTCTGGTAACGACAATGCTTATTCCGTCCGACTCTCCCAAGGAATCAAAATTTGACACTGTTGCGTTATGGTTGCTTAGGCGTATGGTCACAACTTTTCCGTTCTTAGTCTCAAAGGTCGCATACTGACTGCTTTTGCCTCTGTCTATCATTCCCAACGTTTTAGCTAAATCACCGATAAAGGTTTTTCGGTGGGATGAAGTTTTTTTCAGGTCATTTATAATCTTATCAAGATTATTCAGTATCTTTGTGCCATCAGCACTTGAAACGACAGTGGCTATGGTAGTCCTTTGTGATTGCTCCGCGGTTTCGAGTGCTCTTTTTCTTTTTGCGCTCATCTCGGCTCTGCCGTCCTCTGCCTGCAATCGCTCATTAGCATTCTTCATCGCGTCGGTGTATGCCTTTTCCATTGCTTTCTGCACATCGGCATAGTAGGGCGAGCTGGTGAAGAACACCTTTATTCTGTCCCACCATTCCATAAGACGCTTCACGAACTCTGGCTTGCCCTCACGACCAGCCTTGTCAAGAATCCCTTGCATGATCTTCATGCCGTCACGACTGCTGAACAGGTCACCACCGAAATCGTTCACGACCTCTCGCTCAGCTTGCTCTCTGCTGATTGGCTGACCAGCCTCGGCATAGACATCCATCGTGTCCTTCACCTTACCCTCAAAGTATTCCTCACCAAACAATTCCCTTACGGCATCCTTATATGCGTTATAGGCTTCGGGAGACAACCTCTCCACATCGTGCAGAAGTTCGTGTCCAGCCACCCAACGCATAGTCCAGTCCTTATCCCTATTGACGTTGATATACACCACGCCATCGGCATACTTGCCGTTGAATCTGCCGTCTGCGATATCCACCGCCACGATAGGCAGGCCCATTCGCTTGGCGAACTCGTCAAGGACAGCGACCTCACGCTCGCTCATTCCCTCGGTCACCTCACTGCGTTGCAGACCCACCCACTTGTGTGTGCCGTCCGCTTGCTCTACTGCAGTCATGCCCTCGTGGTTGCCGTTGAGTTCGGGTTGCTCGGCAAATTCTCTGCCGACAAAGTTTTCTTTCGGTGCAGTTTCTGCCGCTTCGGTTTGTGCATTTGCGGTTTCCTTTGCATTACCAGTTGGCTCTTCGGCTTGTATTGTCTGTTCTTGCGCTTGCTCCACATCATCTGGCTTGGAGAGTTCCTCCACCATTCTGCGGTATTTCTTTGCCTGACGCACGGCATCAAGTTTCTCGGCCACTGTCACAGCCTTACCTTTTGCCTTTTCCGCATCGGCAAGCATTAGTCGCGCCAGAGAAGAAGTCCTAACTTTAACTCATCAAAAGAGTGCGTCTTTTATTTTGTATTAATTTTGGTTTGCATTACCTTTGTAAAAACATATTACGACTTTAGTTACAAAAAGACATTTAATGAAGATCCGAAAATTAGCATATATCGTAGCCTTAGCGATGATTGCCTTATGTGGAGCATTGGCAGCTTCCTGCAATGACGCAAACGCGCACAAGCATATTATCACAGTGTCAATACAGCCCCAGAAGTGGCTTTTGGAGAAGATTGTTGATAATCATTTCGACGTGATTTGCCTACTGTCACAAGGAAGCAATCCTGAGACATACGAACCAAGCATGAACCATCTCATCAATCTTGAGAAAAGCGATGCATACTTCCGCATAGGATATATTGGCTTTGAAATGGCTATTGTTGATAAGGCAAAAAAGAATAACCCCGAACTTAAAATATTTGATAACAGCAAGGGCATCTCTGTGATATATGGTTCGCACGAAGGTGTCGCATATCACGAATATGGAGAAGGTCACCATCACGAAATAGATCCTCACATCTGGACATCTGTGGCAAATGCCCGCATTATTTCACAAAACATGTGCGATGCAGTCTGTGAATTAGACCCAAAGCATTCCAAGGAATATCAAAAAAATCTGAAAACATTATTTCAAGAATTAGATAAACTTGACGAAGAATTGCGTAACACACTCAAGAATGTATCAACAAAATCATTTCTTGTTTGGCATCCATCACTTAGTTATTTTGCCCGCGACTATGGGTTGCGACAAATAAGCATGGAATATGAAGGTAAAGAAATTCCTGCGAAATATTTGAAATCAGAGATTGACACTGCCCTTGCAAGCAAGGCTCAAGTATTCTTCTTCCAAAAAGAATTCGATTGTCGCCAGGTTGAAGTGATAAATCAACAAATAGGAGCCAAAGTAGTAACAATCAATCCAATGAACTACGATTGGAATTTGGAGCTTAAACATATAGCTAATGCACTTGCCACAACAGAAAATAATTGAGTTTAAAGACGTTGAGATGTCGTATGGCGTAGGCTGTACGCCACTAAAAAACGTCAACCTTACAATAAATGAAGGTGATTTTGTGGCTATAACCGGTCCTAATGGTGGCGGAAAAACCACATTGCTACGGCTGATATTGCAACTTATAAAACCAACAGCCGGAAGCATCAAATTTCGTTGGGCAGGAAAAGAAGTATCGCGATTGAATATCGGTTACCTTCCGCAAAAAAACGCGATTGACAATCGCTTTCCAATCACAGTGGAAGAAGTGGTAGCTTCGGGGCTTGACAGTATGAACCGTTTCTTCCACAGAAAAAATAATGATGATAAAGCTGCGGTGGATGCAGCATTAAACCTTGTGGGGCTATCAGAGGTTAGGCATCACGGTATCGGCCAGATTTCCGGTGGGCAATTGCAGCGAGCCCTACTTGCAAGGGCTACTATAAATAAGCGAGATGTACTTGTATTTGACGAACCCCTTTCGTATATCGACAAAGAGTTTGAAAAAGAGCTCTATCAAATCATCGGAGAACTTGCGAAAACATCCACAATAATACTGGTGTCGCACGAAATGACCACCATCTCACAAATGGCCAATCGCCACATCATTATAGATGGCACCCTACATGAATGTCATGCCGCACACCACTTCATACGCTCAGAGTGCGATTAAGCATCAATCGCAGATTAGATTTCTGCTTTAAAATTTCAAACAATGAGTATTTTTTATTAATTTAGCAATGCTAAAAGAAACATTGAATAAATACATTTTTTAACAAAACAGTATAACTATGGCAAACAAACGCAATTTAAAGAAAAGCATCGCTTATGCATGCGCAGACATTGCTGGAGAATGCATCTTCGCACAACAAAACTTCGAAGGTATCGACCTTGACAAGATGGACGAAATCATCCTTAAAGTAGCCCTACTTCAAGACTCTGCCATTAAGAAAGTTTCTGTGGATTACGACAAGAAGCCTCAAGAATTCAAATCAAACCTTTCAGAATATCGCAAGGGTCGCAAAGCTTATTTCAAAGCAGTTGAAAAGGCTATTGCAAAGTATGTTCGCGAAGAAGTGGAAGAACTCGTAAAGCAAATGAATGCTTTGCTTCCAGCTGCACAAAAGGAAGCTAACAAACAAGCTAAGTAATGCTGAAGCAACGACTCGCAAAACGTATATTAAAAATGATAAAGTGGAGTGTCAACGTTAATGTTGACATTCCACTTCCTAATAAATGTGTGATCTGTGTAGCGCCTCACACAAGTAATTGGGATTTCATTCTGTGTCAATTGGCACTGAAAGCTGCTGGCCTGCAATCAGGTTTCTTAATGAAGGAAACATGGTTCTTCTTTCCATTAGGAAATATCTTCAGAGCCATGGGCGGCATTGCAGTACCACGCAAGAAAGGTAGTTCGCTCACACAATCAATCATAGATGCCGGTAATAGCCACGAAAAATTTGTAATAGCTATTACACCCGAAGGCACTCGTGGTTACAACGAGAATTGGCGAAAAGGATTTCTTCATATAGCATACGGAGTGAAAATGCCTATTATGCTTGCTTATCTTGATTTTGAGAAACGTATAGTATGCCTTGATAAAGAATTTAAATATACTGGCAACATCGATGAAGATATGCACACTGTGAAAACATATTATCAAAACATTCCTGCCAAATACCCTGAAAAATTTGGTACAGGTTTATAAAAACATATTTTTATGGCGTTTGATCAATTGAATGTTTGCTTATTAGAGTTCCAGATTGCTGATGGCGATAAAGAAAAGAATCTTTCACATGTGGCAGATTCAATTAAGACTGTGCCACCTGGCATAGACCTATATGCATTACCAGAACTCTTTACAACTGGCTTTATCAGCAATGCTGAGCGTGCACATGCCCTATCAGAAAAAAACACAGAACAGACAATTGATTTTTTGCACGATGTCTCTGAACAACACAATTGTGCCATTGCTGGTAGTTACCTTTCTCATACAGCAGGAAGAGTATACAATCGTGCTTTCTTCATTGAACCCAGTGGCGACGAGACATTCTATGACAAACGACACCTATTCTCAATGGGTGGCGAAAAAGATGTATTTTATGCTGGACTCAAGCCTTCTCCCATAATTAGATTTCGTGGTTGGAACATAAAGCCAATAGTATGCTACGACCTTAGATTCCCGGTATTTTGCAGAAACCGCAATAATGAATACGATGTGCTATTGGTAATAGCAAATTGGCCAGTTGCACGACAAAAAGTATGGCAAAGCCTTCTTGTGGCACGCGCCATAGAAAACGAATGCTATGTCTGTGGAGTAAATCGCGGCGGCACAGATGCTACTGGCGTTGAATATGGAGTAGGATCATCAATTGTTGTAGATTATAAAGGCGAGATTATTGCACGCACATCGCAATCATCACCAATGGCTTACGCCACATTATCTCGTGAGAAACTTGATAATTTCAGAAAGAAATTTCCTGTATGGAAAGATGCCGATGATTTCGCCATAAAATAGTCGGCAACTTCCACCTTTTTTACTTCTCAAGATATAATTTCATCTCACAATTTTTGCAATCCGTTTCTACACGCAAGATGTTGTTTCCTGTGCGTAGAAATAGTTTATCAGGTAATTTACTTTTGCCTGCCGACATCTTGCACGCTCCCAATTCACGGCGCAAACAATATCGTGTGTGCATCAATGGCAATTCACTGATATCTTTGCCTTCACATAATTCTATTGCTGGGGTAAAATGTTTTACACCATGAGAACGATAAAAATCTTTTGACCTGCGATTTGCCACATTGTCGGCTGATTCAAGACAATCAGTGTAGCACAGGGCTTCGCGAATCTCTTTTTTACGCAACTTACTGCGATAACTAATTGCTTGTGTCTCATCCAATAGCTCTATTGCCTGCCTACGAAGGCCATTTAGCACCGACGCCGGTACAAATTTCCTGGTCAATATCTCACAGTTATTCAGGGAGTAAATCGTGTCGCCAAGTTTACCAAGCGCCTCTGCTTGTCTAGCTCGTTGATCTGATTTGGCTTCGTTTAGCGTCTCCACATCAATAGATGTAGTCACCTCATTGCCTCGCTCGTCCTTAACATCAAGCACCAGAGAATCGTTCACATCACGCAACGTAAAGTCAACACGAATCTTTCGTGTAGTTCGAGAAGCGTTTATTGCATCATCATATGCCTTGTCATAAGTACGAAATATCTCTGCGTTATTCGGTATAAAGACGTCCTGTAGCGTAGTAATCACACCTCTTTGGCACTTGTTTACACGAAAACCAGCAAATTCGCTACCATTATAGAAGCTCAATCCATCACCGTTTGAGATTACCTTCCTGGTATCGATTCGTAGATTCTTATGATTTTTATACAGCAGTCGGCCCAGATATTCTCCTTGCGACTTTGGCGTCTTCATAGAAGCCATCAACACACCATTGGCAGGCTTACGTTCATCCAGGAAGTAATGCGTGAATGTGCGATTGAAACATTTCTCAAGAGCCGGACTAAAATCACAATTAGAGACGCCATTGCTGCTTCTCACATATTTATCCGAGCAAAGTGCAAGAATTTCATCTAATTCCCTTCTAAAATAAGCCACCGAATTTCTCACGTAATTAGAATCTTTAAGTCGCCCTTCTATTTTAAACGATGAGACACCAGCCTCAATCATCTTTTGCAATCTACCGCTTTGATTAAGATCCTTGAGCGATAGTAAATGCTTATTTTCAATCAATACATTTTTGTTCTCATTGAGCAAATCATACGACATCCTGCACACCTGAGCACATTCTCCACGATTGGCACTGCGATGCATCATTGCTTCACTGATTTGACATCTACCGCTATAGCTTACACACAATGCCCCGTACACAAACGCTTCCAATTTTGCGTCAGTAGCATTATGGATTCTAGAAATCTCTTCTAAGGTCAATTCTCGAGCCATCACCAACTGAGAAAAACCCACATCACTTAAAAAGCGAGCCTTTTCAGGAGTACGAAGATCGCATTGTGTGCTCGAATGAAGTGCAATAGGAGGAATATCCATACGTAGGATGCTCATATCTTGCACTATTAAGGCATCTACCCCAGCACGATACAATTCGTTAATCGTCTTTTCAACCTCCTTTAATTCCGAATCATAAACAATGGTATTAACCGTGGCATATAGCTTAGCATTAAATCTATGAGCATAATCAGCCACCTTCGCCATCTCATCAATAGTGTTGCCCGCTTGCGAGCGTGCACCAAATTTTTGAGCGCCCATATACACCGCATCGGCACCATAATTAATAGCATCAATGGCTATCGTAGCATCCTTTGCTGGTGCTAAAAGCTCTATTTCTCGTATTTTTGACTTCTTCATAAGGGAAATTATCGTATCGTGTTTATATCGTATGGGGTCTCTTGATAAACAAAATAGTTAAGCCAGTTTGAATACAACAAGTTGGCATGCGCTTTCCACCTCACAATGGGGGATTTGCTCGGGTCATTATCAGGATAATAATTCACCGGAACACTTGGATTCTTACCTTTTCCCAAATCGCGATGATACTCATAATCGAGAGTGTTTGGCGAGTATTCTGAGTGGCCAGTAATATAAAACTCTCTACCCCCACGAGCCATCACCATATATATGCCGCTTTCATCACTTTCAGCGATAATGCTTAGTTGCGGCACTTTATCTATATCCTGTTTATGCAACTCCGTAAATCTACTATGTGGCACATAAAACTCATCATCAAAGCCACGGAATATCGGATTATTCTTATCCAATACTCTATGTTTAAAAACACCTGAAATCTTCTTTTCAATCATGTGTTTGGGCACACCATAGTGATAGTATAAACCCGCAAAAGCGGCCCAACAAATATATAAAGTAGACGTAACGTGCGATTTCGCCCAATCGAATATGTGCGTCAATTCATCCCAATACTCCACTTCGCCAAATTCGAGTTTCTCAACTGGCGCCCCTGTTATAATTAGGCCATCATAATTCTGATTTTTCACATCGTCAAAAGTTTTATAAAACTCTTCGATATGCTCACGAGGCGTATTTTTACATTCGTGACTTGCTGTATCAATAAGATCAAGTTCGATTTGCAATGGTGTATTTGAGAGCAATCTCAGCAAATCAGTTTCTGCCATAATCTTTAGCGGCATCAGATTTAAGATGGCAATTTTAAGCGGACGAATATCTTGATTTGATGCTCGCTTTTCATCAATGACAAAAATATTTTCGTTTTTCAATGCTTCCACTGCAGGAAGCGTCGAAGGAACTTTTACAGGCATAATCAGTTTTATTTATGGGTGTAACAACTATACTAAGCACCAGCCATTAGTTTGCGATAGGCCGAAATAGCCTCTTTTCTGCCTGCATTAACTAATTCCGCAAAATGTACGTCAGAACTAAATAATACAGGTGCATCATATTTAATCAGCCAATTCCAGAACCGTTTGTTTGGGAAGAACCGTTTACTATTAAGATAGGCTTTTGTATTAATCTCTATCCAATAATGATAATCCATAATTGCATCAAACACTTCTCGTACCATATCGGTATACCACTTTTCATCTTCTATTCCAGGGCGAAATTCACTGGCATTAAATCCTATCTTGTCGAAATGTCCGATGATATCAAATCCTCCTGCTTCGATCATCTTAAGAGTTTGAGTATAGAATGAAATCACCACGCCATCAATGTCGTCATAGAAGCACTCGTGCATCTTCTCCTTGAATCTGTCTGGACTTCCATCAACATCTATAAACTCATCCGGATTAACAAACGAGGGAATAAAGTGAACTGAACTTAGCGTATAATCAAGATTTTGATTTTTGAAATAATCACTCGTTGCTCCCCAGTCATTAAGATAATCCACCTCGAATGAACGATATAGCGTGATTTTATCGCCATATACATTCTTCAATCTTTCTAATTCCGCATAATAATTTTCCACATTTGCTTGAAGTATATTGCATGGCGATTTCAATGGGACAGGCGAATGAGGGCTAAATCCCAAGTGTGTAAATCCCTTGTCTATAGCCGCTTTCACAATATCTTCCATTGTGTCTCTGCCGTCGCAGAATTGTGTGTGTGAATGAAAATTATAAAAGTCTGTTTGCTTAATTATTCTTTCAAAATCAATCATAAAAAATCACTTTCATTATTTTTGACCATACGACATTGACTGATATATCTTCAAATTAAATTTTGAAGTTGCTGCAATGCAATATTCATATATCTCAGCAACGAGGCCCTCATATTTCACAAAGTCTGTCTCTCTTAGATAGAAATATAATTCAAGCGCCATACCGAATGCCGTACTATCTAATTGTCTTACCATAAGCCAATCATCGCTCTTAACCCTCAGATGATTGCTTAGGTAGTTTTCTATATGCTTGCGATAAAGCCACGCATTAGTGGTTTTACCAAGTACGATTTCTTTTTTTATATTGTCACTTACCCAATCATTGCCCAACGAATTCATCATATCTGCATCAACAAAACAAATAGTAGACATATCGATGTTTAATGTCTTGCGCACTTGCCTTCCGGCATAATCACGAATACCTTTCCAGTTCTTGAAAGTTTCACTAACAAGCTTATACGGAGGAATTGTTGAAATGGAATTGTCAAAATTCCTAATCTTTATTGTGGTAAGATTTACCTTTATCACAGTTCCATTGATGTCACGACTCTTTATTTCAATCCAATCCCCCACTTCAAGCATTTTATTAGCATTGAGTTGTAACCCTGCCACAAAGCCAAGTATCGGATCCTGGAAGACCAAAATTAATACAGTGGCCATAGCACCCAATCCTGCCAACAACGTGGTGGGATTACGGTCGATTGCCACAGCAATTACCACAACTGTCGCAAAGACATATATTATAACCTTTATGAATTGGACAATAGCATCAAGATAGTGATTATTTGCGTTTTCTGAATAATCCGACTTGCTATAACGCAAAACGTTATTGAGTACTTTAGTAATTAAGTGAGCAACAAGTATAGTGATATAAATATTTATTGCTCTATTAATGATTATATATATGAGCGAACTCGACTCGCTTGACGTAAAACAAAGTGGGAAAAGCGCAGAAATAATAAACGCAGGAATTAAGTGCGAAAACGTATTGAACGTTTCGTCTGAAAAAAGATAGTCGTCAAACTTAAAAGGCGTCTTTAATATGATGCGCTTTATCAATGGCACTACGAGTTTTTTAAACACCAAACCTATTATTAAAGCAACAATAATAATAAGCGCCAAATAGACATAATGACGTACGAATTGTTCACTAACATCATATCTGCCAGCTAAAGTTGCTACAATGTCTGTAAAGTATGTTGCCATTGTGTTTTATTTAAAAAAGTCGGTATGAAAAAACGTGTTTTCCATACCAACCTTTCGACATTTCTTTTATCGTAGTTTAATCAATAAAATATCATTTTGTATTCGGATTGCCACCAGCAATAGAATCACGCATGTTTGTATCAGACTCTATATTTTTAATTTTATAGTAATCCATTATACCCAAATTTCCTGCGCGGAAAGCTTCAGCTATTGATTGTGGCACTTGAGCTTCTGCTTCAATCACCTTAGCACGTGCTTCTTGAGCCTTAGCCTTCATTTCTTGCTCAAGTGCTATTGCCATTGCTCTGCGCTCCTCGGCTTTAGCTTGAGCAATATTCTTGTCGGCTTGCGCTTGATCAATCTGAAGTGTTGCTCCAATATTTTTACCTATATCTATGTCGGCAATATCAATAGATAGGATTTCAAATGCAGTACCAGAGTCAAGACCCTTTTTAAGCACCAATTTTGATATCGAATCAGGATTTTCGAGAACTTGCTTATGGCTTTCAGAAGAGCCAATTGATGATACAATACCTTCACCAACGCGAGCCAATACAGTATCCTCACCAGCACCACCCACCAATTGGCGAATGTTTGCACGAACAGTCACGCGAGCTTTTGCTATCAACTGAATGCCATCTTTTGCTACAGCAGTAACTGGAGGAGTATCTATCACTTTAGGATTAACCGACATTTGCACCGCCTGGAAAACGTCGCGACCTGCAAGGTCAATGGCAGTTGCCATTTTAAATCCAAGATCAATATTTGCTTTTGATGCCGACACAAGGGCATGTACTACTTTTTCAACATTACCACCTGCCAAGAAGTGAGCTTCAAGGTCGTCACGATTTACTTCGCTAAGACCAGCTTTATGCGCTTCAATCATAGCCTGAACAATGATACGTGCTGGCACCTTACGAATTCTCATAAGGAACAATTGAATGAGCGAAATTCGCACACCCGACACTCTTGCCGAAATCCACAAGAAGAATGGCACATAGTAGAAGAAAATACTAATCGCTACAATTGCCAAAAAAGCGACAATAAAAATTGTAAATTCCATATAATATTTAGTTTAGGTTAATTAATTTTTCTGCGTTCTGCCTTTATCACCGAATTTTTCAAATACATCAATTCCTCGGATTCCTTAAGCATCGACTTTTCAAGAGAAAGAATCTCTCTTTTCAAGTTTACTCTATCACGTTCACCAGAATCAGAATAGGTTTTGCGTAAAGCCTTCAACTTTTCAGCACTTTGATTGTAGTTTTTCAAAGAAGCTATATATTGTTCCAAATATTGGCGTCCTTCAGAGCTCTTTGCATCATCTAAGCAAGTGTATACAACGCCTTTTTTCACCTCAAAGGTAAATTCCTTTTTCTTCTTGGTGGTGACATTGCCAACAGAGGCAAGTTTCTCAAAATATTCAGAGTAATCTTCGCCCTCTTTCCATGTGTCCTTTATGCTATTTACCTTAGCAAACGAGCAAATATTTTCGTCGGTACTATCATAGTTTTCTCTCACTTCGTTAGGGATAAACACATAAATTGTCACCTTGCCAGGAATCTGATTTCTATCGGTTGCCCACCAACCAATACCCGTGCTTTCATCAATCACAAGCAGATAATCATCAAATGGAGAGTTGTAAGGCATACCAACATTCAACGGCTGCAAATAGGAACCATCATCAAGGTTTTTCCTTGACATATATATATCGTATCCACCTATTGACCCGTCTCCATTGCATGCATAATACAACGTACTTCCATCAGGCATCATAAATGGATACGCAATTTCCCCATTGTTGTTTAGTATGTCGTCCGCCTTAGAATTAGGCTCCCATGTACCATCAATCAAGCGCGATGTTTCCATCAATCGTGTGACATCGGTAGAATCTTTCTCTATCCACATCATCTTTTCCGAACCTTCTGTAGAGAAAACGAATGTAGGCTCTTCAAGTTTACCATTAGGCAAGTCCTGTGTCTCGGTGAGTTTTCCGATACTTGGAGCAATCTTATAGTGCTTAAAGAATTCTGCTTTGTCTACTACAATGCTATCAATAATTACAATTTTCTCCACATGGTCAATCATCGACTTAGCTGCACGAGTCTGAGCCATATACTCACGCACATCATCACTCACCTCCTTTTTCAATTTAGAAAGAGACTGTGTATACGTATCAATATAATCATGAGCTTCTTCAAAGCGATAGTCCTCAAAAGCCAATTTGCTTAAATACAAATTAGACTCCATAACGCTTTTACTTGCAGCAAATTCGAAATATTTTTTCGACTCCTCGTGTTGTCCTGTTTTATAGAGACATACGCCAAGCCATTGGTTGATAGAGGCATTCTTAGCATTACGAGGATTCTTGTTATATAGTTCTTTAAATGCAGGTAAAGCCTCCTCATATTTCCCTTTAATGTACAATGTTTTTGCTTCTTCAAGCGTTATAGCTGAAGCTGCAAAAACAGCAACCGATAATGATATAGTCGCAATTATTTTTTTCGTGTCCTTAATCATAACTTTTTCACTTCATTGCTTTAGCAAAAATAACAAATTATATTGCAATATACAAACATCAAAACAATTTGTTGATTTGCCCGTTATTCATCACAGTGATTATCTTTTTCCCGTCGGGTGTATAGTTAACTTCTTGACGAGACAACAAATCTGTTACAAGCGCATCCATTTCCTCTTCAGTCAACAATCGTCCATAATTAAAGGCTCCACTTTGGGCTACCGACAAGGCGATATGTTCATATATTTTGTCTTGAAGCGAGGCTCCTCCGTTTTCAATTGATTCAAGCAGCTGAAATATCACTTCCTTTACATTTGCTGATCCAAGGCCTTGAGGAATGCTATTAATAGACCAGTCGTTTGCACTCATTTCCGACAGGCAAAAACCAATTTTCGCCATATCCGGCTCGATTTCCACCATAAGAGCATTTTGTGCTGGAGTCAAGTTAATTATTTCAGGGAAAAGCACACGCTGCGAAATTATGCTTTCTCCATTTTTTTGCGACATATAGTTGTCGTAAAGGATGCGGATATGAGCACGATGTTGGTCAATAAACATCAGGCCTTCCTCCACGGGAGAAACAATATATCTGCCATTCACCTGCATATACTTATGTGATGCCTTCAACAAAGGTTTTTCTACAGCAATAGATTCTGTTTCTATATTAACTCCAGGCAAAAACGAATCATCAGCATCGCTATCTTGTTCAACAGAACTTTTCTTTTTATTGAAATTGTCGTATAGCGACTCCCAATTTGAGTAAGCTTTTGCATTGTTGTCGCGATAACGGTTAGCAGATGTGGCCCCACTACCGGTATTAAACGGGTTGTAATTAGGGTCGACTCCGATAGTTGGCGCATCAACATTGGAGTCGCCATGGAATATCGGAATTGATGGAGCATCTTCAACATCAAAATCTATTGAAGGAACGATATTAAACCTACCTAAAGCTTCTTTTACCGCGGCAGTGATTATTTGCCAAATCGGCACCTCGTTTTCAAATTTGATCTCGTTTTTCGTAGGGTGTATATTCACATCTATCGACTGTGGATCAACTGAGAAATTCAAAAAATAGTTTGGTTGAGCTTCCGATGAAATCAACTGGTCGTAGCAAGACATCACAGCCTTGTGAAAATATGGATGGCGCATATGACGTCCGTTAACAAAGAAAAATTGCAGATAATTTCTTTTTCTTGCCCCTTCTGGACGACTTATAAAACCATCAATCTTCACAAGCGAAGTGTCAACGTTGAGTGGAATGAGTTGTGCATCAAGGTTTTTTCCAAGAAGCGACGTAATTCTTGCCTTAAAACTACCGGGCAATAATTTGTAAAGCACATTATCGTTGTGAATCAACGTGAATTCCACATCTTTGTTAACTAAAGCAAGTTTCTCAAACTCACGAATGATATTACTCAATTCCACTTGATTTGACTTCAAGAACTTCCTTCTCGCAGGCACATTGAAGAAAATATTCTTGATCATGAAATTGCTTCCTTCGGCACAAACTTCCGGTTCTTGACTTACACATTTTGAGGCAACTATTTCAATTTTTGTTCCAATTTGTTCTCCACGTTTGCATGTACGAAGTTCCACTTGAGCAATCGCGGCAATTGAAGCGAGAGCCTCACCACGGAAACCCATAGTGTGCAAATCAAACAAATCTTCAGCTTTCCTAATTTTAGATGTACTATGTCGTTCAAACGCCAATCGGGCATCAGTTTCACTCATGCCTAATCCATTATCAACAACCTGAATCAACGTACGTCCTGCATCTTTTAGAACAATTTGTATTTCTGTGGCTCCAGCGTCAATAGCGTTTTCAACCAACTCTTTTATTACTGAAGCTGGACGTTGTATTACCTCTCCTGCAGCAATTTGATTTGCCACCGAATCTGGCAACAGTTTTATAATATCGCTCATTGTGTAATCTTATCTTCGTTATTAATTCGCTTTTCGTTTCCTTCTCGATGTTTTGATTTCTTCTTGCATCAAAGCATCCATTTCATCCTTGCATCCAAATATACTTTCTGGTGTATCTGGTCGCAAATTTTCATACCATTTAAAACCTTCAAGGAAAAGATCTGATTTTTTTGCCAAAAACAATGGAACTGCACGGCCTGACACATCTGGCCAAAGTACCATTTTATCCATCTGCTGCTTTGGTTTCAACTTAACTACCAAATAACTCCCTATAGCATTGATAAGTTTATTATATGTGGAATCATTTTCCATTGGATAAGTTAGCACCAGCACATTTCCATTCACATCAAGTTGACGCAATTCTTTATCCATGAAATATGCCTTCATGCTCTTACCTGACAATTGATTGTAGTATGTCTCATCGAGATGTTCGGCAATAAAACCGAAATCTGGCAATGTTGCCCAATCAACGGCAGAATCATTAAAATGCACATTAATTTCATTACCCGTGATTTGGCGTTCTCCACTCCACACAACGGAATGTCGATACATATTCAGGATTGAATCTTTTTCGGCAAATGCCATAGAGTCGCACACACCCTGCACATCCGAACGGAAAAATCTAACTTTGTGATAAGCTAATAAAACCCTCAAGGAATCTTTATCAAGATAAGTGCTTAAAGTATCGCCATGAAGATACAAGGTATCACCTTGAGAAAACTCTCTTGCTCGTGCTCTACCAGTTGCAAATGAGCGATTTTCTTTTTCATTGTGATAACCGTAATCACCATCAAGAATTGATTTTCTCACCGTATCAGTAAGTATAATGTTTCCATACGCCTCGCCTACTCCAGTGTTTCTATCATAATACAACGTATCTCCTACCACCGTTTGTCCATTCTTTGTGACAATCTGCGAACGATTATATAGAGTGCTATTTTCAAGCTCTGTATTATACCATCCCTTTTTGCTATATATCACATTGCTATCAGAAACTATCGATGTAGAACCAAGAATATCGGCAATGTGTGATGCTGTATTGTAATGGAGTGTATCAGTGGTCATCACATACTTTTTATTAACCAATTCCACGTCATATAGGAACTCTGCATTCTTGGTATTAGGCTCATACTGCCCGTATACCGATGACAATTCGTTTTGCGAGTCAATGATTTTACCGCCTTCAAAGAAATAGCCATAATTGTTTCGCATATCATAATCAAGGCTATCAGTATATAGCGTTACATCGCGATTAATCATCCTCACATTGTTGCGCAATTGTGCAAGCTCATCTTGTCCGCTATAATAAAGCACATCAGCATAAACAAACAATGTGTCGCCTTGCTGCATTTTCACGTGGCCAAATGCATCAAGTGAATTAGTAGACTCATAGAAATGAGCGCTATCACACCACATAAACATTCCCTCTTTACGAAACTTCACATTTCCACGAAGTATCTGATAATCTGGATTTACTGCATAGTCGGCAGATAACACATCTGAGTTTTCAAGGAAGATCTTGTTTTTTTGATAACGATTGGCCGATGGAATCTGCGGTTTTATTCTCGAAGCTTTCTTATTATTCACTCGCTTGGGGTGATGCGCAGTGATTTTGGTCTTCAATGGGATGCTATGATTTGTAGTTTTATTCTGCGCCCACACCGTTTCTAAAAATATGTTGTTACACAGATTTATAGCCAAAAGGCATAAGACCCCCAAAAGAATCTTATGCCCAGTGTGCTTATATGTTTTATTTTTTTTCGTGTTCACAAAAATGTAAAAATAAATGTGTTTCAATTATTTACCCCAAGTGTATTGGAACTCGCAATCACGCCAACCATCTTCAATTCTCACATATGTGTTTTTTTGTTTGTTCTTAATCCAGTCGGCAATTATTTGTTGCTTTTTGTTGTTCTCATACATGGCTTTTATAGTCTGATAGTCCTCTGCTAAATCAGCCTTATGACCTTCTATTCTGCGAGTCAATTGCACAATTGCAACGGTTTCTCGGTTTGTCTTTGGGTTCATCATCACAAAAGCATTTGAGATTTCACCCACTTGCATTTTATCGACCAACTTACCGATTTCAGGATTCAAGTCAGACATCTCAAATTTTGCAGACATTGTCTTTTCATTGGTCATTATACCTTTATTGAACTTTGAATCTTTGTCTTGAGAGACATATAATGCAGCATCGTCAAATGTCACCTTTTTGTCAATGATTTTACTTCTTATAGAGTCGAGTTGAGTAATTGCTGCAGTCAAGTCCTTGTCTGATACTTTAGGACGAAGAAGGATATGACGAGTATTCACACGGTCGCCTCGCTTCTCAATCAGCTGGATAATGTGGAAACCCGCATCGGTTTCTACAATCTTAGAGACCTTTTTAGGGTCATTCAGGTTAAATGCGACATTAGCATATTCCGGGAAAAGGTCGGCTTTACCCATAAATCCGATTTCTCCACCATACACCGAACTACCATCTTCAGAGTAAAGGATTGCCAATGTAGAGAATTCGCTTTCGCCATTATTCACCTTGTTGGCATAATCGCGAAGTCGAGCTTTCACTTCATCGATTTCTTGTTGCGGAATCACAGGATTAACTGTAACAATCTTCACTTCCACCTGAAGAGGAATATAAGGTAGAGAATCCTTCGGTAAAGAATTATAATACTTGCGCACATCAGCTGGAGTTGGCTTCACATCCTTAGTAAGCTTGCTTTGCACCTCCTGGATGGTAGCTTGATCGCGCACCATATTGATGGTTTGTTCACGCAATTCTGGCAATGGCTTACGGAAATATTCTTCGACTTTCTCTTTCGAACCAAGATTGGTGATAAAATAGTTGATTCTTCGCTCTGCCTGTTGAATGATCATTGATTCCTGAACTTCCACAGAGTCAATTTTCGCTTGATGCAAAAACAATTTCTCAATAGCTATACGTTCAGGTATAACACAATACGGATTGCCCTGCAAAGATGCTTTCTCATATTGCAACTGCATATATTGTTCTTCAATTTCCGATTTAAATATTGGCTCGTCGCCCACCACCCATGCTACCTCTTCAGCAACGTTGTTTTGCGCATATCCGCTAAGCGCTGTGAGTGCAAGTACTAATAATGTTGTAAGTTTCAGTTTCACTTTCTTTCTAAATTAATTATAAATACAAATTTCACTATTTTTTGTCAATCGGCAAAATACATTTGCCATTAATGCTGTTAAAGAAAACTTTTTTAACTAAATCTATATTTACATCATTAGCACATCGACATAAAAAATATCTCGCAAGTATCACCTGCGAGATATTTTTCATATTTTGCAAAAAGCGCTGTCTATTCTTTAACTTCTTTGAGCACTTTCTGATTAATCACAACCTTGTATTTTTTCTTAAGTGATTCCACCCATTGTTTTTCAAGCATGTTTTGATAGTCACTTATGAGTTGCACCTTAACATCGCTGTACTCTTCAGGCGAAGAAATCATTTTACCATCAAATATAAAACTTGAGGCATATCGTTTGCTCGTTGGCTTTTCTGCCACCTTAAATATTGCATAATCAACCAATGGATTATCGCCCTTGCCAGCCAAAACATGTTCAACGTTGACTTGCTTCTTGAAATTCTCTTTCAGTGCATCAAACTTTTTGTCATTATCTTTTTCTTTTGCAAGGAATGCTTTTGCTTCTTCCATAATCGAATCGTTGGTAGCCAACACAATATCGCCCTTAAATTTCGGTTCTTCCCAAGTATATGACAGCTTGTTGTCGTTGAAATATTTCTCGAGACCTTTTGTGTCCTTTGCTGCGCCATCCCATATCTTTCTGTTGCTAATTTCAAAAAGCAACATACCATCGTGATATTCATTGAGAAGATTGTGAAAATAACTATCTGTATTGTATAGGTAGTCTACATACTTATCAGTAAGCATTTTTTCAGCGACCTCTTTAACAGCATTGTTCACAGTCATTCGTTCGCCCTCCTTTGATGAAGTCTTACGATGTTTAATTCCCTTTGAAACATCCTTAACAGAAACCTTTGTTTTGCCAATACTAAACACCTCATAATCTGATTTGTTTAATAGCGCAACAAAAATGCTATCATTGCCATTTGCCTCAGTTATTAGGCTTTCAATATAAGATTTCCAATTTGGATTTTCCACATACTTGAAGTTTTTCTTGATTTCAAGCATCTTAGCGTCTCGGGCCATATTGTTACGCTCATCTTGACTAATCATGGCATTTATCGCCTTCTTGTTTTCCGAGAAATCGCCAATAGATTTTGAAGACAATTTCTTCACGATATGCACACCATACTGTGTCGCAAATGGTTTAGAAATCGCACCATCCGCTAAGTCAAATGACACTTTTTCAAACTCTGGCACCATTCTTCCAGTACCAAACCAAGGTAGTTTGCCGCCATTTCGTGCTGAGCCTGGATCTTCCGACTCTTTTTTTGCAAGCTCCTCAAAGTCTGCACCAGCAACAACTTTATCGTAAATAGCCTGTACTTTATCGAAGGTTTCTTTTTTTGCTGCTTCATCAGCTCTCTGTGGAAACAACTTTAATATATGTTCCACAAGTACCTCGCCTTTATCAGCAATCTCAGAGTTTACTTTCAGCAAGTGCCAGCCATATTCAGACTTAAATGGTTCAGAAAACTGTCCAACAGGTGTATCGAAAGCCACCTTTTCGAAAGCATATGGCAACATTCCCACTTTAATATAACCCATTTTGCCATGCGTTTTCTTTGCAGAACGGTCCTCCGAATGCTTAAAGGCAAGTTGTTCGATATCCTCTCCATTTTTCAAGCATTGATATAGGCTGTCAATTTTATGCTTTTTCTCAGCCTTTTGCTTTTCATTATCGCCGAAGTTGACAAAGATATTGCTTACATCAACATTGCGCTTCATGCGCTCGTAGCATTCATCTGCAAGACGCTTCCTCATGTCCTTGTCTTCAAGATATGGCATAGATAAATCTCGTTTATATCCATTATACTCGTTGACAAATGCCTTTATCGTGTCAAGGCGCATTTCTTCGGCTTCAGCGACTTTCAATTTGTACGTTACAAATCTATCAACGTATTTTTCCAACGTTTCTTTTTCAATCTGCTGCTTGTTGTTCTTTTGGTAAAGATATTCAAATTCCGATAGCTTGATGTCCTTACCATTTATTTTCATAAGCACAGGATCTTTTGCAGCAAGTGCTACTAATGCCGTTCCAAGTATTACACCTAAAAATAAACTCTTTCTCATTAATATTATATTATAGTTATACTTTACTATAACGTTTTTGATAGCTTAAAAATTATAGCAATCCGCAATTTTTCTTCTTATAAAAACGAAGAAAAACTGCGGATAACTCAAAATAAGTATTTAAAGAGTTTTATCCTCTACTATAGTTAGGAGCTTCACTTGTGATAGAAACGTCGTGTGGGTGACTCTCTTGCATACCTGCGTTTGTAATCTTAACAAATTTAGCTTGATGCAATTCGCTGATTGTAGGAGCGCCACAATAACCCATGCCAGCACGCAAACCACCAAGCATTTGATATACAACCTCATAAAGAGAGCCCTTATAAGGAACGCGAGCGGCAATACCTTCCGGCACAAGCTTCTTGCTGTCTGACACGTTTCCTTGGAAATAACGGTCTTTCGAGCCCTTTTCCATTGCTTCAAGCGAACCCATGCCACGATAAGACTTAAACTTACGTCCGTTGAAAATGATAGTTTCACCTGGAGATTCTTCTACACCGGCGAACATACCACCAAGCATAACTGAATATGCACCAGCAGCAAGAGCCTTAACGATATCTCCTGAATATCTGATACCACCATCGGCAATCAATGGCACACCTGTACCTTCAAGAGCCTTTGCAACATCATATACAGCAGAGAGTTGTGGCATACCGATTCCGGCAATAATACGTGTTGTACAAATAGAACCAGGGCCGATACCAACTTTCACGCCATCTGCGCCATTTTCGACAAGATATTTAGCAGCGTCGCCTGTAGCAATATTACCAACTACAACGTCTACATTTGGGAATGCGGCTTTCACTTCTTTAAGCACACTCACCACTCCCTTTGTATGACCGTGAGCGGTGTCAATAACCAATGCGTCAACGCCAGCTTCCACAAGAGCACGAGCGCGCTCCAAAGAATCCTTTGTAACACCGATACCTGCAGCTACTCTTAAGCGGCCAAGGCTATCCTTTGCAGCGTTTGGTTTATCTTTTGCCTTTGTAATGTCTTTATATGTCACAAGGCCGATCAATTTGCCTTCTTTGTCTACCACTGGCAACTTCTCGATTTTGTGATTCTGAAGAATGTCTGCAGCCTCTTCAAGATTTGTTGACTGGCTTGTTGTAACAAGGTTTTCCTTTGTCATAACTTCGTCAATCACTCTATGAAGATTGCGTTCAAAACGAAGATCTCTATTTGTGACGATACCAACCAGTTTTTTGTCATCGTCTACTACAGGAATACCTCCGATTTTATACTCGTGCATCATCTTCAAAGCATCTTCTACAGTAGAGCCACGCTTGATGGTGACAGGATCGTAAATCATACCGTTTTCGGCACGCTTTACAGCATGCACTTGACGTGCTTGCTCTTCAATCGACATGTTTTTGTGAATAACTCCAATACCGCCTTCGCGAGCGATTGCTATTGCCATTTGTGACTCTGTGACAGTGTCCATTGCAGCAGTAATTAGCGGAACATTAAGAGTAATGTTTCGCGAGAACTTTGTTGCAAGATTTACTTGGTTTGGCAATACCTCTGAATAGGCAGGAATCAGAAGGACATCATCGAAGGTTACACCTTCCATTTTTACACGATCTTCAATAAAAGACATATTTAGAATATTTAAATTTACCTTTCGGCGTTATTAATTATTTCAATTCTGTTTTGTTGTGAAAACCGCTTATGCAATAAAAAACGATTGCACGAGAGCGATACTTTTTATTGCGCACAAAATTAATAATTTTTTGCGATATTTCTGCCATATCTTATACTACATTTTTTTTAAATTTTTCGCATATCATTTATGGCAACTCATTACAAATATATTATAACATTTGCGGTTTGTTAAAGGCATTTATGAATTACCCTTAACAAACCGCTTATTTTTTAGTTTCCGTTTTCGCTTATAAATTTCAAATGAAGCAATCTTATCTCATCTTCCGAGAAAACATTTCCCCATTCTTGGAATGCCGCATTAATATCATCTTTTTCACAACTTCTGAAATAGTCCATTACATCATTAATATCATCTTCGTCAATGATGTCATTGATATAATAATCAATATTAATTCTTGTGCCAGAGTAAACGATGGATTCTATTTCGTCTATCATACTAGAGAATTTCAGTTGCAACGATTCGGCAAGAGCATCAAGTTGAATCTGCTTATCAATTCCTTTGATAATATCCACTTTTTTCACGCTGCGCTTTGCCACGGTTTTCACACGTAAATCAAAAGGACGCTCAATCTCATTCTCCTCTACATGCTGGGTAATCAATTTCACAAACGCTTCGCCGTATCTATGGGCTTTTCCCTCTCCTACGCCAGGAATATTTTGCAATTCCTCTATTGTAATAGGATAAGTAGTAGCCATCGCCTCTATTGAGTTGTCTTGGAATATCACATACGGTGGCAGATTATACTTCTTTGCTGTTTTTTTGCGCAAATCCTTCAACATCGCATACAACTCCGGATCCAATGTGCTGGCACCACCCGAGTGTGTTTCCACATCAATGTCAGCATCGCTGAAGTCACGATCCTCTACAATCTTAAACGACGTAGGATTCTTAATATATTCCCTGCCAGTAGATGACACTTTCAGAAGTCCGTAGTTTTCTATGTTTTTCTCAAGCAATTCCTCAATCACGGCTTGATTTATCACAGAGTTCAGGAACTTGGCATTGCTCGAAGCCTCGCTACCATATTGTTCCAAATCTTCATCTTTGCTATTCTCTACCGGTTTACCCAGTAAAACTTTTATCACATAATCAGATTTGCGCTTTTCCTTTAGGGCTAACACAGTCTCAATAATCGCACACAATTCATCCTTAGCCTCAATACGCTTCTTCGGATACTTACAATTATCACAATTTCCGCAATAATCGCCTTTAAAAGACTCTCCAAAATAGTGAAGCAATGTCTTTCTTCTGCAAACCGAAGATTCTGCATATGCAGCAGTCTCAGCAAGAAGTTGTTTACCAATCTCCTGCTCGTTGGTAGGCTTGCTCTGCATAAACTTTTCAAGCTTCTTAAGGTCGCTCTTTGTATAATATGTTATGCATTCACCCTCTCCACCATCACGACCTGCACGACCAGTTTCCTGATAATAGCCTTCAAGGCTTTTAGGGATATCGTAATGTATCACAAAACGCACATCCGGTTTATCTATCCCCATACCGAAAGCGATTGTCGCAACGATAACGTCAACTTTCTCAAGCAAAAAAGCATCCTGATTTTCTGTACGCTTTGCGCTGTCCATTCCCGCATGATATGGCAACGCTTTTATATCATTAACACAGAGAGTTTCTGCAAGCTCCTCCACGCGTTTGCGACTCAAGCAATAAATGATTCCCGATTTCCCGGGGCGAGCCTTAATATAGCGGATTATGTCCTTGTCTACATCCTTTGTTTTTGGACGTACCTCGTAATACAGATTCGGGCGATTAAACGACGATTTGAATACCGTCACATTCACCATACCCAAATTCTTCTGTATGTCATGCTGAACCTTTGGAGTAGCAGTAGCCGTTAGCGCAATCACAGGACGCACACCGATTTCCATTATCTTAGGACGAACATTTCGGTATTCTGGCCTGAAATCGTGTCCCCATTCAGAAATGCAATGCGCTTCATCAACAGCATAAAAAGAAATTTTCACTGTTTTAAGGAATTCGATATTCTCTTCCTTTGTCAATGATTCCGGTGCCACATATAGCAATTTGGTTTTACCACGCTTCACATCTTCTTTCACTTCAACTATCGCCTCACGCGTGAGCGAAGAGTTTAAGAAATGTGCAATACCATCATCTTCGCTATAATTTCTCATAGCGTCGACCTGATTTTTCATAAGAGCGATAAGTGGAGAAATCACAATGGCCGTACCTTCCATCAACAATGCCGGCAACTGATAACACAACGATTTGCCTCCGCCCGTAGGCATGAGCACAAAGGTGTCGTGTTCAGCAATAAGATTTTCTATTATTGCTTCCTGATTACCTTTGAATGCGTCAAATCCGAAATGCTTTTTCAGTTCAGCGGTTAGTATTTTGTTGTTGGCCATGGCTAATGAGTGTGATTATACCGGTTTGATTAATACAAATATAAAAAAAAGGACCAAAAACTGCAAGTTTTTAGTCCTAAAAATATTTATTTGCCTCAAAAAACAACAAAAGCCACATCTGGGCTAATGCCTTAAAGACAATTATTGAAATTCGCTCATCAATTCAAAGTTTGCCTTTTGAAGTTGCTTTTGCGCATATTCTTTCTTAACAGAATACGTCTTTGTCTTTGTAGATGGCAATTCATACATCGCATCCATCATGATTGCCTCTACAATAGAGCGCAATCCACGTGCGCCAAGTTTATACTCAATCGCCTTATCAACGATATAGTCAAGCACCTCATCCTCAAACTTCAACTTTATGCCATCCATTTGGAACAACTTCACATACTGTTTTGTTATAGCGTTCTTTGGCTCAGTAAGGATTCTGCGCAACGCAGGTCTGTCGAGAGGTTCAAGATTTGTCAATATTGGCAAACGACCAATAATTTCAGGAATCAGACCATATGATTTCAAATCTTGTGGAGCCACATAGTGCAGCATCTTATCTCGGTCTATTCTGCGTTGAGCACTATTCGTTGTGCCAAAGCCCACCACATGCGTATTGAGGCGTTGAGCAATTTTACGTTCTATCCCTTCAAAAGCGCCACCACAGATAAATAAAATGTTCTTAGTATCCACGGCAATCATTTTTTGATCCGGGTGTTTTCTTCCACCTTGAGGAGGTACGTTCACTACAGAACCTTCTAGCAGTTTTAGCAAACCTTGTTGCACACCTTCGCCACTCACGTCGCGAGTAATTGATGGATTATCGCCCTTTCTGGCAATCTTATCGATTTCATCAATAAAAACAATACCCTTCTGTGCAAGTTCAACATTATAGTCGCACGCTTGAAGCAGACGTGTGAGCAAACTCTCAATATCTTCACCCACATATCCAGCCTCAGTAAGCACAGTTGCATCAACAATGGCAAAAGGCACTTTCAAAAGTCGAGCAATAGTCTTTGCCAATAATGTTTTTCCTGTACCTGTTGGACCTACTATAATGATATTTGATTTTTCAATTTCAACGTCGTCCACCGATTGATTTAGGCGCTTATAATGATTATAGACCGCAACAGAAAGATATTTTTTTGCACTATCTTGGCCAATCACATATTGATTGAGATAATCATTTATTTCCTTCGGCGTAGGAATATCCTGAATTGCATCAGTCAATTCCTGAGACGCTTGCTTATGACTAGATTCCAAATACTCCTGCGAGAGCTTAAAAGCTTGTTCGGCGCATTCATTGCAAATGCATCCATTCAAGCCTGGCATCATCAATTCCACCTCACTCGAACTTCTGCCGCAAAAACTACAATATAAATTATCGCTACTTTTCTTTTTCATCCTTACCGATTACGTTCTCGTTATTTCCAGCAACAGCTCCCATATCTCTCTTCCTTTCGGTGCGTTCAAGCACTTTGTCAATCATACCGTATTCGAGCGCTTCATTTGCAACCATCCAATAGTCGCGATCAGAATCTCTTGCAACCTTTTCAAATGGTTGACCCGAGTGATCAGCAATAATTGTATATAATTCTTCTTTAAGTTTCAGAATTTCACGAGCAGTGATTTCAATATCGCTTGCCTGCCCCTGTACACCACCAAGTGGTTGATGTATCATCACTCGAGAATGCTTCAATGCCAAGCGCTTACCTTTTTCTCCTGCAACAAGCAAAACAGCAGCCATTGATGCAGCCATGCCTGTACAAATCGTTGACACCTTACTTTGTATATATTGCATAGTGTCATAGATGCCTAATCCAGCATACACCGACCCACCTGGAGAGTTTAGATATATACTTATATCCTTGCCCGGCTCAGCCGAATCAAGATAAAGCAATTGCGCCTGTATTACATTTGCCGTATAATCGTCAATTTGCGTGCCTAAGAAAATGATTCTATCCATCATCAAACGTGAGAACACATCCATTTGTGCCACATTTAAATGGCGTTCCTCAATAATTGTAGGATTGACATAACTGCTTGTAATATTTGCATATTGATCAAGAGCAAGTCCATTCATTCCCATATGCTTTACCGCAAAATCTCTAAAATCATTTTTCATAATATATGGTTTTAATTTTTTCTGAATGTAAATCTACAAAAAGTCTGCCATTACATGATTTTACATCAAAGCAAACCTAAAAGACAAAAAATGGAGTAATACCGTGTTTTTGAAAATTACGATATCACCCCATAATATGATTTAAATAATGCTATTACTCAGCAGCACCTTCAAACAATGCGTTGAAGTCCTTAACTGACACATTCTTATAATCAATCTTAGCTGTTGCTTGGATGTAAGCAAAAATCTTATCATCAACAGCACGATTTGCAAGATCGCGGCGATATTCTTGCTTTTGAACGATTTCCTTAGCTTGACGTTCAATCACTTCTTCTGGAGCATTGAAGATGCCATATTGAGTGAATTGTTGAGTTACAACAAGTTTTGCCAAGTTCAAAAGGTCTTCTTCTTCAACCTTCACTTCGCCAGCTTGCGCAATCTTATCCTTAGCCAATTGCCAGATAAGTTGTGGCTTCATCTTTGGATACTCTTCATCCATCTTTTCAGCAGTAGTCTTTTCATCTCTGCTAAGGAAGAACTTCTTCAAGAATTCATCAGGCAATTCCACATCACCAACTTTAGCAACAACTGCATTTTGTGCATCTACAGTGAAGCGATAGTTGCTATCACCCTTAAGCGACTTAGCGATATCTTCCTTCAATTTAGCCTTGTATTCATCTTCTGACTTAACAGCATCCTTGCCAAGAGCCATATCGAAATATTCTTGGTTAAGTTCAGCTGGTTGGTTAACCATGATTTCCTTGATAGTCATCTTAAAATCGCTCTTAACGTCAGCCTTATCTCTTTCGAGGTTAAGCATTGAGCCAAGTTCACCAAGGTTGCCGTTGCAAGTGTTAGATGGGTTGAAAACAACTTCTTCGCCAACTTTCTTGCCAGCGAACTTAGCCTTTTCATCATCATTCTTGAAGTACTTCGTGCTTACTACGGTGCTTTCAACGTTGATGCCATCTTCCTTAACAGAACCATCTTCGTTCAATTCTACCATAGAACCCTTTACAAGAGCATCTTCTGTTACTTCTTCTCCAGCAACTTGCTTACCGAAACGAGCACGTAAAGCATTGCTTTGCTTTTCATACATTTCGTCGTCAACGTCGATTGTATAGTAAGGAATTTCTACATCCTTAAGATTAACGTCGAATTCTGGAGCAAGACCTACCTCAAACTTGAACACAAATTCTGCGCTTGTTTCTGGATCAAATACAGAATCTGCTGTCATAATTGGTTCACCGAGAACTTGAAGTTTGTTTTCGTGTATATAGTTTGTAAGTTGTTCGCTGATTTCATCATTTACAACTTCACCAAGAACTTGTTTGCCATAGAACTTCTTAAGAAGGCTCAATGGAGCATGACCTGGACGAAAACCCTTGATTGGATGCTTCTGACCGATAGTCTTAAGTTCTTTGTTTACTTTTTCTGTGTAATCTGCTTCTGCAAGTGTAATAGTGATAACGCCATTTACATTATCCTTCTTTTCGAAATTTACATTCATTTTTTGAGAAGATATTATTATGTATATATTATTAATTCATTAATATTTATGGTGCTTTCACACCAAATCGGGTGCAAAATTACAATTAATTGTTGCCTTTAACAAATTTGTGTTTGTTTTTTTTGTTTTATTAAGGTGCTTTTCATCAAATTATGCAAAACTCGCAGACAAAAAAAGAACTGGATGCCAGGAATTAAGTTATTCCTGACATCCATTTTATCATTGTTGCAAATATGACTGCTTACCAGATAGTCACACGTTCCTCTGGTGCGAGATACATCTTATCACCGGCTTTGATATCAAATGCCTTAAAGAATGTATCAATATTGCGCAAGCTACCGTTTACGCGCCATTTACCAAGAGAGTGAACGTCAATTTTTGTGCGACGAAGAATTTCTTGGTCTGTAATGTTTGCTGCCCAAACATTAGCATAGCTTATATAGAACCTTTGATCTGGAGTAAAACCATCAATCTTAGTGTCAGACTTTCCTTGTTCTGTCTTCTTGAAAGCAGTATACGACACTCTCAAGCCACCTTGGTCAGCGATGTTTTCACCCAGGGTGTATGCACCATTTGCGTGAGTATCACCAAGCACAACAATCTTATTGAATTGTTTTACAAGAACTTGAGTCTTAGATTTGAATTTATCAGCATCTTCTTGCGTCCACCAATCAATCATGTTTCCATCTTGATCAAAGTTGCGACCTTGGTCGTCAAATCCGTGAGTCATTTCGTGACCAATCACTACGCCGATTGCGCCATAGTTGCTTGCGTCATCAGCTTCAGGATCGAAATAAGGTGCTTGAAGAATACCTGCAGGGAAGCAAATTTCGTTGGTGCTTGGGTTGTAATAAGCGTTTACAGTTTGAGGTGTCATACCCCACTCTTCCTTGTCAACAGGTTGGCCATATTTTGACAAAGCATATGCCTTCTCAAAAGCCATTGCCTTCTTAATATTTTCCCAATATGAAAGGGCTGGATCAATCTCAATACCTGAGTAATCTCTCCACTTGTCAGGATAACCAACCTTAACAGTGAAGCTATTAAGTTTAACCAATGCATTTACTTTGGTTTTGTCGCTCATCCAATCGAGCTTTGAGATGTGTTCTGCAAGAGCAATCTTCAAATTGTTCACCAGCTTAATCATCTTTTCCTTAGATGTTGCTGGGAAGTATTTGCTGACATACAATTCACCCACAGCCTCTCCAAGGATGCCGTTTGGCACATTCAGAGCACGCTTCCAACGTGGTTGTTGCTGAGTTTTACCCGACATCACACGCGAGAACATTTCAAATTCTGCATCATAGAACTTATCGCTAAGATAAGGAGCAGCAGAGCCAACAACATTAAATGCCATATAATCCTTGATTTCCTTGTCAGAAAGAGAGCCAAGCAATTCGTTGACTTTTGCCATTGCCTTAGGCTCAGTCACGCACACTTTGTCAACATTCTTCAAATTCAAGGCTTCAAAATAATTATTCCATGCGATGTTTGGATATTCTTTGTTTAGCTTATCGATAGAATAAATATTATACATTTTTGTCATATCACGACTCTCTTCACGAGTCATAGTCGCTTTTGCAATTTCGGTTTCGATTTTAACAACTGCTTTAGCAGCCTTCTTCGCTGCTGCAGGTTTGTAGCCAGCAAGAGTCATCAATGTTTCGATATACTTATAATAAGCATTGCGAATCTTTGTGCTGTTCTCATCATTTTCGAGATAATAGTCTCTATCACCAAGGCCTAGACTAGCTTGTGAAGCGTAAATGATATTCAAATCTGAATTTTTCAAATCTGCCATAACGAAACAGCCAAAGAAAGGAGAGGCCAATTCCTTGTGAAGCCATGTGATAGTGTTCATCAAATCAGCACGCTTCATTGTAGCGATTCTGTTCAAGTCGTTCATCAATGGAGCTGCGCCTTCGCTGTTGAGTCTCACGCTATCCATACCTTGCTTGTAGAGGTCATTAACTTTTTGACCCACACTACCCTTTTGATGGTTCTCTTTGTCAAGGTTTTGGATAAGTTCTTTGATTTGCATTCTGTTGTTTTCAGCAAGTTCGTCAAACGTGCCGAAACGAGAATACTGTGGATCAAGCGGATTGTTTTTTTGCCATCCACCAGTTGCATACTGATAAAAATCTACACCAGGAGCAACAGTTACATCAAGGTTCGCCTTATCAACGCCACCTTTCACTTTATCACCTGCGTTCATTGTAAATGTTGTAATAAATGCCAATGATAAAATTGATAATTTCAACTTATTCATTTTCGTTAGTATTAATATTTAGTTATTAATGTTTCAATCATTAGATAGTTCTTCCAGTTTCTCTGAAGCAAGTTCCCATTCACTCATAGCATTTTCAAGCGACTTTTGCGCACTGGCATGCTTAGTGTATATTTCTGGGTCATCACTTGTACCTGTTGCAAGTACGGCTTCTATCTCCGAGATTTCATTTTCATATTTTTCAATCTCCTTCTCCAACTCATCCACTTTGCGTTGAGCCTGACGAACAAGCTTCTCGTGTTCTTTTTGTTCAAAATACGATCGCTTTGATTCGCTCACCTCCTTTGTTTGAGAGTCTTGGGCTGCATTTCCTTGCCCCGACTTTTCCACCTTTTGCTTAGTGTCAGCCACCTCAAGTTCCTTGAGGCTTTCTATCTGCTTTTCTTGCAAGAAATCATATATGCCACCAAGATGTTCCTTAACCTTGCCACCACCAAATTCATACACCTTCGACACTATACCATCAAGAAACGCTCTATCGTGCGACACAATTATTGCCGTACCGTCAAAAGCCTGAATAGCATTTTTTAGCACCTCCTTAGTAGGTATGTCCAAGTGATTAGTAGGTTCGTCAAGAATCAAGAGATTCACTGGTTCAAGCAGGAGTTTTATCATGGCCAAGCGAGACTTTTCGCCACCCGAAAGCACCTTAACCTTCTTATCGTTTTCTTCGCCGCCAAACATAAATGCGCCAAGAATATCATTGATACGTGTGCGAATATCACCCACTGCAACACGATCGATAGTATCAAATACAGTCAGTTCTTGATCAAGCAACTGCGCTTGATTCTGTGCGAAATATCCTATTTTTACATTATGACCAAGTTTCAGCGTGCCAGTGTATGGTATCTCATTCATAATGCACTTCACAAGCGTAGACTTACCTTCACCGTTCTTACCCACAAACGCCACCTTTTCACCACGCTTGATGATGAAATTTACATCGCTAAACACTTTATGTTCACCATAGCATTTCTCCAAATCTTCTGCTATTACTGGGTAATCGCCAGAACGAGGAGCAGGTGGAAATTTTAGGCTTAAGTGCGAATTATCCACTTGGTCCACCTCAATTCTCTCAATTTTATTCAGTTGCTTAATGCGGCTTTGAACCTGAACAGATTTTGTGGCCTTATATCTAAATCGCTCAATAAACGCCTCCGTATCTTGTATCTGTTTTTGTTGATTTTGATACGCACGCATTTGCTGCTCTATACGCTCCTCTCGCAATTCAAGGAACTTAGAGTAGTTAACGGCATAATCATATATTTTACCCAGAGATATTTCTATTGTGCGATTTGTGACATTATCAATAAACGCCTTATCGTGCGACACCAAGACAACCGTATTGCCTTTTGACTTAATAAAATTCTCCAGCCATTGTATTGATTCAATGTCAAGGTGGTTGGTAGGTTCGTCAAGCAAAAGAACATCCGGTTCACGAAGCAGCAACTTAGCCAATTCCACACGCATACGCCAACCTCCGCTAAATTCACTAGTGGGCCTATCAAAATCTGTCCTTTTAAAGCCCAATCCCACAAGCGTGCGTTCCATTTCCGCCTCACAATTCTCGGATTTGTACATGGCTTGCAATTCGGTGTAATGCGACAAATTATCTATCAACCGCTGATAGGCTTCACTTTCATAGTCAGTACGCAACAAGAGTTCTGCATTAATTTCATCAACTTTACGATCGACTTCTCGTATATAATCAAAAGCCTCTTGCACTTCATCTCTAAGGCTTCTTGTATCTTTAAGAATCATCTGCTGTGGCAAATAACCGATTGTCACATCATTAGGTTTTGCCACAACTCCGCCCGTAGGCATTTGCAACCCCGCGATTATCTTCAGCATGGTTGATTTGCCTGCACCATTGCGTCCCACAAGTGCAATACGGTCGCGTTTGTTTATCACAAAATTAATATTATCAAATAGAGGGTTACTGCTAAACTCTACCGACAAATTCTGTATAGATATCATTTATTATCAATCTTTTTATCTTTTCATCAACTACAAAATTATAAAATTTAACTCAAACCAACCGAATTTTGTTTCAACAATAAATCCTTATCGCATTAATTTCTGCATCTTTTTTTGTATTTTTGTAAGATAGAGCAATGAATATTTGTTTTGGCAATTTTTACAACACGAAAAATCACTAACTATTATGGATTTTAAGCTACATTCCGACTATAATCCTACAGGCGACCAACCCAATGCGATAAAGGAGTTGACTGAAGGCGTCAATAACGGGGTGCCTTATCAGACTCTGCTCGGAGTGACTGGTTCGGGCAAAACTTTCACTATGGCAAATGTGATAGCCAACACCAATAAGCCTACTCTTATATTATCTCACAACAAGACTCTTGCGGCACAATTATACTCGGAATTCAAATCTTTCTTCCCTGAGAATTCCGTTCACTACTTTGTGTCATACTATGATTACTATCAACCAGAAGCATACATACCTTCAACCGACAAATACATAGAGAAAGATCTTGCAATAAACGAAGAGATTGACCGTTTGCGTCTGGCAACCACAGCGGCTCTGCTTTCTGGCCGACGCGATATCATTGTGGTTTCTTCAGTTTCATGCATCTACGGCATGGGCAACCCTGCCGACTTCGACAGCAATGCCATTATCGTGCAAGTAGGTCAAGAGATAGCTCGCGACAAATTTCTCACTCTGCTTGTTGATGCTCTATACTCTCGCAGCGACAAACAATTTGTTGGTGGGACATTCCGTGTAACAGGCGATACAGTAGACGTATCACTTGCATACGAAAAGATTATGGTAAGAATCATCTTCTGGGGAAACGAAATCGAAACAATTCAAATACTTGATGCCGACACGCAACTGCCCACAGAAACAGTTGAGGCATTCAAGATATATCCAGCCAATCTTTTCGTCGCTTCAAAGGAACGTGTTGCTCATGCTTTGGGCCAGATAGCAGTTGACCTTGGCACCCAAGTAGATATGTTCTACAAGGAAGGACGCCCAGTTGAAGCTCGCCGCCTTAAAGAACGCGTAGAATATGATATAGAGATGATTAAAGAAGTCGGCTATTGTTCCGGTATAGAGAACTACTCCAGATATTTCGACGGAAGAGAGCCTGGAATGCGTCCGTTCTGTTTGCTTGACTGTTTCCCCGACGATTTTTTGACCATCATTGACGAAAGCCATGTGACAGTGCCACAGATTAGAGGAATGTATGGAGGCGACCAAGCCAGAAAAACAAATCTTGTAAACTATGGATTCAGATTACAAGCTGCCGTGGATAACCGCCCGCTGAAATTCGACGAGTTTGAGGCATTGACTCATCAAACGATATACGTAAGTGCAACACCTGCCGATTACGAACTTGAACGTAGCGAAGGCGTAGTCACTGAGCAAATCATTCGACCTACAGGTTTGCTCGACCCACGCATTATCGTGCGACCATCATTGGGGCAAATCGACGACCTCATTAATGAAATTGAAACGAGAGTCGCGAAAAACGAACGCACTCTTGTGACAACACTCACAAAAAGAATGGCCGAAGAATTAACCGAATATCTTGCCAACCATGATATTCGCGTTGCATATATCCATTCTGATGTCGACACCATGGACCGTATTCAGATTCTTGACGATCTTCGAGCAGGAGCAATAGATGTGCTTATTGGCGTAAACCTCTTGAGAGAGGGTCTGGATTTACCCGAAGTGTCACTCGTGGCTATTATCGATGCCGACAAAGAAGGCTTCTTGCGCTCTAACCGATCATTGACACAAACAGCAGGTCGTGCGGCGCGCAATCTTAATGGTGAAGTGATAATGTATGCCGACAAAATCACACAATCGATGCAACAAACCATCGACGAGACAGAGCGTAGACGCTCATTACAATTGGCTTATAACGAAGAGCACGGCATATCGCCTAAGGCGATCATCAAACAACGCAACTCCATTATTGGTGTTGACAATGAGTTTGCCAACACGTCACAAGGAATGCGTCAAGCAGAATCAATGCCACGGATTTCGGCAAAGACCAAGCCTTTATATGAACATGAATTCGACGGTGCTTCTGGCGTAGCAGCCGACCCTGTTGTTCAGTATATGAGTTCAGAGAACTTAGACAAAACAATAGAGATGCTAAAGGCTAATATGATTGAAGCCGCTAAGAATATGGACTTCATTGAGGCCGCTCGTTTGCGTGACGAACTTATAAAGCTCGAAGAACGAAAAAAAGAAATTGAAAAGAATTAATTTATGTCCGAAAACAATTCACATAACTATATAAGCAAATACTCTCCTGATTGCTGGTTGCCCACATCGAAAAAAGAAATCGACAAATTAGGATGGGATTACATTGATGTGATCTTATTTTCCGGCGATGCATATATCGACCATCCTTCTATAGGAATTGCAGTAATTGGCAGGGTGCTTTCTGCACACGGCTATCGAGTGGCCCCCCAGCCAAACTGGCGCGACGACCTTCGCGATTTCAAGAAACTCGGTACTCCTCGCCTATTCTTCGGAATCTCGGCTGGAGCAATGGACTCTATGGTGAACCACTACACGGCCAATCGTCGTCGCAGAAGCGATGACGCTTACACACCTGGTGGAAAAGCCGGAATGCGCCCCGATCGCCCGACCTTAGTATATTCAAAAATATTAAAGGAGATTTTCCCCAATGTGCCTGTGCTTGCAGGCGGCATAGAAGCATCACTTCGTAGACTGTCGCATTACGACTATTGGGACAACGAACTAAAGCCATCCATACTTGCCGACTGTAAAGCAGACTTAATCATCTACGGTATGGGGGAAAAAACAATCGTGCAAATTGCTGATGCGATCAACTCCGGCAAACTAATTGAAGAGATAAACGACATTCCGCAAACCGTGGTGCGCCAACCACTATCTGCCCTTCCAGCAGATAGCACAGAAACTGATATTGTGTTACACTCCTTTGAAGATTGTAAACACAAAAAAATATTTCAAGCCGAAAACTTCAAGAAAATCGAAGTCGAATCTAATCTCTGGCACGGACATAACCTTTGGCAAGCGACAGGCAACTATGCAATCAAAGTGAATCGCACAAATCCGCCGATGACCACAGAGGAGATAGATGCATCATTTGATTTGCCTTATACGCGATTGCCACATCCTCGCTACAACGGGAAAGTGATTCCTGCCTACGAAATGATTCGCCATTCGGTGAATATGCACCGTGGATGCTTTGGGGGCTGTGCATTCTGCACAATCTCTGCACATCAAGGAAAGTTTATTGCAAACCGAAGCAAGGAATCGATTCTGCGTGAAGTGAAACAAGTCACCGAGATGGATGATTTCAAAGGCTACATATCCGACTTGGGCGGACCTTCTGCAAACATGTATGGCATTCATGGCAAAGACTTATCAATTTGCCAAAAATGCGCCAGACCTTCATGTCTACACCCACAGCCATGCAAAAATCTCAACAATGATCACTCAAAATTACTTGACATATATCACGCAGTTGATAGTATGCCGGTTATAAAGAAATCGTTTATCGGAAGTGGCGTACGATATGATTTGGCAATGCATAAGTGCGGAAATAAGCATATTGAAAAGACAAACGAAAAATACATTGAGGAATTAATTCGATTTCATGTGTCGGGCCGTCTTAAAGTGGCGCCAGAACACACCAACGATACCGTGCTTAATTATATGCGCAAACCTTCATTCGCTTTATTTAAAGAATTTACTAAAATTTTTGACAAAGTGAATGAAAAATATGGCCTTAATCAACAATTAATTCCATATTTCATTTCTTCTCACCCAGGATGCACAGAATCAGCGATGGCAGAATTAGCTGTCGAAACAAAAAAATTGAATTTTCACCTTGAGCAAGTGCAAGACTTTACACCTACACCTATGACTGTATCTACAGAAACATATTATTCCGGTGTACACCCTTACACGTTACAACCTGTATACACTCCAATCGGGAAAGACGAGAAGCTTGCACAAAGAAAATATTTCTTCTGGTATGACAATCAATACAAACGCGACATTTTCAATTCCCTCACGAAGATGCACCGCCAAGACCTGATTGCTCAATTATACCCTCACGGCATCGGGCAAATGCCTCGTGCAACCAATAGCACAATGAGGACAGAAAAACCAAAGAGACAAAGCTCTTCATTTGGCAAGCAATCACGACAAAACAGACTTAATAAAAAAAACAAAAAGTAATAATCTAAACAACAATTCATTATGAATTTAACATTCAAAAGCGTTATGGCATCACTATTGGCTTTAAGCGTGGCAACATCTTGCGACACAGCCAACAATGAAACAATTATTGAAAAGCCCGATTTAAAAATCGAGAATGGGCAATTTACGCCCGAGATTCTTGAAGGATTAGGTCGTGTGAGTGGTATTACTATCTCTCCCGACAAGACAAAGATTCTCTATGGAGTAACCTTCGAGAACGTTGCACTCAACAAGGGCAACCGTGAATTATGGATGATGAATATCGATGGCAGCAATGCCACACGAATCACAAAGACCGCATCATCTGAGCAAAATGAAACATTTATCGATGGTGGCAAAAAGATTGCGTTTATTGCAAGCAATGGCGAAAAGATGCAAATGTTCACTATGGACTGCGATGGCAGCAACAGAGAATGTGTTTCAGACATTGAAAATGGCGTTGACGGATTTGTAATCTCTCCAGATGAAACAAAAGTTGCGTTCATTTCTATGGTAAAATATGGCGAGAGCACAGTTGACAAATACCCCGACCTTCCAAAAGCAAATGCTCGCATCATCGATGACTTGATGCATCGTCACTGGGATGAATGGGTAACAGAGATTCCTCATACTTTTGTAGCCGACTTCAACGGCAAAGAATTGAGCAACGTTAAAGACCTGCTTGAAGGCGAACAATATGAAGCTCCAATGAAGCCATTTGGTTCTATCGAATCTATTGCATGGACCGCCGACAGCAAAAGCATTGTATATGTAAGCCGCAAAAAAGTAGGTATCGATTATGCGCTTTCAACAAATTCCGACTTGTATAAATACGACATAGAGTCAGGCAAGACTACAAATCTCACCGAGGGCATGAGGGGATATGATACTGACCCAGTATTCTCTAACGACGGCAGCAAACTTGCTTGGCTTTCAATGGAGCACGACGGATATGAAAGCGACAAAAAACGCATCTTTGTGCTTGATATGACAACCGGCAATAAGACTGATTTGACTGCAAACTGGGATTACAGTGTGGATAATATAGCATGGTCTGATGACGACAAATCGATTTACTTTGTTGCACCATTCCAAGGCACAATTCCAATGTTTAAAATGGATGTTGCTACACAAAAGATCGACACAATTGCTGCAGGTGATTATGATTATGCTGCAGTGGTTCCTTGCGGAAAAACCGTTTTCACCCTTCGCCACAGCTATAGCGAGCCAAATGAGATTTTCGCAGTAACCGATGGCAAAGAACCACAAAAGCTGACTACAGTAAACGATGAAGTCCTTGCTCAACTCGACCCGATAAAGTGTGAAAAGAAATTAGTGCCAACCACTGATGGCAAACTCATGACTACATGGATTGTTTATCCTCCTAAATTTGATCCTAATAAGAAGTATCCTGCAATTCTTTACTGCCAAGGTGGGCCACAATCTCCTGTTAGCCAATTCTGGTCATACAGATGGAATCTTCGCCTTATGGCTTCTAACGGATATATCGTGATTGCACCTAACCGTCGCGGTCTTCCTGGCTTTGGCACAGAATGGAACGCAGAAATCTCAGGCGACTACGGAGGCCAAAACATGAAGGACTACTTCAGCGCAGTAGACTATATGAAGAAAGAGCCATATATCGATAGCGAACACATCGGCGCAGTAGGTGCAAGCTACGGAGGATTTTCTGTTTACTGGTTGGCTGGTCACCACGAAGGACGCTTTGCTGCGTTCATTGCACACGCAGGCATTTTCAACATCGAAAGCCAATATCTTGAAACAGAAGAAATGTGGTTTGCTAACTGGGATATGGGCGGCGCATTCTGGGATAAAGATAATGCAGTGGCTCAACGCACATTCGCAAACTCACCACACAAATTTGTTCAAAACTGGGATACACCAATCATGGTTACTGTAGGCGAAAAAGACTACAGAATTGTATTTACACAAGGTATGATGGCATTTAATGCTGCAAAATTGCGAGGCATCCCTACACGAATGGTATCATTCCCAGATGAAAACCACTGGATCTTAAAGCCACAAAACGCTATGCTATGGCAAAAAGAATTCTTTAGCTGGCTTGACAAGTGGCTTAAACCAGCACCTGCTGACAACAAGTAATTTATCGGTCACATAAAATAATTTGAGAGCTCAACGCAATGTTGGGCTCTCTTTATATTAGTAAATTTCGAGATCAAATTACTTTTCTCGCAATGCTTCAATTTCTTTAAGCAGAGAGATTCTTTCCTCTGAAATCTTGTCGGCACGAATTAGCTTTTGATTATATTTCCACCAATTAAGTAAACCGCGATTTTCTACACGTCTTTTACTTGGCAGATGATGCCATTCTCTCACGAATGCTTTAAGCAATTCATAATTACGCATCCAGTTTTCGTCATTCTTACTGCTCATAACCAAATTATTGCTGTCCGGTAAAACTCCAAAGAGCATAAATACCCTGCCCGAAGCCCT
>ERZ780141.231-NODE-231-length-45278-cov-5.810296_pt1 | contig 45278 bp, 41 predicted proteins | sample MGYA00433080_ERZ780141 | MGnify/ENA primary metagenome ERZ780141 (study PRJEB29588, sample SAMEA2154047) | human gut metagenome | biome: human gut; feature: human-associated habitat; material: faeces | place: Denmark | collected 2008/2010 ... | reverse complement strand
AGATCGTTTCTTTAAACACTTTTACTAATTTTGCACTTGCTGTTGGACTCTACATATTGTATGGGAGGAATAGCACAATAAATTTCTGTGAAATTATAGGAGTGTGATTTTTAATCACTAACTTTGCAGAAAGAATACAGAATAATTTTAAAAAATAATTCAAAACATGAAACACCTTGATAACATCTTCGCAGAAAAGCTATTGAAGATTAGTGCAATTAAACTTCAGCCAAACAATCCATTCACATGGGCATCGGGCTGGAACTCGCCAATCTACACTGACAATCGTAAGACATTGTCTTATCCTGATGTAAGGTCATTCATTAAAGTTGAACTCTGTCGCCTGATTCAGGAAAACTTCTGCGACGCAGACGTGATAGCCGGTGTTGCTACGGGAGCGATAGCTCAAGGCGCATTGGTGGCTGACACATTGGGCTTGCCATATATCTACATCCGTTCGTCTCCAAAGGATCACGGTTTGGAAAACTTGATTGAAGGAAACCTTAAGCCAGGCCAAAAAGTGGTAATCGTGGAAGACTTGGTGTCGACAGGCGGAAGCAGCTTGAAGGCTGCACAAGCAGTGCGCAACGCAGGTGGCGAAGTAGTGGGTATGGTGGCTATATTCACTTACGAATTCCCTGTTTCGGTGAAAGCGTTTAAGGATGCAGGCGTGAAGTTGCTCACCATAAGCAATTATTCTGCAATGATTGGTGCAGCCAAGGAAATCGGTTATATCCACGAAGACGACCTCGCTACACTTGAACAATGGCGCAAAGACCCAGCTAACTGGGTGCCACGTAAGATTGAAGAGTAATATTAATAATTTTGCATGAGTACATATAAGAGTAAAGTTTACCCTGTGAGTGCCGCTCGTGAGCAGGTGTTTGAGAAATTATCGCATCCCGAAGCATTGACAGAGAAAATCAAGAATCTTCCACCTGAATTGCAGGAAAAACTCCAGACGGTGAAGTTTGGAGAAGATTCTATATCATTTGTGGTGCCACCAATGGGCGAGATGCGTATGCTCTTCACCGAGCGCACAGCGCCAAGCCGCATTGTGATTGGTCCGGAGTCGTCGCCAGTGCCATTTGGTTTGTCGATTAATATCGGTGAAGGCGCTGATGGCAATGCCACAATTGAGACGGCAATGGATATAGAGTTGAATATGTTCTTGCGCCAGATGGTGGGAAACAAGATAGAAGACGGCATTGACAAGATGGCAGAGATGCTCAGCCGATTGCCGTATTAATCTCTTGGTAATAGTTCCCCGATAGGGAAAACTATATTTTATGGTGACGCACCGGTTTTGCAGAGAAGCGAAATCGGTGCGTCGCGGTTATGGGCGTGTCACCCGGGTAATGTGCGTCGGAGGTTTTTCTCGCGCCGATTGGCTGACACGATTACGAATTGGGATAACGGAAGAAGGGGCTGTGCCAACGCGGATGTTGACACAGCCCCTTCGGGGTGATTATGTGTGGGAGAGTTATGCTTTCTTCTCGCGGTTGAGGATGCGCAGGGTGTTGTTGAGTAGGTTCACGAAAGTGTCCTTATCCTTAAGAGCCGACACCAAACGTTTCACGTCGTCGCCGTGATAGAGCAGGCCCGTCTCTGTGGTGTTGATGGCTTTAAGCAAAGCCTGAGCTCCTTGAGCAGGAGTGCTGATGAATGGGCGGAACAGATGGTCGGCGATGTGGTCGAACCAGCGGTTCATTGTGATCATATTGGTGTTTACGATGCCAGGGTCGGCGCAAGCCACCTTGATGCCAGCGGTTTTAAGCACTGTGGTGAGGTAGATGGCAAACATGGTGAGAGCCAACTTGCTGCGGCCGTAGGTGCCGAGTTGCGAGAAATTGCTTTCGTGAGGGAATTGGTTAGGAATGTGGCTCACCAATCGTGTGAGAGAAGTGGTGAACACAATCTTGCCACCATCAGAGATGAGAGGCGCGGTGAGGATGCTCAGCAGGGCAGTGCCGAGGTAGTTTACCTGCACGGCTTGCTCATAACCGTCGGCAGTGATTTGGCTTTTGCGGGTCATCACGCCAGCGATGTTCACGAGCGCTTCCACAGGGCGGTTGAGCGCTTTGAGGTCGCGTACAAAGGTGCGGACTCCCTCAAAAGTAGACAGGTCGAGGTGAAGCACGGTGATGTCTTCGTTGCCAGTCTTAGTGATGAGCTCGCGTGCAAAAATTGCAGCAGTGTTTACGTTACGGCAAGCCAGAACAAGAGCCTTGCCTTCGATGGCGAGTGCCACAGCAGTGGCACGTCCGATACCGCCAGTAGCACCAGTGACGATATAAAGAGGTTTATTTTGTTCCATTTTTATCGAGCAGTTTGTGTTTGACAATCAGTCGCATGCTATCTGGGAGGATGGCAACGGATACAATTGCCAAACGGTTAATAAATCCGTTAATATACTGTTTCTTATGATTAAACATACGTTTGAGCGCGCCGCTCACAAAGCGTTGAGGGGTGGCGAGTACGCCAAGCTTCAAGCCCAGGCGCTGCAGATTGCGCGGCAGGCCGAATAGGTCGGTGGCAATGCCGCCAGGGCAAGCCACGGTGACCCCTACGCCGTAGTCTTTCAGTTCGAGCGCAAGCGAACGAGAGAACACGCGGATGTAGGCTTTAGTTGCGGCATACATGCCAATGCCGGGCATAGGCATCCAGCACGACATAGACGACATGTTGAGGATGTATCCCGAACGTCGGCTCTTCATATCGATGGCGAAGCGCTGGCAGAGTTGTGTGACAGTGCGCATGTGCAAATCGATGAATAGGTTGAGCCTATCTGTAGTGGTGTCGGTGATGGTTTTAAACGAAAAAATACCGGCGTTGTTTATGAGAATGTCCACCACGATGCCGTTTTGCAAGCAATAAGCGTAGATCTCCTCGGCAGCATCGGGGTGTGCAAGGTCTTTGTAGTGAGCCCAGAAACGTTGATCGGGATATTTAGCGGCGAGGGTGTCGCGTGCGTTGGCAAGTTCTTGCATCTGATTGCTCACCATGAGCAGGTTGATGCCCATAGAAGCCAGTTGAGGGCAGAACTCCGCTTGAGGCGCCGGTTACGAGAGCAGTCATTGCCACGTCGCTATGCAATATTACCGAATCACTGTTGGGCATTCTTTCGCTTGATATTTTCTATTTCTTTTACGATGCTTTTAGGCAAGTCGGTGCAGTGCTTGTGGCACTTCATGTCGATTGAATACATGCGAGCGATGCAATAGTTCACATGGTCGCAACCGCAACGTTCCTCGCCATTAGCCATTCGATTCACAAAATCGGGTTCGTTGATAAGGGCACGAGCCATTTGTACAGCCTCAAAACCGCTATGCAGCACCTTCTCGATGCCAGTACGCGACACGCAGCCACCCACATAGATGAGAGGCAACTTCACGTTGCGGCGCACCTCAAGCGCGTCGTCGAGGAAGTAAAGGTCTTCGTATGGTTCGTTTTTTATCATCAGTTGTCCACCGCCAAAACGCACGCCATATTTCAGCCACCAGCAGTCCATATAGTGCGTCATGGTGTGTATAGGCATTGAGCCGCGCATCACATACATAGGCGCTTTGCTCACAAATCCGCCACTGAGCACAAGTCCGTCAACGCCGAGTTTCTCCAATTCTTGAGCGATAATTATGCCTTCAGGCAGGTCGTTGCCGCCACGGAAGCCGTCGCGCATGTTGGTTTTCACCACTACAGCTATTTCGCCGCCAGCGGCACGCATCACCTCGTCGATGCACAGGCGCATAAAGTCCATGCGGTGATTGAGGTCGCCGCCCCAACGGTCGCGTCGGTGATTGGTGTATGGCGATAAGAATTGGCTTATCAGATAGCCGTGCCCGGCATGAATCTCCACGCAGTCAAAACCGGCGTCCTTGGCAAGTCTCACGGCGTTGCCAAATTCCACCGCCATCTGACGGATTTCGTCGTCGCGCATGCCGCGCACTATGGTGGGAGAGTAGAGGTTGAATCCGGTGCAAGCCGAGATAGGAATCTGTCCGGCGGTGCTTGGGTGCGACATATTGCCGCAGTGACCGAGCTGGATAGATGCTTTAGCACCGGTGCTGTGGATTTCGTCGGTGAGCGCACGCAGTTCGCCCACTATTTCGGGGCGCAACCAGAGTTGCTTATCAAACGACAACCCGCTGCGAGTGACGGCGGCGTATGCGATAGTAGTCATACCGATTCCGCCCTCAGCCACGCTCATGTGATAGTCGCGCAGTTGCTGGCTCGGACGGTTGTCGAAGCACATGTCCTCGAAGGCAGCCGAACGAATGGTGCGGTTGCGCAGGGTGATAGGCCCAATCTTCACAGGCGTAAATAGCAGTTGGTCGGTTTGATTGTTATCCATAGTTTTGTCTTATGAGAGATGGAGAATGCGATATTAGTAGATAAACGGAATCATGCGCTTGAGTTTGAGGCGTCGGAAGTCGTCGCCAAACTCTTGCTCGTAGCGACGGTGAATCTTTGCCGCACGAGGAGCCAAGTTGGCAAAAGTCCAGATGGCAAACACGGCACCAGCAGCCGACCAAGTGAAGATGGCAAAACCCACCCATTCAAGTAGTTCGCCGAAATAGTTGGCTGAGGAAACATATCTGTACATACCGCCATGAGGAATGTAGTGGCGAGTGTCGCCCGGTTTGCGCAGATGGCGTATGATGTAGTCGCTATTGAGGTTGATAACCAGTCCGATAAAGAAGATTATCACGCCGAAAAGAAATTGCGGAGTGTAGAGCCAGTTGACTGAATAAGTGCCAGCAGGCGAGATGTGGAAAATCCAAGCGCCTTGTATGTAGGCGTTTGCCACGTTGAATATCCATCCGAATAGGATGATGAGCATAGGCATGCGGTTGCGTCCGCGAATGAGGAACGGAAACACAAACGTGCGCTGCAGATAGTGAAACTGAAAGAGGAAGAAGAAGATAAACGGCACAAGGTCGAATGTGCGCGACGACTCCCACCACAAGATGGTCATCACCACCACTGTGGGCAGCTCCATAAGCATCCAGCCGAGTTTGTTGTTGATGCTGAATCCCCACTTCTTGGTGTACATCATGCCGTAGCCGGCGTTTACGAAATGCAGCGCTATGTATACTATCACTGCCAGTGCGGTCATCACTATAAGCAGTGTGTTGAAGTTGCCAATGGAAGGTATTATATCTGAAATCATAATAGAAAAGTCAAAATTACAGGGTTATATACTTACAAAGATATAGAAAATGAGCGATATATGCAATGTGTGGTCTTGGAAATGCTGAGAATGATAATGCTTTGATATTTGGGGCTATTTGGGAGATAATGCGAGGCTGTGATGTGCAAGATGTGATAAAAGTGAATATGTATTGGGAAAAACTGACTACTTTTTTGCGGTGCGTCTGTTACTGTTTTGAGATATTTGCAGTAATTTTGTGATAATAATAATGGTAATTAGAAAGGTGAAAAAGATGATTAAGAGAAATGTTTTATATGTAGCAGTGTTGACATTTTTGTCGGCCATGTGTGGCGGCGAGGTGGCTAATGCACAGGAAATGATAAAGTATGGCGATTTCAATCATTGGATTACTCGCAATATCAAGGAATCGTCGGTGCTTGGTGGAAAGACAAAGCAAGTGTATGAGATTGGTCCGTCGCAGACCATCAATGGCGCAAAAGCATATAAGAATCTTGGCGGATCGCCATGGGCTACATCAAATGTTTATGCTCATGTGATGGGCGTCACCAAGTGTAGCAATGCCGTGTATCCCGATGTGCGCAGCGGCAGCAATAAGTGCGCTAAACTATGCACAATCTTAGAGCATGTGAAGGCTCTCGGCATCATCAATATGGATGTGCTTGTGAGCGGCAGTATATTCTTGGGTCAGGTGATGGAACCAATCACCAGCAGCAAGAACCCTTATAGCAAAATGGAGATGGGCATACCTTTCACCCATCGCCCAAAGTATTTGTCGTTTGACTACAAAGTGCATGTGCCAGAAGGCGGACAACGCATCTATAGCAGCGGTTTTGGAAAGAAGAAATCGCTTGATGGTCAAGATCATGCCGAGGTGTATGTGTTGCTCCAACGCCGTTGGGAAGACGAGAACGGTAATCTGCACGCAGCACGCGTTGGCACTGCCCGCGAACGCTTTGGCAAAACCACAAGCGGCTGGGTGAACGGTCACAAACTCACCATCCACTATGGCGACATCACAGGAACATCATACTACAAGCCATATATGGCATTGCTCAATAAAGACGTGGTGTATTATGCACGCAACAGCAAGGGCAAGATGGTGAAGGTGATAGAAGAAAAGTGGGATGCCGCCGACGCTACACCTACACACGTGCTGGTGATGGCATCGTCGGGTTGCGGTGTGGCTTACACAGGCACCGTGGGAATGACCTTGTGGGTTGACAACATGGCATGGGGCTACTAATGCCTCGGGCAAATGCGCGATTCACACTAATTGGAAAAATATTTAAACGCAGAATATTCGCCGAGCGCCATATTGTAGGCGCGCGGCGATTTGATTGTTCTGCGTTTTTGTTATACCTTTGTATTTGGGTTGATTAACACCCCGAAAGTATACACTACGAAACGTAAAAAGCAAGGAGGCAGATTTATGAAGGTAGCAATCATCAATGGCCCGAATCTCAATCTCTTGGGCGTAAGAGAGCCGGGAATATATGGCAGTCGTGCATTTGACGAATATTTTGAGCAGTTGCGCAAGCAATATGCCGAGGTGGCAACGCTCACCTATTTCCAGAGCAACCACGAGGGCGCGTTGATTGATGAGATACAGCGCATCGGGTTTGACTACGACGGTATCGTGCTCAATGCTGGGGCATACACTCACACAAGCATAGCCCTGGGCGATTGCATACGAGCTGTGACAACACCTGTGGTGGAAGTGCATATCTCAAACGTACACAGCCGCGAGGAATTTCGCCACAAGTCGATGATATCGGCAGCGTGCCAAGGAGTGATAGCCGGCTTCGGACTTGATAGTTACCGCCTTGCAGTGGAAGCGCTCCTAAACAACAAAAAGCAAACAGAAGAATAAACAAACAACAGAGAATATTTACAGATGTCGATAGCAGAAGACGAAATCGAAAACTATATATTGCAGCACATTGATGCTGAGCCAGACGATTTGGCGCATCTCGACCGCGAGACCCATCTCTATCACTTGCGACCACGCATGTGTTCGGGACACTTGCAGGGAAGACTATTGAAGATGTTTGTGCGCATGATACGCCCAAAGCGAGTGCTCGAATTGGGCACGTTCACCGGTTATTCGGCAATGTGTCTTGCCGAGGGGCTGCTTGGCGAAGACGCTTGTGTTCACACCATTGAGATTGACGACGAATTGGAGGATTTTATCCGTGAGCATTTTGGTCGCACACCATTGGGCGAACGCATCACACTGCATATTGGCGATGCCAAGGAGATTATCCCAACGATTGAGGGCGACTTCGACCTCGTGTTTGTAGATGCCAACAAGCGCCACTATCTCGATTACTACAACTTGATATTGCCGAGAGTGAAAAAGGGCGGCTTCATCATTGCCGACAACACCCTGTGGGACGGCAAAGTGGTGGATTGGGGTAAAAAACTCGACGACCAGACCAAGGGGATCCTCGACTTCAACGACTTTGTGGCAGCCGACCAATCGGTGGAGAAGGTGATATTGCCACTTCGCGACGGCTTGACTATCATTTATAAGAAATAACGAAAAAGAAAAAAATTAATATATGGAAACAACAAGACAACAAAAGATAACAAGACTTATTCAAAAGGAATTGAGTGAGATATTCCGTCAGCAAACCGCTAAGACTCACGGTGTGCTTGTGTCGGTGAGCGCAGTGCGCATTTCGCCAGACTTGAGCATCGCCCATGTGTATCTGAGCATTTTCCCTTCGCAACAGGGTGCTACAATCCTTGAGAATATCAATAAGAGCGCTTCGCAAGTGCGCTATGCTTTGGCTCAAAAGGTGCGCTATCAGTTGAGAAAATGCCCTGACTTGCAATTTCACATCGACGATTCGCTCGACTATATTGAGCATATCGACACATTGCTCGGCACAGTGAACGGCCCAACCGAAGAGACTGGCGAGGGAAAGGCTGAAGATTGAGAAAAGAAGGGCTGTAGCCATGAACCTGCCTTTGCATATAGCGATGCGCTATCTGCGATCGAAGAAATCGCATAGCGCTGTCAACATCATATCGATAGTGTCGGTGTGTGGTGTGATTGTTGCCACCGCCGCCATCGTGTGTGTGCTGTCGGTGTTTAATGGCTTCGGCAAACTGATTGAAAGCAAGTTGTCGGTGCTCGACCCCGATGTGGCGATAACATCCACTGTGGGCAAGGTGATAGCCGATGGCGACAGTGTGGCACAGGTGGCAATGAGCGTGCCAGGTGTGCAATTGGCGCTACCTACGGTGGAAGACCAGGCTTTGGCAATGTTTTTTAACTATCAAATGCCCGTGAGGGTGAAGGGGGTGCCCGAAAATTACGATTCGCTCACATGCATACGTCAGGCTATATTAGACGGACACTATATGCTCACCGATGGCATCTCGGAATACACTGTGATGGGTGTGGGCCCTGCGCTGACGCTGAATGTGCGCCCCGACTATCTGAAGATGGTGAGCTTGTATGCTCCGCGCCGACGTGGCAACATCAATCTGTCGAACCCAGCCACGGCATTTCGTGCCGACTCGGTGTTTGCCGCTGCGGTGTTTCAGATTGAGCAAAAGAAATACGACAACGATTTGATGTATGTGTCGATAGGTTTGGCTCGCCGCCTGTTTGACTACGACACGCAAGCCACTTCGGTGGAATTGCGCCTGCAGCCTTATGCCAACGAAGCCGACGTGATGAAAGCGCTGCGTGAGCGTTTGGGCAGTGGATATGAGGTGAAAAACCGATTGATGCAGCAAGCCGATGCCTTCAAGATGATAAACATTGAGAAATGGGTGACTTTCTTGCTGTTGGCATTCATATTGGTGATAGCCACGTTTAATGTGATAGGTGCGCTGTCGTTGCTGATAATAGAGAAAAACGATGGAATAGTCACTTTGCGCAACCTTGGTGCCACAGATAAACAAATCACCAAGATATTTGTGCTCGAAGGATGGTTGATCTCGCTCACAGGCGCTGTGGTGGGAGTGGTAGTGGGACTGCTGCTATGCACCTTGCAAGAGCAATTCGGCCTGATAACCATGCATGGCAATACAGCCACACTGATAGTGAATGCCTATCCTGTGGCGGTGCAATTGACAGATGTGATAGTGGTGCTTGCCCTCACTGGAGTGATTGGCACGTTCACATCGCTTGTCACTACGCTGATAATGCGCAGAATCTTGCGCTAAATTGATTTCACATAACCTTTAACCCGAATAGGGAATTAATAACTGTAGATAAGAGTAAGAAGAGTCTGTCCAACCGCTGCGAGCGTGTTTGGGCTGATGTGTCGCATCACATCGTCGGTGGTGTGCCAGCTGTCGAAGAATCCATATTGGCTGCTCGGGCGCATATCAATGATGTCGATGCAAGGGATGCCAGCCTTATTCACAGGCACGTGGTCGTCGGTGATGCCACCGCCAGGCTGAGCGATAAACATGTCGCCGTGGCCAAGCGATGCGGCTGTGCGCCACACTTCGCGCACCACGCTTGGCGCATATTGCATAGAGTAATATTCCTGATAGAATGAGGCTCCTTCAGCGCCCACCATATCGAGCAGTATGCCATACATAGGGTGATAGCCTTGTTGGTGCATATTGCGAGTCCAATATTGAGTGCCGAGCGCCCAAGTGTCTTCGCCGCCGTTGTCGTCGCCCCAGTCTTCCACGTCCACTAAGATTAAGTCAATGCCGATGTTAGGCTTTTGCGATTGCATGGCACGAGCCATTTCCAGAAGCACGCCCACACCGCTTGCTGCATCGTTGGCGCCCATCACCGGTTGTGTGCGTTTTGCCTCGTCGGGGTCTTTGTCGGCCCAAGGTCGGCAATCCCAGTGAGCCAGCATCATTATGCGGCTTTCGGCATCGGGATTGATTTGTGCGATGATGTTGCGCGCGTTGAGGCGAGTGCCGTCGAAAGTGGTCACTTTGCCGTTTTGCTCAGTCACTGTGGTGCCAAAAGATTTTAGGGTAGCCACCAGATAGTCGCCGCAACGGCGATGTGCGTCGGTTCCCGGCACGCGAGCACCGAACGAGCATTGACGCTCCACGAAGGCATAAGCGCTGTCGGCACAGAATTGCACTGGTGCCTCAGTTACTGATTGAGTAGATTCAGAAGCCGCAGCTTCAGCGTTCTTTGATGTTGACGAGCATGCGCCCAATAGCATAGTGAGCATTGCCGAAATGATTATGATGTATCGCATAATATTCTGTGTTTTAAGTGGCACAAAGTTACGCAAAATTACGGGTAAAGCAAAGCTCTTTTTCCGTAGTGCCGCCAGAGTGGCTTTTTTACGTGGTTGTCACTTTTTGATGGAATGGCTGGGCGCATTGTGTTGCAACTTTGCAAAGCGATAACAAAAATCAAAACTGAGAATATTATGGAAGAGGAAAACACACTTATGCAACAACCCGAGATGAATAGCGGCGAAGACCTGATGCTGCTCAACGACCTTGCTATTGACGATGCTGCCACGGCGATGAATATAGAAGCCGATGCGGTGACGCAGATCAAGACTTATTGCCGAGAGATAATGCGTGGCGAGGTGAGTGCTTCGGCGGTGAAGATGCTTCTTGCCGGCCTACGGCACGACGACGATGTGAAGAATGCCGAGGGCGAGGGATACATCAGAGGCAGAAACGAGAAAATAGAGCTGCAACAACGCTTCGAGCAATATAGCGAAGAGTATGCCAGAGCAAATAGCGTGATGCCGAGGTTTGCGCGACGCAGCATCTGGGATATAGAAGAATGACCACCCCAATGTCCAGAATTGGGTTAGCAAGAACACACACATTATTAATCACATAATTAACACACACAACAACCATGAAAACAAAACTTGAGAGAATCTATGATTTGATGTATTCGCATCGCAGAGAGTTGGCTTTTACCGTAGTGATGATTGCCCTTGTGGCGCTGTTGCTCAATTCGTGCCATGCCCATGGAGCCGCATTGGCTTTTGCGCTGGTGGCTACGGGCACTGGCGGTGAGATGGTGACCGACGGGCCAGTGACTACCGACATCGTGCATGAGTCGAAAAACGACTATCTGCTCAACGAGATTGACCGACAAATCACCAAAATCCGCCCAATGGCTACGCCTGTTGATCAACTCTCGCGCCTTGCCGGGGCAAAGCGTTGCGGCAGTATGGTGGTGGACTACTACAATGTAGACACTAAGCCTACAAAATGTGCTGTGAAGGCGGGAATTGTGGCATCGGATGATGGCGGATTTGATGAGGCTGACACCCACAAGCAACTGATGACTACAAACGATGCCATATTCGACGTGAGCGACACCATTTTGGTGAAAGGCGTGAGTGGCTATAACCCCGACGGCACGAAAAGCGCATGCGATTTGGTGCTATATGTGGTGGGGAAGGACGACACCAAGGGATTGACCGTGATGGCTGCCAATGGTATGACTGACGGCAATATCAAGGGCGTGATACCTTCGATACCGAAAGATACGGAACTCATACGCATGGGTCGTGCTGCCAGCGAACTCGACGTGCAGACTGCGCAGTTTGAGGCTTTGCCACAACGTGCATCGCAGAATTGCCAAATCTTCAAGGCGCAAGTGGAGCAATCGGTGTTGCATCGCATGGCAAACAAGGAAGTTGATTGGACACTCAACGATCAAGGCGAGGCTGCCATCTATGATATGCGCCTGGGTATGGAGAAGAGTTTTCTCTTCGGCATTAAGCAGAAGATCTACGACTATCAGAAGCGCGAGAATGTCTATCTCACTGGCGGCATTTGGCATCAAGCCGGCAAGGAATTTGCTTATACCGAGGCCGGTTTCACCGAGGAAACGCTTGTGGACATGATGCGCGAGGCATTCACTGGCAATGCCGGAAGCAAGCGTAAGGTGCTTTTGGGTGGATCGGCATTTATCAGTCGCCTCAATAAGCTCACCTATAGCAAGGTGGTGAATGCCGGCGAGAGCGTGGTGAAGTGGGGTATTGACTTCAGCGAATTGCGCAGCAAGTTTGGCACACTCTATGTGTTGCTCTCCGAGGTGTTTGACGAGTGCGGAATGGAAAATGAGGCGATGATAATCGACCCAGAATATTTGCAGAAATATAGTCATTTGCCATTTGGCACCGAGGCGCTCAACCTCAAGGCGTCGGGTCAGCGCAACACCGATGCCATAGTGCTCACCGAGGCAAGTTGTCTGGTGCTCCGCTATCCAAAGGCACACATGCGAGTGGTGAAGAAGTGACACGTTGCTGGTTTTTGAAAAAAGCTCCGAGGCTTATGCTGTAGGAGGGGAAAAAAGGCTCTGCTTCAATCACTGAAGCAGAGCCTTAAAGAGTAATATGAATAATAATAATGATTAGTCTTGAGTTACGCGTTCAAGCCACTTGAGCATACCAAGCATCACGCCCATTGAGATGAAGCAGAAGCCGGCAAACACTGCCCAGCATTCCCATTGGTGAGGGAAGCTGTTGAGCATAGTCACGCCCAATGCGATAAAGAGGTTGCCCACTGCAGTAGCGCACAGCCACAAACCTTGGCAGATGCCTTGCAAGTGTTGAGGAGCAATCTTTGATACGAACGACAATCCGAGAGGTGAGATAAACAACTCTGCCACGGTGAGGAAGAAATAGGTAACGATAAGTACCCATGGGCCTGCCTTCATAGCCACCTTAGCTGCTTCTGGAAGGTTCTTGAATTCTTCGCCTGAAGGATAACCGTTGACCATAGAGATAACGATAAGGAATATGTAGGCACATGCTGCCAAGAACATACCCAACGCAATCTTCTTAGGAGTAGAAATCTCTTTGCCTCGCTTAGAGAGTGCGCTGAAAATAATCATGATTATTGGGGTGAGCACAATTACGAAGAATGGGTTGATGCATTGCCAGATTTCTGGTGCGATAGAGTCGGTTTGACAGAAGTCGCGAGCAAACACTGAGAGTGATTGTCCATTTTGGTGGAATGAGAACCAGAAGAAAATAGCCACGCCAAGCACTGCAAACAAAGCGAACATGCGTTGCTTGATTTCTTTAGCATCGGCAGCCACATCTTCTTTGTTTTCCACTGCAGCCTTAACCTTCTTCACAGGGTTAGGAAGCACCTTGCTGGTGACGATGAAGATAACCAATGAAAGGATCATTGCCACAGCCGAAGCGATGAATGAGTAGTGAACACCAGTATTGAAACTTTCGAGATAGCTATTGCAGAATGCTGCCATATCACCTACAGGGGCACCGTCGATGATTGACTTTTGAGCAAGCTCAGTGAGATTTTGCATGCCATCGCCTTGAAGGTTGCCTTGAAGGAATGCGTGGCAGAGGCGAGGAAGGTCGGCGTTGTAGAAGAAGCCATCGAGCTTAAGCATTGCGCTGCGGAGCAATGGAGCAACGAATGGTGCAATCACACCACCGATATTGATAAACACGTAGAAAATCTGGAAACCACTGTCGCGGCGCGATTTTGCGATAGCGAGTGCTTCAGGACCTTTCTTAGCTGCTTCAGCCTCAAAGTTGTCGTACATCTGACCAACGATAGCCTGAAGGTTACCCTTAAACAAGCCGTTACCAGTGGCGATGAGAACAAGAGCAACGCAAGTGAGAATGAGCACCCACATTGGCACAGCGCCAGGGTTGCCGCCAAACACTGGGACAGAAAGAATCACATAGCCCGATGCCATAACCACCAAACCGGCGATGATAGTGCCCTTGAAGTTTTGCAAACGGTCGGCAACCATACCACCAGGAAGGCTAAGCACATAGATGAGGAAGTAGAACACTGCGTAAATCCAGCCAGCGATATCATCGCTGATACCGAACTTAGAGCAAAGGAATAGCAGGAGCACTGCATTCATGATGTAGTAGCCAAATCGCTCGCCCATGTTGGACAGCGCTGCTGAAATAAGTCCCTTAGGGTGGTTCTTCTTTGCCTCAACTACATAATAGATGAGAAAAGGCACAACTACCACGAGAATCGCAAGAAGCATAGCCACCATACGATTGTTGTTCCATAAATCTTGTAACATAAGTGTTGTTTATTAAAATGATTAATTATTAATTACTGTTTTGGGGAATAGCGGTGTTAGTTTTGTTAGCATTGGCTTTGCTCCTTCATTTTGTAAGCTAAAGCGTAGGTGCGTATCTGCTTGATCATTGCAAGCAAGCCGTTGCTTCGTGTGGGGGAAAGATGCTCATGAAGACCGATTCGGTCGATGAAATAAAGGTCGGCATCGAGAATCTCTTGAGGAGTGCGACCGCTGAGTGTGCGCACCAACAACGATATGATGCCTTTCACGATTATTGCGTCGCTGTCGGCTTGGAATGTGATTACGCCGTCGGCATAGTCAGCTTGAAGCCACACGCGGCTCTGACATCCTTCAATTATGTTGTCGGGTGTTTTGTAGCGCTCGTCAAGCGCAGGCACTTCGTTGCCCAAGTCGATGATATATGCGTAGCGATCCATCCAATCGCTTAGGTCGCTGAATTCGTCGATTATCGAGTCTTGTATTTCATTAATGGTACTCATGTTCATTTCGTGAATGAAAGGTTTAGGGTTTTTTACGTTTTCACAAGTGTGAAGAGCAATTCGTTCCATTCGATTTTCCAAAATTAATAACTATTTCCCATTTATCCAAATCGCATTTAACCCAAATCGTCATTAGGACGTATATGTAAATATTTTTCTACTGCTTGGTGTCTTTCGGCTTTTATAAGGCATCTTTTGTTTGTTTTTAACTCGCAATAGCCTGCTATTACTCGTTAAAAAGCAATCAAAATCTGCTCTTCTAAAACTCCGAAATCTCACCAAGCCCTAATGACCTAAATGGGTTTAATCACACGTTCGCCATAGTGAAAAATTTTTTCATTATTGCGGTTCGGTTTGAAAATCCGAGCCCATGTTGAAAAGAAAGGAGGCACTCCTCTGCTTGATAGCAGAAAGGGGTGCCTCCAAGGTTATGCCGGGAATTCGGCATCAAAGGTAATTAGGTCATCTAACTTCCTTAACTGTTTCGGTAGTGCCGTCGTCGTAAGTCTTCACAACGATGTAGATAGCCTTGTCGCCCTTGGCAGGTTCGGCAACTTCCACACCTGAGATGTTGTAGAATACTTCTTTCACAACGGTCTTGCCATCTTTGTTCACACCGTTGATGCCGCTGACTTCGGTAACGTTGCAGTTCAGAGTGAATTGCTTAGTCACTTCGGTAGGTTCTTCGGTGAGGTTGCTTGTAGCCTTAGCAGTAACCACGAGTTTGCCAGCGAATGGCTTGGTGAATGCTACTTGGTTGCCGCTTATTGAAACGTTGGCGTTGTCGGTAGTGATAGCCACGCCTTCAGGTGTGCCAACGAAGAAGTTCTTGGTGATAGACTCATAAGTGTCGCCTTCAGCAGGAACCACAGCCACTGAGTTGACCTTAGCGTAAGCATTGTCGTTGATGTCGCGCAGTGTTGGCAAGCAATATTCGCCCTTAGTCCAGCCTTCGCCAAGAGTGAGCTTAGTGAGGTCGGCATAAGGAACGGCTGTACCAGCATCGTTTACACCTTCGCAAGCGTTTTCAGAAGCGTAATAAGTGTTCTTTACATAGTTGATTTCGTTCCAGTTCTTGCCATTGCCTTCCATCTTCACGCCGATGATCATAGCGCAAGTGTCGGCAGGAGCGTCAACTGTACCGATGAAGTAGGCATTTTCCAAAGTTGTGCCATTGACAGTGCCATCGGTAGCCTTGGTGCCCTTATAGCCATATCCGAGGATGCCACCAACGCGAGCCAAGCCCTTGATCTTGCCAGCGCTGTAAACGTTGGTGAAGTGGCCAGAGCCTTGACCTGCGATACCGCCGATGCCGTAGCAGTTCTTAGCGTCGGTGCCAGTAGTTGATACGTCGCCGAGGTTGTAGCAGTTTTCGATGTTAGCTGTGGTTGAGCTGTTGTAACCGATGATACCACCAGCGCGGTTGGTAGTAGTGGTGATGTCGCCAGCGTTCCAGCAGTTGGTTACAGAAGGCTTAGTGCTTGCCAATGCGGCAACGATACCGCCGAGGCCAAATCCGCCTTCGATGTTACCTACGTTGTAGCAGCTGTCTATTTGGCAATAGCCAGTGAGGTAAGCCACGATACCGCCACCTTGGTTGCCTGAAGCGATGATGTCGCCAAGGTTGTAGCAACCCACGAAGCGAGCATATTCTTCTTCGGTGAATTTACCCTTGTTGTTGTTGGCGATACCAGAAGCATAGGTAGGCTTTTGTGAAAGGATTGTACCCTTGTTCCAGCAGTTGCGGTAAACAGAGCCCGGAGTATAGAGGTTTACAAGACCTGAAGTGTAAGTACTGGTTACAGTACCAGTGGCAGTAGAAGATATGTCACCAGTGTTGTAGCAGTCTTCCATTGTAAACTTAGAGTAACCGCTTGAGTTGACGTCTACGATAAGACCAGCATTGTTGGCTGCAGAAGTCACGTCGGCAGTGTTGTAGCAACCCTTGATGTAGTAAGGTTCTGAAGTAGAAGTTGCAGTAGCCATACCGATAAAGCCCGACAATGTGCTTGTGGTGGTTGGTTTCTTAGCAACAATTTCACCAGTGTTGTAGCAGTTGATGATAGTGTCAGGTAAGCAGTTAGCGATGAAGCCAGCCAAATAAGCCTTTACAAGCTTAGAGGTAGTGCCACCACCAGTGTAGGTGATAGTGCCTTCGTTGTGGCAATCTACATATTTCACACCTTCCTTACTTTGTGCTACCAAACCAGCAGTGTAGGCGCCGGCAGAAGTAACCTTACCGGTATTCACTACGTTTTTGAGTTCAGCGCCTGAATTAGCAACTCCTACCACACCAGCAGTGTAGCTCTTGCTTGCAGTGGTGGTGACAGTAGCCTTGTTGGTAACGTTTTCGAGCTTGCCATACAAGTCATATACTACGGCAGCTGCATAACCTTGGTTGGTTGTGAGTTCGCCGTCAACGGTGAAGTTCTTCACTACAGCATCTTCACCCAAAGCTTGGAAAGCGATAGCGCTCTTTTGAGCAGTGACTTCGCGTATTGCCTTCAAGAATTTGCCATTACCATCGAGAGTGCCGTTGAATGTTGTCACACCGTCGTAAGAGAATGGATTGATGTCGTTCAACATGAAGTCGAGGTCGGCAGTTACCTTCAAGAACTTACCGGTCAATGGTTCGCTACAAACAGCCATGTATTCTGCTATAGCGTTCCATTCGTTGATGTTGTTGATAAGGTAAGGATCTTCAGCAGTACCTGCACCTGTAAGAGGAATTTCAGGACGAGAGATGATAACGAATGGCTTAACCACGTTGCCTGCGGTGTAGACGAGTGTGTCTACGGCAAGAGTTTTCACTGAGGTAGGAACTACCACCTTGTTGCCATCGAGACGGAATACAGAGCCGTCTTTCAAAGTCCAATTGCCTTCGCAGAGCGATACGTCGCTCTTGAGAGCAGCTACGGTTTCGCCAGCAGCCACGTTGATAATGATTCCACGAGTAGCCTTCACGAGGTCTTCGTTGGCGAATTGTTTCAAAACAGGATATTTGCCTGCGTCAAACGACCAAAGTTCGGTAGAGAAGTTCTTCAAAGCGGTGCCGCTTGTGAGAACGCTTGTCTCAACGTCAGTAACGCCGTCGAGAGGACCATTACCGTTGGCTTTGTACACTGTGATTTGACCATCGTAGTAAGTGTCGGCATTATCGCCAGTAGAACCGGCTTGACCACCGATTGAACCTACTTCAATCTTGTCTTCAGTGAGAACGGTACCATAGTTGATACAGTTGATCACGTCGTTGTGATAGGTGTAGGCTGAAGAAGAAGCATCGGCGAGGGTGGCAGTGATACCGCCTGCGCGACCTACGAGAGCAAAGATTGTACCAGAGTTAACGCTGTTGGTGATGCGGCCACCGGTCAAAGAACCAGCGATACCACCGGCGCTCTTGAGCTTGGTGTTTTTGAAGTATGTTGAGCGAACGTCAACGGTGATGTCGCCTGCGTTTTCGCTGTTTTCGATAAGACCATAGTTAGAACCAGCAATACCACCGGCATTCATATAGCCAGAAGTGATCTTACCAGCATTGTAGCAATTGCGTATTACACCTTGCTTGAGGTTTTGGCCGGTGATACCGCCAATCCAGCAGCTGTAGCCTAATACGTCGGCATAGTTCTTACAGTTTTCGATAAGACCATAGTTGTAACCTACGATTGCGCCAGATGTTGCCCAGAAGTTGGTGAGGCTACAGTCGGCTGCGATGTTGAGGTTCTTTACAGAGCCTTCAGGAGCAAGACGTCCGATGAAGCCCTTGTAAGAGAGGCTACCTGGTTTGCCGTTTGATCCTGTCAATGGCAAGCCAAGAGATGTGTCGGTTGGTTCGGTCTTCCAAACCACGGCGTCCTTGAGATACATATTGTGGATGAAGTATCCACCGCCATCGATGTGACCTGCAAATTGCACGTGAGCATCGGTTGCTGCTGTTGTTATGCTTGTGCAGAGTCCCAAGAATTCAGGGTCCTTTTCAAGGTCGATATCGTTGGTGATTTTGAAATATGTGTCAGGGAATAGTTGTTGAGCAATAGAAGTGTATTTCGACAACTTGATGAGGTCGTCCTTAGTCTTAAGCAAATAAGGATTTCCTTCCGATCCGGCGCCTTCATAAGGCACTGGGCAAATCTTCAAGGTGATGATGCGATTACCCACGCCAGAGTTTAAGATGATGAGCGAGTCGGTGCCGAATTCTTCCTTCAACTTGAGAGTGTTGCCCGAGATAGAAGAGTATCTACCTTCACCAGCAATATTGCCGTCTACAATATACCTAGCAGTGGTGTTGCCAAGGAGGCTGAGTTGTGCGTCGCGAGCAACTTTGTCGATTGAGCTGTCTTTGTGCAGCAAGATTGTGCTAACGCTGAACTTAGCGGCTTCGCTGTCGTCTAAGCCCTTGATGCGAGGATAGTAGCCTTCGGTGAATACCCACTTGTTGGCATCGAATCCCTTAACGCCGCTGCCCGATGTGAGTTCGGCGCTTGTTGCTCCATATTCTGCCGATTTGAAGTTGACCATCTGCTTATCGAAGTAGATGTTTTCGATGGTTGGCTTAGCGCCTTCCATGATTGTGCCAATCACTTCGCGGCGTTCGGTGGCTGTGTCGTATTGATATGTTTCAGCATCAAGTGTACCTGCTGCGTAGCATTCTTTGATGCTAGATTCAAAAGTATTGCCGTCGTTGTCCTTCCAAGAGCGGAGGTAACCAACGAGGCCACCAGCGTAGCGAGAAGCAGAGCTGATAACAACACAGTTGCTGTAAGAATTGGTGACAGGGCCATAGAGGTTACCAACAATACCGCCTACAGCGGCCTTTGTGTCGTAGCCATACACGCTACCTGTAGCGAAGCAGCGGTTGATAGAGCCTTGGTAGCAAACACCAGCCACACCACCCACGCTGAGGTTTGATGTGTAGCGGCCATCTACTGTTCCTGAGAAGTAGCAGTCTTCGGCCTTACCATTGAAGAGTGAACCTACCACACCACCTGATGGATAAGTCTCGGCAACACCGCCGGCCTTAATCATCACGTTGGTTGCATAGCAATTCTTGATTTCGTTGTTGATCTGACCAGCCACACCGCCAGCATAGCCAAATGCGCCAATGATGTTGGATGTGGTTACAGAGCAATTATACACGCTGCGAGCGATAGCGGCGATACCAGCGGCACCGGTTTGTCCGGTGTTGCTCACGATAGAGTTGGTGACACTACAATTGTAGATATCGCCAAGGTCCCAAGCGCAAACCACGCCAGCATAGTAGTTGGCGGCTTCCACTAGAGCCCTGTCAAACTTGATGTTCTTGATTACACTCACTGTGTCGGCTTTACCAAACAGACCTGCGTAACCCTTAGCGCCAGTGTTAACGGTGAGGCCAGTGATTGTGTGTCCGTTACCATCAAATGTGCCTGCGAATTGGTGAGTCCAGTCGGCACCGATAGGTTCGAAACGATATTTCGACATATCAATGTCGTTTTCCATGCGGAAGTATTTGCCAAGATATACACGGGCATATTTGGTGATTGTGCCGTAGTTGTATTCTTCGTTGCCGTTCACGCGGTCGGAGAGAAGGATGAGGTCGTCGAGCGACTTAATCTTATAAGGATTGGCTTCAGTACCTTCGCCTTCAAATTCAGAAACTGAGAGGGTTGGGTAGGTGATGTCGAAATCGGTGGTGATTTTACCTTCGGTCATTGCGCCGAGATAATATTTAGAGCAAAGCAAAGTCCAGTTGCCCCAAGTGATATTGCGCTTATCGGTGGCTTTTTCACACACGATGGTGTTTTCATAAGCAGTCAGTCCAGAATAGTCGTCCTTGTAGGTAGTGGACTTTGTTGACCAGTCGCCGTTGGTGACGTCTTTACGAGCCACTTGGGTGGCGATGGTGGCAGAAAGGTCGCGCTTGAGTTCGATTTCCACTGTGCGTCCGTAGTTGGCGAAGTTGTGCACAGCCACTACGTTGGTAGAAGGTTTTTCAACATAAACGGCGTAAGAGCCAGTTACCATTGTGCTGGTTGTTGAATTCCATCTCTTATACGACATCTTGGCGTTGCTCTTCAACAATTCAGTTTGGTAGTAAGCGCCATAGAATTTGTCTTTGTTAGTGCCGTTGATAACGAAAATAGCCCACCAAGAGTCGAGGGTGATTGTTCCGTTGTCGTTGAGCGTACCAGTGATCTCTGCGGTGCGGTCAGGCTTCGCGGTGCTGGTGATAACAGCCAAATCGAGGAATCCGTCGTTTTCACTCTCGCCAACCACTTGGTTAGGGATGGTGATTCTCTTTGTGGTACCGTCGAGTTTGGCTTTAACTACTACTCCGGCTTGCCAGAAGTTGGTGATTGCAATAGAGTCGGTCGTGTTAGGAACAGTCGCGATTTTCACTGCGTTACCTCCGTCGTTGCCGGTTGATGTTAGTGTTTGGTAGGTCATAACGTAATCGCCCACCACGTCTTGTGGGGTGACCACTGATTTGATTTTCCTACCTGTTCTGATTTGTTTCGCAGATGTGCGTGTAGCCGCTTCGGCCTTCAATTTCGTTGTGCTGCTAAGCAGTTGCTTGCTTGCTGTGCCCACGCCTTCGGTTTGGGTCACTACAGCAGGTTGCTGATTAGGATTCTGCACACAACTGAAGACGCTCTTGCTTTCAGCCATCATTGCGATAGGAAGCCACAGCACTGCCAGAAGCATTCCAAAAGCAGAAGTAAATCTTCTCATAGTGATAAAGAATTAATTGAGGACAATTGTTAATTCTTGCCACTTGAGGTTGGTATGCCTAATGTTGTCCTCGGGTGCATTAGGCCAACCTCTTGTGGCATCGGATTGTAAAGGTTTAGCCCAATTCGGGCATTAGGGATTGGATGGATTTCGGAATTTTAGAAGTGCAGATTTTAGTTGCTTTTTAATGAGTAATAGCCAGCTATTGCGGATTAAAAACGAGTAAAAGATGCCTTATAAAAATCGAAAGGCTCCAAGCAGTAGAAAAAATCTACATATACGGTCTAATGACCGATTTGGGTTTAATACACAGCTTTTGTTGACTTGCCGTTTTGGCTGATTACGTAGAAGCCGTGTTCAGGAAGTTGGATAGTGGCAACACCGTTTTCTGGCATTGTGGTGGCTATAACAGCACCGTTGATGCTGTACACTCTGATGATGTTGTCGCAATCGTCGGTAGTGACTACCAGATTGCCTTCGATGCATCGTGCCGAAAGTGATTCTTGCTTGTCGGTGATGATGTTGTTGATAGAAGTGCTTTCTTCGTAAGAAATCGTCACGTCGTCGATGTAGCAAGGCGTGGTGCCACTACCCGATGACTGTGTGATCTTGAAGCAAGGGCTCTCCACTGAAATATTGTAGATGATTTGCTCGTTTGCTGAGCCAGCCACGGTGTTGTTTTCCACACCGTTTACGTTTTTCATCGACACCCAAGTGTTGCCTCCGTCTTTAGAGTAGTAGCAGCGGATGATTGCCATTGATGCGGCCGAATTGCTCACGTTGAATGATAGCGACGAAACGTTGCGACTGATTTGCGAGGTGATTGCTTCTGACTTCTTCACAAGTGTGAGCGCCTTAGTGCCATTGCCATAGCCCTCTTGGGTTGCCGAAATGGCAGCCTTTTTGCCAAGGGTCCAAGTGCAGAATTTGCCGTTTACGTTTTGCTCGCTTCCGTCGGTTACATCCATTGCCTCGAAGTCTTCCTTGAGCGAAAGGATGTTGGCGGTGACGGTAGAGAACGAGATTGTGCCGTCGGTATTCTCGGTGATTCCGGTGATAGATATCGGAGTGCCAGTGCCGGTCCATGAGCGGAGCGATGGGTCGGTGTCGTTGGTGATTTCTGTCACATTGCCGCTGCCAGGGAATGGGTCGCCCTCAGAGTCGGTGACTGTGGTGCCCGACACCGATGGTTTGGCGCGGAGTATCTCCAGATAGTTGTGTGCAGGGTTGACGTTGATCTGATTGTTCTCCCAAACGTCCACGTTGGTTGAGTCAACGCGTGTCACGATCATGCCGTGGCCAGGCAGATAGGCATCCCAACCGGTCATTTGTCGATTTTCAATCAAGAAAAACTCGTTTTTCATCGCGGAGTTGATGCGGTAGCCTTCGTTGGTTGTGTTCAAAGCGCCGAGTTTGAAATCGCCGGGTTTGTCGATCAATATTGGTGAAGCGAATCCCAAAGCATAGCGCTCATAGAGGGTGTAAGCCACAGGTGTGCGCGATTTGTTGCGATAGCTGCCGCCTGCCATCAGCGACCATATTTGTGGGTGCACGCTTTGTCCGCCGCTCTTGGCATAGTCGGTGTCGTATTCATCGGGCAGACCGAGTACGTGGCTGAATTCGTGGCATATAGTGCCGATGCCGTCGATTGTGTTTGTCCCTTCGCGGCCCCACATCTCGGTTGAGCAAGCATACCTGCCAAGCGCCACGCCATCGAGGCGAACGCCAAACATTGTTGATGCGTGTGGCCAGATGAGGCGGCTGTCGTTGCCGCTAAAGTTGGCGCCATAACCGGCAAACACGAAGTAAACCATATCTACGGTGCCGTCTTTATCGCGGTCATATTCCGAGAAATCCACTTGGCTGTCAACGGCTCTTACGGCTGCCGCTGTCAAGGCTCTACCGTTGGTCGACGACTCTGCTGAATATTTCGAGTAATCAATTTTTACAGGTCCAACAACGTCGAATTGAGGGTCGAACTTGCCCATCGAGTTGTCGTAGTAGTAGTCTCTCACGCTGCCGGTATACTCCATCTTCTCTGGAATAAGCGAGTTTGACATAAATCCGTCGAAGTTGCGCTTGTTCACCATGTCGTTGAAGATAGTGCGAATATCGTCGCGAGAGAAACTTAGGTTGTTGAATTCCACAAGGATAATCAGGCCTTTGAAGTTTTGAATGTCGTATTTTCCGTTGCCGTGGAGCAATGGGCGACGTTGCATCTTGCGTGAAGCGTCGAGCATCTGTCGGCTTGTTTCGCTCATGCTTGGTCGCAGATTTCTCGACACGTTGTAGAGAAATCTTTTCCCCGCAGTGCTTCTTGCCGAAGCGTCTTGTGCGATTTGCGTTGAAGGAGTGAGTTGGCCGTTGTCCATCACGGCATACACATAATATCCTTCATTGTTTTTCAGGATTGTGTAGCCGTCGTCGGTGGTAGAATAGTGTAGGTATTCATCACCAATCAGGCGCACAGTGAGAGATGTGCCATCGGGCTGAAGCACCCTGTTGGCATAGGGATGTGCAGGCACAGCATAAGCAGAAAGTGCTGTTGCCGCACTAATGATTAGGGATAGAGTAAATTTTTTCATATATCGATTTGTTGTATAGTCTTCTTCTTTCGTTCCCTAAACGGACACTCTTATAATTCAATGGCAAATATCCGTAAAAAATCACAAAACGACAAGAAATATTTGGAAAAACTTATAGAAAATAAAAATATTCTCAAAATAGTGTGAAAGTATAAAAGGAACGAAATCCCCGTTTGGCGGGGTTTCGCTCCTCGAAAACGCGTTGTGGCGTGCTTGTGGCGGTGCTACTTATTGTTGCTCGTGGCGCGCAAGCACTGTGAGTGTGGCACGGGAGGCGCGAGCACTCATCTGCGCAAAATGTGCATCTCCGGGATAGCACAGTGTGAGAGCCCGAGCAGCAATGGTATGGGCGATGGTGTTGCTGAGGCTTGCGGTGGGCGCTGAGGCATTCCGGCTGCTGTAAGTCAGTGATAGTCGAAGCATCTCGTCTTGGGCAAAAGTGGCAAGGTTGTGCGTCGCCACATAGGCACTGAGTTGCGAGATTAGTTCGGCATAGGCGGTGGCAATCATTTCGGTGGCAATGGCTTGTCGGTCGTCGTCGAGCAAGACCGCTCCTTTGCCTTCGCTGCGCTGTGTGGCATATCGCCAGGCGCTCTCGGCATAGATGATTTTTAGCAAATGAGCAAGGTCGATGCTCACGGTGATAGTGTTGTTGGTCATGTTGGTAGTAGAGATTTAAATGTTTGGTTTGATAAAAGATTTTCGTCGCTCGCGCATTATGCGGTAAAGCAATTTGTAGGCATAAGCCTCGCTGATAAAGAATCGGCTTGCGTGGGCCGAAGCAAGCACCCGGGCAATGGCTTGCGGCAGCGAGATGGCTGGGTGTTCGGTCATCACGGCTTTCACTTTCTGTGCTATCTCAAGCCACATGGCACGTTGCTCAATGGCTTTGAGCGGCACATCGCCAGTGGCGAAGTAGTGCAGCATCACGGTGTAGGTGCGGTTGTAGCTAAGGTAATACAACGGTTTGCCGCGCTCTATGGCTCGGCGTATGGCCGTGCGGCGCACGAATGGCTCTTTGCCGCTCATCATCTCGGATGCCACTTGGCGATATGCCTCGAGAAATTCTCTGTCGCGCAAGCGTCGCATTTGTGATTTTGTGTTTTGCATGGTTGTAATTTGTGTTTTCCGGTAACAGGTTAATCTAAGTTGATTGTCTCAATGTTGATGCAAAGATAATACGATAAATGGTAAAATGCAAATATAAAAGGGTAAAAATACCATAGAATTTATTTCTGTCGTTCTGCAACTTTTCGAAACGCCCGCTGCGTCTAATCTGTGAATTTGAAAACAATCGATAAAAATATTGAATGCAATTATGGAAAAACTGGTGTTGCTCTTGGCAGCGATGACGTTTTCGTGGTTAGGTGTGGAGGCTCAAGCGGTTGCTTCGGCCGATAGTGTGGCTGTAGATAGCCTTGATGCGCTCACCGAGCGATTTGTAAATCTTGGCGAAGTGACGGTGACTGGTGCGTCGGTGATAAATAAGCGCGATCGCAAGTGGATAATCCCATCGCAGGAGTGTAAGCAAGCAGCATCCAATGGCAGCGACTTGGTGAGAAAGATGAAGTTGCCGGGGGTGAAAGTGGGTGTTATTGACGGGGCTATCAGTATGTATAACAGGGGAACGATAAAGCTGTATATCAACGGTCGTCCGGCAAATGATAAGGATGTTCAGGCCATTGATCCTAAGAGTGTGGAACGTGTGGAGTATCACGATGTGCCCTCGTTGCGCTATGGCGATGCCGACCTTGTGCTCGACTTCATAGTGAAAGTGCCAAACTCGGGCGGTAGAGTGGGTGGTATGGGCCAGGTGGTTCCTTTCAAGGGTTTGGAAACGCAGTTCCGCAAAAATATTGAGGTGAATTACAAGAAATCTACGTTCAGGGTGCATTTTTATGATGAACTGTTGACGGGATTTAAGACATGGCGCGATAATTGGGAGAATTATACTCTTGCCGATGGCACCACCTACACTCGCACCGAGACGGGTAGCCAAATGCCAATCAAAAAGAACAATTGTTTTGGCACTGCTGAATATATGTATTACACTTCCGATAAAGATATGCTTTCTATTAAATGTGAGTTTTCTGGTCAGAGAGATGCGCACACCGACTATGAGGGTGTGCTGAAAAGCACGCTCGACGGTAGTAGCGTGAAACTCAAGGACCATAATTATTCATCGGAATGGTTCCCAACAATTGATATGTATTATCACCACAATTTCGGTAAGGACAAATTGCTGCTGGTGAATGTCTCGACAGGCAGTGGCGAAACGCATTCGCGCAGAAGCTATGTTGAGCGCGATGGCGAAACGGATGCTGCGCTCATTGATATCTTCAACGACATACGCACTCGCAGCAATTCGTTGTATTCTCAGGTGGTGTATGAGCAAAGCATGCGTGGCGGTAGGCTATCGTTGGGAGGCTCGTTTGACTACTATTCGTCGAAAAACCGCTATTTGAGTTACGGTGTGGATGAGCGCATGCGCCGGTCTTCTACGCGTATCTATGCCAAGTGGGGACAACAAATCGGTTCGCGCATTGACGCAACGGTGGGCTTGAAGGCGATAAACAGATATTACTCGGTGGTGGGACGCGACAAAACCAGCAGTTGGATTATCAGCCCGCGCGTCACGGCACGCTATCGCATCGATGACAAAAACGTGCTGCGATTGGAATACGGCAACAGTGGCGAAACGCCTACGTTATCGCAATTGTCGTCGGTGCGTCAGCAAATCGACGGCATGCAGCAGCAGGAAGGCAATGCGTCGCTCAGCACGAGTCGCTCTCATTACGTGAGTCTAAGCCACGAGTATACTTATAAGCGATTTTATGGAAAAGCATTGATGAGATATGATTACATACGAAAACCTATCTCCGAACGTAAACTGTGGAAGGACGGATCGTTGGTAACCACGTTTGCTAACCAAAAAAATGCTCAGACGCTCATGGTTGCCACCACGGTGCGATATGAGGTGATACCAGAGTGGCTGTCGGCATCGGCGTCGTTGGATTGGAATAGGTATATGTGGCATGGCGTTGACTATAATCACACTCTCAGTAACGTGAGTGGCAATGCAAGCCTTGAAGTGACGCACTGGAATTTCGGCTTTATGGCACAGTTTGAGCGTGCTGGCAGCCGATTGGTTGGCGAAAGGGTGTATGAATACGGTTCGTCGAGTATGGCGCTGATATTATCGTATGGATATAAGAATTTCCATTTTGTTGCGGCGTGCCTCAATCCGTTTGTAAGCGACTACAAGGAAACGACGCGCGACCTGAATGTGCTGGCTGGTTATCATAGAGCTTCGCACTATTCTTTCCTCACAAAATGCATGGTGTTTCAGGTGCATTACAACTTTGGTTGGGGGCGCAACTATCAAAGCGGCAACCGACGGGTGAATAATAGTGTGGAGCACAATTCGGTGTCTTCGGCAGGAAAATGACCATCCCGTCGTGAGGAAATGGGCTGCGAGCCTGCATCGGGCGAAAGGTGGCACTTTGTGCTAAGGCCATTCTGATTTGGTTGGATAAGACTAAAAACACCATAAAATGCGGCGAAAGCGGTAGAAATGTGGTTGTAAAGGGATCTTTTTACGGAAAAAGTAAATTTTTCGTGAATTTTTTTCGCGGAATGTTTGCAAGAATAAAAACTTTGTCGTAACTTTGCACTCGCAAAACAACGATGGTGTCATAGCTCAGTTGGTAGAGCAAAGGACTGAAAATCCTTGTGTCCCCGGTTCGATTCCTGGTGACACCACTGCAAAAAGCGGTTGAGATTACTCTCAGCCGCTTTTTTTTGATTTCACAAACTCGTGAAAAATAAATGGCGATTAATGGATGTGGCACAAAAATTATTATTAATTTTGCGTTATGATTGAACGCATTATTATTATTGATAATGTTGACCCTGTGGTCTTCTATGGGGTGAACAATTGTAATATACAACTTATACGCAATCTATTCCCGAAATTGCGTATGGTGGCGCGTGGCAGCGTGATAAAGGTGATAGGCGATGAGCAGGAGACTTCGGTGTTTGAAGAGAAGGTGAAAAAACTCGAAGACTATTGCGCCAGATACAATAAACTCACCGACGACGTGATTCTCGACGTGATTAAGGGCGAGCCCCCAAAGGAACTGAAAATGGACGGGGCTATCATATATGGTGTGAATGGCAAACCAATCACTGGCCGCACGCCCAATCAGCAGTTGCTCGTAAAGACTTTTCAAGACAATGATCTCACTTTTGCACTTGGTCCGGCCGGAACAGGTAAGACCTACATTGCCATAGCATTGGCAGTGAGTGCACTTAAAAACAAGGAGGTGCGTAAAATCATTCTTTCGCGTCCTGCCGTGGAGGCTGGTGAGAAACTCGGATTCTTGCCGGGCGATATGAAGGATAAGATCGACCCGTATCTGCAACCACTCTACGATGCTCTTGAGGATATGATTCCTGCTGCCAAGCTGAAGGAATATATGGAGGGCAACGTGATACAGATAGCGCCATTGGCATTTATGCGTGGCCGCACGCTGAGCGATGCCATAATTGTGCTCGACGAGGCGCAAAACACCACCACGCACCAGATAAAGATGTTCCTCACCCGCTTGGGTATGGGCTCGAAGATGATTATCACTGGCGACGTCACTCAGATTGACCTGCCTCGCACTTCGGTGTCGGGCTTGGTGCAGGCTCTGCATGTGCTGCGCGGTGTGAAGGGCATAGGATATGTGGAATTTGACAAAAAAGACATTGTGCGACACCATCTGGTGCAACGCATCGTGGAGGCCTACGAGAAGCACGATGCCGAGGCTAAGGCCGAGGCAAAAGCCGCGCGTGAGGCTGCAAGCAATGAGAGCAAAAACAACTAAAAAATATAATTCATCGTTTCATTAAGCAAAAAGCATTATGGCTAACACATTAACTAAGACAGATTTTAAGTTTGAGGGTCAGAAAAGCGTATATCATGGCAAAGTGCGTGATGTATATGATATCAATGACGACCTTATGGTGATGGTGGCAACCGACCGTATTTCGGCATTCGACGTGATTTTGCCTAAGGGTATTCCTGGCAAGGGTCAGGTGCTCAACCAAATCGCTGCGAAGTTTCTCGACGCTACAGCCGACATTGTGCCAAACTGGAAGTTGGCTACTCCCGACCCAATGGTTACCGTTGGTCTGAAATGCGAAGGTTTCCGCGTGGAAATGATTATCCGTGGCTATCTCACCGGTAGCGCATGGCGTGAATATGAGGCTGGCTGCCGCGAGTTGTGCGGCGTGAAGTTGCCAGAGGGTATGCGCGAAAACGAGAAGTTCCCAGAACCAATCATCACTCCTACCACTAAGGCCGACGCTGGCCACGACGAGAACATCTCGAAGGAAGAAATCATTGCACAAGGCATCGTTTCGAAAGAAGATTATGAAACAATGGAGCGTTACACTCGCGCACTCTTTGCTCGCGGCACAGAAATCGCTGCTCAAAAGGGCTTGATACTCGTTGACACTAAGTATGAGTTTGGCAAGCGCGATGGCAAGGTGATTTTGATTGACGAGATTCACACTCCAGACAGCTCACGCTACTTCTATGCTGAGGGTTATCAGGAAAGGTTTGAAGCCGGCGAGCCTCAAAAGCAACTTTCTAAGGAATTTGTACGTCAATGGCTCATCGACCACAACTTCATGGGCAAGGCCGGACAACAAGTGCCTGAGATGACCGACGAATATTGCCAAAGCGTGGCTGCTCGCTACATAGAATTGTATGAGCACATCGTGGGCGAAAAGTTCGTGCCAGCCGACGATGGCGACATCGCTGCACGCATTGAGCGCAATGTGAGTGCTTATCTTGCTTCTCGCGATTGATAGAGAGGCATAGGCGAGAATTTATATCACACAGCACACTCACGAATAAGAAACATGGAGTATAAGGCAGAAAAAATCAACCCCTACAATAATCAGGAAAGCAAAACCGGTCAGGTGCGACAGATGTTTGACTCGATAGCCCCGGCATACGATTTCATGAATCGCTGCATGACTATGGGTATTGACAAATTGTGGCGTCGCAAAGCCGTGCGTCTGGTGGCAAAGACACATCCTCAGCAGTTGCTCGATGTGGCTACCGGCACAGGCGACCTTGCCATACAGTTGTGCCGTAGCATCGGCGCTAAGAAGATTGTTGGCATCGACCTGAGCAACGGTATGCTTGAGATAGGTCGTCGTAAGGTGGCTGAAAAAGGCCTCGACGGCGTGATAGAGTTGCAGCAGGGCGATTGCCTTGACCTACAGTTTGCCGACGGCTCGTTTGATGCCGTAACGGTGGCTTATGGTGTGCGCAATTTTGAGCATCTTGAGCAGGGCTATGCCGAGATGTATCGCGTGCTTGCTCCTGGCGGCATGCTTTGTGTGGTGGAATTGTCTACGCCTACCAATCCTCTGATAAAATTTTTCTACGACATTTACACTCGCCGCGTTATCCCGTTTATCGGACGCTCAAAGTCGAAGGATGCCCGCGCCTACAGCTATTTGCCAGAAAGCATCGCTGCGGTGCCGCAAGGTGAATCGATGCTGCAGATAATGCGCAGAGTTGGCTTCACCGATTGTCGTGCTATAGCCATGACGTTTGGCACATGCTCGATATATATAGGAGTGAAGTAAGGGCTTAGTAGAAATCGCAATGATAAAACAAGCGGCGGAAGCATGATGATTGTTTCCGCCGCTTGACTTATTCCAAATCGGTCATTAGGTCGTGTATATGAAAAAATTCTACTGCTTGGTGTCTTTCGGTTTTTATAAGGCATTTTTTGTTTCTTTTTAATTCGCAATAGCTGGCTATTACTCATTAAAAAGCAATCGAAACCTGACTTCAAAAATCTCGAAATCCATCCAAGCCCTAATGACCGAATTGGGCTTATGATTATTATAATCGTTAGATTGAGAGTGTGCGCAAAGTCTTGAGCAAAGAGCGATCGATAGGTTTGTCGTTCTTGATGGCCTTGAAGAATGGCACATACACGATTTCGTCGTTGTGCACGCCGATCATCACGTTGCGTTGGTCTTCCAAGAGAGCGTCGATAGCAGCAGCGCCCATGCGAGATGCCAAGATGCGGTCGGTGGCAGTAGGCGAACCACCACGTTGCAAGTGTCCGAGAATCGACACGCGAACGTCGTATTGAGGGTATTCGTTCTTCACGCGTTCTGCCATACCCATTGCGCCGCCAGTGATAGGGCTTTCGGCAACAAGCACGATAGAAGAGTTCTTGCTCTTGCGGAAACCGTTTTGGATAAGGTCGGCCAATTGGTCGACTTCGGTAGAAATCTCAGGGATGATGGCAGCCTCGCAGCCCGAAGCGATGGCGCCGTTGAGGGCGAGGAAGCCGGCGTCGCGACCCATTACTTCTATGAAGAACAAGCGTTCGTGGCTTGTGGCAGTGTCGCGGATTTTGTCCACACACTCCATAATGGTGTTGAGGGCAGTGTCGTAGCCGATGGTCAAGTCGGTGCCAAAGAGGTCGTTGTCGATTGTGCCAGGCAGACCCACGATAGGAATATTATATTCAGTGGCAAACACTCTTGCACCAGTGAGCGAACCGTCGCCACCTATCACCACGAGGGCGTCGATGCCTTGTTTCTGAAGGTTTTCGTAGGCCATTTTTCTGCCTTCTTCGGTCTGAAACTCTTTGCATCGTGCAGTCTTCAGAATAGTACCGCCCATCTGGATGATGTTCGACACATTTTGTGTCTTAAACTCCACGATTTCGTTGGTAACCAAACCCTTATAGCCACGATAGATGCCTTTTACTTTGAATCCGTTGAAAATGGCGGCACGAGTTACCGCTCTGATGGCAGCATTCATACCTGGTGCGTCACCTCCTGAGGTGAGGACACCGATGCAATTGATTTTTGACATTTCAATATAATATTACGTTTTCAATTCTATGTATAATATACGCTTTACAAATATACTACAAAAATGGGGGATAACGGCATTGTGGGAAATAAAAAATGGAAACATTTGGCAAATAGTAACGTTGGAATCTCCGTGGCGAAATGACCTTAGTGTGTTTTCCACGTCAGGCCTCGGTCTGGGTGGTAATATTTCAGCAAAAGAGGTGGAAAATACAGCGACATTTGCGAAAATGTTTCAGCAATTGCTCTTACACTCCAATAAATCCTTATCTTTGTGTTATGAAAAAGTCCGCTTTTGTAGCGGAGATATAAAATTGAGTAACAACGTAAAATAAATATAATTATGAAAAAAGGATGCTTAATAGCAGTAGTGGCAGTGGTAGTGATTGTGCTTGGCTGCTTTGTGTGGGTGAAGAACACCTATAATGGTTTTGTGAGTCAACAAGAGGGTGTGGATGCTGCTTGGTCGCAGGTGGAAAACGTGTATCAACGTCGTGCCGACCTGATTCCTAATTTGGTGGCTACCGTGAAGGGTTATGCTAAACATGAGCAAGAGACTCTCGACAAAGTGGTGTCGGCCCGCGCTAAGGCTACCCAAATCACCGTCGATCCTGAAAATCTCAACGAGGCTTCGCTAAAGAAATATCAAGAGGCTCAAGGCGAACTTGGTAGCGCATTGGGCAAATTGCTCGCCATCACTGAGAATTATCCCGACTTGAAGGCTAATGAGAATTTCTTGCAATTGCAATCGCAGCTTGAGGGTACCGAAAACCGCATCGCTGTGGAACGTAAGAACTTCAACGAGATGGCTCAAAGCTACAACGCGTCGATTCGCCAATTCCCTGGCAATATGCTTGCTGGAATGTTCGGATTTGAGCGAAAACCTTATTTTGAGGCAGAAAAGGGCGCTGAGAAGGCTCCAGAAGTAAACTTCTAAGACGTCTGAGTTATGCCATTGAGTGATTTTATTGTCGAGGCTGATCAGCAACGCATAGTGGAAGCTATCGGCAAGGCCGAACGGCAGACGTCGGGTGAAATACGTGTGCATATCGAACCGAAATGCCCTCACAACGACCCGATGAAGCGTGCTGCTAAGGTGTTCGACAATTTGCGAATGTATGAAACGCGCCAACGCAATGGTGTGTTGGTGTATATTGCTTATAAAAGCAGAATGTTTGCCATCATTGGCGATTGTGGCATAAACGATTGTGTGCCTGACGGGTTTTGGAATAAGGAAAAGGATACCTTGAAAGCATATCTCTCGCAGAATCGTGCCGCTGATGGCATTTGCGAGGTGATTGCTCAAATAGGGCAGAGCCTCTCGGATTATTTCCCTTGGGCTGACGACGATGTAAACGAACAAAGTGATGATATATCTTATGCGGAATAATCTTATAGCCCTGTGCAGGCGAGTGCTTATGGTGGCGCTGCTGGTGAGTGGAGCGTGTATGTCGGCATTGGCTGCCGACGTGATTCCCGACGCCCCAAATCCTCCGCGCCTGGTGGTGGACTATGCCGGCATCTTCACGCCCGAACAGGTGGCTGTGATGGAAGATTCGCTCGAAACGTTTGCCCGCAAGACGTCTAATCGCATTGCCGTAGTGACGATGTCTGACCTCAAAGGCTTGGAGCCGATGGAGATGGCTTATGGCATAGGCAAGAAGTGGGGCGTGGGCGATAAGAAGCACAATGCCGGAGTGTTGGTGCTTGTGAAGCCTAAAACCGCCGACAGCGGAGGCCAGGTGTTTATCGCCACAGGTTATGGCGTGGAAGCTGTGCTCACCGATGCTTATTGCAGCTCTATCATTCGCCACGAAATGATACCTTATTTCAAGCAGAACGACTATTATGGTGGTGTTGATGCTGCGTTGAAGGTGATAAAGCCAGCTATGGCTGGTGAACTCAGCGAGGAGCAATATCTCGATTCCGACGACGATGGTATGTATGCCGGCGTGGTGCTGTTGCTGATAATCATTTTGGCTGTGATTGTGACGTTGGTGTCAGAAAAGAAAAATGGCGGCAAGGGCGGAAACAACGATCGCGGCACATGGGGCGGCGGTGGACCGATAATCTTCGGTCCGGGCTCGTTTGGCGGCGGTGGCAGTTCATCGAGCGGTTTTGGCGGCGGAGGCTTCGGTGGTTTTGGCGGCGGAAGCTTCGGTGGCGGCGGCGCTGGTGGATCTTGGTAATAGAGACTCTTATATATAAAAGGCGTGAGATGTGGAATCTTGCGCCTTTTATCGAGGGCTGCTATTATGATGTGATTTGAGTAATCACAAAAAAGCCGACTGAAATGCCACAAAAGTTAGTGGTGAATTGAAGTCTCTCAGTTTTTATAGGGTGTCTTTTGCTTGTCTTTAATTCGCATAGTCTGCCATTAGTTGGAATAAATATTATTAATGAGATGTGCGATATTGCACTTTTTGTGGTGATGCGTTGCGAATAATGAAATTTATGTTTACATTTGTATGCAAACATAACTGAAATGCATACACTTTGGTAAAAACGAATTTTTTATTTACACACTAACTAATCTATATGAAAAAAGCTCTATTCATGACAATGATGACATTTGCATTGTCGGCATTGCCTGTTTTGGCACAAAGTGTGCCTGTTGAATCAATTACAATCACCACTACTCAAACAAAAATTGCAGTTGGCGGTAGTCGCACTTATGCGGTGCAGATACTCCCTGCCGAGGCTGCTGCGGGTGCAACCGTGGAATGGTCGTCATCAGAACCGCGTGTGGCTACAATCGATGCCAAGGGCAAGATGCGTGGCATGGCTCCTGGCAACACGGTGATTAGAGCCACTTGTGGTGGCAAGACTGCCGAAAAAGATCTTACGGTGGCCATCAAGGCTGCTAAGGTGGGTCAATTCCTCTTTGACGATGGCACTTGGGAGGCTGGCTCTGTGGTGGACGGAAAAACTTGCATAGGTTTGATATACTTTATTGCTGCCGATGGCAAGAGCGGCAAAGCTGTCAGCCTTGATGATGCTGTAGAGCTCAAGTGGTCGGATGCCCAAGCTGCTGTGCCTAATGCAAAGGACGCACTCAATGGCGAGGCCAACTGTGAAGAAATTGCTAAGATTGAAGGTTGGGAAACAGCATTCCCTGCTGCAAAGTGGTGCGCCGACAAGTCGAATGACAAAGTGAAATGGCATTTGCCAGCCGTGGATGAGTTGCGCCAACTTTTTGCTGCTTCGTGTGGACTCACTTGGGTGGAAAAGGATGCCGATGCAAGCAAGAATCAAATAAACAACTGGACTGGTAATAGCGTGACTATGGTATATAAGGATGGTCAACCAGACACTAACCCTTACCCAGAGGCTCGTAATGCATTCAATGCCAATCTGAAGAAAGCAAAGGGCGGTGTGGAACTGGCTGCCGATAAATACTGGTCGTCGACAATGTACAATGATGAGTTTGCCACATTCCTGTCGTTTGAAGGAGGTTTTTCACAGGCACAACCGAAGCAATATTTCCACGTATGCCGCACTCGTGCTATTGCTAATTTCTCCGAGCCTAAGCCTATTACATCGTCGGTGGCTCAAATCAAGGTAGATGGTGCGCTTGAGGTGAGAGCGGATGGCGAATCGGTGATGGTGTCTTCTCCAAAGGAGATAAAGGCGATTGCCGTATATTCGGTGTCTGGCGCAATGATGCCGGTGGATGCTGCGATAGATGGCGCTAAGGCCACATTCAGCACCGCTATGATGACTAATGGCGTATACGTTGTGACCGTGGCTACAGTTGATGGCAGCAAGATGACTGCTAAGATTGTGAAGTGACTCTTCGGTTAGAAAAATAAAAACCCTCGAAAGCATTGATGCTTTCGAGGGTTTGTTATGCTGTGATGTGAGTTAGCGCAGCATCAATAACTGTATTCTTTGCCTTCGCTCCACTCGTCGAGCAGATAGCCGTGAACGTCGGTACAATGGTCGTGAATGGCTTGTTTGCGTTCGGTGTCTACACTGTTCCACCATTGTGTGCAGACAGGATATTCCACGCGAGTGGGAGTGCCGCTTTGCTTGGTGGCTGCTTTCGATGCAATTCTTTCCTTCTGTGTGCGAGTGAGTCCGCACCACCAGTTGTCTAATTCCGTTTTGTTCATAATCTCTACAAATTATTGATTAAACAAACTATCTCATTTTGTTGTCGTTTCACTTTGTGGTCAACGGCCTCTCTTGGCAGGGATGGTGAGTTTTTGTCCGATGCTGAGACGGTCGCTTCTCATGCCACTTGCGCGCTTGATAGCCGATACTGAAGTGCCATATTTCTCAGCGATAGCGCCAAGAGTTTCGCCTGAGCGTACGGTGTGAGTGCGATTTCTTTCGGCCTTTTGCTTCTTGGCAGGAGCGGCTTTTGCGGTGCTGCCATCAGTAGGGATAACCAATGTTTGACCCACCATGATGTTGTTGCCGCTGATGCCGTTGGCAGCCTTGATTTCGTCAACCGTTACGCCGTAGTTCTTGGCGATTTTGCCCAAGTTGTCGCCAGAGCGCACGGTGTGGTTCACTGTTTCGCGTTTCTTCTCAACCGAAGAGTGCTTCGAGGTTTCGCCCTTGGCAGGTATAGTGAGCACGTCGCCAGCGTGAATCATGTTGCTACTTAGGCCGTTTGCAGCCTTGAGTTCATCAATTGTGATGCCGTTTTCTGTGGCAATTTTGTTGAGCGACTCGCCAGCGCGCACGGTGTGCTTAGTGGCTTTAACTTGGCTTTGCTTAGCCTTGTTGGCCTTGATCTTGCTTGCCGACACGGTGCCTGGTTCTGGTATGGTGAGCACCATGCCTGCTTGCACAGCGTCGTCGGTGATGCCGTTGGCAGCCTTGAGCTCGTCGATGGTGATGCCGTTGTCGGTGGCAATGCGGTAGAGCGATTCGCCAGAGCGCACGGTGTGCTTAGTGACGATGCCGTCGCTGTTTGCCTTGCGGCTTGGCTTGCTTTGAGGTTCTTTATGTTGAGGCTTTGCTTTCTCCTTTGGTTCTTGATCCACCTCTTGATTGCTTTCGCTGTTGATGGTTTCGTTGGTTGTTACCTCAGTAACGTTTTCGCCATTGTCGGCCATCAATTCGTCGTTGACCTGTTCGTCAGACTTCTCGATAGGCACTTTCACACGTTGGGTTGTGACAATCTTCAGAGACTGACCGCGGGTCACTCTTGAGCGCTTCAGGCCATTGCTTCGCTTGATGCTTGTGGTGGTGACGCCATATTTGCGGGCGATGCTGCTGAGAGTTTCGCGTCGGCCCACCTTGTGCCATTTAGTTACGGTCTGTGTTTCGTAGTTGAAGTCTACACCTTCCACGCCAGTGACCTTGTCTTCGTTGAGGGTGGCAGGTTGCACCACATCGCGGCGAGCATAGAGGTCGTTGCGATAGTTGAGGATGCTGTCCTTGCTCATGATGAAACTGTAGATTTGATGAGTAGGCAGGCAGAGAGTGTAGGCGCGGGTGTCGCCAGGAATCACGTCGCGACGGAATTGTGGGTTGAGCACGCGCAATTCGTCGAGAGGCATATTCAGCACTTGGCTAATCTGGTTGAAGTGGATGCGTTGGCTCACGGCGATGGTGTCGGTGAGCAAAGGCTTCTTTGCCAGACTTGGGCTGATATTGTGATTCTTAAAGTAAGTCATTACGTAGTTGGCTGCGATGAATGCGGGCACATAGCCACGAGTTTCCTTAGGCAGATAAGGGTATATCTCCCAAAAGTCTTTGCCAGAGCCCCCAGCGCGGCGAAGCGCCTTGTTCACGTTGCCCGGACCGCAGTTGTAGGCGGCAATCACAAGCGACCAGTCGTGATAGATGTTGTAGAGGCTCTTGAGGTAGGTGGCAGCCGAAGCAGAAGAGCGATATGGGTCGCGGCGTTCGTCCACCATGCTGTTCACCTCAAGGCCTAATCCCTTTGCTGTGCTTATCATGAATTGCCACAGGCCAGTAGCGCCCACGCGCGACACCGCTTCAGGGTTGAGAGCCGATTCGATGACCGGCAGATATTTCAGTTCCAAAGGCAGGCCTTCTTTCTCGAGGGCTTGTTCGAAAATAGGCATGTAGTAGAGGCTCATGCCGAGCATTTCCTCCACGAGGGTGCGTCGGCGCTCGGTGTACATTTCTATATAGGTCTTCACCACAGAGTTGAAAGGCATCTCAATGGCTGTAGGCATAGCTCGAAGTCGCTGGATGTACACCTCGTCGCTCACCCCGTCGGCCTTAGAGTTTTCTACATATGAGTCGAGAACGGTGTAGTTTTTCAGATACCAGTTGTTCATCAACGCTTTGGTATCGGTTTCGAAACTCTCAGGAAACACTATTGAATTGTCAACAATGGTTTCCTTTATCGTATTCACGTTTTTGCGTCCCCACATAGGCAGGGCTGCTAAGCCCAAGGCGCAAAACGCAGCTATTCGCAAAACTGTTTTTTTCATATATCTCGTCTTCTTTTTACCGTTTTAAAAACTTATTGCGCAAGCCACACCCACACCAGGCAGGTTGGAGCGCGATTGCTCGATGAGCGTGGGTCGCACTTTCATCGAGAGGTCGTCGCTGATGTCGAATTTCGATAGCGTAGCGTCTACATAGGCGTCGACCATACATATAAGGTATACTCCCACGATGCTTATCACGCACATGTCGCGATTTCGTCGGAAGTAGTCTTTTTTAGATTTTAATGCCCGTTTCAGCCAGTCTTTGTCGATGTCTTCCTCCTTCGTCGTTGGTGGATAGAAGTCCATATAGCTTTTGGTGTTCGGGTCGTTGTCCATCGCGTCGTTGTAGGCGCGCGAGTAGTCTTTCAGCATCTTGTTGTTCCAAGATATGGCATAGCCCAAACCCACAAAACCGCCCACTACGATAGGCAGTTTCCAATATCGGCGGTTGTATACCTGTCCCAAGCCAGGGCAGAGGGCAGAGAGCCAAAGCGAGCGCATAGGGTTGATTTTCATGGCGCGTTGGCGGCCATAATCGGCATATTCTGCCGAGTCGCGCTTGGCTTGCAGTTCGGTTTGCAGCAATTCTGCTTCCACGGCATGCTTTTGCACCGAGTCCATATCGGCGATATACACGGTGTCGCCAGCAACGTCGATTGTGTAGGTGTTGCTGATAGAGTCTTGTGGCTCGCCTTCTGGAGGCACCACACGAGTGCGGTGGCGGTGGCCGAGATTCTGCAGATGCTGTGTGGTTGGAGTCTCGGCACTGTCGGTCAATTCCGTGATTTGGGTTTGCGACAGCGCTTGGTCGGGGAATGCAATAAGTAGGCAGAGCAACAAAATCATTGCTGCTCCACGTACTATCATCCGTCCTTTTGTTAATGTCTCAATTTTCACAAAAGTCGTGCGTTTATTGCATACGAACGAGTGGGAAACATTAGCATTTTCCCAGTGTTCGAGGTTGTTTATTCTTCTTTTATTTTGTCAAAGATACGAATTAAATTCTCAAGTTCTTCCTCGTTTTTAAATGGGAATGTTATTTTTCCTTTACCCGAAGCGTCTACGGCAAACTTCACTTGTGTGTGAAAAGAGTTGTTGAGATGCTTCTGTAGAATTTCGTAATCTTTGTTAGTCAGGCGGTTATGTGTTGTGATAGGGTCTTCTTTGCCTTTGCTGTTGCCAGCTTGGAGTTGCTTGGCGAGGGCTTCTACCTGTCGCACCGATAAACCTTTTTTAAGAATCTCATTATATAATTTTAACTGGAGCGAAGGCTTCTCGATAGACAATAGCGCGCGTGCGTGGCCCATATCCACCTTTCTGTCGCGCAGACCTATCTGCACTTCGGCAGGCAGTTTCAGCAGGCGGAGGAAGTTGGCTATAGTGGCGCGTTTCTTGCCGATGCGTTCGCTCAAGCGCTCTTGTGTGAGGCTGTATTGGTCGATGAGTTTGCGGAAAGTGAGAGCAATCTCTATCGCGTTGAGGTCTTCGCGCTGTATGTTCTCAATGAGAGCCATCTCGGTGAGTTCGCTATCGTTGGCAGTGCGCACATAGGCAGGCACCGAATCAAGTCCGGCAAGGCGAGCGGCACGGTAGCGTCGTTCGCCAGAGATAATCTGGTAGGTGTCGGCGCCAGTGGAGCGCAGGGTGAGAGGTTGTATGATGCCCAGTTCGCGTATGCTCATGGCGAGTTCTTCAAGCGAATCCTCGTCGAACGTGGTGCGTGGCTGGTCGGGGTTAGGCGAGATCTGCGAGATTGCGATTTCGTTGATAGCCGATGATCCGCTTGTCTGCACGTCGTCCATCGAAATCAGCGAATCCAATCCGCGTCCCAAAGCATTTCTTTTTAGTGACATATATAGTATGTGTAATTATCGATTGTTAATAACTTTTTATGCTGGAGCCAAGATTATGCATTGCTGCGGCGAGTGCGGTTTTTGCTGATTAGCTCTTTGGCAAGCAGCATGTGGCTTGTGGCGCCTCGGCTCTCGGCATCGTAGAGTATGGCAGGCAGGCCGTGGCTTGGAGCCTCGCTAAGGCGGATGTTGCGTGGAATGACAGAGCTAAACACCATATCGCCGAAGTGGCTCTTCAGTTCCTCGTAGATTTGGTTGGCGAGGCGCAGCCGTGCATCATACATGGTGAGGAGGAATCCCTCTATTTCTATCGAAGGGTTGAGTTTCGACTTGATGATGCGAATGGTGTTGAGCAGTTTGCTGATACCTTCGAGCGCGAAGTATTCGGCTTGCACAGGTATTATCACCGAGTCGGCAGCAGTGAGGGCGTTCACGGTGATGAGTCCAAGCGACGGGCTGCAGTCAATCAAGATGAAATCATATTCGTTTTTCACATCTTCCAAGAGTCGGCGCAGCACGCGCTCGCGGTTGGGCTTGTTCACAAGTTCAAGTTCGGCGCCAACGAGGTCGATGCGCGAACCCACCAAATCAAGGCCTTTCACGCAAGTGCTGTTGCGACTGCTTGCCATCGGGTAATCGTCAACGAGGCATTCGTAGATAGAAGAAGCGGTCTTCTTAGGGTCGATGCCCAAGCCCGAAGTGGCGTTGGCCTGAGGGTCGGCATCGATGAGTAGCACTTTTTTGCCGGATACAGCCAGAGAGGCAGCGAGGTTGATAGCTGTAGTAGTCTTTCCCACACCGCCTTTTTGATTTGCTATTGCTATTGTTTTTCCCATATTAATTTGTCGTTCAAAATTAATTACGATGCAAAGGAAAAACATTTCTGTGGGAAAACAATGCGCTTTTCGATGTTTTTGCCTCAATTGTTGATAAGTGGCACTTTTTGTTAATAACTTTTTGCGTGGAACATTCTTTTCTTGCCTATTCCCAACGTATAAGCCTATTTTCGCAGCGTGAAACAATTGTGAGTAAATAGTGGTGAATTACTTTTTTTTGCCTATGGCGCGGCGGGGTGTCAATGAAAAAGGGCAACGAGTGTAGTGTCTCGCTGCCCAGTGGCAAATGATGCCAAACAATCTTTTTGATTACCCTAAGAAGTTGCTATTCGTTTCCTGGAAAAATGTGGTGGAGAAATGAGTGAGTTTATGCACATCTGTGTGTGGAGATTTCGGCATTATTGTTCGCCCGATGTGTTGCCGCCGTTGTGGCGTGGCGCTCCGTCGCCATGCCCAGGGTCGTGGCCCCTTTTCCCGCCTGGGCGTCCGAGGCCATCGTTGGTGAGCATATTTAGTTTGGCCAACTGCTCGGCTGAGAGCACAGTCTTGAGGTTGTTGATAAGTTGCTTCTTTGCCACCAGTTCGGTCAGTTGGCAATCTATTTCGTCGTTGATATTAGCCACCGTTTCCTCTACGCTCGAACCCGGTTCTACGCGGTTCTTGAATTGCTTGGTGCGTGAGGCAAGTATTATATTGTTGTAATTGTAGTATTCTTTGTTGAATATTACCTCTTGTTCGGCAGAGAGATTGAGTTGCTTCTTCACCATCTCGGCGCGGCGTTGCACCATTTGGGTGATTTCTTGTTCGGTGAGAGGGCGACGATGGCGTCCTCCTCCAACGTGTTGAGCCATCGCTGCAAACGAGCAGATGACGAGGGTGAGAATTAATGTTAGCTGTTTCATGATAGTGTTGATTTGGGTTTAGTGAATGTGAATGGTGTTGTGGTTAATCCAGAGGCGGTGCTTGGCGCGGTGGACGTTGGCCGTGACGGTGGCGTCGGTCGTGGCGCTTCATAATCTGAAACTGTATCTTGCGTTCAGCGTTGTCGAAGCGCAAGATTTGCTCGGCGTTGAGCACCTTGGCAAATTTTGGGTAGTATCTCTTTTGCAATTTCAGGAGTTCTATCTTCATGGCTATACGATAGTTCACCACGTCGGTGGCATCTTTTTTCGTAGTCTTAGGCATGGCGTGCTCCTTCTGCATGTGAGTGTCAAACAAGCGGCTCATCTCATCGTTGTATTGGCGATAGATAGGGGTGAACTCGTTGGTTTGACTCTCGGTGAGATTGAGTTCTTGCTGAATCAGTTTCATCTTAGCAAGAAAAAACTGTCGCTTCTGCTCGGGCGTAGGTTTGCCGGGCTGGGCATCGGCCGACCCGATGCCAGTCACCAGCATTGCCATTATGATTATGGGATATAATAGATAATGTCGCATTGTAATAAAGGTTTATTGATTAATTAATAGTAATATTCTGGCATGGCGTTTTGGGTGTAGAAAACTTCGCTTTCCACAGCCTCGTCGCCCATCTGATTGAGCACTTCGGCAATTGATTCGCTATTCATCACAGCATCGTAGGTAGATGGTTTGTTGATAAATGAGTTGATAGCCACAGAAGCGAAAATCGCTATAGCAGCCGCAGCCGAGGTAATGAAAGTGAGGCGTTGAACCAACGCTTTCTTGCGACGGCTCTTGGCTCCCCCCTGCAAGGTGTATTGAGTGATATGCTCAAGCATAGCATCCACTTGTTGGTCTGTTTCGCGGTAAGGAAGATGCTTACCTATTTCGTTGAAGTCTTTCATATAATATCTTCTGTTAGAGTCTTTTTGATTTTTGTTACGGCAAGGTGGTAGTTGGTTTTTAGCGTACTCACGTTTTTGCCGGTGATTTTGGCGATTTCCTCATAGGGGAGCTCGTCGTAGTAGCGCAGGTTGAAAGCGATGCGTTGCTGTGTGGGCAGTTGTAGCACGGCTTTCTGGAAGGCCACTTCTGCAGCATCGGCATCGATAGCGCTTTCGCATTCAAGTTTCTCAGCGAGAGTCTCGCCAAGGGCATCAACGCTCTGGAATATCTGGGTGTGACGGCGCAAAGAGCGCAGAGCCTCGTTGGTGGCGATACGGTAAACCCAGGTGCCGAGAGAACTGTTTTCATTGAAACTCTTGATGCTGTTAAACACACAGATGGCGGTTTCCTGCATAGCATCTTCAGCATCATCGTGGTCTACCACTATGCGGCGTATGTGCCAATACAGCTTTCTGCCATATTGCTTCATGAATATGCCGAAGGCCTTGTCGCGTTGAGCGGGGTCTTTGAGCATAGCCACCAGGTTGTCGCTATTTGTAGTGTTGCTGTTCATTTTAAGTTTCATTTATTTGATGCAATAACACCCACAAAGTTAAATGTCTGGTGAAAATTTTTTTGCCTTTTCGAGAGATGTTTTTCAGAAAAAATTGCCATTGGCAGCGAGTCTGCTGGCGGTGTGTTCTGCAACTGCCAACAGCTTGCCACTATAGCCGAGCGTCTCGTCGTTAACCACCCGGAAAGAAACAGTTTAGCCATTGCACGTCGGAGATGCAAATGTGCGGAGCGTGAATGAGATAATGCTTCTACCCCCTGTCTGCGCAGTATGTGTGTGGATTTATTTCTATGTTTTATAAAGGTTGGTCTTTATTTGTAAGAAGTATGCAGATCTTGTCATATCCGTTCGTGATCAGAAGTAAGCCATCATCTTCGTTTGTTCGTACTATGCATTGTAATTTTAAATCTGCAACAAATTGCAGGACAGATGTGTTCGCCACATTTAAATATAAATAGTTGGAAGTCTCTGCATCTACCGTAAAGTTTGTTTTAAGGAAGATCTCAGAAAACGCAATAGATGCAAAAAGAAAAACAATTGGTGTAAAACAGAATATGTCAGAGAACAATGTACTATTGTAGCATGCGAATGGTTGCATAGAAATAATCAAAACAGCTAAAGGAATTAGGGATTGAACTAAAAATAGTATTGTAACTAAACGTTTTATCAACTTTATTTTTTTTGTAAAAAGCAAAAATGTAGTCAAAACAATTAAACCGAGGAAAATGAATTTTAAAGCCCAGAATTCGATAAAAACAAAATTAAAAAGGAAAATGAGTGTCAAAGGCCAATATAAAATTCTATTGTTAATGCGGAATCTTCGGCTGTCATCTTTGTAATATAAATTAATGGAATGGAGATTGTACTGATTATTGTCAATAAGAAATTTGATTTCATTATCTGTTTTCACAATATTTGATATTTTTAGCATAACGTTGAAAGGATGTTTTTTATTAAATCCAATAAATTGATTGATGTCTATCCAAATAATGAAGTAATTTATTAACACTGGAAGACAACAAAAAGTCTTCCCGAAAAAATTAAGATGGAATTTTCCCTCGGTATAAATGAACACGAAAACAATGTAAGCAGAGGAGAGAACAATATAACAGAGTTCAATCAAAGTCGATACAAAGCGCCAATAATTGCTGCCCTTGATATCTGATATGATCATTGTTATAAAATTGACAATAGAAAAAAACAAAAAAGAAGCTATAACTACAACCGTTTCAAATAGAGATAAAGTTAAGGTAAATAGAAACAGTTGAATAAAGAAAAAGATGTATTTAATACTTTGGGATTGTTTCATTTTTTGATTTCTTTACCTATAAATATCTTTTTGATGTCGTTATATACGGAACTTGGCCACCATGATTTGATGTTGGTCTTGAATGTCTCATTAATAGTATTCTTGACTGCGGTAGCACAATTGTTTGTAAATACATTATATCTCGCATTACTACTTTTAGTAAAGGATTTTATTGCATTTTTGTCTTGTTCGTAATTAGAGGGAACAATAAATGCAACGTCATAGCCGTAAGTATTAATGTTCCCATTTATATAAGAACCTTCTGTATTATAATCGCTATTTAAAAAATCGGATGGACTCTCGAAAGATCTTTCCCCTAAGTCGTTATGTGGCAGACCTAATAATCCATATGATTCATTCCATACAACGTCTCCATTAACTGAATAATATCTCCATTTGTTGTTCTCATCTTGAATCAGCAAAGCGATGTGTTCCTGGTTTTTATGCTGGAAACAAAGTATCGCAATACTATCTCCATTCTCATCAATATTCTTTATCGGGTTACCGCCACACCAGAGGTAGGGAGATAGATGATAATATTTCTCTGCAAGCCTGTCCATGGTTGATGTCATTCCGGACATTGGGTTTACCCAGCGGGCTTTGCTGTCATACCAGTCGAGGCCGTGGGTGCGGTCCAACTCT
>ERZ780141.230-NODE-230-length-45280-cov-4.795135_pt1 | contig 45280 bp, 79 predicted proteins | sample MGYA00433080_ERZ780141 | MGnify/ENA primary metagenome ERZ780141 (study PRJEB29588, sample SAMEA2154047) | human gut metagenome | biome: human gut; feature: human-associated habitat; material: faeces | place: Denmark | collected 2008/2010 ... | reverse complement strand
TTATAAAATTTGTTCAGTTGGTTCAGGTGTTGTTGCTGATATAATCGAGTAATAAATACAGTAATAGCAAGGATTACAAGAATTTGTAATACCTTGCTATTCTTTTTATTAGCTACTTTTTATCTACTTAGTTTAATAAGTAATCTATTTTATTAATAATTTCTGCTTTTGATTTTGGTAAAGCGTCAAGATACATTTCTGTTATTTTGACTGATGAATGTCCTAATAATTCTTTAATCTGAATCAGATTGGCACCGTTTAATAAAAGCATAGTTGCAAATGTATGTCTTAAATCGTGAAATCTTTTATCTTTCATATTAGTATTTTTCAATTTATTGTGCCAAAATTTTTCAGTCCATTTTATATCAAAATGAGAACCTTTGTCATTACAAAAAACATAATCTGATTTGAATGGCAAAGAATTTAACAAATTAAATATTTTATTTGACATTGGTATAACTCTTATAGAATTGGTGCTTTTAGGTGTTTGTAACACTGTAGAATAATTTTTTTGTCCATTTTCAGAGATGTTAGCAACATGACTTAAATTATGTAGTACATGTATTTCTTTATTCTCAAAATCTATATCTGACCATTGCAACCCTAAAATTTCTCCTTTTCTCATGCCTGTACCAAGCGCAAATAATATAATGTTATAGTATCTAGTATCTTTAAATATTTTTAACAATTCTTCTATTTCGTTTTCATTAAAATATTGAAATTTGGTTTTTCTTTCATTAATGATTGTTTCAGTACTTTTATTGTTTTTGGGTAAAGCAACATTTGAGCAAGGATTTTTTAATATATAACCTTCTCTTTCAGTATATTCAAAGAATTGTCTTAACAGCTTATGTGACTTTTTTATATTGCTTGTAGATATATTATCTGACAAAAGTTTGTTATAGTATTCTTGTATTTTCAAACTTTTTAAATCTTTTATAGGTAGGTCAGCAATTAAATAAGGCTTTATATAGTTTCTATATACACTTTCATAGCTTTCGAAGGAAGTGGGTTTTATTTCATTTTTCTTTACTGAAAACAGCCACTTAGGTAATAACATATTAATTGTATAGGCTCTATCATCACTGATTAATCCTAGCTTCAAATCATGAATATACTTTGCTGCTTTGTCTTCTGCTTCACTTTTAGAATTGCCATAAAAAACTTTCTTGATTGGTGTGCCATCGGATCTGTGACCAATAGTTTTTGTCGTCTTATAATATTCATGCCCATTCACTTTAAAATTTGTTTTCTTTGCCATAATATCTCCTCCTAAAATAAAAAAGCATTAATAGATTAATGCTTCTTTTGTAAATTCTCCATATTTATTTGTATAAAAATCTAGTGCTTTCTTCATAAAATCATCTGTAACTTCAAAATAATCTGCTAAACTATATAAATCATTAATTCCGATTTTTTATTGCTAATTTCAGCTTCTCAAATGAAATAAGCATATTATATGAATATTTCTTTGCTTTATATTCTTGCTTATTAATAAATTCTATATCAGAATTAAATTTGTAAGTAGCATCATAGTAATAATGTCCGTAATTCTTCGGCAAGAACTTCCTTTTTGTAAGTAGAAGATTTGATTTTAGTAGTATCATATATAATTACATTTAATTTTTTATAATTGATATATGCTCCAGCAGAATCTTCTAAATAAGTATTTACTAAATTGATATTTTCTCTATTTATTAAATCTTCAATATAATCTATATTCATTTATTTATCCTCTGTATTTTTGTTATCTTGCTCTTGTTTAGCAAGTAATGCTTCCAAAGTATTTTTTATTATCATTTTATTAGTTTCATTTAATGCTTTTACTCCGCTAGCAAAAGCAACGTCAGCATCATTTATCTTTATTTTTTCTGGATTGCGAACGTCAGACTTTCCAAGAAGGTAATCGGTTGAAACATCAAACAATTTTGCAAAATCTTTTACTAATTCTAAAGATTTAGGTTCATACATGCCTGTTTCATATCTAGATAAAGCTCCAGAAGAAATATTTAACTGTTCACACACATATTCTTGTGTCCATTGATGTTCAGATCTTAATTGTTTAATTCTTTCTCCAAAATTCATAATAATACCAACCTTTCTACAATCATTATACTTTCATTTTATGAAAAAAGCAAACCTCTTTTCAGTAAATGAAAAAATATTTAAAAATTTTTTAAAAAAGTATTGACAAATTTCAGTTAATGAAATAAAATGCATTCAGAAACTGAAAGGGGGGAAGATGAATGTATGAAAAATTAAAAGAAATAAGAGAGAAAAAAGGTTATACAATTGAAGATATGGCGCAGGTCATTCATAAATCTCCATGTAATTATTTTAAAAAAGAGAATGGAAATGTAAAGTTTTCAGTAAATGAAGCATTAGAAATATCTAAATTTTTAAAATGCAAGGTAGAGAAAATTTTTTTTAAGAATGAACTTTCAGAAAATGAAAAATAATAGGAGGGAAGTAATGCAGGAAGTACCATTTTTCTACTTATCTGCAAGGGCATATGCTAAACAAACAGGCATAGGAGAGGCAGAAGTAAAAAAGCAATTACTAAAAGGCGAGCTAGAAGGTTTTACAACAAACAATCAATATAAAGTAAAAGTATATAAAGACGGAGGAGTTTCTCGCCAAGAATATGAAGCAATTTATAAAAGAGCTATAGAAGCAGAAACAAAATTAGAAAAAGCCAAATCAATATTAGTTTAGAAAGGAGATGATAAATATGTATAGTTTATTTGAAATAGCATTTTTTATATTATATTTTGCTACAAAAATAACAAAGTTTATTGCAATATTGTTATTAGTTCAAATAATAGTATATAGATTAAGTGGATTTAGCATATACAAATTTGCAATGAAGAAAACAAGTAAATTATTAAACTAAGGAGGAACATAATGGATAAATTAGACAAGTGTTATGTGTGGCACGTAATTACAATGGCAAGGTTAAAGCTAAAATTAAAAGAATTGAAAGGAGTGAAATAGTATGTTTGAAAGAAAGAGACATTTAAGAGAAGTCATAGAAACAAAATCAAAACAAATTGCTAACAGAGACAAACTTATAGACGGACAAAGAGCAGAAATACATCAATGGCAAGAAGAAAATAAGGCATTGTATAACGAAAACAAAGAATTAAGATTTGATAATGAAGAGCGTTCAGAATTGATCAAAAGAATAAAAGATCTAGCTGAAAGCAACAACTACAATAACGAAAAAATTATTCTAAACAAAATTAAAGAGCTAGTAAAAGATTTTGAAGCCAATTACTAACTCAACTGAATCATATAAATATGAACTCTTGTACTAATTATAGCACAAGATAGAAAGGAAAGTCAATGATACGAATTGTAAATGGCTACGTAATAGAAACAACAGATTCAGAAGATAAACAAGCAAGATACGAACACGATTTAGAAGAAATGGACAGAAATTATGAAGATAAAGTTTTTGAAGAGATTATGGAGGAAGAATAATGGAAGAAAATAATGAATTAACATTAGTTAAGCCAGAATTTAATGGAGAAATCCAGGCAAAAATAAAAAGCTTAGGAGAGATAGAAAGCAACATAAAAGAAGTACAAAATTATGCTGTTGAATTAAATAATTATTATAAAAACATAGTTTTTACAGAAGATACAATGAAAATAGCAAAAGATGAAAAATCAAAAGTAAATAAATTTAAAAAAATTGTTGAAGACTACAGAAAGAAAACAGTAGAAGAATGGAAGAAGCCAATAGCACAATTTGAAACACTCTCAAAAGATACAGAAAAAATATTAGCTGACACATATATAACTATAAATTCACAAGTATCAAATTATGAAGATAAACAGAAACAAGAGAAAGAAAAAGAAATAAGAGATTATTTTGAAGAATATAAACAAAGTTTAAGTATTGATTTTATAAAGTTTGAGGATGCAAAAATCAGAGTTGGCTTATCAGACAGTAAAACATCATTAAAAAAACAGGCAAAAGACTTTATAGATAGAGTAAATACCGATATAGCAACAATAATGTTACAAGAACATAAAGAAGAAATATTAGTTGAATATAAACAAAATGGTTACGTTCTAAGTATGGCAATAAGTACCGTTATGAATAGAATAAAGGCTGTAGAAGAAACGAAGAAAAAGCAAGAAGAGATAAAACAGAAACAATTAGAAGAAGCTCAAAGAATTGCAGATGAGGATATAAAAATACAAACAGAGGTTACAAAACAAGCACTAGATAATTTTAGAGTAACAGAACAAGAAATTCTACAAGCACCAACAGTAGAAGAAAAACAAGAGGAAATATTAACATTAAGATTTACAGTAAAAGGAACTAGAACAAAATTAAAAGCATTAAAAGAATTTTTAGTAAATGGAGGATATGAATATGAGTAATCAATTAGCCGTTAATAATAAACCCAAATTTAGTGTTGCAATACAAAGTGATACATATAAAAAACTAATAAATCAAACATTAGGAGATAAAAATAGAGCAACAAGATTTATTGCAAGTATATCAAGTGCCGTAGCAACAAATCCAGATTTACAACAGTGTGATGCAGGAACAATCTTAAGTGGAGCATTACTTGGAGAGAGTTTAAATCTCAGCCCTAGCCCACAATTAGGACAATATTATCTAGTGCCTTTTAATAAAAAGACAGGAAATAAAGATGAAAGCGGAAGAGAAATATACACAAAAGTAGCACAATTTCAACTAGGATATAAAGGTTATATACAATTAGCAATTAGGTCTGGGCAATACAAGAAATTAAATGTATTAGCAATAAAAAAGGGAGAGCTAGTTAAATATGATCCATTGAATGAAGAGATAGAAGTACAGCTAATAGAAGACGAAGAGCAAAGAGAACAAGCTGAAACTGTTGGATATTATGCAATGATTGAATATGTAAATGGATTTAGAAAATCATTATATTGGTCGAAATCAAAAATGGAAAATCATGCAATAAAATATTCTAAAGGGTATGCAGCACATAAAGGCTATACATTTTGGGAAAAAGACTTTGATGGAATGGCATTCAAAACAATGCTTAGACAATTAATCTCTAAATGGGGAATTATGAGTATTGAAATGGAACAAGCTGTTGAAAAAGATATGTCGACAATTAATACAGATGGTAGTTACGAATATGTAGACAATGAGGATATAGTAATACAACAAGACGAAGGAGAAGAACAACCTCAAATACAAGAAGAAAATACAACAAGAGAGGTATCGATGAATGAACTATAAAATTATATCTAGTTGCAGTACAGGAAATGCAACAATAATAAGAGACATAATTTTAATAGATTGTGGTGTGACTTTTAAAAGAATAGAGAAGTATTATAAGCGATTGAAAATAGTACTTCTTACGCACCTGCATTCAGACCACTTCAAAAAAGAAACAATTAAGAAATTAGCACAGGAAAGACCAACGTTGAGATTTGCTTGTTGTGAATGGTTATTACAACCACTATTGGAATGTGGAGTTTTAAGGAAGAACATAGATGTACTTCAAATTGGCACGATATACGATTATAAGCTATTTAAAATTGTACCAATCAAATTATATCATGACGTGCCTCAATGCGGTTACAGAGTATTATTTGATGATTATAAAGTAATTTATATGACAGATACAAGAACAGTCGAAGGAATAGTAGCGAAGAATTATGACTTATATTTAGTTGAAGGCAATTATGAAGAGGAAGAACTAGAACAAAGAATAAAGCAGAAACAAGAAGAAGGTTTGTATTATTACGAAAGCAGAGTAAGAAATACACATTTAAGCAAAGGACAAGCAACAGACTTTTTACTTAATAATATGGGAGAAAATTCAGAATATGTGTTTATGCATGAACATGTAGAAAGGTAATAGTATGCAGAATACAGCAGTTATAGATGACATAGGAATAGATTTAAAAACTGGAAAAGCTAAAATAACATTTCTGTTTGACGATAAGTATATTTTACAGGAAGCAGAAGAACTAAAAGACAAGAAACTTAATGTAGAGGCAACAAGATGGTATAAAAAACGTTCTTTAAATGCTAATGCATACTTATGGGTTCTTATTGGAAAATTAGCTGAAAAACTCAATATAAGCAATATAGATGTATATAAAAAACATATAAAAGAGGCTGGTAAATACACAGTTCTGCAAATGGAAGAAGAGGTAATGACTGAATTTGAAAGAATATGGCAAAAGAATGGATTAGGTTGGTTCTGCGAAAAAGCCATAGATGAATATGGACAGGTGGTATTACTAGCATACAATGGAAGTTCATCATATAACACTAAACAAATGACAAGACTTATAGATAGCGTAATACAGGATTGTAAGGAACAACAAATAGAAACAATGACACCAGAGGAGTTAAAAAGTTTATTAGCGAGGTGGGAAAGATGAGCAAAAGAAGTAAAGCGTGTGAGATACCTCAAAAAGTCAAAGAAAAGGTATGGAATAGAGATAATCGTAGTTGCATTATTTGTGGAAAATATGTGGACAAGAGCTATGCAAATGCTCATTTTATAAAAAGGTCACAACGGTGGTCTAGGCATAGAAGAGAACATAGTCACATTGTGTTGAGAATGTCATTATAAGGAAGATTTTGGTCAAGACACTAAATTATATGAACAAATGATAGAAGACTATTTAAAGTCAAAATATGGCTTAAATTGGAATAAAGAAAAATTAATCTACAAGAAATATTAAAAGAAAGGAGGACATAGAAATAATCTTATAAAAATTTTATAAGGCTTCTATGTCCCTTTTAATTTAACGAAAGGAGAAAACAATGGAAGGCTGGATTAGTACATATAGAAAGATATTAGAAAATCCTATTGTATGTAAAGATAGCGATTACTTTGCAGTTTGGATGTATTTGTTATTAAATGCAACGCACAAAGAAAGTCCAGCAATATTTAACAAAAAGAAGATAATTTTAAAAAAAGGACAATTAATAACGGGAAGAAAAGCTATAGCGGAAAAATTTGACATTTCCGAAAGCAAAGTACAAAGAATTTTAAAAACCTTCGAAATCGAACAACAAATTAAACAGCAAACCTGCTCACAAAATAGACTTATATCAATAATTAATTGGAATGAATATCAACAAAGTGAACAGCGAATAGAACAACAAGTGAACAACGAGCGAACAACCAGTGAACAACTAGTGAACACAAACAATAATGATAATAATATATATTTATGTTTATTTAATAAATATAAGGTCGAAAATCGAAGAAGTTTTTCAGAGTATATGAAAAAAACAAAAGCGTTAAGAGAAGACGAAAAATGGGATTTACTTACTAAAGAAGAACAAACAAGATTAATGAGTGAAATATAAAGGAGAGTGAAAACAAATGAATACAATAACACAAACAACAAGACAAATGAGTTTTGATGATATACAAGATAAGGCAAAAATAAGATATATACAGATATTGAATAGATTAGACAAGCCTAAAACAGCCAAAGAGTTAGCTGTGGAGTTATTTGATTTAGGGTTTATTCCTAGCACGGAAAGGAATTACACCGCACCACGCTTGTCAGAGTTAGAAGATATGGGAATGGTTAAAGCGATAGATAAAAAGAAATGTGAGTATACAGGTAAAACGGTAGCAGTTTACGAAAGAACATTAAAGGGTTTTGAAGCTTTGAATATGGACCATATTACACGAATTTATTAGGAGAATAATATGAATTATCCACAATTAGAACGGTATCTGTGCAAAAGCACTAAAATATGAATTATGTAGACGGTTGTCAGCAATTAGACAACATTTATTTTCGAGGAGTTAAACAGTGCAAGTATGTTACAGGTATCGAAGGGGAACAAAATAAATTAGAGTTAAATAAACAGGAGAGAATATGGAAATAGAAGATATTTTAAAATACACATTAACACTCTTTCAAGATATAGATAAAAGACTATCAGAGTTAAGAAATCAACAAAGTATTTGGGATATTAAACAAGATGAGCTACTGCATTATATAGAAAATCACAATATAGATGCAGTTAGATCATGTAAAATAGTAAAACAATTGAAATATGTAAGGGGAGAAAGAAGAAAAGTAAAAGATGAAATAGATGTAGTAGTGTCATTGAAAAATACTTTTATTGATAAATATAAAAACAAGTTTATAGAAAAAGATTTAATACAAGCGTTGAAAAATCTAAAAGAACTAGAACAAAGAAAAAATAATCCTAAATATACATATCAGTATTTAACTGAAGAATTGGAGATAAAAGATGAAAATATTAGCAATAGATCCACGGAAATATAGAGAGTGCATATTGTGTTGTAGACAGTGAAACATACAAGATAGTAAAAAAAGGGAAAATTCAAAACGAAGAGCTACTTCTTCACATTAGATATGCAGAATATGAAAAAGTGGTCATAGAGATGGTAGCTTGTTATGGTATGCCAGTTGGAAAAGAAGTTTTTGATACTTGCATTTGGATAGGTAGATTTATACAAGAAGCAGATGAACTAGGAGCAGTATATGATTATATATACCGCAAAGAAGAAAAGATGAATTTATGTAATTCAATGAAAGACAAAGATTGTAATATAAGACAAGCACTAATAGATAGATTTGGTGTAGTAGGAACAAAGAAGAACCCAGGTTGGTTTTATGGATTTAAAGCAGACATATGGAGTGCATATGCAGTAGCAGTTACATACTTAGATAAAGAGAAAGGAAAATTTAAAAATGAATAAAAAGGATATTATAGATACAATTTTTATTTTAGCAGTATTTTTAGTATTACTGATAATGGTTGAAAGCAGAGGACATAAGCTTGATAAGAAGCAACTAGAAGTTAATGAATTACAAAATAAAGTAGAGCAACAGATAGAGCTAATAGATGCGTTACAACAATAGAAGGAGATAAAAAGGGTATGAATAGAGCAGAAAGAAGAAAAGCATTAAAAAGTATAAATACACCAAAAAAGTTTACAGATACTTTGAGTGAAGCACTAGACTTTCAAAGAAGAGATATGGAAAAGCAGTTTGAGCAAGAACGCAAAGACATAGTTGATGTAATATTAACAATGACTGCTTATACAATACAGTACAAACTTGGGTTAGGAAAGAAAAGACTACCAGATATAATGGCATACATATTAGACAACATTGATGCATTCAATACAGGACACCTAACCAAAGAAGATTTTGAAACTATAAAAGAAGATTTAAAAAAATATAATTTTTATATAAAGTAGGTGGAGAAGATGGAAAAAGAAATGTTTATAGAGGTAATGACACATATATTAACAATAGAGCAAATATTAATGGTGAATTATAATATATCTGATAAAGCAATAAACGAAACTTTAAAAATAAACAAAGAAAGTACAAGAAAACAATTAAAATAAAGGAGAAATAAAAAGTGATAATAGTAAGTCAAGATAAATGTACAATAGTAAATTTGGATAATATAAAAACTATTGAATTAGATAGAGAGACAGATTTTAAATCAATAATAATATTTAGAGAAACTAACGAGGTAGAAACAGGAGTATGTGGTTTGCTTATTGGACATTATACAACAGAAGAAAGGGCAAAAGAAGTATTAAAAGAAATAGTTGAAAAATATTCAAGTTATTTGGAATTAAAAGGTGGAGTGGCTTTAATGCAAGGAGGTATGAATATACAACCAAACATATTTAATATACCAAAAGTATATGAAATGCCGACAGAATAAGGAGGTTTATATGGAAGATAAAATTGAAGTAAATGAATATGTGAGAACAGATAGAGGTGAAATTGCAAAAGTAACATCTGTAGCAAAAGAAACACTAGGAGAAATTTTAGGTATAAATGAATATAGAAGTATAGGATTTTGTAATACAGAACCATATGTTTATGGAAATATAGTAAAACACAACAAAATAATATCAGAAGTTGTAGAGACTGGAGATTACGTAAACGGAAAACTAATACACAAAATAGACAAAGGACCAAATTATTGTTATTTATATTACGGCAATTGTAAGACATTTGTAGATTATCAAATAAAAACAATACTAACAAAAGAAAGTTATATGGCTAATTGTTATAAAGTAGGAGGAGAAGAATAATGAACTTAAAAGAAGCTATTAAAATACACAATGAATTATGCAACAAAGAAGAAATAAAAAAATATTGTGAAGCGCTGCATATAGTATGTGAAAAAATGCAAAATTGCAAACCTAAAAAAGAATATTATAAGTCATCTATAATTAATGATTATTATATAGAACATCCTTATATGGAATTAACAATAAGTAATGGAAAAGCTGTTTATAGAAGGCATAAATATAGTTGTTCAAGTGAATCTAAAGATAAAAAAATAAAGAGTAATTATTGTTTGAGTCTTTGTAGATATAATAGAGAGAAAATAGAAAAATTTATAGAAAGAGAAATAGCAAACGATAATTTTAAAGTAGGAGGAGAAGAAAATGGCGATAAAAAATTACACAACAACAATAAATGTGAATAAGACAATAAAAGAAATCCAGGAAATTTTAAGTAAACACGGAGCTACAGCAATCATGACAGAATACGACAATGGAAATGTGATAGGATTAAGTTTTAAAATTATGACTCCTAGAGGAGAGCTAGGCATAAGATTACCTTCAAATACAGATAGAGTATTACAAGTTTTAAAAAACCAAAAAAAGAACAATACTAAAGTCAAAAATACTTTTGAACAAGCGAATAAAGTGGCGTGGCGAATTATAAAAGACTGGATAGATGCCCAAATGGCAATACTAGAGTCTGAGATGGTAGAAATGGAACAAATATTCTTACCGTACGTGCTAAACAACAAAGGAAAAACATTTTATCAGGAATTTAAAGAAAATCAATTATTGTTAGGAGAATAGATATGTGTGAATACTGTGGAAAAATAATAAATAATAAAAAAATATTAGATATAGACAATGAAGAAGAAACGCATATTGAAATTATTAATCAAAAAAAGTTTTGGGGATATATGTTATATGTTGAAATAGAAGGACAAGACAATGATGGATATAAGCCAAGCCAGTTCTTTCAAATAAATTATTGCCCGATGTGTGGCAGAAAATTGGTAAAGGAGTAACTATGAGTGAAGAAGAGAAAATGAAAATTGCAGTAGATTTAGCAAAACAAGGAATAGACCTAGAAGAAGTTGAAAGAATAGGCTGTGAATTAGCTAAATTGCTACAACCTGTTGTTAATTTAACAATAAAAAATAAAAAGATATTGGATAAATATGATAAAAAGGAGTAAATAAGATATGTTTAATACTTATAATGCAGGAAATACAAATTTAAAAATAAACGCTTGTAGTGGTGGAATATATAAAACATATAAAGAAAGTTGGTTTGAATATTTAAGGCTAGATGGTTCAGCGATGGAAACAATGTTTAGACATTATAAATACAAATCGGATGAAAATATATATTATCAAGATGTAATAATACTTCAAATGATTTTAACTAGCAAGGAAGACTATGTTATATCAGAATTAATAAGAAAAGAAGATTTTGAAAAATATTTTGAGAGGAGTAACATATAATGAAAGAAAAAATAAAAAGAATAATAGAAAAAATTAAAGATATATTTAGTTTACATTGCCCTGAATGTGGTGGAAGAATGAAAAGCGAATATTTAGATATGGAAATAGACCACATTGTATATAAGTGTGAAAAGTGTGGAGAGGAGTGGATTTAATGCGATTATTTGAAGATTTAATAAAATGTAAAGACTGTATAAATAATATAAATAACAAGTGTATTTTATATCCAGGAAAAGATACAAAAGAAGAAAACACAGGTTGTTATGTAGGAATAGATAGAAATAACAAACAAAAGATATTGGGAGGTGTTTTAAGTGAAAGATTTAAAAATATTTACTAACAATATTGAAGATGAAGCCGTAAAACAGTTAGATGAATTATTAGAACAAGAACCATTTAAAGATTGTAAAGTAAGAATAATGCCAGACGTTCACGCAGGAAAAGGCTGCGTAATAGGATTTACAGCAGATTTAGGAAATAAAGTTATACCTAATATAGTTGGAGTAGATATAGGGTGTGGAATGTTATGTGTAGAATTAGGCAATATGGCATTAGATTTTGAAAAATTAGATAAAATTATTATTGAAAATATACCATCTGGAAGAAATATAAGAGAGCAAAAATTGATAGATTTTGAAAAAATAAATGAATTATATTGTTTGAGAGAACTAAAAGAAAGTAATAAGTTTAATAAAGCAATAGGTACATTAGGTGGTGGAAATCACTTTGTAGAAATAGATGTAGATGATGAAAATAATAAATATTTAGTTATACATACTGGTTCAAGAAACCTAGGAAAACAAGTAGCTGACTATTATCAAAACCTTGCTGTTGAATTATGTTCTGGAAAAGAAGAAATGTATAAAAAGAAAGAGAAAATAATAAAAACATATAAAGAGCAAGGGAAAAAATCAGAAATACAAGAAGCATTAAAAGAATTAGAAAAAGAATATAAAAATAACGAACCTAATTTACCAAAAGATTTGTGTTATTTAGAAAACAGATATAGAGATATGTATTTACATGATATGAAAATATGCCAAGAATACGCAAGTTTGAATAGATTGCATATAGCAAAAGAAATTTTAATGAATTATTTTCAATTAACATATGTTCCAGAAATAGATTATCCACCTATTATGAACAATAGATTTGAAACAATACACAATTATATATCTTTTGAAGATAATATAGTGAGGAAAGGAGCTATATCAGCTAAAAAAGGTGAAAAAGTTCTAATACCAATAAATATGAGAGATGGAAGTATTATAGCAGTAGGGAAAGGAAATAAAAACTGGAATCAATCTGCACCTCATGGGGCAGGAAGAATAATGTCAAGAATAAAAGCAAAAGAAACGTTTACATTAGATGAATTTGAAAAATCTATGAAAGGTATATATACAACATCAGTTTCAGTAGAAACAATAGATGAAGCACCGTTTGTATACAAACCTATGCGAGAAATAATAGATAATATACAAGATACAGTAGAAATTAAAAAAATAATAAAACCAATTTATAATTTTAAAGCTAAAATTTAGGAGGTGTTTTAAGTGAAAGAAAATAGAGATGAAGAATTATCTAAAATAGAAAGAGATTTAGAAATAACAATGGAAAATGATTTTGACGAATTAGAAAGAATTATATTAAATGAAATTGACTTGTCAAACAAAACAGTACAATGGCTATATGATATATTGCATAAAGATATGAATTTATTTTTTAAACACACAATGCAAAGACTAGGCAATAAAAACTATTTGTAAGGAGAAAAACTAATATGGAAAATAGTATAGAAGAAGATATAAAAATATTGGAAGAATTAAGAATAGCAAATGAAAATTGTATTAAAAATGCTAAAATAAAAGATAATCCTTTTGTGGCTATATGGGAAAAACAAAACAGAGCAATAGAGCATCTTTTATCAGATTATAAAAGAGTATTAGAAATAAATAAATTTTTATTAAAGGCGAATGAAGTATTGGAAAATGATAAGAAATATTTAAGAGAAAGAAACAAATATTTAAAAAAAAGAGGAAAAGATATAATAAATCTTTTTCAAAATCAACAAACAGAAACTACAATTCCAATAAAAAAAGTAAAAGATAAGATAGAAGAGATAGGCGAAAAAATAAAATATGAAGAAAATGAAAAGGTAGTAATATATCTGCATAAACAAAAGAATATTTTACAAGAGTTGCTAGAAAGCGAGGAGTAAATAAGATTGGGAAATAGTATAGAAAAGGACGAAGAAATTTTAAATAACATAAAAGCATATATGCAAGAAAATATTGATAAAGGTTGGCATAAATTTATTTATAATGATTTAGGATATGAAGAAAAATGTATAGATGTTATAAATGCAATAGAACATCTTTTATCGGAATATAAAAGAGTATTAAAAGAAAATGAATGCTTGAAAAATCATGTTCATTATAAAAACTGTATAGCTTGTGGAAAGGAATTTAGGAGCAAAAGGGACGATGCAAAATATTGTGTAAAGTGTTCAAAACAGATTGCTAATAAGAATTATATTGCTAATTTAACGGAAGAACAAAAATTGAAAAGAAGAGAACAAGCCAAATTAGCAATGAGAAAGTTGAGGGCTAATAGAAAATGAACGAAGAAGAAAAGAAAGCTGTTGAATTTGTAAAAAAGAGAACAAAAGAATTAAAAAAATATGCTAAAAGAGAAAATGAATTATGTTATGACGATATTGTATTAAATCTAATAGAAAAACTACAAAAAGAGAATGAAGAATTAAAGAATAAAGAAGTAACAGCAAGAAAAATAAATGAATTATTAGTACAAAGATATTCAAATTCAATTCCAGTTCAAAAAGTAAAAGACACGATAGACAGAATTGATTACGATATAAAAAAGACCAAAGAAATAATATCAAAAAATACAAATATTTATGCAAGTTATCGAAAAAATGATTATCAAATAGTAAGATTAAGAGCAATGAACACAAAATCTTTAGATATAAAAAAGAGATTACAAGAATTACTAGAAAGTGAGGAATAACAATGCCAGAAAAAGAAACAAGAGAACAAAAATATAGAAGAATAAATGATTTATATAATAAATTCACATTCATATATTATCAATCTACACACGAGAGTGAGTGGCAAGATGAATTAAACAGTATAATAGTACAACTTAGATATGAGCTAAAAAAGTTTTAATATTAATATAGGAGGTACAAAAGAATGTCATACATAAAAGAAGAGCTTGAAAGCATGTTGATAGAGCATCCAAAAAATGAGGCTAAATTAACAGAAATAGATTTAAAATTAGATGATTACAATACAAGACTAGATTATGCTGGAACTGTTTATCAAGATACTGCAGAGGAAGTAATTGAGAATATGCAATTATCTAGCAATAACTATGATGAATTACATAGTAATACCAATAAAATATCAGACAAAACAGCAAATACAGCTATGAATTACCACAAAGAAGAATATCATATAAACAGAGAAGATAGAGTATTTTTACAGGCGAAGATAAAAGAATTTGAAAAAATAAAAAGTGAATTAGATAAAAAAATAGTGCGTGTGGAAAATATGCTAAAGCAACTGTCGGAAGATGAAGAATTTGTTGTAAGAAAGTATTATATGAAGAAATCAAAATGGAACTATGTTGAAAAAGCATATTTTGATAATTTTGAAACTCATAAATCAATAAAACAGCTACAAGCATACAGAGACAAGGCGTTAGATAGCATGCTTGATATAATAAATACTGGAGAGAGGTAAAAACTTCGCTAAAACTTCGCAAAAATTTCCTTTTAATTTCGTTTCTAAGGTGCTATAATTATAATTGCAAAAATATAAAGAAAAGGGCTAACAAAAAGTTGGTCCTTATACAGCAAATAATATAGATAATGTTTGTGAAAAGTTAGACCAAATAATAGGATTACTTAAAAATAAAAAGGGATTGAACCAAAACAAAGAGCTTATCAAACGATAGGCTCTATTATTTATGCTATTAACTAATACTAGATACAGTTAATATATGTGTTTTGCTACTAGACACATCTCCTTTAAGAATATATAAAAGGTAATTCTAGTTAAGCCTTATATCTAGGTCAAGTTTTGATGGTAAAATGCGGGTCTTGGACACCTGAGATTGAAGGTTCAACTCCTTCGACCTAGACCAATTATTATAAATTAACGAAAGAGGTGTTGTTATGACTAACGAAGAAAGATATGAAAAGTATATAGAAGAAAATTGCAAGAACTGTAAAAATAAAGATAAAGACTTATGTGAGATAAGAATATCATGCTTTAACAATATCATAACAACTAAGTGTGTTTATTATGAAAGAGAAAATTAACTATGAAAATTGTATGAAATATAAATGTGAGAGGTGCAAGTACTATAATTATTGCTTTAAACATAAAACAAAAAAGGAGAACAAAGATGTATTTAAAAGTAAAATCAAAGAAGTTGAAAAATCTTAGTATGAAAATATCAAAAGCGAAGAACAACCTAGTCGTAACTATACTAAATAAAAAAGGATATGAATGTGATAATTCACAAACGAGTCAAATAAAAGCAAATAGAGAATTAAATTCAGAACAGAAAAAAGTAATATTAAAAAATCAAAATGAGAAAGTATCAAAAATTGGAAGTTACTATGTGTGGGAAGCAGATGTTATGGTAAAAATAGTAGATCAAATAACAGGAAAGGAAGCATAAAACTATGTGGAATGTATTTTTTGGTATAATATTGAGTTGCTTAGGATTAACAGCAATAGCCATTACTCTTTTTATTTTGGCTGCAATATTAGACACAGCGATAAAACAATTTAAAAGAAAATAATTTTAAATAATTTTAATTAGGAAGGGGTGAACCAAGTGTTAAGTGAAAAACAGATACAATGCATAAATTTAATGGCTATAGAAAATAAAACACAAAAACAAATAGCAAAAGAATTAAAAGTAACAGAACAAACAATATGTAATTGGAAAAAAGACAAAGAATTTAAAAATGAAATAGAAAAAAATATAAAAGAAAACTTTGGTTCACTTGCATTAGATGCACAAAAAGAATTAAAAAAATTATTAAAATCAAGTAATGAATATATAAGAATACAAGCAGTAAAAGATATTCTTGATAGGGCAGGATATAAGCCTACTGAAAGAATAAAAAATGAAGTTGAACCTTCTAAAAAGTTTGCAGATATTTGTAAACAATTAGGTGGCGAGGGATTAAATGAATGATGAAGAAAAAACCTTTGAATTATCAGAAAAATATATTGACTTTTGTAATACAACAGAAAATGTTGATGTTGATATACTAGAAGGAACAACGGCCTCAGGAAAAACAACAATAGCAGCAGGGATTAAATTTATGCGAATGATATCTGAATCTAATAAAAAAGAGCATATAATTGCAGCAAGAACAACTGGAGTTGCAGAAAAAAACATAATAAATCAAGATAATGGAATATTGGATATACATAAAAATGCAATATATTGTGGAAATGGAGATAAAGATCATAAGTTTCCACATATAAAATTTGAAAATAAATGTATATATATATTAAGCTATAAAAATAAAGATCAATGGGAGAATGCTTTAGGTGGTCAATATGGTTGTGTATATATAGATGAAGGCAACATAGCAGACATAGATTTTATTAGAGAGATTTTAACAAGAAATGATTATTTGTGCATAACATTAAATCCAGATGATCCTAATTTACCTATTTATGATGAAGTAATAAACCATGCTAGACCATATAAGAAGTATGCTAATGCTGTACCAGCAGAAATAATGAAAGAACTAAACAAGGTTGAGCCAAAGAAAAATTACAGATATTGGTTCTTTACTTTTTATGATAACAAAGGTTTGACAGAAGAAGAGATAGAAAAGAAAAAAACAGTAGCACCAATAGGAACCAAGTTATATAAAAATAAAATACAAGGCTTAAGAGGAAAAGCAACAGGACTATGCTTTAATTTACAACCTAAAAACATAATAACATTAGAAGAAGCAAAGAAAATGAAATTTAAGTTATTTTCTATTGGTTGTGATACTTCATATTCAAAAGAAAGCCACGATAAGGTAACATTAGAAGGTATAGGCATAACAGCAGATAATAAATGTGTTTTATTAAAAGAAAGAACATTTAATAATAGAGATAGAACAATACCATTTGCACCATCAGATGTGGTTCAATGGATTGTTGAATTTATGGAAGAGTTCAAAAATGAATGGGGATTTGCAAGAACTTGTTTTATAGATAATGCAGACCAAGGAACAATAATGGAAGCAAACAAAGCAAAAAGGCAAAATGCATTAGTATATAACTTTGAAAATGCATGGAAAAAGACAAAGATAATCACTAGAGTTCAACTACAAGAAAGTTGGTTGAATACTGGTGATTTTTTAATTGTTGAAACTTGCAAAGATTATATAGATGAATGTAATAAATATTCATTTGATGAAGATAATCAACCTGAGGATGGCAATGACCACTCAATAAATGGTTGTCAATATGCTTGGTTACCACATAAAAAGAAAATTGGTAATTGGGAAGTAATAAAGAAATTGATTAAAGATGAAAGTGAGGAATAAAAAAATGAAAGTAATGATTAGTCAGCCTATGAGAGGCAAAAGCAATAAACAAATAAGGCAGGAAAGAGCTGAACTAGTACAAAAGTTAGAAAATAAAGGATATGAAGTTGTAGATACAGTTTTTGAAGAAGCACCAGCAGATGAGGATGTTGCAATTTATATGTTATCTCAATCAATAAGATATATAGGAAAAGTGGATGGAATTGTCTTTATGAAAGGTTGGGAAAATGCAAGAGGTTGTAAAATAGAATACTATGTAGCTCAATATTATCACAAATTTATAGCAATGGAGGAATAAAAATATGGGAAGTAAAGAATTTATAGAAAAGTGCAAAGAAATAGTAAAACAATATGCAATAGAACATTTAGATAAAAGTGATAATATTCCAGAATTTGATGTATTTGATGTATGGTATTGCAAAACATTACAAAATCATAAAGCGTTATTAAGTACAACATTATTTGATGGTATGTATTATGAATGTACATATAATGGAGATAAAAAAGAATTATACTTTGATGCATATAAAAAGTTTGAAAATAAATGTATAAGAATGGAGGAAAAATAATTATGGCATTAGATAGAGTTTTTAGTACACCTACAATAACAGTAGATCAAAATAAATATGACGAGTTAATTATTATAAAAGATAGATATAAACAATTAATACAAAAAGATAAAAAGGAATTATTTGATTTTGGACAAGCAATTAAATATTTAAAAGATGGAAAAAGAGTACAAAGACAAGGTTGGAATGGAAAAAATCAATATATAGAATTAGCAACTAATATTAGTTATAAAAATACTAATAATGAAACGATAAATGCAGAACATGAAGCAATAGGAAATAAAGCAATAGCATTTGTAGGAACATCAGGTGTTCAATTAGGCTGGTTAGCAAGTCAGGCAGATATGCTTGCAGAAGATTGGAGATTAGTAGAGTTAGGAGAATAACATGGGAACAGTCAACGATAAAATTAAAAATGTAATACGAAATTGGTTAGAAATACAACCAAGCGTAGGAGATACAATAACGATACAAGAAACGAATACATTTGAAGGAAACTGTTTTAGAAATTTATTATGGTATAGAGGAGACGCATCAGAATTACATCAATACTACACTCAAACAGACGACTTAATGGGAAATGCAAAATTTTGGGCAGCACAAAGTACAACTGGTATAAATATTAGAAAAATACATACTGGGTTACCTGCTATGATAGTTGATATGTTAGCAGATATAATTGTTGATAGTTTTAATAAAATAGAAGTTAAAGGAAACAACGAAGCACAAACAAATTGGGAAGAAATAGCAAAAGAAAATGACTTCAAAGAAACATTAAAACAAGCAATAATTGATGTATTTGTGCAATGTGATGGTGCTTTTAAAATAAGTTATGACACAGATATAAGTAAATATCCTATAATAGAGTTTTACTCTGGACAAGATGTCGACTATGAATATACAAGAGGAAGAATAACAGGAATAAACTTTAAAAATAAATACCATAAAAAAGATGCTTGCTATACTTTGTTTGAAAAATACTCAAAAAATGGAATAAAATATGAACTATACAAAAATGACCGATTAATGGATAATTACAGAGCCATTCCAGAAACAGCAGATTTAAAAGAACCAAGAGACACAAATTTTATGTTGGCTGTACCTATGATGTTTAATAAATCAAAGAAATATAAAGGCAGAGGACAAAGTATATTAGAGAAAAAATTGGATGCGTTCGATAGTTTTGACGAAGTGTGGAGTAAATGGATAGATGCATTAAGAGATAATAGAACAATAACATATATTCCAGAAGATTTAATTCCGACAGACGACAATGGCAATTTATTAAAGCCCAATACATTTGATAACAGATATGCAAAAACAGGTAGTTCATCAACAGAAACAGAAAGTAGCAAGATAACAAGAGAAAAGGGAGATTTTGATTACGAAGGTATGTTGCAGTCATATATAACTGCATTAGATTTATGCTTACAAGGATTAATAAGTCCTAGTACCCTTGGAATAGATGTAAAGAAACTTGATAATGCAGACGCACAAAGAGAAAAAGAAAAAGCAACACAATATACAAGAGGAAAAGTAATTGACGTATTAGAAAAAGTTATTCCTAAGTTAGTTACAATATGTTTAAAAACATATGATTTGGCACAAGAAAAAACAGCAGGAGAGTATAAAGCCATAGTTGATTTCAAAGAATATGCTAATCCAAGTTTTGAAGCAACAGTAGAAACGGTATCAAAGGCTAGGCCAGGTCAAAATGTAATGAGCATTGAAAAAACAGTTGATACAATGTACGGTGATAGTTTAACAAAAGAAGAAAAAGAAGAAGAAGTAAAAAGACTAAAAGAAGAAGCAGGAATAATTAAAAAAGAAGAACCTAATATAATGGAACCATTAGAGTAGGTGATTAAATGCAAAATGAATATGATATAAAAAAAGTAATGGAAGAAATAGAGTTGCAATTAATTGCGTCTATGCGAAGGACATTATGGAGTCATAAAGAAGATGAAAAGGCAAAAGGTTTCGCCTGGCCACAATGGCAAGCAATAAAAATAAAACAATTTGAGGATTATAAAAAAGCTAATAAAGAAATATTTGATAATAACACAAAAAACTTAAACAGATATGTATATAAACAAATAAAACAACAATTTAAAGAAGGTGCAAGCAGAACAAATAAAAACGCAATAAAAACTGGATTTATAAAGGAAGAAGATTCACAATTAGGTGGATCTTTTTTTGGATTAAATCATAGGAAGTTAGATGCACTGATAAAAAGTACTAAATCAGATATGAAAGATGTAAAATATGCAACTTTAAGAATGGCAAATGATCAGTATAGACAGATTATATATAAAGCTCAAGTGTTTGCTAACACAGGAGCTGAAACAGTAAAACAAGCAATAGATATGGCAAGCAAAGATTTTTTTACCAGAGGATTTAATTGTATTGAATATAAAAATGGTACAAGACACAATATAGCAGATTATTGTGATATGGCCATTAGAACAGCCAATAAAAGAGCTAATCTAATGGGTGAGGGTGAAATGCGAAAGAAATTAGGCAATCCATTAGTATATATATCAAAACATGGTGGTGCTTGTGATGAATGCACATCATGGGAAGGAAGAGTATACATAGATGATGTATGGTCTGGAGGAAAAGAAGATGATGGGAAATATCCGTTATTAAGTACTGCAATAGCAGGAGGATTATTTCATCCTAGGTGCCAACATGGTGCCAGTACATATTATGAGGGCATAAATAATGAGCCAGAAGAAGTCAAAAAAGCAAAACACAATCATGATAAAGAAGATACTTATACTCAATATTTACAACAAAGACAGAAACAATATGAAAGATTAGCAGTAGGAAGTTTATTACCTGAAAATGTATTAAATTACCAAAGTAAAGCTAATGAATTGCAAAATCAAATAGAAAGTAGTAAAATAGGATTGTCAAACGATGAACAATACGCAATAAACCAATACATTAGTTCAGAAAGTTATAAGATAAACGAAATATTAAGGAATAATCTCAAATTTGATAATACTCAAGAGAACATAATTAAACACTTGGATGAAGCACTGAAAAAATGTAATGACTACAATGGAACAATAGTAAGAGTCTTAGACATAAGAAATAGTAAAAAATTAAAAGAATTTATAGATATGAATAAATTAAATAAACCAATAATGTTCAATGAATATTTATCATTTTCAAGCAAATCTGATTACAATGAAAATGCTAATGTAATAATATATACTGTGTCGGGCAAAGCAAAAGACTTAAGGAACTTTAATCCAGATGAAGCTGAAATATTATATCCAAGAAATAGTAAGTTTATTGTTGAAAACGTAAAGAAAATAGATGACAAATATTATTTATTATGGAGGGAAATCTAATGAAAAATCCTAGATGGATAAATGAAATACCTAAACCAATTCAAATAAATGAGGAAGTTGAAATAACAGATGAAATGAAAAAAGAGGCAGAAGAGTTTTCAAAGGTAGTTGAGAACGGAAAAATTGATAAATGGTTTAACAAAAAATAAAATTTTGTACTATTCGACAAATTTTAACAAATTATGCCGAAAAAAAGTGATATCCTTCTTTTATAATATAAATAAAAGGAGGAAAAAATATGGCAAAATATGAAAAAGAATCCACAAAAGCATTATACAAAAGAGGATGGTTTTGGATAATTATTGTAGGCCTAGGAATAATTATAGGTGTGACTCAAAATAGTAAAACCGTGACTACTTCAACTAACAGTTATCAGAAAGATAACTCAGTAGAAGTTACAATAGTAGATTTTAGTACAATGTCAAAAGAAGAAGCCAAAACATGGATGGATACAAATAAGATCAATTGTAAAATAATCGAAGAGTATTCAAACGATATCACAAAAGGAAAATTTGTAAGTCAAAGTATTTTAGCAAATACAATGGCTCATCAAGGGGACAAAATTACTATAGTATATTCATTGGGAAAAGAACCTACTACAGAAGAAAAAAATGCGTTAAAAAAAGCAGAAACTTATTCTAATTCTTTACATATGTCGAAACAAGGTATTTATAACCAACTAACATCATCAATAGAAGGCTTTACAAAAGAAGCAGCACAATATGCAATTGATAATATAGAAGCAGATTGGAATAAAAATGCTTTAGAAAAAGCAAAAACATATCAAACAAGCATGAATATGTCAAGCAAAGCAATATATAATCAGCTAGTATCGTCAGTAGAAGGATTTACGAAGAGTGAAGCTCAATATGCAATTGATAATTTAGATAAATAAAATATAAACACTTACAGAAATGTAGGTGTTTTTTTATATACAAGTTTAGTGCAATGGTAGCACAACAGTCTCCAAAACTGTTGATAGTGGTTCAAATCCATTAACTTGTGCCATTCTTAGAATTAGAGCTCTAATAGGCTCTTTTTTTATTGTAAAAATTATGGTCGACGGACCTTAAACGGGGGAGGTTCCAATATGGAAGACGGAAAAAAAGAAAATGTAGATACTCAAACTACAACAGATAATGCTCAAAATGAGCAAAAAACTGAAAACAAAAATGAGGGTGAGAAAGCTAAAAAACAAGTAGCACAAAAAGGTGACGATGGTTCAATAGTTTTCAAAAATCAAGATGAGTTAGACGGATTTATCAGAAGAATGTATGCCAAGGGTGCCGAAAAAGCAGAACAAGGCGAAACTTCTAAACAAATTCAAGACACTCAAAACAAGCAAGCAGACAAAGGACAAGAAGAACAAAAAGAGATTGCTCAATCAGACTATACTGACAAAATAGCACTTGCTATGGCCAAAGCTGGTGTAGATGTCAAAAAAGTTGAAAGAGCAGCAAGATTAGTTGATATGTCAAAAGTTCTAGAAAACGGTGTATTAGATGCTAAGAAACTAGAAGATGAAATCAACGCAGTAATTTCTGAATTTCCTGAGTTAAAAATAGCAAAGGAAGAAGAAAAAGAAGAAAAAGGATTTAAATTCGGAGCAACACAAAGTAACTCTGATGAAAGTCAAAAAAACAAAAAGCCTGTAGCCACAAAAAGATGGAACAGGTTTAATTCATTTTAGGAGGTAATTAATTATGGCATTAAATTATGCAGAGGTATGGTCTCCAGACCTATTAGAAATTATGGAGCAAGAATCTTTAACTTCACCATTTGTAACTACAGCAGTTAAATGGTTAAGTGCAAAAACATTTCATTTTACACAAATGAGTACAAGTGGTTATAAATCACATAGTAGATTAGGTGGATGGAACAAAGGAACATTTGCACAAACTGATGTACCTTTCACATTAACACACGATAGAGATATATCATTCTTAGTAGACAAAATAGATGTAGATGAAACAAATGAAACAGCATCTATAAAAAATATTTCAGAAGTATTCCACAAAACACAACAAATACCAGAAATGGATGCATACTTCTATTCTAAAGTTGCTACAGAAGCACAGAAATTAACAGGATATCACAGTTCTACAGCATTGTCTTCATATACAAAAGAAAACGTATATGGAAAATTAAAAGCAATGTTAAGTGCTGGAAAATTAAGAAGATATGTAGCAAAAGGTGCTTTAATTGCGTATGTAAATTCTACAATTATGGATTTATTAGAACAATCTACGGATTTTACAAGAAAAATAGAAATGACACAAATTGCAGAAGGTGGAATTGGAATAGAAACTAGAATTACAGATATTGATGGAGTAACATTAATAGAAGTAATTGACGATGAAAGATTTTATGATAAATTTGATTTTACTGACGGATTCGTTCCTGTTAAGAAAGTTGCAGCAGATGAAAGCAAGGATATAACAGCTGTAACAGGTTCTCATAAAATTAATGTTTTAATAGCATCTCCATTAACTGTTAAAACAGTTCCAAAGATTGCAAGTATTTACTATTTTAATCCTGGTCAACATACAGAAGGTGATGGATATTTATATCAAGATAGAAGTTTATCTGATACATTTGTTTTCCCAAATGGAAAAGATAACAAAATTGATAGCATATACGTTGATGTTGATACAACTGAATATGCAGGAGAATAGGAGGTTATCATGTCGAAAATAAGAGTAATAAAAGATAATGTATTATTATCTATTGATGAAGAAGAGCTTACACAATATGAAGCTAGAGGATATTCAAAATTAGGAGCTACTAAAAAAGTAGCTTCTAAAGATTTTGAAAAAGAATTAAAGAAAATTGCAAAAGTTAATGAGGAACTAACAGCAAAAGTAACAAAAGTTGAAGAAGAAAAGACCGAGTTAGCAAAAGTTAATGAGGAACTAACAGCAAAAATTGCAGAATTAGAAAAGAAAGTAAAATAAGAGGTGTTGCACATGATAGATGTTTATGCAACAAAGGGGGATTATTCTAATTATGGTTCTAAAGTATTGAAAGATGAAGAAATAGAAAAATATTTAGAATTAGCTTCAATAGATATCAACAGAGCGACATTAACAAGGATTGAAAGAAGAGGATTTTATAATTTAACAACACAACAAAGAGATTTAATAATCAAGGCAACTTGTTTACAAGCAGAATACATAAAAGAAGAAGGCATATATGATGATGATAGTATATCTAGTTATTCTATAGGTGGGGACTTAACAGTAAATGAAAAGGAATCACAAGATATGGCAGATAAACTAAATATATCAAAATTAGCCTTTTTCTATTTAAAAAGAACAGGACTGACAAATAGGATTATATGATAAAAAAGTTAAATCCAAAACACTTGGAAAGATTGTTAAATAATAAATGTGATGTAGTTATATATCAAGAAGGCTTATCAGAAGATGGTGAGCCTTTAACTTCTTTAAATTTAGAAAATCAAAAATGTAGATTTGTTGAAACAACTAAAGCTATAATTAGTCCAGATGGAAGAAAAGTGGAACTTGTAGGAAAGGTAATACTACTAGGAGACATCGCACCCGATATTAAAAAAATAAGTGGTGGACAAGTTGTTATAAATCAAGTAGAATACGAAATTTATCAAGCAAGTAGACCTAGAAATCCAGATGGAACGGTTCATCATACAACATTGGAGTTGATGTAATATGAAAGTAACATACAATATTAAAAATATAGAAACCACATTAGAAAATGCAAGATTAGCATTGACAGACACTGCAGAAGCGGTAAAAACAGATTTAATTCAAAGTCAAACAATGCCATTTGATACTGGTACAATGCAAAATGATAGCACTTTTGTAGATGATAAAAAAGTTATAAAAGGTGTTGCTAGAATAGTTGTAGATACAGTATATGCGAGAAAGGTTTATTTCGACCCAGAAATACATATAAAACAAGGTAAAAATCCTAATGCAAAACAGTATTATTTTGATGATTATATTAGTGGAAGCAAGAAAGATTTACCAATAAAATATTTTAAACAAATGTTAAAAAGGAGAAATGGATAATGATAGAAAGAATAAATACGTCCTCAATAAGGGATTATCTAAAAAAAATAATACCAGAGTGCACGAAATGGTCAATAGGACAAATGGATGAAAATCAAGATAAAGCGATTGCTTTATACGCTAATCGTAGGCAATTAGAAGACAATTCTAAATATAAAAAGTTGAAAAGTTATAGAATATTACCAATTACACTATTATTAAGATGGACGAAAAATTATGATACGGCCGAAACAATGGCCAATAAGATTTATGAACTATTAGATTGTAGTTCTTTTTTTATTTATGATTATAATTGCTCAATTGAGTGTTTATATAATGGCCCTATTGACTTGGGTGCGGATGAAAACAATGTTTACAAGTTTTCAATAGAATTAAATTTATTATATAGAAAGGGTGAAAAATAATGGCAACTAAAACAGGAGTATATCCAGTATATGAAAACCAATTTCAAGTTGGCGCTACTAAAGAAGCATTAACTGATATTGCAGATATGGAAAGTTTTTCAGTGAAATTAGACAATGGAGTAGAAGAGTGGAATCCGTTAGACCAAAAAGGATGGGTTAGAAGATTAATGACTTCTAAATCTGTTACTATCTCTATCTCAGGAAAAAGAAATTTCGGAGATACAGGAAACGATTATGTAGCTGGATTAGCATTAAAAAACGGAAGAGACGTTGAAGGATGTCTACAATGGACATTCCCAAATGGAGCAAAATTAGTATTTGAAAATGCAGTGTATAATATAACAAATTGGGGAGCAGGAAAATCAACAGAAGTTATTCCACTAGAATTTGATGTAATGTCAAATGGAAAACCAACATACACAGAAGCATCACCACAAAGTGTTGAAACTACACAAGCGGTAAAAAAATAAGATATTAAAAAGTAAGAGGTCCTTAAAGGCCTCTTATAAATATATTTAGGAGGAATCTGAAATGGCAAATATAGATATTAGTTCAAAATTAAGTCACGAACCACAAACAATAACAATAGCAGAAGGTAAAACATATGAAGTAGACTGTGGAGCAGAAACAATGTTGAAAGCACAAGATTTATTTAAAAAAGACGATAGTTTAGATGGATTATTTAAAGCAATAGAATTATTACTAGGAAAAGAAGCCTTAGAAGAAATAAAAGAAATGAAAGTAAAAGTTACAGATTTAAAAGTTATTATTATAGCAATAATGGCACAAGTAAATGAAATTACTTATGAGGAAATGGAAAAACGATTTCAAAACAAATAATGAAACAGAATTATGGTATGACATGGAAGAAGACTGGCCTTTAATTGAGGCAAGTTTAGCAAAACAATATGGAATAAGAATAAGAAAAGAAATAGATACAATGGATTATGCAGAACTGTGTAATCTTATATCTGGCTTAATGCCAGATACACCACTTCGGAAATATTGTTCAAATTCGTAGTGAAGATGATGAAGAAATGTTGAAAAACTTCACACAAGAACAAAAAAATATAAGATGGAAATATAGAAATAAATTAGCAAAAAAAATGAGTAAAGAAGATTATGAAAAAGTTATTACAGAATTTCAAAAAGCATTTAAGGAAATGGCTGGTGATAACAAATGATAGAAGTAAGATGCCCAAACTGTAATCAACTTTTGTTAAAAGTTGAACAATGTAAGGGCGAAATAAAATGTATACGATGTAAGAAAACAATTAAAATTGATATAGATGAAAAAGACAGAGTGAGCAACACAGCCATTAGTGGTGAGTAGTTAGCCAATACCTGCTTTTATCCTAAAAAAGAAGGGAGGAGTAGGTATGAGTACGAATGTGGGCTCTGTTGACTTTGAATTATTGCTAAATTCAAATCCATTTAACAAAGGACTAAAGAATGCAACAAATACAATAAAAAGTTCAGGAATAGAGAACTCATTAAAGAAAATTGGTAAATTAGCGTTAGCAGCATTCTCTGTTAAAGCAATAGTAAATTTTGGCAAAGAATGTATTAATTTAGGGTCTGATTTGACAGAAGTACAAAATGTTGTTGATGTTACTTTTGGAAGTTTAAATACAGAAGTTAATAAGTTTGCTGAAAATGCAATAACTCAATTTGGCTTAGGACAAACAGTAACAAAAAAATATGTTGGTACATTTGGAGCAATGTCAAAAGCATTTAACTTTTCTAATAAAGAAGCACTAGCAATGTCAGAAACTTTAACAGGACTTAGTGGAGATGTTGCTTCTTTTTACAATTTATCAAGTGATGAAGCATATACAAAATTAAAATCAGTATTTACTGGTGAAACAGAAACATTAAAAGATTTAGGTGTTGTAATGACACAAAATGCACTAGACCAATATGCATTGGCAAATGGCTATGGAAAAACAACGTCTAAAATGTCTGAACAGGAAAAAGTGGCTTTAAGATATAAATTTGTATTAGATAAATTGAATATAGCAAATGGAGATTTTGCAAGGACAAGTGATAGTTGGGCAAACCAAACAAGGGTATTAGGCTTAAGATTTAATGAATTAAAGGCAACTTTAGGACAAGGATTTATTAACATATTTACACCGATAGTAAAAGGAATAAATATGGTACTATCTAAACTTCAAGTGTTGGCAAATGCTTTTAAATCATTTACAGAAATGATATTCGGAAATGCTGGCGGAGATGATAGTACAAGTACTGTTTCAAATTTAGCATCAGATGCATCAAAAGCGAGTGATGCTGTGAGTGGAATTGGAGATAGTGCCAAAAAATCTGCTAAAGATCTAAAAAGTTTGGCTTCATTTGATACTGCACAAATATTAAAGAAAGATGATAGTGATAGTTCTTCAAGTGGAAGTGGTGCAGGAGGAAAAATAGATACAAGTGGACTAAATTTAACAGATAATCTAAAAAAACAAGCAAGTGATATAGGAAAAATATTTGGCGATATTAATTTTGAACCGCTTATTAATTCTTTTAACAAAGTAAAAGAAGCAGCACAACCACTGATAACCACAATTAAAGATGGTTTGAAATGGTTGTATGACAATGTTTTAGTTCCATTAGCCCAATGGACTATACAAGATTTACTTCCTGCATTTTTAAATTTAATTGCAGGAGCTTTAAAGGTTCTAAATCCTTTAATTGAAGCATTTAAACCAGTTTTTCAATGGTTCTGGGACAGTTTTTTAAAGCCTATTGCAGAGTGGACTGGAGGAGCTATAGTAAACACGCTTAATTTATTAGCAGATACTTTATCAAGAATTGGAAATTGGATGAGTGAAAATCAGAGTGTAGTTACTGAAATGGGAAAAGCTGTATTAGGCTTTTTTGGAGCGTGGAAAGTTATAGAGTTAGTGTCTTTTATACAACAAGCTGGAGGAGTAGTTGCTGCATTAGGATTATTAAAAAATGCTATTCTTGGAAATGTAATTGCAAAGATTGCAGACAAAACAGAAACGATTGCATTGACATTGATGTATGCAAAAGACTTTGTAGTAAGTATTGCTTCAGGAACGGCAGCTTTAGTTAAACAGGCAGCACAATGGGTTATAAACACAGGGGCTAAAATTGCAAATACAGCAGCAACTATTGCTGGTACAGTGGCAACAATAGCGGCAACAGCAGCAACATGGCTATTTAATGCAGCGTTAGCAGTATTAACATCACCAATAACATTAGTTGTAGCGGCTATAGCAGCATTAATTGCGATTGTAGTATTATTAATAAAAAATTGGGATAAAGTAAAAGAAACTGCAATAAATTGTTGGAATGGAATAAAAAATACATTTTCGAATGTTGGACAGTGGTTTTCTAACATATTTCAACAAGCATACAATGGAATTACAAGAGTATTTAGTAATATCGGCAATTTCTTTAATGGAATATGGCAAAGAATAAAAGATTCTTTTTCTAATTTGGGAACAAGCATCGGTAATGCCATCTCTAATGCTGTAAAGACAGGAATTAATGGAGTTATTTCATTAATTGAGAGAACTATAAATAGAGCAATAAGTTTAATAAACGGTGCGATTGGAATAATAAACTTGATTCCAGGTATAAATGTTGGAAAAATAGAAAGAGTTAATTTACCAAGGTTGGCACAAGGAGGATATGCAAAAGCTAACACGCCTCAATTAGCCATGATAGGAGATAATAGACACCAAGGAGAGATTGTTGCACCAGAAGATAAATTAATGGCATTATATAAGAAAGCTAATCAAGAAATGGGATTAGGAAATAATGAAAAAGTTATAGCACTACTTGAAAGAATAATTCAAATTTTAGCAAATTTAAGCTTTGACTTTAATTTATATATTGATGGTTATGAGTTAAACAAAAGGCTCGAAAAAATAAAGAATAAAAATAGATTTGCAACAAATGGAGGTTAATATGTACGAACCAAAATTAATAGTAAACAATACTCAGGTGCCAGGAATTATTTCTATAACTCCTGGCCCCGAACCGTTATGGGGAGATGGTACAGGAAGAAATGCATTAGATGGCCATTATAGCGGAGTCTTTATTGGATATTTTACGACTTTAGAAGTGAAATTCGGAATCGTATCTGATGAAGAATACAAACTAATAAAAAAATTGCTTGAACATCCTTTTTTGGAGGATGTTCAATTTTCGTTAGAAAAAGATATGGGAGACTATAAGCAAGGAGATTTATTCACAGAAGACTTTTATAATGGACAAGCTATAAAATCAAGTCCGCTTGCCTGTGGAGGATACTGGAACGAATTTTCTGTTGTTTTGACGGCCATAGATAGGAGGCCACAACTTGTATGATAGAAATGAATAATAATTTCAAATTAAGGACAAAGAAAATAAAACAACAAGACATTAAAATCGCGACAGGAAATGATCTATTTAAAATTAAACAAATAATTTATTCATTTGAAGGCAAATTATTTAAGACAATAATGAAACAAGTTGAGATTACGGACAAGACAGCAAATCAGCTCAAAGATAAAGATATAAATTTTAAATACGGTCTTTATATAAATGATGCTTTTCAGTATATAGATTTAGGTAATTTTTATATAAAAGATATGGAAGATGACAAGAAAAAAGAAGAGATAACGGTAACTGGGTATGACAGAATGATTAGATTTATGAAAACATTTAAGCAGTCAGAATTACAGTTGACGTATCCTTGTACAATAATAAGATTGGTACAGAAGATGTGTGAAGTTTGCGAAGTCGGCCTATATTCAACGAACTTCTTCAACTCAAATTTGACAGTAAATGAAGATTTTTTTACAAATCAAGAGATTACATATAGAGATGTCTTAGAAAAAATTGCTGAAGCAACACTGACAACAGTTTTTATAAAAGAGAATAAGTTATATCTTTGTAAACCTAGCAATATCGTAGTTCAACAGTTAGATAAATCTTATATATCCAATTTATTAGTCAAAGAAAAATTTGGACCACTAAATGCATTAGTTTTAGGAAGAGGAAGTACAGAGGATAATATTGAATCAATAGATGAGGAAAGTATCACTCAAAATGGAAGATGTGAAATAAGATTTGACGAAAATGAATTTTTACAAGAGCAAAGAGAAAAAGTAATAGAAGATATGTTTGAGCAAGTAAAAGGTTTAGAATATTACTCTTATGAAGCATCTGACTTAGGTGTTATGTGGTTAGAACCATGTGATTGTATTGATTTGGGAGATAGAAACGATAATTTTTACAAGACTTTTTATTTAAAGGCTAATATTACAATTAATACAGGAATAACAAGCAATAGTGAAGCGGATATACCAGACGAGACAAATACTGAATATAAGGTAACCCTAAAAGAAGAAAAGAAAACTTTAAAAGTTGAAAGATTAGCAAAGAAAAATGAAGGCTCAATTCAAGACTTAGTCAATGAAACTACAGAGCACGAAGAGAAGATAACTCAGGTAAAGCAAGACATAGATTCGATTAAACAAAAAGTAGCAGACACAGTTGACTATAAGAGAGATGTTGAAGGAATAACAGAAGTACATTTAGAGAATGCAAAAGAAATCAACATTTTGAACTTAATAATTGAGGGGAACAAGAAGTATGAATGCAACTTATATCCTGATGAGGATTTATATCCATCATCAGACTTAAACGCAAATCAGGAGGTGATGTAATGTGCAGTACAAAATAATAGTAGACAAGCAAAGCAGAACAAATCCTTCCGCCGATAAAAAAGAATACATGATTAATATAGAAGAACTAAGAACTACAGGAAGCGTGAGTGATAGCCTTATTATAACTAAAGACGAAGCTTATGTTTTGCGTAGGTTAAAGCTAACGGAATATCATGTGCTGGAAGAGTTAGAAAATCCAATCAAACAAACTTTGGCTGATGTGAAGATAGAGTTGTTTGAAGGGGATAATTACATATATTTAATAGACATGACAGGCAACAAGTTTTACGCTGAATACATTATAAAAAATGACTTGACAGATATGTATGCAACAAAGCTAGAACTTACAACTGCAATTAATCAGACTGCAGACCAAATTCAACTACTTGCAACACAAAAGCTAGATAAAGATGAGTTCTCAACAGAACTTCAAGTTAATTATGAAGCTGTAAAAATTGCATGGAATAAAATATCTGATTATATACAGATGATGATTGTCAACAACAATGCAAGTTTTGCAATCCTGGACCAAAACAAAAAAATCCTGATGACGCTGGACAAGACGGGACAGCATTTTTATAAAAGTGATGGTACTACTATATTTGGAGAAATGGGAGTTAACAAGGAAGATAGCAATAGTTATATTAGTTTTGCGGTTGATGGCGAGTACAACAAAGATATTACTGATGGAATGGCATGGGGCATTAAGACAAAGAGCGATAATAAATATCATCCAATTCTATACATCAAAAACTTCCACATGGGAGCTCAAAATTCCGACGATGTGTATGGACAGTTAGCGTTGAAATACTGTGACTTAATTCTAGAAGGAATGGAAACAGGAATCCAAAGTGGAAACGTGAGATTTTATGGAAATGTATTCTCAGGAATAACATTCGAAGACACTAATGGAAATGGATTACTTAGTATATATCCTTACAATAGCTCATATTCAGGAGGAGTTACAGGTGGAGGAATGACAATTCTAGATGCTATTCAATTTTTCAAAAATGCTTTAGGTTCAAACAGCTTTAAAATTGGAACTGGTAATAAATATGTGCTAATGACTGACAATGGAGTATTGACTGTGGTTAATGGAGATGTTCTATTTGGTACTGCTGACGCACCAACTATGTTTACTGTGCATGTCTCTTCTTTAGCCCAAATTTTTGGCAATCTAAGCGTTGAGGGAAATGTATATGCAAATAATATATCATCAGACAGAAGAATAAAAAACAATATTAAAGACTGCACAACTTCAGCATTAGATATCATTAATAAGATTCAACATAAAGAATTTGACAAGAAAGATGACGGTAAACATTACAAGATAGGATATATAGCTCAAGATATGGAACAAATAGACCCTAATTTTGTTATAAAAAGACCTGAAGACAAAGATAAAAACATAGAAGAAAGATACTACATCAATGAATTACCTATAATCGCAACATTAACTAAGGCGACGCAGGAACTACAGAAACAAATAGAAGAATTAAAGCAGAGAATAGAAAATCTTGAGAAAGGAGCAAAGAATGGAAATACTTAATTTCGAAGATGGTACAAAAACACAAGATGCTTACATTACTATCGATGGAGTAAATTATACAGTAACTCCAGCAAAATGCACGGGCAAGATACCTTTATCAGCATATAACTTAAATAAAATGCAAAAGAATTTAGTCACGCATAAATATCAATTTAAAATTACATCTACAGTTACGGCGGGAACAGAAGTAACAATACCGTGCTGCTATAAGGTCGGACAAGCGGTGCTTGACGTGTACTTGAATGGAGAACGATTATTGTTAAGCTCTGATACAAGCGGAACAGATGGTCACTATCAAGAAGTTGGAACAGCAGATAGCATAAGCAATAAAATAAAAACAACAACTGACTGGGCTCTTGAAGCGGGAGATGTATTAGATTTTGTAGTGAGGGGGGATTATAGTGCAACCTAAAAAAAACAAAATAATATACTCAACAGAAGAAAAAGAAATTGGCACTTGGATAGACGGGAAAAAACTGTATAGAAAAACAGTATTAATTAACACATTAAAATATGGAGAAGAAATGATACTGTTACAAATTCCAAAGGCAGATAGTATTTTTGTGAAAAATGGCTATGTAATCAATTCTACAAGTGGTTATACTACTAATGTTGGGGCATATTATCCAGTAGCTAGCAGAGAAAGTAGAATATGGGCAGATGCAAAAGCTGGTTATATTAAATGCTTCTTAGGAACAGCTTGGCAAAATATTGTTAATAAATTAATTGCGACAGTTGAGTATACTAAAGCAGAATAGAGAGGTAAGCTATGGAAAAGTCAGATATAATGAAGCTCCAAGAAGTAGAAGATAGAAGTAAATCTAATACAAAAAGATTAGATGAACATGATGTTCAATTTAAAGATATAAAAAATAAACTCGAAGATATTCACGAGCTTACATTTTCCATCAAAGAAATTGCAACAGAAGTTAAGCTGATGAGAGAAGATGTAAACAAGCTAGATACTAGAGTTGGCAACATAGAAAATGAGCCAGCAAAAGACTATAAAGAAGTTAAAAAAGCTATAAGAGACAAAATAATCTTATCCGTTGTAGGTGCGATTGTTGGTGCTGTTATAGCTTTAATTATTAAATAAAATAATAGGAGGAAATTGTAATTATGGATATATCAGTATTAACACAATATTTTAGTATAGTAGTTGTAGGAATATGTTTATGTGTAGGCTACGTTATAAAAAATAGCCTTGATTTTATACCAAACAAGTACATACCACTAATAATGCTAATTTTAGGATTAGTAATTAATGTATTAATGAATTTAAACGGTATAAATGCAGAAGTTATATTAACTGGAATGTTCAGTGGACTAGCTTCTACAGGACTATACGAAATGTTTAAGAATTTAATTAATCAGGAGGATAAGTAGCATGAATAGAACCGCAAAAGCCTTGAGGCTGTACACACACACACACACACACTAACATTTTTAGTGAACAAAATTGTGAGCAAGGAGGAAGTAGAGAGCACAGAGATGTAGCAATACTTCCTCGTGATTGCAGATGATACCTATCACAAAACAAACAAAAAATCAGATAAATAATAATGAAAAAGGACAGATTAAAACAGCTGTGTACATTAATGAATTTATAAATGTAAGCACTTCTACAAATGTTGCTTTCAAAACAATGTTCCCTAATTTAAGCTTGGATAAAGTTGTATGTTTTAATGTAGAAATTGTAAATGTGTATGAAACATGGGATAGGGTTTATGCTCATATTCTATATCAAGCGGGAACCCCAACGAGTGGAAAAAGTGGGGAATTACAAATAAGAAGTTATGCTTCAATTCAAAATATAGTTGTTAAAGTCCCAGCTTTTTATAGAGAATAAAAAAGGAAAGAGGAATATTATGAATATAATAGAAACTAACTTACAATTCAAAGATATGTCTACAAGAAAGGCAACACAAAGGATAATTCTACATCATGCAGACGCAAAGAACTGTTCTGCCGAGGATATTCATAGATGGCATCTAAACAATGGATGGAGCGGTGCTGGATATCACTTTTTAGTAAGAAAAGATGGTAAAGTATATAGACTTCGTCCAGAAGATAAAGTGGGAGCACACGCATATGGAGCAAATTATAATTCATTAGGAATTTGCTTCGAAGGAGACTATATGGAAGAAGATATGCCAGCTGAACAAATAAAGGCAGGACAAGAGTTAGTCACGTACTTAAAGCATGAATACAATATAACAACAGTACAGGCTCATAGAGATGTATGTGCAACCTCATGCCCAGGAGACAAATTTCCATTTGATCAAATAGCAAATTCAAATGAAAAAGAAGTATCAAAGCCAAGCCAAGAAAAGGGAAAAATGGCTACAATACAAACCTTTTTAAATGAAAAATATGGCTTAAATATTTCAGTAGATAATATCTATGGAAACGAAACAAGAAAAGCACTTGTAAAAGGGCTACAAACAGAATTAAATAAACAATATCATAGAGGTTTAGCAGTCGATGGAATATTTGGAACTAACACATACAATGCTTGCATAAATGTTAGAAGAGGAGCTGAAGGAAACATCACATGGTTAATCCAGTCAATGATGATTTGTCATTCATTTAACATTAATGCAGACGGAATATTCGGACCTGCAACTGAAAATACAGTAAAAGAATTTCAAAAAAGAAATGGATTATCTGCAGATGGAATAGTCGGAAAAAATACTTTTAATAAATTATTCAAGTAAAATTTGGTAGGAGCAATCCTACCTCTTTTTTTATGCCTATTTTCGCTATGGCGAAAGAATATGTTAAATCTTAGACAACAAACTATATTCCTAAATAATTAAAATGCCTTAAAACTCATTCTCGTACGTTGGTTTTTTGCCTATTTTTAGCCATTTTAAAAGTTTCGACAGAATTTTTACATAAAATTTGTTATTATATTAAAAAGGAGGACAAGCTTATGAAAGAAGATTTGAAAAAGCTTGAACTAATGATAAAGAACAATAGTAGATATGAAGATATAATAGAGCAAAGTAAAAAGATAGATGAATACATAAAAAATAAAATTGAGGGAGCACTATAGCTTCCTCATATCTATGTTTATTAATAGATCTATTATTTGACTAACTTCAAGGGCTTCTTTTGAATTAATTCCGTATTTATCGATTCGATGATCCATTTCCTTTTTTAATTTATTAAGTTCAATATCAGAATAGAATAAGTCCTTAATATCTACATTAAATACATCGGCAATAGCAGACAACGAAGACAGTGTGGGATTAACACGTTTATTATTTTCTAAATTACTTAAGTATGTTCTAGAGAGACCAGTTAATTGACTCAATTTTCTTATACTGATATTTTGTTTTTCTCTTATTTTCTTTATATTAAATACAATCATAGCATACCTCTTAAATTAGTATCTTATAATTGTACAATTTTTATACATCAAAGAAAAGATGCAACTCTCAGAGGACGCTTTTGTCGAACGATTTTTCTTGACTTTGTCGAATTTTATTATATAATTTATATCATAAATAAGAAACGCGTTTCTCTGTAAAGGAGAAAATATATGGGATTAGAAGAAACAATAGATGAAATAATATTGGAAAATGAAGAATTATTTAATAAAGAAGAATTACTTATGATAAATAGTAATCTTAAGGTTATAAAAAAGATATATTTATTGGGGCTAATAAACGGGAAACAGATATATGGGGAAAAATTACAGTGATATTTATCTACTTTTTATCTACTTAGGTATAAATAATTATAAAACTATATAAAGAATATAATTATAAAAATACTTACAGATAGCCATTTTTCAAACTTTGTGAAAATATGACTTTTATAAAATTTGTTCAGTTGGTTCAGGTGTTGTTGCTGATATAATCGAGTAATAATCAAAATAATATATAAATAACAAGGAATACGAGAAATCGTAAACCTTGTTATTTTTTCTTGACTTTTATAGTGTTTCATTATATACTGATACCGAAAATATCAAAAGGAGTATTATATATGAAACATAAATTACTATATATAATAGCAATATTAATTACACTAATGATAATGTTTTCAGTTAATACATATGCCGATACAGCAACAGTAAATACAGAAACTTTAAATTTAAGAAAAGAAGCTTCAATTAGTTCGAGTATAGTAGAATTATTAAATATGAATACAGAGCTAGAAATTATAGAAGAATCTGGAGACTGGTATAAAGTAAACCATGGCAACAATACTGGATATGTAAAAAAAGAATATGTAAAAGTTAAAGAAACTACAGAAAATAACACAAACCCTACTACTGAAGAAGTTAGCAACACAGTAACTGAAGAAACAACAGGAAAATCTATTATTAAAGTAAAATCAAAATTAAGATTGATTCCATCAATAAATGCAAATATTATTGAAAATATTGAAGCAAATGAAGAGATAACAATAATATCAAAAACAAATAAATGGGCTTTTATAGATTACAAAGATGTAACAGGGTGGGTTCCACTAAATAATATTGGTCAATCTACTGGCGCAGAACAAATAAAGGAAAGTACACCTAGTGAAGTGCCAGAAGAGAATAAAGAAGATAATAATGATACAAGTAATGTGGAAAATACAGAAACCAAAGATACTTCTGTAATATATGAAAAAACATCAACAAAATATGTAAATACAACTTCTGTATATGTAAGAGAAAAAGCCTCAACAGATTCTAAAATAATTACTACTCTTATAAAAAATACAGATGTAATAGTAACTGGAGAAGAAAACGATTGGTACAAAGTAAAGTATGACACAATGACAGGATACATTAGAAAAGATTTACTATCAGATAGTAAACAAGAAGCAACTTCTAGAAGCAGCCTTCCAAGAGAAACGACAGAAACTGAAACTACTAGTATGGGTCAAGAAATTGTAGACTATGCAAAACAATATTTAGGCTATCCATATGTATATGGAGGTTCAGGAAGCAGTTCGTTTGACTGCTCAGGATTTACAATGTATGTATACAAAAAATTTGGATATAGTTTAAGCCATTCTGCAACAGCACAATCAAAATGTGGAGAATATGTTGCAAAAGAAGATTTACAGGCTGGTGATTTAGTATTCTTCTTAGATTATGAAACAATGGATGGAATAGGCCATTGTGGAATATACATAGGAGATGGTAATTTTATACATGCATCATCAGGAACGGGATATTGTGTAAAGATATCAACACTACTATCAGGAAGCTATAATAAAAGATATGCTACAGCAAGAAGGCTAATATAAATTTTAAATAGGGCAATAGAAAGAGAGGATAATGAAAAGACCACTACTTATTGCCGCTATTGCATATATAAATGGAATATTAATAGGGGTATACTTAAGTAAAAGTATACCTTTATTTGTTATATTATCTATAATCGTAAGCTTAATTACATCTTTTAAAAAGAATACATATAGAAACGCAATTTGTATGTATTTAATAGTTATGTGTATTTCTTCTATATATGTGTATAATAAAAATTTGAATTATGAAAGCAAATATAAAAAATATGATAATAAAAACATTTCTATAGAAGGAACTATTATAAGCGATATTGAAGAAAAGGAGTATAATTATACATTTACAATAAGAACGAAAGACGATTATTTTCTTGTGAATCTGAAGAAAAATAAAGAAGAGATAAGTTTAGAATATGGTGATAAACTGCAAATTTCTGGAGAATACCAAGAGCCAAATAAAGCGAGAAACTACAAAGGTTTTGACTATAAAAACTATTTAAAAATAAATAAAATTTATGGAATTATAAGAGTTGATTTGTATACAAATATAATAATAAAACATCAGAAAAATTTATCGAATTTTAAACTGCTTATACATAAAATTAGAGAAAAACTAAAACAGAATATACAAGAATTACTAACAAAGGAAACATATGCATTAGGGATTGGAATATTAATTGGAGATAATAGTAGAATTAATGAGAAAATAGTGGAAGATTTTAAAAATAGCAATTTATCGCATATGCTTGCAGTATCAGGAGCACATATAAATTATGTGGTGTTAACCGTTAGTATTTTGTGCACTAAAAAACGAGCGGGAATAAAAGCTCAAAGAGTAGTAACTATTATGATGATGCTATTTTTTATGGAACTTACACAAATGACTTCATCTGTTGTTAGGGCTGGAATTTCATGTATAATATACATGCTTGCAAGTTTGCTATATAGAAAAGCAGATGTTATAAATGCAATGGCTATTTCTACTTTATTGACATTATTAAACAATCCATTTAAATTGTTTGATATTGGCTTTCAATTATCATATGCAGGCACATTAGGCATAATTTTATTTTGCAAATTAATAAATATTCCAATAAAAAATAAATTATTAAAATATTTAAAAGACAGCATTATAATAAGCATAAGTGCCAACATATTTATTATACCGATTATGATGTACCAATTTAACACAATTTCACTCACATTTATTTTATCAAACTTATTGGCAGGTCCATTGCTAGGAATATCTATAATATTAGAAATTATAGTTCTTTTAATATCTTTTATGTCTATAAATATTGCAGCTATACCAGCCAAAGTCTTAAACATTTTATTAATTCTTATAATAAATATTGCAAATTGGTTTAGCAATATAGAAATCTCAAAAATATATGTAATTACTCCCCAAATAATATCAATAGTAGCATATTATTTAATTTGTGCTGCAATAATTTTAAAGCAGAAAAATAGAAAAATAATAGTGATTATAATGTTAACAGTGTTAATAATTAATTTATTTCCAACGCCAAAGAAACTAAGAATTAATTTTATAGATGTTGGGCAAGGGGATAGCACATTAATACGAACCGAAACTAACAAAGTGATATTAATAGATAGTGGTGGAAGCACCGCGTCAAGTAGTTTTGATGTTGGAAACAAGGTTTTACTGCCATATTTATTGGACAGAAGAATTAAAAAAATCGATTTTATAATAGTATCCCATTTTGATGCGGATCATTGCCAAGCTTTTGAAACAGTAATAGATAATATTAATGTGAGAAAGGTTGTGGTTTGCAAACAATCAATGATTACACAAGAGTATTTAAATATTATCAATAAATGCAAAAAGAAGAATATAAAAATAATTGTTGTAGAGAGAGGAGACAAGCTAAAAATAGATAAGAGAACAGAATTCGAGATATTACATCCAGGAGAAAGATTTCTGGATGACGGAAAAGGTGGATTAAATGCGAATGCTATAGTATGTAAAATGAATTACAAATTAAATAATGGCAAAATTTTTTCAATTTTATTTACAGGAGATATAGAAGTGGAAGCGGAAAAAGAATTAGAGCAAGTATATGGAAAAAAATTGAAAGCAGATATATTAAAAGTAGCACATCATGGATCAAAAACGTCATCTAGAGAAAAATTTATTAAGTTAGTATCACCTAAAATTGCTTTAATTGGAGTAGGAGAGAATAATAAATTTGGGCATCCTGCAGATATTACACTTGAAAGATTAGAAAAAGAAAATGTAAAAGTATATAGAACTGATCAAATGGGAGAGGTAAGCATTACAATAAACAAAAATGGAGAAATAAAAGTAAAAACACAAATTAATTAATGATTGTATAAAATATTAGAAATGGTAAATAATAGTAGTATAAAAATTAAAAGAAAGAAGTAAAAGTTATGAAGAAATATTATTATGCAATAATGGTAGGAATTGCAGTGATTATTATAGTGCTACTTGCGACAGTGGTATTATTTAATATAAGAAAAGCTAATGTAAAATATGGAAATCAAACTTTGGAAAATACAGCAGTAGAAGAAGATAAGGCAATTGAAAAAATAAATAATGAAGTGGTTCATACGAATTCATGGGAGGAAAAGATTTCTCCAAATGCAATTATTATTTTTAATAAATATTATAAAAAATGTGATCATACAAGTGTAACCAGAGAAAATGTGACTAAGGAAATGGTGAATTTAACAGCAGATGAATTTATGAACTTATACAGTGATTGGACTTTAAAAAGTTTTAATAGTGATGAAATTATATTGTATAAAGAAATAGATGATGAATGTGGAGAACACTATGTTGTAAAAATATTAGATGATAATATAGCAATATACAAAATTAATAATGAAAACGATTTAGAGTTAATAGAGAAAACGGAAATATCTATTAAATATTTGCCGCAAATAGATGTAGAAGATTTAGAACGTGGAGTAAGTTTAGTTGGAAAAGAAGAACTAAATGCATATATAGAAAATTTTGAATAAAAAATACCTTGAAGATTAAATCTCTTCAAGGTGAGTTTTATTTTTCTATAATTTCTTTATCTTTTGTACTCAATTCTTTCTTATTTACGTATCCTTTAGTATAGAAATCTTTATAATACATTATCAAAGCAAATATTGTTAAAGCTAAAGCAATGTAGTATATATAAATATCAAAATGATATGCAATGTTGAAGTAATTTATAATTAATGAGCAAACTATTGCTATATAAAATATCACAGTTGCTAGCTTTCCATACCATCTGCTAGATACTACTAGCTTTTTTCCATATAGGAAAGAAGCTCCAGCTATCATTATAGTTTCTTTTACAAATACTGCAATTAAAAACCAATAAGGTATTATATTTATAAATGTTAAAGCTATTAAAGTTGCAATTTGTGTAGCTTTATCTGCAAGTGGGTCAATTAATTTTCCAAAATTGGTAATGCAATTAAACTTTCTTGCAATAAAACCATCTAATACATCTGTTAAACCAGATAAAGTTAAAAATATAAATGCTAATAAATAGTTTTGGTTTAATATTGAAGTGAATATGAATGGTATAAGTATAAATCTACATATAGTTAATATATTTGGTACGTGTTTCATTTTTTCCTCCATGTGACTAATGATTAGTCAACTTTAAAAATCAATTTTGGGTTATTTTTATCTAATTCTACAAAAACTTTTTGCCCGTATTGTAATTCTGATCTTAATAGCATATCTGCTAATTCATCTTCAATATAGTGTTGTATAGCTCTTCTTAAAGGTCTAGCTCCATATTTTAAATCTGTTCCTTTTTCTAATAGATACTTTTTAGCTTCCTCAGATACAACTAATTGAATATTTTTGTCATTTAATACCGTTTGAGTATCTGCAAGCATTAAGCTAACTATCTGTAACAATTGCTCGCTTGTTAACGGATTAAATGCTACTATCTCATCGATTCTATTTAAGAATTCTGGTCTGAATATATCTTTTAAAGCATCAAGCATTTTATTTTTTGAAGCTTCAGAATTACCAAAACCAATTGAATTTGTATTTAAAGTAGAACCTGCATTAGATGTCATTATTATTATAGTATTTTCAAAGTTTACTACATTTCCCTGTGAATCTGTAAGTCTTCCGTCATCAAGAACTTGTAATAATATATTGAATATATCTGGATGAGCTTTTTCTATTTCGTCGAAAAGTAGGATAGAATAAGGATTTCTCTTTACTTTCTCTGTTAATTGACCTGCATCATCATAACCAACATATCCTGGAGGAGCGCCTATTAATTTTGCTGTGGAGTGGCTTTCCATATATTCAGACATATCGAAACGAATGATTGAGTTTTCATTTCCAAACATTTCGAATGCTAACGCTTTTGAAAGCTCTGTTTTTCCGACACCTGTAGGACCAACAAATATAAATGAAGGTGGTCTTTTAGTGCTTTGAAGTCCAACTCTATTTCTTCTAATTGCTCTAGCTACTGCTGATACAGCTTCATCCTGACCGATTATTCTTTTATGAAGATTACTTTCTAGGTTTATTAGCTTTTGAGTTTCTGCTTCTGTTATTTTATTAACTGGTATTTTTGTCCAGCTTTCGACAACATTTGCAATATCTTGTACAGTTAGAACACTTGGTTTCATTTCTTTCTTAATTTTGTCTATTTGTTCCAATAAAGAACATTCTTGGCTTTTTAGCTCTGCTGCTTTTTGATAATCTTCTGTTGAATCGGCTTGTGCAGCTTCTTCTTTTTGCTCTTGAACATCTTTTAATTTATTATTCAATACTTCTAAGTCATACAATTTTTTATCACTTAGATTTATTTTTGAACAAGCTTCGTCAAGAATATCAATGGCTTTATCTGGTAAAAATCTATCATGTATATATTTTTCAGACATATATACTATTTTTTCAATTATATCGTTATATATAATTACATGATGATAATCTTCGTAATATTTTTTTATACCTTTTAAGATTAAAATAGAATCTTCAACAGTAGGTTCTTCTACTTTTATTGGTTGGAATCTTCTTTCTAAAGCTGAATCTTTTTCTATGTATTTTCTATATTCTTTTAAAGTAGTGGTTCCGATTAATTGAATTTCACCATTTGAAAGAGATGGTTTTAAAATGTTGGCTGCATTCATAGAATGCTCTGCATCGCCTGCTCCAATTATATTGTGTATCTCATCAATTACTAGAATTATATTACCAGCACTTTTACATTCGTCTATTAAAGCTTTCATCCTAGCTTCAAATTGACCTCTAAATTGAGTTCCTGCAATCATAGCTGTCATGTCTAGTAAATATACTTCTTTGTTTAATAATTTAGCTGGTACATTGCCATTTGCAATTCTTATTGCTAAACCTTGAGCGATAGCTGTCTTACCAACTCCAGGTTCACCAATTAAGCAAGGATTATTTTTAGAACGCCTATTTAAAATTTGTATCATTCTTTCAATTTCTTTATCTCTACCGATTACTAAATCAAGTTGATTATTCTTAGCTTTGTAAGTTAAATTGGTTCCGTAAGTATCTAAAAACTTTTTCTTTTTATTCTTAGATTTACTTTTTTCTTTTACTTTTTGTGTATTATTTGAAGTATTAGTATTATCGGAACCGCCAAGGTTAAATATTCCAGAGAAAATTGAACCCAAAGGAATTCCATCTGGAGAATCAACTTCAGAACTCTCGTTTATAACATTATTAAGTGCTTCATCTCCCTCAACATTGCCAGATAGATTAGAAAATAAAGTTTCTAATTGCTCAGTCATATTTGAGATATCTTTATCAGATAAATTAGTTTGTTTTGCTAAAGAATCTATTGGATTTACTCCCATTTTTGAAGCGCAACTATAACAAAGCCCTTGCAATTCAGGCTTGTTATCTTCTCCTTGTTTATTTATAAAAATTACTGCAGTATTTTTCTTACATACTGAACATAACATAAATTTTTTACTCCTAACTTCTTGTATAAAATTACTTTTATATTCTACTATAAAATAGATAAATAGTCAATGAGGGGAGTTTGGTACATTGAGTCCTGTAAGAATTGATATATTTGACTTTACTGAAAAAATAAGTGAAAAAAATTATTAAGATGTAAAAATTTAATTGAAGATAAAAATTTGAATAAAAATTGTAGATTTGCAGAATTATAATAAAATAATAAATAGCGAAATAATACTTGCAATAAATAAAACACATTGTTATAATAGAAGCACAATAAAAAATAACATAATGTTTTGCTATTTCCTTAAG
>ERZ780141.218-NODE-218-length-46672-cov-5.185726_pt1 | contig 46672 bp, 55 predicted proteins | sample MGYA00433080_ERZ780141 | MGnify/ENA primary metagenome ERZ780141 (study PRJEB29588, sample SAMEA2154047) | human gut metagenome | biome: human gut; feature: human-associated habitat; material: faeces | place: Denmark | collected 2008/2010 ... | reverse complement strand
TTCAAGCTCTTTACTGCAATTGAGATTGTCATTGAGATTGCTTGCGGATTTTAGGATGATGTTGATAATTCGTGGAGCCTGGGTTTTTGAAATGTCGTCCTTTTTTGTTGATAAATGACAACTACTCAGACTAAAAATGAGCAATATCCCAATATAAGAACTTAAGCTTTTGAATGACATATCTTTATAATTAATAAGTGTTTCTTTATAATGTTCCGGCTATTCACATCAAATGAATAGCCGGAATCTTAAATCTGCTCGCCAGAAACCCTCAAATGTCAATTCTATGATTTATTCTCTTCTGATTTCGGTTTGCATATTTAATCCGTTATCTTTATGCATTTGTCTTTTTCAAATGTTGCTTCTGCCAAAATTAGTAAAACTTCTGGATAACGGGTGATATGATAATCAGAAAAGATATTTCTGCCATAAACTTCCACAATTTATATCCTGTACGAGTTTTTGGACGAATTGTAAACTGCGGAGGGCAAGTCAATTCACCATCTTATGGGCTGAAATAATCTGTGCCCGGCATCAAGAAAGTATGTTTCATGTGAGAATCTCTATTCTCGTATTCACTTTCGATTGTGGCATATCCATTGATAATGGAAGTTCTCGTGTTTGGATTATTCGTTGCTTCGTAAGTACTGGTATATCTTATGTAAGATATCTTTGCGAGTTACTTTCTCGGATGTATAATCCAAGTTCATGCCAGATAGCTTCATCCACGCATTAAAAGTTTCTTTATCAATAGGCTCGTTTAAACAAGCTTCCCAGTCGGGTAAATAACCTTTAAGTCCCATATATTGAACCATTCTGAAATCTTCAGAGCTGACGTTAACATCTTTGTAATATATTAATGTCGCATTTTGATCAATTAAATAGTCCTGTAATTTCTGAATGTTGATATTTTGAACTTTTACTTTGTCCTGAATTGATATTGACGCCGTAATTCCTGCTGCTTGTCCAATAGCCATCCAGCATGGTTCCATACGTAATGTTGAAAAACCGATATGAGATCCGGATACAGGAACGGGTAGTAATAAATTATCGACAGACTTGGGAACCATTACTCCAAAAGGCACTGTATAAACTGCAGTCGGGTAACTTAGAAAACCATCCAGATGGATACGTCCTTCTTCTCTTTTCCTGACAGCATGAGAATCTAAAGCATAATGACTTGCCGTAATGCTTTTTTGATGTATAGGTGGGCGGGACCCAAGACTAACGGGCAATGCATCATGAGCTGTGAAGAAATATAAACCTTCAAACCTGCGTCCTTCCCGGACATATACTTGGCGGGGAAAGTTCCCATTATCCGTATATTCATCTTTAGCCAATCCCCATTTACGGGTATTTTGGATGAATTGGTCAGGAAGTTCTGGGTCATTTTGGATAAAGTAGAACAAGCCTTCTGTATATTCCCTCAAGCGTTTGGCAAATTTATCTCTCCATTCCCATGAAGAAGTGGGCCAAGGCCAATTTTCTTCAGGTAAATCGGTGGATACAAATACCCCATGCTGATTATTTGCATCACTTTTCATATTCGGTAAATACACAATATTGGTGGCTTTGGCTATTCCCCACTTATCTCCTGGTAATTTTGATTCATTTCCTTTTTGAATGCTGATTTTGTTTTCTTCCATCATCTTTTGTGTTACGGACTGCATCGCTTTATCTGTATTACGTCCCGTCCAAACATCATTGATGATTGATGCATATTCTTCTCTATTATAATTTTTAGGTTTTTGAAATAGGACTCTGTTTTCTGGATTATTTGTCAAGCATAAACGATAATTGTAAGCCTGAACAGCGTTGTCTCCTTGGAATGTAGAACCTTCACCTTCAATTCCTCCCCAATATTTATATACTCGGCCTGCGCCTGGTTCGTTAAATTCATCTTTCCCTTCGCGCCCTACTCTGAAAGGAACTCCTGCCGCTGCACCTAAATCACCTTCATAAGTGGCATCAAGAAAGACCGAACCTTCGTAGATCTCTTTATCACCCGTTATGCGGTTGGTAACAATAATCTTTCGGATTCTATTGTCTTTTACTATGAGGTTATTAGGATCTGAATCAAATTGACGCATGGTCAATATGGTTATTTTATCTTTATGTTCAGCTATCATGTCTTGAAAAACGGTGGTAGCGACAGATGGCTCGAAATGGTATCCATTACTACATAATTGAACTTGTGAGGATTTTTCCCCATAAGTGGAAACATAGTATTGGTATACTCTATCAACAAAATCCTTGAAAAGTCCTGTTGTAGCATTTCTTGTTGCTATGTCTGTCGCTCCTAACCCATTGGCTGGCAAACCACCAATATATTCTGTCCGTTCTAAAATAACAGAAGTTTGCCCTAATTTAGCTGCAGAAATAGCTGCCATAATTCCTCCCGGATTACCTCCAATGATAACTAAATCATAGTGCGATTGCGCACAAAGTATTTGTACGCATATTATCAATTCTATTATAATAAAACCAAGTCTTTTCATTTTTGTATATTCAGTTGTAAGACTTCATAAGCATAACGTGCATAATGTCCTTGCAGCCCTTTGGCATATTGTTCCAGCACCTTTTGGCCTGTTCCATCTTTATCTCCGCATAAATACAAGGCTCTGGCCAAGTGCAATTCTTTTAATGCCAGATTTCGGGTTGATACATCAATATCTCCCGGGACAACATCGGTACAAGCTTCCCGGTATGATTTTATGGAATGTCCCCGAACTCCCGGTGTTGTTAACATTTGGTATAATACAGGAACAGAATCTTTACTTTTCATGGACTCTGTTGCCATTGATATCGCTCTAAAATGAGAGAAGTAATCTTCTGGGGACAATTGTTCTGCCATTTTTAAGACGACAGGCAGATATTGGGCTGCTTTGCTTTTCCCTAAAGCCATAATTAAAGCATCTAATGGGCTTAAGCTCATTCCGAATTGATGCATTCCTGTATAATGCCAACCCTGGTCCCAATGTCCTTGCTGTTGTATTGCATTGACCAAGAATTCAGCTGCAGAACTATCTCCTAAGATACATAATATACTTCCTAAAATAACCTTTTCCTCATCAATCTTTGTCTGAGAAAGCTTTTGCTTTATGAATTTAATACAGCGTGTCGGATCAGTCAGTAATATTTCCAATCCTTTATAATTATCTGTTACATTATCTGCGGCCTTACGCATTTCAGCATTGCTAAATGCCTTAAAGTTCTTGTCAGTTAAAACCCTTTCAGGCAAATTCCCTATTTTTACCAAGTGCTTTTGGATAGCTTTTATGTCAATAGTACGAAGTGTCTTTCCTTTTTTTACACATTGTGCAGACAAATACCCAACTGCGTAACCCTGATTTTGAAGACAAGGTTGCATTCGGATTACAGGCATGGCATCCCGACTTGCACTTGCTCCTAATCCTGTAGTCAATATTCCTTCGATTCCTTTAGGAAGAAGACTTCTAAGAGGAACATCAGCATTGTAGATTACATGCCGTTTCATTGGAGGAGATAGTATAAAATAGGGATCAACAATCATTCCGTGAGTGTCAAAAGAACTTTGATGGAATGAAATCGTATCGGCATAGCGACGATGATTCAGTACATCATAGACGGAAACAATATATTCTCCAATGACTCTTCTACGTTCTCTCGTTTGAGGTATTTTTACAATGTCATAATTCCCGGCCATTTTAATTTTAGCCTGTACAAAAGTTCTTGATACATCTAAAATGTCTGTATCATCAATAAACAGCCAGTCATTATTGTTATATGAATCTCCTAAGTTGCGCATACCAGCGCCGGCGCCTTGTATGGCAAGTGTTTTAGCTCCCGTATATTCATATTGAGCACCTGCTGCGATAGCAATATCTGCACTTCCAGTACTGTCAATCAGAACTTTTGATAAGATAATACCTCGCCCAAAAGGAGTGGTTATCACGACTCCTTTTACTGTATTATTCTCAACTAAAGCTCCACAACCTAATACGCCAAACCATAGTTTACCTCCAGCATTTAATAGCTCTTTCCGGTACCATTCCATTTTCCAGTCTGATACACTACGATGTCTCCAGTCTTTTTCTTGCCGAGGATGATCAGAAGGAGCCATATTGTGAACGCCTTCATCAATGACAGCTGTAAACCCTTCCCGGAAACCATCCCAGTAGCAGCCAATTAAACCTAAAGTGCCTAAACCACCCAATCCATGTAAGTATTCAAGAACGATAGTTTTAACACCTTGTTTAGCTGCAGAAATTCCTGCGGAAGCCCCAGCTGTTCCTCCTCCTAAAATGACGACATCGTATTCACCTAAAATAGGTAGTGCAGAAACATCAGAGGATACAAATTCCTTTTGTACGATTGGCCGTAAAGGAGACAGGTTTTCTCCGATAGAACCTAAATTTAATGCTTCGATTTTATTCGAATAAACTTGACATTTGTTTGATACTTGAATTTTATTTCTCCTTAAGGCTATCTGTTCTCCTAAAAGTTCTCCCAACCACATGGCTTGTATCGGTCTCATGATTTTTTCTGCACAATCTCTTGATATTCCAGCACAAGGACCTAATATCCATAAATTCGATATGCCTTTGGGGCGAAATGCATCTAAAGGATATTGACGAACGTATAAAGGATTGTCTTGATAATAATTCTCACAGATGACATTCTCATCAGGTATATACCACAACAGATCCGAACTGTCTACTTGATTTGGATCCCAGGTTTTAGAACGTAATAGCTGTTCAATTTCCATTAGAGATTCATATGTGTGGGAAGATTGGTTGTTCCGGTATTTATATCGGATTATAGGATATTTTTCTCCTTTGGACAGCGCAGATTCTTTAAGAGTCTCAGATGAGAAGAAGTCTGGTTCTTCTTTGACTTTATTACCGACAACGGTGTAATAATAGTCAATAAATCCTTTGCCCTTTTGTTCACGTGGCAAATCTAATATTAAAGAAACTATACTATCTTGTGTAGCATCAATAATCATTTTACTTCGGATAGCCTGACGTCCTGATCTGTTTACAATAACTACTCCTCTCAGCAAAGATGATGATTCAATAAGAACATCTGAAACATAGCTACTATACAGAAACTTAACATCATTATCTATCAATTCTTTTTCTAATATAGTTTTGTCAGATAATGGGCAAAAGTCTTTTTTCCCAAAAAAGAGTTTTCTTGATAGTGCAGTGTGTAATGTCTCCCCTTCTTGAACGTCACATAGGAATGATCCACAAATGTCATCACCTAAGTAGGGTAATGAAGCTATTAGAAACACATTACATCCGTTTTTTGAAGCAAGTGTAGCCGCTGCAACAGCTCTTGAACTTCCTCCGATTACAATTAAGTCAACATCTGCTATTATAGGAATCTCTTTTTTTTGTTCCAGACAATAGTCCGAATTAGGCATAACTTTATTGATGGTGGCTTTAGCCCCTTTTATATCGGCAAAAGCAGCAAGAGCTCCACTTGCTGCTGTAATCTTAAAGAAATCTCGTCGTGTTATCATAGTTTTAATTTATTATTGTTGTGGAACCCAAAGGACAGCGTCTGCAAATAATCTGTCCGTTGGTCGAGTTGTTGCAAGTTTAACGTAAGACGATTTACCTTCTAGGCAATTATAAACGCCTAAAGATACCCATGAATTTTTATTATTCAAAAGGTCTATTTGTTTTATTTCAGTTCCATCTGCATGTTTAATCTCGAATGATAAAGATTGAGGCATATCCTGCTCTGGTAAAGATGGACAGAAGAAATAAATCTCATATTTACTTGATTCTTTAATAACAGGGTTAAATGTAAATGAAGCATTTTTCCCATTTGCAAATTTGTAACCTGATTTATAGCTTTGGTTTCCGGATTTATTAGACCAGTTTCCTGTCATTTTAATTTTTAGTGAGTCTGTATCATCTACCAATATCTCCGGTGTTGAGCCGTCTAAATAAGGATCATCTGCTAAAATAGTCTGCAATTTGTGTACGTCAATGTTTTGCACACTTTTCTTGTCATCGATGGCTAAAGAGGAAGCTATTGCAGCAGACTGACCTAAGACCATAAAAACGGGTTCCATTCTTATTGATCCATAAGCTATGTGCGTTGCAGATAAGCAAACAGGAACAATAAGATTCTGACATTCATTTTGTTTAGGTACAATACTTCTGTATGAAATTGGATAGGGAGAAAAGCCTCCGACTTCTACATCTCCTTCATTCTTTACCATTCCGTTGATGACTATACGTTGGCAATTATGTGAATCCATTCCATATGCTCCAAAGCCAACTCCATCATCAACGGTTACAGTTCCTTGACAATTCTTCTGTGTCATAACATATTCGCCAATTAAACGTCTCGATTCCCGAATATATAGTTGAGTCGGAAAGTTGTCATTGTCTACAAATTCGTCTTTTGCCCATCCGAATTCTGAGATTTTATTTCGCAATTGTTCAGGGACTCTTTCATCATGTGTCATGAAATAGAGTAATCCTTTTGTATATTCTACATGATCGTTCCATATTTTTTCCCGTGTTTCGTAACTGCCTTCCGGATATTCATAGTTCATCCCTATCATATCCGTGGATAATGGTCCTCTATTGTTTACATCATATTTATGATCAGGCATTATTCCCCAGTTGAATAGTAAGAAATTATCTATAGTAGGCTCCATCTTTTTTAAAGCCCTTGCCAATAATTCATATTTACTCGGATCATAAGTTTCTGGTTTTTCAAAAGGTCTTCGGTTTTCCGGTACATCCGTTAAGCATAAACGGAAATTATAGGCTTGAATTAATTTATCTCCAGAACCTTTCTCTTTTAGTGTGTTATTGCTTATCCCCCAACATAAACCGCTTGTAGAATCACCTTCTATTTTATAAGGATCAATTCCGTCGGGAAATTGATGCCAATATGAGATTTGTACGCCATTTAGAGTTTCTCCGTATTCGGCATTGCTTTCTCGTCCAGTTGTATATGAAACACCTGATTTAGCCATTAAATCACCTTCATAAGAACAATCTATAAATTGTTTGGCATGGACTTCAATTAAGCTCTTTGTATCTGACTCTTTTGAAGATTCCAGGGTGATAGCTTTAATGTTTTTATTCTCGACTACAGAGCTAATGATGCGTCTGTTATACAGGACATTCAAATCTCCATCCTCTACAAACTGATTTATTACTTTTGTAGCAACACTTGGTGGAAATGTCCATTGTTCAAATTTGTTATAATGTTTACCTATTTGTCTGTAAAATAGACGAGCTAAACCCGTAACTGCATATTTATTCCCGATGTCTGTCATGCCCAATCCTCCTGTTGTCATTCCGCCTAAATATTTTCCAGGTTCGATAAGAACTACAGATTTTCCCATTTTATGTGCAGAATATGCTGCAATTACTCCTGCAGATGTACCGCCATAAACGCAGATATCAACGTCTATTACAGGATTCGTTGTTTGCTCTCTATGACACGAAAAGATAAACAAACATAATGAGGAAATGATAAGTAAATATTTTATTTTCATATTATTATGCCATAATTGATTATTATAAATTAGCCCTAGTTAGTATCTGATAAGTAATAATTAAACAGATATGTAACTAGGGCCTTAAATTCAACTAAACATCATATGATGTTTTATTTATAGATGATTAAGCCTGCATCAATATCCTTCATTTTGGGTTAAATTACTATTAACTAATATGTCATTAGCAGGAATAGGCCATAAGTAATTTTTATTGGGATCAAACGACATTTTGTAGAATTATAAGGGGTAAAACGAAAGATAAAAATAATACATCTGTATAATATTGATAGATAATAAGATAGAGATAAAGGAAAGAAAAACGAAAAGTCAAATGGCTTTAATTGATTTACATTTGACTTTAAACTTGAGCGAAAAAATCAGCTTAAAATTGGGGTTCGTTTTAATCGGGTTTTAAAGATCGGGCGGTAATTCATCGAATATATAAATAGAGGGCATGAATGGCTTGTTTTACGGCGTTTCTGCCTTTATTTATGGCTCTGGCTATGCTTTAGTAGTCAGGGCTTTTGTTTTTCTTGTGGTAGCCTGTATATGCGATCGTTCTATACCGTTTATCCGTTGGGGATCTGGTTTCCGTTGCCAGTCAATAAACGGGTTGTTCTCGCCTTTGTTGTGATATTAGTTTTTAATGGTAGATCGTGCTTGATTTGGTTCGTTTTTGAATTTAGGGGGACACTTAGAGGGACACTTAGGGGGACACCTGTATGGATTTTCGGTGGCGATTCAGAACCATATGCGTGTTAAATTATAGTTAAAATTTCGGCTTGTGTGTAGATTCGAGAACCCATACGGACAATGGCGTATTTTATCGGGTGCGTTTAAGTTGTTATTTTATAGTTATTTACGTTTATTTTCGATCTTTATCGCCTAAAAAAGTCGTATCTTTGAGAGATTAATAAATAGAAGATATGAGTCAAGAATTGTTTTACATAGTATTAATTATTTGTATGGTAATAATAATCATTGTCCTTATTGCTGTTACACATGTATTATTAAAGCGATTTATAATGTTAAATTCGAGACCTATTGATTCATTAAATGATGATATCATTTATCTTCGAAACTACATAACTTTTTTGGAAAAGGAAAATAGGATATTAAACCAATCTTTAAATCTCTTTAAAAACCGCATTTTCGTCAGCAACAAAGATTCTCTTTAGTGTCTCAAACTTCTCTGAAGTTAAGTTTGTTATGGATGAAACATACTCAAGTCTTTGTTGGGGTGTTATTTCAATAGTTTTTCCTTCTATTGCTGCTTTTTTTAATAATTCTATAAGCCAAACTATATATGTTTCGCAAACATCTTCAGCCCCTATTGTATTAGCACTAATAATTGCTTGCATATAAGCATGGAAAGCAGGTGTTAGGCTTCCTGTCTCTTTTAGCGTAAATGCCAAATTGAATGAAGATAAACTGGATGACAAATGTTTTGATTTAGAATAATATAGACTTATTTCTTTTCGTAATATTTGTCTTTCCTTTTCAAGTTTTCTGTCTATTAGTTTATTAATACTTAATGTATTCCAGATCTGTACACCCAATATTGTTGTAACTCCTATACTCATACTTGCTATAGATATTTCTAATATCCATTTAATAACTTCATCAATCATAATTTATTAAGTTATGGCTTCCGCCTATTAATCATCATATCCATTCCCCATTTCCGTATTGTTATTATTTAAACGCTTTGTAAATATCTTTACCAAATTCTATTGACAGTTTTTCCTCTCCTATTTCTTTTAGGTAAATGGCGTATTTTTCGTTTAATTCTTTGATGCAAGTGTCTCGATAAGAGTCATTACCAGCTTTAACGATGTTGGAAAATGTAGGGGAATTTAAGGCTTCAGAATACAGAAGCATTTTTGCTTTATCCTTTTGGTTAGTTGCAATGAGTAAAGCGAACTCTTTTTCCCAATTTTTCGATACGGAAGTTTTGGGAGTACATAACTCATCTTTCAGGATCTTGACATCGTTTGTCATACCCCATACTTTGAAAAACAGCACAATTTGCAAAACTGCAAATACAATAACAATAATAGATGTGATAAGTAACATGATTTTTAATGTTTTAGTTTGTAATTATTTGTTTTCATTTAATCTCTTCTGAATCTCTTTGATTTCAGTTGTCAATTCATCCAAGCGATCTTCCAACTCGCCTTGTTTCCGGTAATAAGTTTCCTGGATATTAGGTATTTTGGCCGAGAAATACCATTCGGCATACCAAATAGAATTTAGTTCTTCCTCATATAGGTTGAAATTCGGATAGTTCTGTTTATCCGCATTATCAGACATGCAAACGACAAAACCATGCTGGCGAAGTCGGTTTTTCAACCGTTTCACGTAAGCTCGACCTTCTGTATCACTTACTACATATACATAATTATCTCTGACACTTTCCCATTCGTAACGTTCCATTTGGCGAACAATAAGGTATCCGCCATCTAAAATAGAGGGAACCATACTTTGGCCTTTTACCCGGACGCACAAGTACTTCTTTCCCTCCTTTATCATCGAGGAAGGCATAGCTATGCTATCGACTTCTTCAATATAATCAGGATTTATGTAGCCGGAACCGGCGGCAACAGAAATATCGACAATGGGGATATTGATTATACCAGCGTTGGTCGTTACCAGCGGCTCTTGTTTAGCTTCTGGTTGTCTTTCTTCTCTTAACATAGAACCACGACCGGTAATCAACCAATCAGTGTTTATTTCAAACTTATTTGAAATATCATATATGATATCGTAAGAAGGTTTGGCTCCTTTCTCTCTAAAGAGTCGAGATATTTTCTCAGAGCTTTTATATCCAAGCTCTTTTGACAAAGATAGACTATTTATTGAATAATAAGACATTAGCTCTTTTATTCGTGAAACAACATCATTACTCATAGATTACGATTTCAAATTTGTTTGTAATTTCTTCTCGAAAAACTTTGCTGATTACAAATAAGTTTGTAATATTGCACCGTGTAATAGATTTACACGGCTATAAAGGTAGTTATTTTTCACGAAAAGAGTAGATAAATATGAAAAAAGGATTAGCGGTGATCTCCAGCCCTGAATTTGGAGAAATCAGAAACGTGATGGTAGATGGCGAACCTTATTTCGTGGCCAAAGATGTGTGCGAGGTTTTAGGACTTAGCAAGTATCGAGACGCTTTTAGCCGACTTGATGAAGACGAAAGGGCGTCCATTAAAGTGGACACCCTCGGAGGACCTCAAGATATGGTAGCAGTGAACGAATCCGGTCTTTATACTTTGGTGTTCCAGTCTCGAAAACCCGAAGCTAAAACTTTCCGCAAGTGGGTAACGAAAGAGGTGTTGCCCAATATCCGGAAACATGGCTTTTATATGACGCCGGAAACGGCCATGAACCTCCGGAACGTGAAACGGGTGCGTAAGCAGATGTTGGCCGAGATGAAGAAATACCTGATCGAGGACGACCTGCGCAAATGCGCCAAACGGTTCGGTATGTCGGACATGTCTGTCCGGTGCGTGCTTAACGGCTCTTACGAGCATAACGATGCGATGGCTTACCTGCAACAGCAGGCCATGTCGAACCGCGAGAAATGGTTCGATGCTTACGGGCACGGAAGAATGACGGAAGTCTTGAACGCTTTAACGAGGAAATAATATGGAAAAGGGGAAATTGAAAAGGAAGATTGAATTGAACGACATGGCCGCGCGCGCCGAGATCTGCCGGTCTCTTGGAATATCGAAACCACTCTTATCACTGGCTCTCAGTTTCAAGCGCGACAGCGTGGCGGCGCAACAGGCACGGGCGATGGCCTTGGAACGTGGCGGCGTATTGATGGAAGAGAAGCCAATGTCGAGAACCGTTCGCATCCTGAATGCGAAGGGAGAGACGGAGCGGGTAATAGAGGAAAAATTTTAATCAACGTTTAAATTGGATTTAAAATGGAAGCGAGTATTAATAAACAATCTATCAAATTAGAGATATCCAACAATAAAGCAGATATCCGCAGATCCATCGAACTGCTGGAACTATTAGAAGAAAGCGCAGAAGCATACGCCATAACCACTGACCTGCCGGCCAAGGCAAGACCTGCGGAAATCTGGCATGAATCAGATTCAGACCGTTCCCTTTGGTTCAAGTCTATGACACAGATGATGTACGATCGATATCAGGCAGTTCATTCAGAGAGTGCTCGTGATAGGACATTCCCCAAAAAAGGCAAAAAGCGCGAAGAGCCTCGGAAAAGCGAAGAACCTTCAAAAAACTCAAATCCTCAAAAAGGATCTTCGCTTCATAGTAATAGTCATACTTAGCAGAAGAGGTTTTAACTTTTTGGATGGAAGGTTTCACATTGAAAGATTTTAAAAAGCCGGACATGGCTTTTTTCTGTTCCTCGGTTTCCAATACGGATATGTTACCCATGACGACCGAGCATACAAAAGAATACTTTTCCATATAAGTAAAATTTTTAGTTGTGCTCCTACAAAGGTAGGTAAAAAACCAAAACCGAGACTATTCCCGTGAAGAAAGCTGGCGACTTGCAAGTACCGGAGCGAGACCGGCACGGGAACCAATAATAACAATAAAACTAATATGTTATGACAAAATTAGATTATAAGAAATTAAGCATGCGGCCTTTCGATGCGGAAGAAAAGCGCGGGTTGTATTTCCCGATGTTGGTTTATACCGGGATGAAAAACAGGAGCGAGTGCCCGGTATTCAAAGTGGTATTGGCGGAATCGCCGTTGAAGGTGAAAATCGGGGCCAAAGAGATGTGGGGCGTTTCCGGATATGACACGGAAACGGGCGAAAGTACCTGGTATGCCTACAACGATTGCGTCAGTTTGGAGAACTTTGATGTGCTGCGCCGGATGCTCGCTACGCGTTTCGGCTGGATGCGCCATGTCAGCGGAATGGCGGAAAACATTTTGACATTGGCCCAACAACAGTTCAAAGAGTACCAGCCATGAAAGCGAAAATCATCATTTGGGGCTGGGTAGCCAGCTTCATCCTGCTGTTTGCCGGGATCGGCACGGTGGAAAGCTACGAGTTCGGGAGCCAGGAGGAAGCCTTGGGCTGGATGCTATGTGTGCCTTGGGTTGTGTTCAGCCTGCTGTTGGTTTCGAACGAAAAGGAATGCATGGAAGAAATCGACCGGATAGGTAACTGGTTCGACCACTTCCTGGATGAAGATTGAAAGGGAAAAAGAGGGTATCCCGGATAGTTCAGTCAGGTAGAACAATCGGAACTGGTAAGTCAGGCGATATGGTCAGCGGTTCGAATCCGCTTCCGGGAACAATGTAGGAATATTGAAACAAAGTAATTATGCCATACGAATGGAATAATATATTAGTAGTAACAAAAGAGGAACTGATACCGGAGTTCTTTCCTTCATGGGAAGCGTTGAAAAAGAAGCTGTCTCGTGATTTGAAGAAGCCGTACGGAATACGTCGGGCACGGGAAGGGAAAGGACTGGGCAATGAGGTCCTGATCCAATATGACACACTACCGGTGGAAATCCGCAAAGCGTTAGGAGATCCGCGCGAAGTGGACTGCATCCTGGAGCGTTACTTCCGCGAGGACCGCGGGGCGGTGGAGTATTACACGCAAGTCAAAGCCGGGAAGAAGGGATATATTGAAGTTGAACGCCAACAGCAATATATCTTGGATGCAAGCGTATTGCTGGCAGCCTTTCGGTTGCGTGATGCCCGGACAGCCCTTTTAGTTGCACAGGGGGATAAATCTCCCATGAAGAACATGGACAAATACCTATCCGAAGCCGTGAACGTATTTAATGCCTGGCGGAACCGCAAACATCTTTTAGAACATAATTTACCAACCAATTATTTATCCCTGAAACGTAAGATGGAACGATTCGAAAAAGAGGGTTATGCTTCCCTGTTAAAAGGCTATGACAACAACAATGCATCTGTTAAGACGGAGAAACAATTGGCCCTGCTCCGGGCGATGTATATCCAGAAAGAGAAGCCCACGATGGTGGAGGTTTACCGCTTGTATGATGCTTTCCTGAACGGTTATGTAGATGTGATCAATCCGGAGACCGGTGAAATATATGACCCTTCGGAATACGGGAAAATGAGCCAGCGCACAGTGACCATGTTCCTCGCCTCATGGAAAGAGAAAGTAGCCACCCATTTAAAACGCGCGGCCGACCGCCAGCAGTACATGGCGAAGTTTGACGCTTACCAGAGCCTCGAACAGCCGGAGTTTGCCGGCAGCATCATCAGTATAGACGACCGCCAACCCCCATTCGAATATGCCCCAAAAATGCGTATGTGGTTCTACAATGCCATTGATCTGGGAAGTGAATGTATCATCGCTTTTGTTTATGGGAAGAGCAAGGACGGCATCATTATGGACTTTTACCGTGAATTGGTACGCAATTGTGCCGAATGGGGTATCAATATGCCGGCCGAACTGGAATGCGAGGCGCATCTGAACAGCAACTTCAAGGACACCTTCCTCCGCGAAGGCTGCATGTTCCAATACGTCCGCATCCTGGCAAATTCTGCACATAGTAAACGGATCGAACGCTATTACGGCAATTTGCGCTACCAATTGGAGAAAAAACGGGCTGGATGGCTCGGACGCCCGAATGCCCGCAACGAGGCTTACCAGCGGAATGGGGAGAAAACGGAAATTATCCCTTACGACACGTTGGTGAGGAATTGCCTGGAGGATATCATGACATGGAACAACATGCCCCACTCCAAATACCCGGAAAAAACCCGGTGGGAAGTGTTCATGGAGCGTCAACATCCGGATCTCCACCCGATCAATTGGCGTGGAATCCTGCCTTATATCGGGGAACGTACCCAAACCAGTTGCCGTGCAGGTCAGATCCGGTTGAACAGCGGTTGGTACCTGCTGGGTGATAACGGGGAGATTTACACCGGGGATCCGTTGTTGGGACTTATGGAACAGATAGAAGGCAAAGACGTGGATGTTTGCTGGCTCAGAGGACACAATGGGCAAACGCTGAAAGCCTTGGTTTACTTAAACAACCGGCTGGTTTGTGAAGCCTTGCCGAAGCCCGTAGCCAAACGCTCCCAATTGGAAGCCAGAGGTGATGTAAGCGCGAAAGACAACTTCGAGCTGATGGAACGCTATAAAAACACGATCAGGGGCTGGGCCCGTCGCCATAAGAACGAGATCGAAAAGCTGGTCATCGTGGATAACCGTCCGCAGGTATTGAACCATAAGTTCACCATCCCGTGGGAAAACATGTATGGCCCGACCCCGCAAGAAGTTGAACCGGAAGATACGGAGATCTTAACGGATCCGGAAGAAGAATTGCAAGGGGCTTTAAACGGCCTTGAAACAGGATATAAACATTCCACCATGTTAGACAGATTTTAAAATGTAAGAATCATGATAGAAATTACAACAGACTTCAGAAATAGGGTAATTGAATCTCTCGTAGCAGCCCGTCAGAATTACGATGGATCTGATGCTGCCTTTGCCAAAAAGCACGGCTTGAACGCATCCATCTACAGCCGTATCAAGAACGGAGACACCGACCGTGTGCTCCGTCCGGAACAGTGGTTGAATCTTGGACGTTTGCTTGATGTATCACCATCCGAGCGTCGTTGGAATATGGCACGGACGGAAGTGTTTACCATCATCGAAGAAGAGGTCCGTTTCTGCCAGGAGTTTCATAAGAGCCGGATCTTTGTGGATGACTGTGCGATCGGCAAGACCTATTCGGCCAAATATTTGTCCCGCACGCTAAAAAACTGTTTTTATATCGATGCCAGCCAGTGCAAGACAAAAATCCTGTTTGCCCGTGCTTTGGCCAAATGTATCGGTGCCGACAATGCCGGAACGTATGCCGAAGTGAAACAGAATATCAAATATTACCTGAACGCCATGCCGAACCCGATTGTCATTATCGATGAAGCCGGAGATATTGACTACCCTACTTTTGTTGACCTGAAAGAATACTGGAACGCCACCGACGGTGCATGCGGTTGGGATTTGATGGGGGCAGACGGGCTGCAAGCGAAGATTAAAGCCGGAATCAAACGCCGTACCAGTTCATATCGCGAAGTATTCAGCCGGTTCAGCGACAAGTTCTCGTATGCCGTCCCCAAAGGGAAAACAGACCGGATCGCTTTCTACAGGAAACTGATTACCGATGTCCTGTCGGTCAATATGGACGACAAGTCGAAACTTCCGGCCATTGTGAACAAATGCCTGCAAACTGACAACCAGGAAGGCGAAGCTACAGGTTTGCGCCGCGCAGAAAGTCTATTAATCTTATTACAGTAAAACCTATGAGGACATTATCAGTTAAAAACGTATATAGCAAGATTGCCCGTAAGATGCCGTTTAACGGAATATGGGAACAGGTATTCGACCAGCCGGAATACGGTGGTGCATGGATTATCTACGGACCGGAAAAGAACGGGAAAACCTCGTTTGCCCTCATGCTGGCGAATTATCTCAGCACGATTGAAAAAACACTTTATATCAGTGCCGAAGAGGGAATGCAGGATTCTTTCAAGAAAGCTATGTTCCGTGCCGGGATCAGCCCGGAAAACCAGACGTTGAAGTTTACGGACTACCTGCCAATCGAGGAACTGAAAGAGCGGTTAGGGAAACGAAAGTCGGAACGGATCATCTTTATTGATAATATCACGGTTTATAAAGACGAACTGAAGGACCGCGTGTTATGGAATCTAATTAAGGAATATCCCCATATCACATTCATATTCTTGGCGCATGAAGAAAAGGGCGAGCCCTATACGGCGACAGCAAAGGCTTGTCGCCGGTACGCTAAGGTAATCATCCAGGTACAAGGATTGACTGCATTGGTTTCCGGGCGTGTCAACGGAAAAGGCGGACGCATTGTAATCGATGAAGAAAAAGCGGCACTCCGATTCGGAGACAGCGTAAATGAAGAATAACAACCTAAAACATACATCTTATGAAAGCAACGAAAAAGAAACCGAATCATGCCCTGTTTTGGACACTTCTAAAACAAGTTCCGGGTTATAACGAGGCGTACAAGGAGGTGATCAAAGAGGGCATCGTAAGTGAAGCCAGCGGTGGCCGGACCCAGTCGCTCAGCGAACTGTATGAGAAGTACCCCAAAGAATACAGCCTGATGATCGAGAAGCTGAAGGGCGATAGCGATCAGAAGCAGATGCGTTACGATGCGGAACAGGAAAAAGCCAGGCGGCGGGTCATCGCCGTGATTTGCGCCGGATTGGACAAACGGGGATACAAGTTCGGATCCGCCGAGAGGAAAGTGGAATACGCGAAGAGGGTGGCTTGCAACGCCTCCAACTGTGGGCGTTTCAACGCCATCCCGTTGTCACGGTTGCAGGCCATTTATAATGATTGGCTTAAGAAGAACGAAGTGAACGTGAATTGTAATCCGGCATTGGATATACCGGTCAACAAGAACTGACATGGAAAGACTGACACCTATCCAGACGAGGCTGGACGAAATAGAGGAACAGGGCGTAAAGCTACGACGCAGGCAAGAGTACCTGAAAGGCGAACGGGATTTCCTTGTCGAAACCATGCTTACCAAGCCCTACAAGGACATGGCGGAACACCGGAAGCTGCTGGTTGAATGGGACAAGGAGATTGACGAACTGGAGCGTTCCCTCAATTATCTAAGGGATGAATATATCAAATACAAACAACTCATAAACAAACATTAAAAACAAACGATATGGATTTAAGCAATTTGACAAGCAAGGAATTAGAAGAACTGTTGGCAAAGAAACGCCAGGAAGAACGTGAAGCCGGAATCCGGAAACGGGAAGCCTACGAGGGCATCAAGGCGGAAATGATTTGTGGCATGAAACATAAAGTCAGCACCGTATGCATCGAAGTACAGGGATTGCACAAGTTCTGCCAGGACGAACTGGGGGCATTCCGGGATGTGATGTTGGAATACGGGCAGTTGAAACGGGGCAATGCCCAGATGAGCTTTACGGTCCAGGATGACAACTTCAAGATCGAGGTCAAGAGCAACAAGGTGAAGAAGTTCGATGAACGTGCTGATGTGGCAGCCGCCCGCCTGATCGAGTTCCTACAGAATTGGATCCAAGGGAAAGAGGACGGGGCGGACAACCCTATGTACCAACTTGCGATGACGCTGCTGGAACGCAACAAGAACGGCGACCTGGACTATAAATCGATCAGCAAGCTGTACGAATTGGAGAACCAGTTTGCCGACCCGGAATATTCCGACATCATGAACCTCTTCAAGGAATCGCATTTGGTGGAGGGGACGGCAACGAACTTCTACTTTTACGAGAAAGACAATCTAGGGGTATGGCGGAAATTGGAACCGAGTTTCAACCGCATGTGAGGCGGAATCCCAAAGTAGTCACGCTCACACCCGGCAAGTGGATATATGTCTGCCCTTGCGGATTCCCTTACCGGGTGATGACCCTGACCCGGACTTGCCACACGGTTGGCATCTATTGTTTTTATTGTAAACTTGAAATCGGACAATATTATAAGATTATGGATGAAAGGCTTGATTTTGAACAAAATTGGAACAACAAATTGAATTGCGGAAGTTTTACCGCCATACGCCTGCACAACCCGATCAAGTATTGCGTAGGTGCCGTTAAGAACATCTATCTGGATGGTCGATATAAGGGTGATGCCCGCATCCTGTCCGTGAAACCGATGCGCCTGGAACAGGTCAATCTGTTTGTATCCAAGCTTGACATGGGATTGCCTCCGGAAGAATGTATCAAGGAGGTGAAGAAACTATATAAGAACCGTCCGGGGCTGAACTGGCAGCAACAGCAGGTCGACCTGATCTTGCTGGAGTATATCAAAGAATCCAAAGAACCCCGGTTGTTTTGACAATACGAATAATAAACGAATAAAAACTTAAAAGAACATGCATAATTGGTTTACTTGTAAAGTCACCTACGAAAAGGTACTGGAGAATGGAATGCAAAAGAAAGTAACGGAACCTTATCTGGTTGATGCGCTCTCGTTTACAGAAGCAGAAGCCCGAATTATTGAAGAAATCCGGCCATTTGTCAGTGGGGAGTTTGTCGTTTCCGGAATCAACCGAGCCCACTTTGGCGAAGTATTCCTGCATACTGAAGGAGATAAATGGTATAAGATACGGATCTCCGTGATAACATTGGATGAAAAGAGCGGGCTCGAAAAACGGACGGTCATGCGGTATTTGGTACAAGCCTACACGTTTGAGGAAGCCTGCAATAATTTTAAGGCAGCCATGAGCGGAACGATGATGGACTATGTGATTATAGAAGTGAGCGAAACGCCATTGATGGACGTTTACCCATACGAAGCGGAAGGAGGCGTGAAATGACAAAAGCGGAATTTGACACCCAATGCTGGCACGCCAATATGGAGTGTTATATAGACGGGGACATTTATCCGATAGTCCGTGTAGATATGGCAGATCGTACCATCTGTATAGAAGATGAAGACGGGGAATTGCTCGAAGTTCCCTGTAAGTTTGTAACCATAAAAGAAGATTAAAATGAGCGAACAGAAGCATATCATAGAAATAATACCACCGAAGTACGAGCAGGCCCACGAACATTTTGAGTTCCGGAATTATCTATGTCCGGTATGCCACGGACAGGGCGGATTCAGGGAACAGACCGGGCATGATTCCTATCGAAACACGACTTGCGATTATTGTGATGGGACAGGCAGGGTAAAAGCGAAGGTGCAGGTTGGATGGGAACCGGATTATGGTACGTGAGAAATTACATAGGTACATCGCCGTGGCGATATAGGTATATCTCTGCCGAGACATAGTAACATAGTTTCAGCGATCTAGGCATGTAATATATGGTAAAAACAGAATAATATGCAAGAATTCAATTTATCAGAAGGCGGTCACGAATGGGAAAAAGTCAATCTCGTGACAATATGCGGAAGAAAACCGCATGACATATATAAGTGTAAACGATGCGGAGTAACCGGCAAGTCCTATAGATTAGGGACGATTGAAATACCGGAAAGAAGTATACATAAAATGCAGTTATGCCAAGGAATTCATAGGGCTACGTCTATAAAGATTACCCGTTGCTATGCTTGTGGTGATGAATTCCAGGCATTAGTTCCCGGTAGTATTCATAAAGTTGTTCCGCCTCCTGAAGGCCAGGATAACAAACGTGGCGAATGGGTTATGGGGAAAACAGAACCGGTGCTTGTATTGTTTGGTGAATTTTCATACGTTAAGGTATAAAAATATGGCAAAGTATTTTAAAGAATGTGGCTTAATCCGAAGCATTCCCCAGTGTATCAAAGATGCGGAAGGGACAGCGGAAGTTATCAAAGAACAGATTCCGAGATTGCGTGTCCGATCACGTAAAGAACAAAGCAAGATAAGTCTTGAATTTTTCGAGTCGGTAATTTATCATTTGAAACAGTTACAACAATTGGAATCGAAAGAAGAAATGGCTACCAACAGTGATGAAAATTGTTAAAGATAAGTTTGATCCTTGAAAGAAAGTCCTGCGGAAATTTAAAAACCGCGGGACTTTTTTTATCTAGCTATAGATATTTGTTATAGGACACACCATAAAAATCCCTTATTGATCTGATTTTAGCCAAAAAGTTATAACTTTGTGTTATTAAACTGTTTGGTTCCATGTGTTATAACAACCGAAACTTGTTACAAAAGATCATCCGTGTGCAAGACATTGTTTTGGAGCAGAAGCGGAAAGGCGTCTCGCAACTGTTCGTTTATGAGAACATGATCCGGGACACCTTCCTGATCTCTTACAGCACGTTCAACCGCTGGCTGGCTTATCCTGCCAAACAGGAGTTGAAGCATGGCAAAAAGAAAGAGGAGGCAGACCGCCGCCAACTATCCCTTCGTTTTTAAATCGATCAGCGTAACCATGAATCCGTTGTATTTATGGTGATGCGCCCAGCGGAACGCCCGAAGGGGACGTGTCTCATGCCCTTCAAAATGGAGCTTGCAATCCTCTAACGCATCCAGCACCTTACAGGCTAACGCCTCATGATGCCATACATCCCCGTCTGCCACATCCCCGTCTGATTCGTCCATCACCTCCGTTACGACATGCAAACGAAACTGGATCACGGTTTGTTTCGCCTGTTTCGTCTGATCCGTAATATCCAGATCTGAGAACTCGATGAACACGACCGGAGCCGTGTGGATGGTTCCTTCGTACTGGTTGTTGAACCACTGGATGTCCCGAAGTTCATCCGTCCCGTCTTTCACGATACCGGTATCCGGATCCAGTCCGATTCCGAAAGCCGAAGCCAGAATAGTTTTGATGTCCTTATATAATGAATAATACATGATACTATTTGTTTAAGAATTTCTGAAACTCGTTATCAATAATCCGGGCAATCTTATCGTTCAACTCCTTGCTGTACCCTACGAACGGACGCGCCGGAAGCGTAGCCGGAGCCTTGCCGAACACGCGGATCGTCCCCCCCTCGTTTTGGACGGCAGCATAGGGCTTGTCAGACGTAATGGCAATCGAAATGCCATCCGTTGATGTTTGGCCAACCCGATAGGCCAAACTGCGCTGTAACTCCCCACTGCTTCCGGTAAGGATCTTCCGCCTCGTAGCCGCCGGACTGAAGTTGAGCCGTTTGGTCGATTTGAGCCTCTGGCCCCGCTTTCCCCGCTTCACCGGATAATCTGCCCGTTTCTCACCTTTGTACTCGAACCCGTACCACGGGCTGGCCGGGTCACGCCTTTTTACATCTTTCCACTTTTGAAGACCATTGTTAACAAAGCCCTCTTGCCTGAAGTTCTCTTTGAAATGGCGTACAGCTTCCGTTCCGATACTCCGAGCCAAACTTTTCCGATGGCTTTTGAAAAACGCCTTAAAGTCCGGAATCTTAGGCGGAGAAGAATTATTTATAGCCATAATGTTTGCGTTTTAAGGGGTTAATAATTACTTTTGCAATGAAGAGTAGCTGGAAGTACTGGGTTGGATTGCATATCCTTCGCTAAAGGCTTCCGGTTACTCTTTCTTTTTTAGCTTGTCAACGATAGAATAGAATACCATCCCCCCGTTGTTCAATTCCCTAATTACTATGAAAGAAGGTTCGCCTTCAATCTCTATTTCGATATAATGATAACCTCGTACCATTTGGTTGCCTTTTATATCCGGGTCGAAACGTACATACTTGCCTGACTGTATCAAATGCAGGATATCCCGTACAGCCTCATTCTTCTCTAAAAGATACTTGTGCGGCTGGTTAAGGGATTCCTTGATCCCGGTCGATGTAAATGACACTTCCCGGCTCAGTTTCGGAACATTGGCTGTTTTATCCAATAAGTTCAGTTTAGCCCAATCCCGTATCTCTTGCCGTTGTTGCTTTACCTTCTCTTTAAATGCTTGGTTCCCCATAAAATGTTCCACCGCCTCTTTTGCTGAAGGATAAGCCTCTGTAATATAAGGATGTGTCTTGGTGAAGATAGAGCCTGTGAATACCGGGTTCTGATCCAATCCGGGAGATACCTCTTTTGTGTCCTCTTCCAATGTAGGGGCATTGGGATCGACAGGATTGTACCCGATATGGGTGATCGGATCGGCAGTGTTCTCTACATCGCACTGGCAACCCCAGAGGCAACCTGGATAATGCGTGAGCCACCACCGGTCGTCCAACCGCCGCACTTGGTTCCAATACACCCGGTGCGATTCTCGCGGCTCAACGGCACGGCTCGGCAACCAGCGCACATTAGGAAACAGGTCCTTGTCCGCTTCAAACCGCTTGAACATTTCGGCAGTACGGGCAGACTTAATGGCCGTCAGGTATTCCGTATGTAGCCAATTGACATTATAAGCCCCGATGACCGGTTCCGTCGCTTTTCTGAAATCACTGAATGAGCGCGGTTTCCCTTCCCCGTCTAAGAGCAATTCAGCCAAGTCGTTCTGCTCGCGGTGTGTTTTAAAGGCGGCGAATACGGCATTGTTGTACTTTAGCTGCTCGATGAACTCCCGGTTCTCTTCCGTCTTTAGCGTGAAGCCATTATCCACCGCATCGTTCAGGAATTTCAGAGTATGGCTGTAAAGTTCCCGCTGGATATTCGTCTCCGGATTGAAGTCCCGGTCATAGATCTGCCTGAGAATATGAACAAGATCCTCTTCTGACAAATGGAACCTGCCTAAATCCTCTTCGGCTACCACGCTTCGGAAAACCGGGCAGTCAGATGTATATAACCGCCCCATACGCCCTGCGAATCCGGCAGGGCTTACCCGAAAAAACCAAGCACGCCTCGCTCTTCCGCTTCTTCCGGATCTTTTGGTTTCGGTTTGTCAAAGCTCTTGTTGTCCACAGTGTTTTCTTTCTTTGATTTTAACCCGAAAAAGCGGAACTCATAACCACCTAGCTTGTAACCGTGTGCGATCAGGAACGGGAACAACCTGTAATTGACAATATCCTGAATCCTTTTCAACCTGGCCTTTGTGAACTCCGTCAAGATCCGTTCATGCACTTCTGCGGTTCCGGTCCATTGCCCATTCTTGCTCGTTCCAGTCTGTCCGTTCATCATCTTGGCGATCTGATCATCGCAAAAATCAGCAAGGCTCTTATAATTGTCAGCACTCTCCCGGCTTGAAACGGCAGTAACCTCCAATGTCTCTTCGGTCCCGATTACACCGGCAAGGTTCGCCCCAAACCGTTGTAATTGCTCCTCCGCCTTGTCCAGTTCCGCATCGTTCTCCGTATCGGTATGATATGTCAGGAACGGTTTCCCGAAACGTTCATTATATTCAGACCAATCAGAACGCGCATAAGTCTTCCAGATAATCTCCCGGCTGATGCTCTCCAACTTGCCCAAATTCTCCGGATCACCTAAGGGCAGAAGAAAGTATTCTGTTTCTAACCCCTCATAAGGAATGCCCTCCCGGTCCCACGGATTAATGGTGATCTGCTTCTCGAAAGGACGGACATGTTCTCGAGGGAAAATGCTAACAGCGGAAAACTCCCCATGCTCATCAATCTCTCCGAACTCGACCAGTTGATATCCCCAGAACTCCGTATCCATAGCCAACGTCAGGAAGTCAGTGAACCAAGGACGGTCCAATAGTCGGGTGCGTTTCTTGTCAATCGTATCACTACCAATCTTTGTTACTTCAAAAGGTTCAGTAACCAAAAAAGCCGTTGCTTTTTCATGTTCGCTGATTACCTGGCTGTCTTTCCACGTATTGAAATAAATATCCAATAAATCAGAACGGTCGGAATTATCCGGATCGAGCGCATTTAAAGCGGCCTGTACCAAATGGCCCATTTCCATATTGACACGGGTAGGCCCTTGCCGCTTCAAGTAACCGGATTTACGGGTTGATTTTTTTCGTCCACCTAGGGCTGTAATCAGTTTATTTTTGAAATCCTGTAGAATCATTGTTTAAAAGCTATTGAAATATGATTTAATCGGAGTTACCCAAAGGGATTATGAGAGCGGCGCACATTGGATGTCCACCGGGAAGAACCGCTCCTAGGTTTGCCATCACTTCCAACCGTAGGTTCTAATGTACTGTTGTCTTTTCCGCTAGCAACACGTTCTATTTCCCGGATAATATCCTCGTAATTCAGCCGGACACGTTCCGGAATATCCTCGTCCGGAATGGACTGGTACAAATAATAAATGGAAAGGACAGCCATCCAACGTACCATTGCCGGATTCCGGTTCTCCCCGCTTTGGGTCAATTCTTTACTGATTTGATAACGACCCGACAGCTTTTCAGACAAATATCCATAAGCCATTGTCTGGGCATTCAATATCTTACAATCTTCATCGCGTATCAACTTACGCAGTGCGGCTTCTGATATGAATAGAATAAAGTCGCATGTTTCCAAATAATCAACTACCATAGTCTCCTTTTTTTATTGGTTGTATATTTTACGGCACGGATGCCTTTGGATTGTTTGAAAGTAGGTTTGTTCAATTTATAGACAGCCCCCTCCACTGCGTCCGGTCCGTCATCGTGAGGATAATCCGGAAATCCTAAGAACTGTTGCCGGAGTTCTTGCATATCGGGACTATGCTTTTTTGCTCTATTGAACCGGATTCGTCCCCTTTCCGTATAGGCTGAAAGGTTTTCGATGCGTTCCACTTTATCCGGTTTTTTCCTGTAATCTCCACGTATGGCGATGCTGTAACCTTGCATCTCGGCTTCCTCGTCATATTTGGAGAGGTGGATGTCTTGGATAAAATTGGCTTCCATCCAATGCGGGCATGTTTTATGTTCCGGAATTTCTTCCGCCAAAGCATAATGTCCTCGGACCATTTCCGGTGTGGTACATTGACGGCAGAAAACATCATATATATCCAGGTATGGTCCATTCTTCCCAATCAGTACAATCGCCTTGAAGTCGTTCTTTTTGGAATCCTTGTAAGAAGGGTCGCAATAAGTAACTATTTTTTCGCAGTTCTCAATAGGAGGAAGGTCTGCCCACGGCAAGTGCTCTTCTCGGAATACACGTCCGATAACAATATGCTGGTGGAACAGTTCGCGTAGGGCGATACGCCGTCCCATTGTTTCCATCTTGCGTAATATATCTTCACGTGTATAGTTCTCATCCCATGCCGGAACTCCTTTTTCAGAAAGGTCCATCTGGTGTGTCCGCGGATTCTCCAGTGCATAGACTTTCAGATGCGTAACCGTGCTTTTCACCGGATCACCTTCTTCTACATCCCCGACGATGTGGGCCAAGATACTTCTCTTGTGGATTCGGTTTCCACAAATGACAAGCCGGCTCTCTTTGGTCGGCATACCACCGTACAAATCACCCAGACACCAGTCGACAGCTTCAAGTACACGTTTTTCATTTTTACAAATTTCTGCATCGTCTATGTCATCGATCACGCCAAAGTTCGGACGCAGGTTAGCTTCACGGATACCACGGGGTGACTGTCCCCGACCGAAAGCCCAAAAGCCTATGCCGTCTGCGGTAACAAAGTGCCCTGTATCCCATTTTCCGGATTTATATTGTGGCCCAAAGTCCGCGATATAACGTTGATTGAACATCAGTTGTTCTTGCAGATCCGCTAACAACCCGTCGGCTTTGTCCTCATTGGCGGAAGCCAATACTACACCGGTCAGTTCCCCTTTTGCCTTCAAAAACATGGGGACGAATATGTCCATTACAACCGACTTGGCGTGTTCCCTGGGCCATTCACAAGCCAAAACCAGGTTTTTGTTTTTCAAAATGTAATCGACAGCCTTCAAATGGAACCATCCAAACGGTTTTAGTTTCCAATCCTCAAAGTAATAATTACAAAACGCTTGGAAATTACCCAGCAGCTTTTTGATACGCTTTTTCTTTTGGGCCGGCGTTTCATTTTCAATAGGTTTTAGGCGGATGGTATCCTGCATTTCCAGAAGCCACACATCGTATTCTTTCCGCTCTTTGGGTGTCAAGTTGCGTTCCAAGTTCATGCAGCACCTCCTCTTTCCTCATTTAAGAAGTCATTGAGAGCGGGAGCCACCTCGCGAGCCAGTTCCGGATGGTTATCCTTCAGGTACTTGTTAATCTTCCGGACAGTGCGCACAAGTGTTGTCCAGTCGGTCTCTTTCTCCTTAATCATATTATATAAATCACGTACGCCGTCGATGTCCCCTTTGCTGATAAGTTTTGGATCGCCCCCGTCAGTCTCGGCTTTGATATACTGGTCTTTCAGCTTCCGGAGTTGGACCAGTTGGTAACGTACCAAATCCCGGATATCCTCATGGATCGTCTGCATGGCCATCAGGTCCTCCGTTGCCTTCTGCTCCCAATCCCCATCCCTCTTCCAGCGGGAAATGGTCTGTTCGGAACGCTTCATGATCCGGGCTATCTCTTGCCCGGAAACTCCCTCTTTGAATAATATGTAAGCGATGTATCTGTCGTCCATGTTACGTTTTTTGATATACAAAATTGAAAGTAATCCATGCGATAAAAAAGGAAAGTTCCAAGGGTTGTAATGAAACTTGCAAGGCTTGCAAGGATATTTTTATTGCAGTCTGATAGCTGTTTACTTTGCTCATGGAATCAAAATGAACAGTTTAATATGTCTAATTATGAACGAATAATCAATAAGGAAAAACGGGAAGCGACCATTTGTATGTATGGCGTGATAGGCCGTGAGGTGGATGGAACCCAAATGGCGCATGACATAGCCGAATTGGATGAAGCCGCCGATACGATCCATATCCTGATAAACAGCGATGGCGGAAGCGTATCGCAAGGTCTCTCGGTCGTTTCCGCCATATTGAGTGCAAAAGCCTATATCTGTGCGAGAATAAACGGTATAGCGGCAAGCATGGCAGCTGTTATCGCTATCAGTGCAGACAAAGTAGAGATGCAGGATTTTGCCAAATTAATGATTCATGATCCTTTCTTCGTGGGTGTGGGAAAAGAAAAGTTATCGGCAAAAGATAAAAAGGCTTTGGATAGTATTACTGATACGCTCCGAACCATATTGTCCCGACGCGGAATAGAGAAAGAAAAGATTGCAAAACTTATGCGTGATGAGACATGGTTCTCGGCAGATGAAGCTAAAACGGCGGGATTGGCCGATGAAGTGGTAACAACACCCCGAAAAGAAGAATGGGGTAACCTGTCGGTATCAGAACTTTTAAACCGGGTAATGAACGAATATAAACCAAATACGAAAAAAGACATGAAAGAAATTGCAAAAGCTCTTGGGCTATCAGAAAATGCAACAGAACAACAGATTTTGGATGCGATCAAATCGAAAGAGAAAACATGGAAAGAACGGGAACAGTCCATTATCAATCACCTTATGACATTGGGCGAAAAGAATGGTGCTATTACAGAAAAGAACAAAGACAGAATGGCACGTTTGGCCAGCGTTGATTTTGAACTGTTTGCAGAAATGATTTCGGACGTACAGGAAACAGCGTCAGACGGTCCGGATAAAAATGATGATACATTGACCCAAAAAACAGTTGTAGAAAATCGAAGATTAAGCAATCTCTTGAATAAAACGCAGCCGGGAAAGAAAAAGGAAGGTGCAGGAAAAGACAACCGTACATGGGACTGGTATCAGAAAAACGATCCGGAAGCCTTACTCCGTATTGAACGAGATGAACCGGAACGTTTTCAGACTTTGCTAAACGAGTATGAACAATCAATATAAATAAAGGTATGAATCAAGAATTACAAAACCCAATCGCAAAATGGCCTTTTGGCGCAGCGACAGTTGTTTCCTTATCAGCCACAGGAGCTCAGAATATTGATATCTACAATAACCTGACAATTGTAGATGGGTCCAGTGTTGTCGCAACAGGCGAACGCACGTTAAACTTGGCAATTGCACCTGACGTACAACCGGGAGCACGGCTCGTCGTAAAAACAAAAACTACGGCGGTTGAAACATTGACACCCGGTACAGGGATGACAGGAACTGTTACTACGGGAGTTGCCAATAAGACATTCGTTGCAGAATATGTATATGATGGAATAACATTCATTCAGACAGCGGCAGCTGTCCAAATTGATTAACAAAAATAGTAGTATGGCAGAAATCAGACCTACGCTCTATTCGAGCGAATTGCAAAAACAATTATTCCCTGATAACAGCTTCTATAAAAAGTCTATCGGGGAAACCGGTGTGGCCGACAAGACGGAACTGGTAGAAAAGCCGGTACAGACTAATATCAGCAAAGCCAAAGAGGGTAAACCCAGTTCCTTACCGCTTACCATTGAGACTTCTACTGATTCCAAGAAAAGTTATCCGACGACACTTTTGTATTGCCAACCTCTCCTTATCGATTCCCAATCGGAGTTGATGGTGAACTACAACAAGCGTCAGACAAAACAGATGCAACAGGCTTCGGAACTGAACACGAAAGCAGCGGCTTATGTATTGGAACATTGGTGTCCTACCAAGTCCGAGAACATCCTGAGAACGACCGGAGACGGGCGAACCTCTAATATTGTAGGGCTCTCCTCCAATCGAAAAGCCGTAACGAAAGGTGATTTGTTGAAGGTGTATAACCTGATGATCCGTATGAATGTCTCCGGACTTGGCGGACGTTGGTATGGCATGGTAACGGCAGATATGTACACGGATCTTTTGGCAATCCCGGAATTTGTGGATTACTACAAAACCGGGAACGAAAGCAAGTTGAAAGAAGGTATTGTCGGCCGTATTCTGGGAGTGGACATATTTACACGTTCGACAGATGAAGGGCATGCCGGAATCCTGTATAACGGAAGCAAGCCGCTCAGTGGCGATGCGGAAGTGAAAGACACTCTTTTAAGCGGTGCTTTATTCTGGAATGACAAACTGGTATGCCGTGCCGAAGGTAGAGTGAACACGAAGATCAACGAAGGTGCACCGGGTTACTTGGGCGGAACGATCATTGAGACGTGGTGCCGGTTCGGAGCCGATATTATCCGTGATGACCAAAAGGGTGTCATCGCATTGCTGGAGGATAAGGCTTGATGGGGAAGCTAAAATACTTAGTAATACATTGCACTGCCACGCCGGAAGGTCGTGAGGTAACATCGGATGAGATCCGGCACTGGCACACGGCTCCGGTGTCAGAAGGCGGTCGGGGATGGAAGCAGGTAGGCTATACCGATATGATTCATCTGGACGGACGTCTGGAACGTCTGGTCAACAATAACGAGGATGCCTATGTAGATCCTTGGGAAGTGACCAATGGGGCTGCCGGTTACAACGGCGTTTCGCGACATATAGTATATGTGGGTGGAGTAGCTTCGGATGGAAGTACCCCTAAGGATACAAGAACTTATGAGCAACGCCTGGCATTGGAAACCTATGTGGAGCGGTTCCATGAGCGTTTTCCCGATGTGAAGATAGTAGGACACAACGAACTGTCGGCAAAGGCCTGCCCGTCATTCGATGTCAAGGCATGGTTGAAAGAAATAGGTTTAAACGATATTTAAAACGGAATTAAAATGGAAAAGTTATTTAGAATTATTTCGCTGATCGGGATGATGGCGTTCGCAGTATGCCTGCCGATCGTGGCGCAGGAGACTGGAACGGAACCGGGTACGGACTATGATGCCGTGTTTGCATCACTGGCAACTATTGTGGCCGTGATCCCGGTGATAGTGGAAGGCATCAAGGCCTTGTTCCCCAAAATGCCCTCTTGGCTCAGTCAGGTATTGTCATGGGTAATCGGCATTGCGGTCTGCATGTTCGGCTGGTGGCAGGACTTGGGATTCCTTGCGGGATTGGAATGGTACATAGCCCTTCTTTACGGATTGGGCTCCGGACTTGCGGCTAACGGGATCGCCGATACGGGCTTTATCCAATGGTTTATCGGGTTGTTCACTAAAAAAAAGAAGGCCTGACGGATGGATTGGGACGCGTTGTTCAATTACTTGGGGACCGGGGGCGGCCTGATCGTCCTGTTGAACTGGCTGGCCGGGCTCCCGCTGCTTCGGAAAAAGAAACAATTGGAAAAAGAAGACGTGTCCCGCCAGATGGCAGAGCGTGACAACCAGACAATCTTATGGCTGTATGACCAAGTTCAAGAATTCAGGGGGCGCATGTATCGGCTGGAAGGCATGGTTGAAAAACTGTCGAATTGCCCTCATTGGGATCGTTGCCCTGCCCGTGTGCTCGTGTCGGACTATAAGAGAAAATACTTCTATCCAAAAGGCCGACAATCTCAGATGGAACAAAAAGGTATCCGTCACCCTCGGAGCGATCCCGGCGAGGACATTGGCTTTCCAAATCCCAGCAGACACCCTCCGTAGTTTGGAAAATACGAGGTTTGAAAGGGAAAAGGACGGGCTGAAACTTTCGGTTGGCATGACAGGCGGCATGCTTGACATACAGGCCCAAACCGACCCGTTGCCGGAAATGACTTACACCGAGGAAAGCAACATGGAACGTGACCGGGACGATTTTGCACAACTGGATAAGGCAAAAGAGCCAACGGTTACCGGAATATTGGAAAACATATCCCCGATCTTAAAATGGGTTTCGGTGGTATTGGTAATCATTATTGTAATCAAATGCATGAATATATGGCAAAAGAAGCAGGAGAATATGTAGAAGGAAGGGACCTGATGGTATATCTGTTTGAAGAGGATGCTTACGTACCGCAAGCGGCAGCTACGAACCATACCATTACGATGTCCGGGGAAACCAAGGAGCGTGTGACGAAGGACACCGGGAACGGCGCGTTCAGCAACAAGCTGGTTAAGAAACTGAGCGTCACCATCAAATGCGAGGCGTTGACGCTATTCGGTGAAGGAAATGTATATGAAAAGCTGGTAGCCATCATGAAGAGCCGCAAGCCTGTCAAATTGAAATATGGCTACACGGAAGAAGCCGGCGGCGCAAGCAGCAAATATGAAGAGGGCATGTTCGTGATCACCCAATTGGAACAAAACTCCCCGGCTGACGACGACGCTACCTACTCAGCCACGTTTGAAAATGACGGGGCCGTGGAAACCAAGACAGGGGGCGCATAAAAACAGCGGATTCCACCCGTACAAAACGACATAGGTATATCTCGCCCGAGACATAGTAGTATCTCCGCCGAGATATACCTATATCGCCGAAGAGATATAGGTATGTAAAAACGAACAGACAATAATATGAACAAGATCAAGATACAAGGGAAAGAATACCCATGCCGGCTGACGGTCGGCGTGTTGAAGCAGTACAAGGAATATTCAGGCAAAGACCTGCAAGACGTGACGGACATGTTCTCGGTTTGCGAACTGTTGTTCATGGCCTTGTCGGCCACCTGCAAAAGGCAAAACGTGGACTTCCCGTACCCCTCGGCCGAAGATCTGATGGACGACATGGACGTCGGCGAATTGAACCCTGTGGCGGAATCCCTTTTCGGCAAGCAGGTAGCAGGAGAAGAAAAAAAAACGAATCCGGGGGAATCGACCATCTTATTGGATTTGCCGTCGGAGTAGTCGGGTTGTCGCTTCGCGATACCTGCACCATGACCCTGGACGAACTGGGGATCCTCCTGCAGGAATGGAGCCGGCATGAAGAGGCCCGTTACCGGGAACGCTGGGAGCAGGTCCGTTTCCTGGCTCACAAGGTCCTGTTGCCTTATGCCAAGAAAGGATTGTCGCTTACCGACGTGGCCCGTTTCGCATGGGAGCCGGAACCTGACCATAGGCCGGTATCCAGGGAAAAGTTTAAGAAAATGGTAGAACGGTTTGGAGAACATTGATCAGTCATGGCAGATACACAGCTATACAAACTCAACATACAGATAGAAGACCGGGCATCTTCGGCGGCCAAGAAGATACAGGATGGCTTGGATGGCATCGGGCAAAAAGCAGGCCATGCGGCAGGCGGAGTTGCCAAGATCGGGGAAGAAGTCCGCCAGGCTTCGGCCGTGGCTCCCCGGTTCAACGCGCTCGGCATGTCATTGCAACAGGTAGCACGTGAGCTTCCCGCATTCACTTACAGCGCAAGTACCGGATTCATGGCCATATCGAACAACCTGCCCATACTGGCCGACAGCATAGCGGCCGCCCGGCGGGAAAATGCAGCGTTGGCGGCTTCCGGCGAGAAAACCACCCCGGTTTGGAAACAACTCGTTTCGTCCCTCTTCTCCTGGCAGACGGCCTTGGTAGGAGGGATCACCGTGCTGACGATGTTCGGTCCACAGATCGTGGAACACACGAAGCGGTTACTATCCATGTCGGACAGCTACGATGAAACCAGGAAGAAGATGGATGCCTTGGCTGGTGTATCGAAAAGTTATTACGGAAGCCTGTTGGAAGAGACCTCCAAACTGGACCATATCTATGAAGCCATACGCAACACGTCGGAAGGGACGGCGGCAAGGGAATCCGCCATACGGAAATTGAACGACACCTACAAGGACTACCTTCCTTATATGGTATCGGAACAAGCCAGCCTGTCCGAACTCAACGGTATGTACAACTTGCTCAATACGGCTATCCGTGACCATATTGCACTGAAATCACGGAACGCCGAGATCGACAAGATCACGGAAGAGTCAGTAAAAGAACAGTCGGATGCGATTCAGCAGATACAGGAGGCATTGTCGGAACAGGGTGTGTCCACCCCGTTGTCAGACAATATCATAGCATCCATGGTGGCGGATACGCCGAAATGGAAATCTGCAGGAGACTCGCTCCGGGAGGCTTTTCTGCAATCCTTGAAGAATATACAATCCGACTTCGGGATCGGGATCAGTCGTGATGCACAGCGGGGCATCTACGATTATATCCGGAGTTTCTACGCGATGGACACGGCGATCGGTGCCGTCAACAAACGGATGGACTTGCTCGTAGGAAAGAACGACCAGATCAAAGAACTGCCCACGCTTACCGTGTCCCCGGGAATAAAAGGCGGCACGGGGGAAGGACAGAACCGAAACCTGGCTACCTTGGGGGGCATTACCAACAAGATCAATATACTCCGGGAGGCACAAAGCAAAGCCTTCAGCCAACAACAGATTGATCTGGAGAAAGAGATACGGCTATGGCAAGAAAAATTAAACCTGATGGAACTTGCCATCGCAAAAGGTGCGGCAGGGAATTTGGCAGACAGCAAATACAAGGATACGATCTCATCGTCTGTAACGGGACTACCTGTACCGAAAAAGATCAGCATCCCGGTAGAGTTCGACAACAATACCCTTTTGCGCTCTTTCCAGATCATGAAACAACAGTTCTCCGATTCCATCAAGGAGATCGAAATTACCGGTGATCAGATCGGCGGCATCCTGACCGGTTCTATCCAACAATTCGCATCGGGATTAGGTGAAGCCGTAGCTTCCGGAAATGGGTTGGAAATATTCAAATCCATGTTGATCGGGTTGATGGATATGCTGAGCCAGTTCGGTGCGGCGTTAATAGCAGCCGGTACGGCTACGCTTGCTTTCCAATCCATGTTTGCCAACCCAATTGCGGCTATCATTACCGGTACGGCACTGGTAGCTGCCACCGCAGCAGCCAAGGCAGCCCTACAGAATGCGACCGCCTTCGCCAACGGTGGTATCGTATCAGGTCCGACATTGGCTTTGGTGGGTGAATATTCCGGTGCACGCAACAACCCGGAGGTGATTGCCCCGCTGGACAAGCTCCGGTCGATGATCGAACCGGCAAGACAGATGTTTGAAGGACTTTATTTGGAAACCAAGGTACGTGGAAAGGATCTTTATGTAGCCTTGCAGGGTGTGGAACGTAAAAATGTACGGACACGATGAGCATGAACTTACGATACAGAGGAGGCTTCTACAGCTATGCTGATGTACTGTATGAGGTGGATATTTATCAGGAAGATTTCTCGGGCGAAGTACAACAAGTTGGCTTTGGTGAGTCACCTGTCGAGATCGAATGGCAAGAGACCGACAAACTCGAGCCCGTACAGAGCAGTTCGGCTACCGTCCAGCTGTTCTCCGATAATGACAGACAGTTTGTCGACCTCTATACGGTGAAAGCCGGGAGCGTCCGGCTGGATGTCTATCGGGAAGGCTCGCTCTACTGGAGCGGTACGCTGGATACCGAACTGTACGAAGAGCCATTCTCTTACAAAGACGGATATTGCGTGGAACTTACCTTTTCCGACTTCGCCATGCTCGACCGACTGAAATGGAACATGCGCGGGTTTATCAGCATGGAGCAGATCATCCGGAAGGCATTGGATATGTCTGGTATTAAGTATTCGGCTATCGACACGCGTATCAGTACCAAGACATCCAGCGGAGCATCCGGTTCGGTCTATACAGCCGTATCCGTACTTGGCGACAACTTCTTTGACGAAGACGACAAGCCGATGACGATGCGCGAGGTACTTGACGAGACGCTGCGCCCGTTCTCGCTCCGGATGATACAGAAGGGCGGCAAGATCGTATTGTACGACCTGAACCAGCTCTATCCCGAAACACCGGAGGAAGTGGTATGGGATGGAGACGATGCGGTGCTGTCGGTCGACAAGACATACAGCGACGTACTGCTTACGTTTTCGCCTTACGAAAAGACAACCCTGCTGGATGCCACGGTAGATCCTGAAACCGTCACCGGAGGATCCCAATACACGACCTACGTGGACAACCGCTTCGAGGCGGACGCCGTAGGTTTCCGGATGACCATTTCGGATACTGGCGAGGGTGTTGTAAAGAATATCAAGCCGAAGTTCTTCCGGGTGGACCCGGTGTATTCCGGCGATTCTGAAGCAGGGATAGCCTGGGCTTATTCGACCCGAAAAGGAACAGGTGGCGACTTTATACAACATATTCAACCCGTATTGCCTCCTACCGGTACGGTTGAAATGATATTCCGGGCAGGACCTTCTTCCTTCATCTATCCGGTGAGCACGGACGGAAGCGGGAAGTTCCAGCTGAAGGTGACGATCAATATGCTCTTCGACCCCCGATACAATCCGTTCGAGGATGCCGGTAAGTACAACGAGCAAGGCAACTGGGACGAACAACAGGACCGTGCCAACTTCGTCTACCTGCCCATCAAGCTGACGCTGCGGGATGAGAACCGGAACGCAATCTTACACCTTAATAACTCAGGCGTGAAGGACAGCGATTACTACTACCATTCCACGACCAACGTGAAATGGGTATCGGGCGAAGCCGCCTGGGGGGATGCCTTTCTGTGCTGGTGGAAAGGCAATCGGAAGAATGAATCAGGATTAGGTGGATGGCAACTTAACAAACAGATCATCGGGTATTACCGGGATACGCTTCCTTCGCGGTTCGACAAGATGGGAGATGGCGAGTTTATCCCTTTCCCTGACAAATACGGATATCTGGAACTGGAAGTAGGAACAGGATTGATCACGTGGGACTATAACAAGGAGATCAACACCAAGAACTATTCGCAGTGCCGCCATTGGTGGTTCAAAGATCCCAAGGTGGAACTGGTGGACGGCTACGGGAACAGCATCAACACGAAAGACATCAGCTTCTCGGCGTGGATCAACGAGGATGCCGCCGAAGAGATCAAGATCGACACCGTGCTGGGGACGCTCGAGAACCCTTCGCCGGTGGCATTGGGGCAGGTGTTCGACACGCAGACACATGCGGTTGTCGGTACGTTCTACCGGGGCGGCGTGCAGGAACGCCTCGAGAAGCTCATGATCGGGACGGTCTATTCCAACTACGAGGGGCGCAACCTGGTCTTGTCGGGCACGGCGGAACTGATCCCCGAATTCTGCACGCTCACCGACAAGAGCGAGCCGGGCAAGTACGTCGTCTTGCAGGAGACGCAACGCTTGCGTGACGAAGAGAGCAATATCAAGATGGTTCAATTCTCGGAGGATCATTTCGAGGGGGTACGTTTTAAATGATAGATGGTATGGCGAAAGAGCAATATAAATATGTAGAAGTACAGATTCCGGCTACGCCGCGCAACAAACGGTTGACCGATAGTATCCAGGCGGCAGCGCAGACTGGTGGAGGAGGTGGAAGCATTGGTTATCCGTCCACACCGCAGTACTGGGAGTTAGTAACAACGGCTACTGATGGATCTACGCTAGAGGAAGCGCAATATTATCTGCGTCCTGTTACAGGTAAACATGTGGTTGTTCCTGGTGATGTTGTGGCTTTTGCTGATGGTGGTGAATATGCCAGTGGACTTCCGGTGGCCGACTATGATACATTTGGCCTGTTTAAGGCAAAACAGGGAGGTGGATTGCTATTCGATGTAAACGAAGGATGGTATGTTGATCCGGAATTTGCCGGTGGCGGTGGCATTGATGAAGAGCAGTTGAAGCAATACCTTACAGACAACAACTATATCACTGTCGATTACCTGACAAAGCAGGGTTATCTCACTCTTTCTTCCCCGCTGAAAGGATATACTAAACCGGATGCTTACTCTCCGATTGCTGCTACCGATACGATTCTGTCGGCTATCGGGAAGCTGGAAAGGAACTTTGACAATTATGTTGATTTGACAACGAATCAAACGATTGGTGGTGTAAAGACATTCAATGAAACGATCCTGTCCAAAAAGGATGTTATCGCATACGCTGACGGTGGAGAATACGCCAGTGGATTGCCTGTAGCTGATCAATATACCTACGGACTTGTCAAGGTGGACGGAACGACTGTCCGTATCAATGCATCAGGTCAGTTGGAGGCAGATGCCGGTGGTGGTATTGACTTTACGGTAGGTACGGGACTTGATCTTTCGGTTGCTTCTGTTCTTTCGGTTAAGTTTGGGACAACAGCCGGCACAGTTTGTCAGGGTAATGATTCGCGACTTAGCGATGCAAGACGTAATCCTTACTATCTGTCATGGACTGGATATAGCAATGGATCTTACGATGGTAGTACATCCAAAAGTCTGACGATTCCTAGCAATACGGATCAGTTAACCAACGGAGCCGGATTTATAGTAGATGGGAATAAGAATTTTACTTCTTTACAGGGGTCCGGTAATAGTAGTCAATATTTGGCTGGTAATGGAAGATTCTATACAATATCGCATAGCGAGATTGATGGATTGTCGAGCAATTATGTAACACTATCAACCACGCAGACTATAACCGGACAGAAGTCTTATACAGCCTTGGGATGGTATAAGGGAATTGGAATCCTGAGGGCTGGATCGACAAGCAATATGTATATCGCTTTTGCAGAAGGAAGTGGAAACTGTATCAATGCCTATAATGCAGGAACTGGAGCTATTGGTAATATCTATCTTAATTATCAAGCTACAAATGCGTTTACTCGTATCGATCCTAGTAACAATCTTGTGACAACCGGAGATGTGATAGCCTACGCCGATGGTGGAAGCTATGCCAGCGGTTTACCAGTCGCAGATACTTACACATACGGATTGATTAAGTATGATGGTACGACAATAGGCAAGAATAGCAGCGGGCAGTTGTATGTGATTAATTCTGGTGGAACTGGTGGATCAACAGTAAGCTGGGGAACAGAAAGCTATAAAGTTGTTCCTCTTACTGTAAATGGCGTTTCAAAGACAGTAACACTTTCAGGGCACACGCATGAATGGGGTACTGCTATAACTAATAAACCAGCTTGGCTAAATAGTGATACAAAACCGACTTATACGTGGAGCGAAATAACGAATAAACCTGGATGGATAGGATCAAGTAAACCATCATACTCGTGGAGTGAGATTACAGGGAAGCCTACTGTTTTAAGTTCTATCACATACAGCACAAGTGGAAGTGGAAATGTTGTTACCGGCGTTACGGCGAGCGGAAATACTGTCTATGTATCAAAAGGAAGTATTTCAGGAGGTGGTGATTGGGACGGAGGTACAGTATATAACGATATTTCTATACGCAAGACAAACGGAACACTTCGTTTATACTCAGGCAGTAATAACTGGGCTCTTTGGTGTGATGGTAGTTCTAATTACAACTTTAGAGCCAATTACAACAGTATTGAAATGTTTGCAATCAATACATCCGGAGGATGGTGGTTTAAAGGATCACAGCAATCATCTGATCTTCGGAAGAAAGACATAGTCGGATACGTACAAGATGTACTTGATAAGATGGTCCATATATCAGTGATTCGTTTCAGATGGAATGATAATCCGTACGATGATGGATCTATTCATATTGGGTTGGGCGCACAGATCGTAAAACCATACTTCCCTGACGCAGTAGGAATATGGGATGGTTCTCTTACAATCGATTATTCTGCTATGGGATGTATCGCTTTCCAGGGTGTAAAAGAACTATACACCCGATTCCGGCCTGTGGAGAATAAGGTCAAGATACTGGAAAGCCGGGTACAGAACTTGCAGCTTCGCCTGGATAATGCTTACCGGGAAATATTCGAACTTAAACAACAGATGGGAGGTGCGGCATGATATCAATGATTCTTTCTCTGATTATCCTGATCCTTTCAGACAGTCGTCCGCTTGTAGAAGTTGAGATCAATGGCCGTCCGGCGGTGATGCTCGTTGATACGGGAAGCAGTACCGGATTGATTGACATTAATCATATGGATGAATACGGCTTTTCACTGATGGCAAAAACAAATATGGCAATAAGTTCTATAGGTGGAAAGCAATGTGAATCTTACCGGGTTCGTGATCTGTGGGTCCGATTAGATGGGATAGCTATATATCAGTTCCTTGCTACTGATATTTCTTTGGTAGTAGAATCAATATATAAAGAAACCGGTTATCGGATAAGCGGTATTATAGGTTATGATCAGATAAAGAATGCAGAGATTAAGATCGACGCAAGTAATAACCAGATAACAATAGGAGATTAAGGACATGGCTATTATCACTGAGGAAAATATTGATATGACCCAAATTATGTGTACAGTGGGAGCGCCCAAGCAGTCGACTATTAAGGTAAGGACCAGTAACGGCATAGAGACAAAAACTGTTACTACGTTAGAAAATAGCCTATACCGCTGTTGTACACGTGCTAAAGTTGGAGGTTTAAGCGGATATGCCTTTAAAATACCGGAAAACGGATATACAAAAAATGATGGCGAACTGATAGACGGTGCAGAACCGTATTGGAATATATGGAGTGGTATGTCACCCGGACAGTGGGATATAAAACTCCCAGATCGGACATTGTATTTACGTCTAAGGCGTAATGCTCCTAGTTCGAGCGAATATGCCTGCAAAAATGGATTTTTTGCAGGTTATAATCCGGCAGCAAAGAAGCCTTACTTATTCCCGGAAGGAAGTACGATATACGTACCACAGAATCAAGTATCCATCGTAGTTGGTATAACAATATTCTGGGATTTTGGAGAAGTAGACTGGAAGGTTCCTTGCGGAAACTATACGCATATACACGTAATGGCCGGGAAAGAGCTGTATTACGCTTATCCGGTTATCGACGAATATATTGCAATAGAAGATTACAATATACTTGGACATTATACCGTAGAAACAACCCAAGGGGCACTAGGCGGAATACCGGAAGGTGGAAAGCTATATTTCTGGGGTGAATTTTCGATGGGTGAAGGCAATAAAATATGTGATTTTCCAACTACTTCCTATGGCATTATTCACTGGGGCGAATATTGGGCTAAGAACGTACTTGGAGACATTGCAACAGTAATACAATCGACACCTAGCTTTGTAACGGCTACAAACTATACCGTTACATCCAAGGAGATGACAGATGCTGACACAACAACCCAGAATGTACGATTCAACCTGATGAAAACAGGTAATGATAGTCGGGAAATCGACACGTCAAGAAGTTATATTCGGTGTAAATGGAGGGATAGAAATGACTGGCAGGACTGCCCTGCTTATAAGATAGAATTGCCACCGGAAGTAAATCTGACACGTACACAGTATTGTACGCTGCCTGTTAGACCAGGTATTGATCAAGAGTTTATTATTGATATACAATTGGTATTGGTATATAAATAACCCCCTTAAAAAGAAAGGAGACCATTATGTTACGTTACAAGCTAGTCCAGCGGAAGGACATGTCGAAGGGAGCTTTGGAAGGATCGAAGCTCTATTATCCGCAAGTGATCAACCAGGGGCGCGTGTCGTTCGATTCGCTCTGCGAGGAAGTGGCCGAACAGTCGTCACTCACCAGCGGTGACATCAAGAATTGCATGGACCGCCTGATCAACTGTCTCGTGCGGCACCTGAAGGAAGGACGTTCGGTGGACTGCGGCGACCTCGGTTCGTTCCGGATCAACATCCGAAGCACCGGTGCCGACACGCCCGAGACCTACGATGCAGCCACCATGATGCGCAAACCGAGCATCCAGTACTATCTGGGCAAGAAGCTGCGCGACATGCAGGATACCGGCGTACAATACGAACGCTACACGCCGCCCTCGAACGAGTAGCGGCACCGCTCCCGGCACATAGGTATATCTCTTCCGAGATACTACTATATCTCCGCCGAGATATACCTATATCGCCACGGCGATATAGGTATGTAATTTCAACCTCATTTTATAACCATTTAAAAACGATTTAATCATGGAATCAAAAACAGTATTCAGCAACGGACGCAACACGTTCGACACAGTGATCGAGAGTGAAACATTAGTTATGCGCGGACAGGCAACCGTCGGCACATCCGGCAACACCTTCTACGGGCAGATCTACACCAAGAGCGGCGAAGAGTATATCGGCGACTACTCGCAGACCAACCTCTCGATCGCCAACCCGTCACGCATGTCGTATTTCTTGGATGCCGCCACCCTGTTGGTGCAGCTCAATTCTGACGTAACCGCAAAAGCGCAGGAGGTAGCAGCATGAAAAAAGGCGAGATCGTAATTATCAACAGCATCTTTGGGAGCGAAATCCGTCTCCCGAAGATGAAAGGAGAAGACCTGTACAAGGTGCTGACAGCAAAGGCAGAAATCTCTTCTATTGTAGAAGAGATCCAAAAGAAGGCAGAGGAATTGAAGAACGGCACCAAGCCGGAATCCGTAGACCCGATGAAATTCCAAGAAGACGATCCGGATGTGATCGAATGGAAGAAGCAGTTCATCCCGATGCAGAACAAACTCTATAATGAGGAGTACGAAGGTAAATTTCCTGATCCATGCATTCCTCGGGACGCGTTCCCGGATATGATTGTAGGCATGTCTGCCGGTAATGCGGAATTATTGTTGAAGTATTTGGTGGTTAAATAAGGAAGAATTATGGAGGCAAGAGAATTACAATTTACACAAGAGGAAGATTCTTATATATCTGATACAATCATATCTGAAAGTAGTGAATTGGTTATCCGTATCGAATATGAAAAATCGGGATTAACGGAACTGGAAAGAAGTATCACTGGTAATGATTTTATGTATGTTGTCACGATTATGGCTGGTACAGATACTCGTAATAGGTTAGAATTTAATATTTCTGGAATTGTTCCAGGCCAACAGCTCAGGCTTCGTTTTAAACAGTCATCTAAACCGAACAAAATATATGTGTTGCCATGAAAGGAGCTAAACTGAAATCAATCTGTTTAGGAGAGTTAAATTTATCTCAGATGGGAATATATATTAGTGGGGTACAAATTGGTATTGGAAAACGTGAACCTATTGTTAGCAATTCCCCACATGTCTTATTGGAAGATGGGGGCTGTGTATTAATGGAAGATGGCGGAAAGGTAATATTGGAAGAATATGGAGAAGGATAAGAAAATAAGTGAACTGGGCAAGTTGGAAACTGTCACGGGCGAAGAAGTAGCCTTGGTAGAGAAGGGGAAGAAGAACTATGGCCTTCCCATGTCATTGCTGGCGAAAGCGAGTGACCTGGAAGAAGTGAACAAGAGTATTGAAAGCATCCGGTCTGATATATCGGATCTTCAAATACAGGACAACTACGGCGTGGCGAGCTGGTCCGAGGACGACCTTGCTCCTGAATGTACCGGTTTCTTCGGTAGCTGGGAGTTCCTGAATAAGTGGAACGTATATTTACTCGATACGACCGATAATGCGGGAGATACGACAACCCCGGTCGGCAAGCTGATGCGTAATAACCTGTTCCGTTTCGAGGACGGTAGTTTCGCCCCGACGGTCGGTATTACTGAGGAGATGCGATCTGAATGTGACGTTGAGTTGTACTTGGACGAGGCTCACCAGCAGAAGTATTGCGACGCCGGAGCGTTCAATGCTGAGACGTTCTACAATGAGCATGGCATGGCCAAGCTCTACAACGCTGAAGGTGTCGAAGTCCGTGTATTACGTCCGTGGGAGACAACCGAGACCAAGTACACGATCGGAATAGGTCGGGATGATACTGTATACTTATTGGATAGTTTGAAAGGAAAGTCCGGCCGTGTGTGGAAGGGCCTGTTCGCTACTCCGACGGTATGGGATGGGATAGATGTTAGTGATTATGCGTTACCACCGACTGCTATGTCACCTAGTCCGGTATGTACGATAGGCGATAAGCCAAGAAGTTTCTTCTTCTTGTACGAGGGCGAGACGAATTGCCGGTCATCAGCTGGCCAGAGTAATCTGTGTACGATGTTCCAGGTTGGTCGAACCTATCCCCGTACAAATGACATGAACCAGGTGACAAATATGCAGCGTGCCCGCTCGATGAATGCCGATACGAGCCGTTCCTATCCGTTCTCCGAGGGCGGTTTCCATGCCTTGAATACCTATGTGACGGCGCAAGAGGTTCTTTATGGAACAAAATACCTTCATAAGAACACTGTTTTCGGCAGCGGTATATCATCAAACGATAGCTGTAACAACGAGGCGACGTGGAAACAGAACGGCGGTGTAAGATACAAGTTGAGTAGCAGTGGCACATGGAAGTATGCTAATTGGAATACTCAGGGAGACATCTATTATACGGCTGACCAAAAACTGGTCAACTTTAATACGCTGTTGAATTTAGAGAATCCGAAGGAGCAATGTATGGAAAGCCAGATGGCCGCCTCATTCGCTTGCGAGACTGGTATCCAACCAGGTGTCGAGTTTGAGTTCTATGGCGGTACGTATTGGTATGAGAATGTTCCGAACGCATCCGGTCTGTCAGAAGGAGGCATGAATGTTCGTGTGTTTAAGCGGATGAGTACGACGTTTAACGCATATGACTCTGCAGGGGCGGAACAAAGCTGGGATGTGGAAGTAATCCTTCGAATGTCCTTGGTTGGTGGTATGAATCTGTCCGGTGACATATTCGCTTATTGGGGCGGAGGTTCAGAGAATGTCGGAACATATGTCGTTGACGCTAATACGTCCAGTGTAGGAAATCCGGTTGATCTGTACATAGAACCGGACCAGAAGAAATGGCATAATGAGACAATCGTAAGTAAAGCAGATAAAGGAGTATTTGATTTTGAGTTTCAATATAGAAAGTTAGGAGCATATACGAATTTGGGTAATAGCTATGTTCTAAAACGTCAGCCATATTCATGTTGGAAAACAGAAAATGGAGGAAGTATCAGTACCGGTGAGTGTCATTATGTTTATGACAATAACTATTGGGGTAGTGTTTTAAACACTCGGTATAGAATCGGCCTGCGTTTTCGCGGCTCTGCTGCTTATGGCAATTGTTCCGCGCGTAATGTGAATGCGAACAACGCCGCTTCTAATACGAACCGCAATTATGCCGGGTCTGCCCAAATCGGAAAAATAAAAAGACACCCCCTTCCATCCGTGTCCAGGAGTGACGAATCATTAAAAGACAACGCACGTGTCCATAAATGGATGAGACGTGTGGTAGCGTTCACAAGACGCTACCAAAAAGCCCGGCTTGCATGAAACGAATAGCAGGAATAAGCTCGCATTTGAGCCAAGAGGACATCGAGAGAGCGGCATGGAGAGCCTTTGAAGGGCACTCCGGCAAACGGGAAGTTACTGATTTTATCGAGGACTTCCGGAATCGTTGCGCCAAGCTGTATGATGCACTTCTCGATGGATCATGGAAAGAGTTCCTGTCGTACCGTGTGCTGGAGAAGGTAAACAAGAACGGGAAGGAACGACATATAGACAGCCCTTCGCTTGTAACCCGGATCTACCAGCACTTGCTGCTAAACTTGTTGGAGCCGGTGTATAACAGTAAAGATAACCTGAATGGTCTTAATTGCAAGAAAGGGTGCGGGATAACGGCGAAAGATCCCCGCCGGTCTATTGTGCATCGCATGAAACATGTCTATTACGATCGGACGGACTTGCGTTATTGCCTGTTGATTGACCAGCGGAAATGTTACGAGCATGTTACCGCCAAGACATTCCGTCGAGCCTTAAAGCAGGTAATTGATGACAAGTGGTTGGTAGATTTTGCCGTGGACGTGTCTTTCGTGGATGGTAAGCTTCCGATCGGTACGCCAACGTCCCCGTTCATACATCACGTGCTAATGTTGTCTTTTGATTATTACGTCAAGGATTTCGCCCCGTTTGCAATCCGTTATGCCGACGATAACTTTATGGCGTTCCATACGGTAGAAGATGCGCAAGCCGCGAAATGGCGTGTTAAGAATTATTGGTGGTATGTTTTAGGAATACGCTCAAAACGTCATTCCTGCGTCATACAGCCGATGTCCAAACCGCTTGATTTTTGTGGTTATGTGTTCCACCGGAACGAGAACAAGGGTATATGCGACCATAACAAGGGTTACGTCAGGATTCGGGAATCCATAGCGAGCGACGCGAAGAAATGCGACAATGATCGCTCCTGGGCATCATATTTCGGCCTGCTGATCCACGCAGACTGCTTTCAACTGATCAATAGAATACAAGATAATATGAAACTGAAAGATTTAACACAGAAGGTGCGCATAGACCGTACCATGGATGCACGTAATATAGAGATACGTGAACTTATCGGAGTGGTGATAACGATTTATGATTATGAGATTCGTTATAACAGCCAGAAACAACCCAACTGGATCAAATGCCTGATAGGTTTTGACGAAGTGGTTGATGGCGAGAAAACCGGTAAAGTGTTGGCTCGTGAGTTTCATGGGAATTATCAGGGTATCATTCAGTTTATGGTAGCGTGCGAGAAGGAGTTTGGGAAGAGAAATCTTTTACCCCTTGAGGACGTAGAGATCGAGAATCAGTGCGGTTACATCTTCAAGGGCAGTACCAACCAGTTAACGTACATAGAAGATGATCACGGTTAATAAAGTTCAAGTCCCAATTAATGCAGAACAAGATAATAATAAAAATAAGACAACATGGTTGAACGGGAAATACGTGTCGCTGGATGAAGGTCCTGCGGTAACGCTGTTCATTGGCCACACAAAAGAGACGGTAATAGAAGCGGATGGCCGGGAAATGGAAATCGCCCTTGCTTTTCCAGTAAGGGTGGTTAAGCCGGTCACTAGAAATAAAGCTATCAATGCCGCCGAGATGGAAGCTTACGGACTTACCTCCGCATTGGAGGTTGCAAGTCTGAATGCCTCTTTGTCCCGTAAGTTTCGGGAAGATATAAATGATACGGAAGTAAAAGAACACGATGAATTTATTTCATGGGTAAAAGCAGAATTGGATGAAATCGGCCTTTCGGGCCATGACGGTTATAAACCAGACACCACCCAACCCGGATTGCAAGATGTGATGGCCTTATCCAAGATGTTATATTCGACAGCAAACCTTCCAGCAGAAAGTGCGGTAAAAGTAAAGAATTTTGCTCCGGTGTGGGGAGAGGAAGGTTCCGAGTTTGGGAAAGAGGTAGATACCGGCTTCCGCCTTCGTATAGTAGAAAAAGAGAAAGATGTCAACGATCTGTTTGAGGTTATTCAGAAACATACCCTTCAGTCTCAATGGAAGCCTGGATCTACCGGAACCGAATCCATTTATAAAAGGATAGATGAACAACACGCCGGAACAAAAGAAGACCCTATCCCTTATCCGGCGGATGGTAATATGTCTTTGGAACTTGGGAAATATTATAAGGAAGATGGTATCACCTATGAGTGTATCGAGGCAACAACCCCGTTGTATGCCAAACTACGAGATTGCCCCAGATATGCCAAGCCTATAGAATAATTTAAATATTAAAGAAAAAAGGGGGAAAAAGAAAGCCCCCGGCTGTTAGTAAAGACGCCAATCACCTACTAACAAAACAAATGCGAGCTACCGCACGACCGGGGGCTGTATGCCTTCTGGTCGCGATAGCTCGTTTTTGTTTTAATAAGTGATTGGCAAAACAAAAGTACAATTAAAAATCGAAATATGAACTATGGAAAGGAAAATGAAGAAAGAATATCAATCTGCCCCATTACCATTTATGGGACAAAAACGAATGTATATAAAGGATTTTAAAGAAGTATTGAAACAGTTTCCGGACGATGCTATTTATATCGATTTGTTTGGTGGTTCCGGCTTGTTATCCCATGTGACCAAACGAGAGAAACCAAATGCAACAGTCATATATAACGACTTTGACAATTACCGGCAACGGCTTGATAATATTGAACGTACCAATACCTTACTGGCTGAACTAAGGGAGATAGTAAAAAAATTTCCAATGAAAGAGAAACTTCCGCCTGAAATCCGGTCAAAAATCCTACAACGCTTGAAAGAGGAAGAAAAGGATAGGTTTGTAGACTATATTACACTGTCATCCTCTTTGATGTTTTCGATGAAATATGCGACTTCTTTGGATGAAATGAAAAAGGAGGACTTTTACAACAAGATACGCCAGTCGGACTATAGTGCCGAAGGATATTTGGATGGTCTGGAAATAGTATCGTGCGATTACAAGGAATTGGTCGTGAAATACCTGAACATTCAAAATGTCGTGTATCTGATCGATCCGCCCTACTTATCGACAGAAGTC
>ERZ780141.217-NODE-217-length-46718-cov-12.413368_pt1 | contig 46718 bp, 35 predicted proteins | sample MGYA00433080_ERZ780141 | MGnify/ENA primary metagenome ERZ780141 (study PRJEB29588, sample SAMEA2154047) | human gut metagenome | biome: human gut; feature: human-associated habitat; material: faeces | place: Denmark | collected 2008/2010 ... | reverse complement strand
CGAGAATAAAGCAAATCCTGTTAACTATTCAACACAGGGTTTTACTGGTGACCCATCTTTCTCTGCGGATGCGCATCCGCTTATGTTAAGATACGCAAAGTTAAGCAAAAAACGGGAAAACATAAAGAATAAAGAAAAGAAGTTGAGCGTTTTTCTTGCGAAAGAACCGCAACAATGCTGTTCCCGTGGCGTGGTAACGTTGTTATCGTTGCGCGGTAACGATGTTACAGCACCGCGGTAATGACGTTACACCACCGCGGTAATGATGTTACACCACCTGCAAATCAGCACTGCTCTTAGCGCTAAGCATAGGAGGAGGGTGTGTGTCTACACACTCTCCTTTTGTTTTTATATACATAGCAGAATATTTTCAACAAAAAACTCTGCATTTTTCCCATTCGTGTTGTTTTATTTCATATATTTGCAAAATCTCCATATATCTCCCCTTGAACACAGTTCCAGTTATTGCAATAACTTTATTTTCTATAATATATTATTCCGCAGATAATTAACTGCATCCGATAGCAACGCACGTTTAAACATTTGTTCCTTACGTTTACTCCACTCTTATTAGAATCAACTGGTACACAATAAGTTATAAATACTATGGTTGCAAGGCGTTGAAAGACATATATTGTCAGGCAGTGAATGTCCCGGAAACGCATTCGAGCGCATTTGATAATTCGCCTATAGAAAACATGACGCTCTATGTGCCGGGCGAGTCAATGAATGCATACAAGACTACCGACCCCTGGAGCGGATTCGGCAAATTCCAGACTCTCACCACCGGCATCGAAAAGACCGAGACTGCCGCTAAGCCAATGATTACGTCTGCCGACGGACAAATCTCCGTATCCGGTCTCAGCGGCAACGCCACAATCCAGGTGTTATCTCCCGACGGCAAGCTGCTCGACAGCACAAGCGCCACTGACGGCATCGCCACTCTGAATGTCCAGCCAGGCAAGGTGGTAATAGTGAAGGTTGGCACGGAGAGCTACAAGGTGGTTGTGAAGTGATGACCAAGGCTGGCGGAAGATAGAATGACAAACCTCCCAGCAGCTGTATATAGCCCCTTCTGATTCTCCTTTTGGGATAGTCAGAAGGGGTGATTTTATATCCATTTGACAAGTTCATCCATTAGGGACATGAAGCTTTATCATCCTTTGCAAAAACAGACAGAGTCAACTTCAACGAGAAAGAATCGGCTTCAATATACTATGGCATTATGGCATCTGCTGTAAAGCATAATATTGAATTGGACTCTAAAGCCAGTATAGAATCGACAGCAAAAAGTTTCTTATCTGGTATGTCGTGGAAAGGTTTTACAGACTTCAAGCAAGAATGTGTCACTAATTGGACAAAACTCTTCGCCACGAATGAAGTTCAATTCACAGACAATGCCATTGACACTTTTCTCGCTTTTGTTGACTATATGTCATGCAGTGCAGACACATACGTTTCACTCGGTGGCTCCAATGGCTGCGCTGACCAACTTACGAATTGGGACGGAACACAAAAGGTAGGGCTTGGAAGCGTTCCACAAAAGAAAGGAAAAGGGCTGGGGCGATAAAAGAACAGTGAATAGTAACATTCTATTCGCCAACAAACTTTTAGAATCGTAAAAACACGACAATTATACGAAACAGTAATGATTAGATGTGAGAAATCATATAGGCTTCTCACACCTAATCGAATACACGAATAATGTTACCAAACGAAATACACATCAGTTCTTCTTTTACAATAAGCAACAGCCACATCACGTGCCGCTTTAATTCTAGTTTTTTCAATATCCGTCTCACGTTGTGATTGCCTTTCAATGAGTTCAACAGCCCGTCTAGCTTCTGCATCTTTAGTTTGCTTGATTTGCATGCATAGTTGTTTGGCTTCAGTAGCACAAGAGCTTGTCATATCTATTTGTTGCAGATATTCGACTGCTGCATCAAAATTACCGTTAGAGAATTCTGCCCGAGCTTTCTGAATGACATTATTACATTCCTGCGTTTGGTATTGACGATAAATTGTAGTTATCTCGTTATTGACTTTTGTGTAATCTGAGATTGTCGCAGGACAAGAAAACAACAGAGCCAGTCCCTCACCATATTGTTGAATATTGGCAAAAGTGCGAGCACGTGATATAACAGAATTAAGATTATGCTGATAGTAATCTATGATTTTATCTTTTGCCTTATTCACAAAGTCTGTTAGACGTTTGTCTTGGGCAGACAATTTAGAAATGGCATTTTTTATTGCGTCATCATCAGAGAATCCTTCCCCACGTACTGTAACGACACAACTTGCAAAAGTTGTACTTGTGGCAAGATTGGTACAGACAAAATTGAATTGTATGTCGCTTGTATGTATATTCCTCATACCACCTTCAACAACTTGTTTATTAACGAAACTAATCTCTGGCTTTATGGCAATGGTACTTACTTCGGTTGTTTCAACTCCACTTTCAGTCATGGCTGGCAAGAACTTGCTCCTCAGCATCTTTGCCGTATTATCACTTAATTGGCAATTACCAACAGGAAGCGCAAAGGCTATTTCTATTCCTTGTGCGAAAATAGTTGCATAAGAAGTCAACAAGATTGTCAATGTAAGCAAGACCTTTCTCATAATACACACTCCCGTTATTTAATGGTTACAATTAGCATATTGTTGCTTGTAGTTCTCTCAATCTTGATTCCAAGATTCCTGAAAAATGTTAACAACTTCAATCCAAACTTATTGATATTATACGTTCTTCCGTTCTCGTCTTTTAGCGGTATGCAAATATCGTCGAAGAGCATCTGCTTGTCGGTTGTTCCCTGGATATGGTAATTGCCTTTATAGGCATTTTCTTCCACCCACATTTCCAAGGCATCGGACAAAGCAAGACCGTCTGCGCCAACCTCTTGCGACATAGAGCGAGATGATGCCTCGTCAATGCCGACTGTTACCGCTATGGATTGTCCGTTTTCAGCTATGTCCATCAGTTTCTCCTGCATGGTGTTCAAGAATTTGTCCATCCCTGCCTCGACAGCTCTTGATGTAAGTTTACCATAGTCATCGGTGTAAAACTTACCGCTTTCGCAAACTGCATTGGCAAGCGAATTTGCAGTAGAGGTTTCATAACCAGACAGGATTACTTTCATGGCATTGCCAGAAGGAGATTTCAACAGGTTTATTTCCGCTTCGACATAAACATCCGCACCAGACTGTTGTATAATCATAGTCTTGACATCCTGTTGTTGGGTATTGCCTAATGCGGTTGCTTTTGACAAGGCTTTTACCTTGGCAAAAAAATCAACTGTAGTATACCCCCTTTGATCGAATGCTTCCTTTATTTTAGTTAAAGCGATGCGCTTATTCACGTCATTCTCCAAAACGGTACGTATGTCTTCACCTTGCATTGTATATGGTATGACCATAATTTTGGGGCGTGCCGTAGGCAATGAAGTGACCTGTGACTCTATGTTTTGTGCCCATGTGCAGCAGAAAGCACACAGTCCCAATAATATTATTGCTATTCTTTTCATACTCATTTTTTGATAATTAAGTTACAACGAACTAAATTGTGAGAAGCTTTACTATTTTCAATAGCGATAATGACTTTGCGTGACACGCTGCATTCGGCGAATGACTCTCCAGAGAGTTTTGTCACCTTGGCTTTTCCAAGTTCAGATGGATAAGGTTTGCCATCAAGCATCTCTACTGATTCTATCGTAAACGTATCACCGACCTTGATTCCAGCTTCCTTGCCAACGTTGAGAAGTATCGTGCTTTTATCTATCGTCTTCAAGACTTTTCCCTTGACGGGGAAATTGATACGGAAATATTCATATATGTCGGATTGCAGGCTTTGCATGGCTGCTGTAACAGCACTCTCTGGCGACAGCATTTCCTTACTGCATTTTCCATCAAAACTCTGTGCCTCATTGCTTACGCCTGTCTCTACGTCAACAACTTTCAACTGAAATGCTACACTTGCTTTATAACCACGTGTGCTTCCGTCACTGTTCTTCATGCGATAAACTGGTATCTTAACAATATGTCCTGTTACCAACTGCTCGGCAGCAACAGCCGCACCTTGTTCTGCAAGATTATGGCTGTCGAGAAAAGCCTCGCTCTTCTGTAGTTCAAGTTCATCAACTACTTTATCGCGACTTGTTCTGTCAACTACAACAAAGCGGTGAGTGTTAGTCAGCATTTCCACAACTTTCTCTGTTACAAGTCCTGTGTATGGACTCTCTTCATCGCAGGTAAACTGAGTTACGCCTACGACAGGGCGGTCATCGGCTGCTAAGGAAACTTGCGTATACCCACAAAGGATACACGCAAGTATGACCGCATATAAAATGCGATAATTTCCCATTACAGATTCTTTGCAGTTTTTGCTGTTTCAATCATCTGCTTGATGGCTGCGACCTTCGCCTTTGACTCTTCAAGCAAGACAGGGTAAGCATCTTTTGTAAAGGCGAGAGCTGATGCTATCTTAGCTATTTTCATTGGATTCTTGTTAGTAGAAGATGCCTTGGTTGCAGCTTCTGCACCTTTCCCAGCCTCAGCGATAGAAACACCTTCTGCAGTTAGAGTTGTGCTTAATGCGACAAGTTCCTCTACAGTAGGTTTCTTGATACTTACGTCTGTAACACCTTCCTTCGTCTCGCCAATCTGACGATAATAAAGGTCTTGGAGTAGAGCTGATGACGCAGCAGAACTGATGGCTGCGTTGTAAACACCCTGTACATAGGTGTCAACATCTGCAACTCCAGTTTGCTTTGGCTGCTTAGAGCAAAGTTTCTCCAATTTTGCACAACGGTCGATACTTGCCTTAATGTCCTCTTTGGACTGACCGAAACAGAATGATACCGACATTGCGAGCAATGCTGCGGTAACGAATAAAAATCTTTTCATCTTGTATTATTTTTAAGATGACTGCCTGGCTACCACAGCAGGGTTAATTTTTTATTGACGAATATACAAAATAAAAGAAACGTGGAGCCAGTCTGTCACTCGTTCCACGATTCGTAGGCCTTCGCATTGCCCTGTCAGTCCGAAACGAGCAACGCCGAAAGCCCCACGTATGTGTAAGTATATAAATACCCTTTCTTGGCAACGAATGCAAAATGCAACCGAAGCCAATTAGGGCTGTATACAATACACCCATGAGACGTTCCTTGTTGCTTTGTTCTTGACTGACAAATGAGTTTGCGAAGTTCACGAATCGTCAAAACCAAAGCGTCAGATACGCCTTTTACTATGTATATGTCTGCCCAACCTCTGCCCATCGGGACTTCCGGTATGGGTATAGACGTTACAAAGATAACACTTTTACCTTGAAAACCACTTTGCTTGGCTGGTAAAGTATGATTTTAAGACCTGATTTAACATTATTAAATATAAATATGTCAAAGAATCCACTTCCTCATGATTTTTCTTGCCAAAAAGTTTGTATTATCAATGATTATTCGTATTTTTGCAGCGTTAGTTCCAGCCGAGCCTCTTTACAATGCTTAAATAGGCTGGGCTTTTTTGTTTATAAGCTATGACAAAGAGAAATTTTGGAAAAGATTACAAGACTCCACGAGAACTTGTAACCTTATTGGAAAATCGTGGATTGATAATTAATGATAGGCAAAAGGCTCAATTGTATTTGGAGAGCATTGGCTATTATCGATTGTCTGCGTATATGCATCCTTTGTTGAAGACTCCAAAGATTCTTCATCTGTATAAGGAAGGTGCTACATTTAACAAAGTGATGATGCTTTATCGCTTTGACAAAAAGTTGCGCTTACTCCTTTTTAACGAGATTGAGAAGATCGAAATTGCTGTAAGAGAAGCCGTAATGAATATGACGGCTGAACGGACTGGTGATATATATTGGCTTACCAATTCTGCACTTTTTCGTGATCAGTCCATTTTCGTAAATAGTATGGCAATGTTGTCGAAGGAGTATGAACGTTCTACTGAAGACTTTATAGAACACTTCAAAAGAACATATACAGAGCCTTTTCCACCAGCATGGATTCTTGGTGAACTTCTCCCAATGGGTAGCGTGAATATGTACTACAGGAACTTGAAAGATAAAGGACTCAAAAAGCAGATCGCCAAGCGTTTCTGCCTTCATGCTCCAGTGTTTGAGTCTTGGCTTTCTGTGCTTACGCTTACTCGCAATGCGTGTTGTCATCATGCTCGTGTTTGGAATAAGGTCAACAAGATTATTCCAAATGATATGAGAGGCATGACTCGTCCTTGGATTACTATTCCTGCGGACAAGCGAAGAATCTATTATAACATGTGCATCATCAAGTATTTCCTTGACATCATCTCTCCCAACAATGACATGCTTGACAAAATGCACAATTTGTTCAGCAAGTTTCCAGAGATAGACCTGGCAGCTCTTGGATTCCCTGTTGGTTGGGAAAATGAACCTCTGTGGCAATAAAAGACATATGAAGAGACTGTTAACCACCCCACATTACCCATATTTTCTGCAATTTTGATGTGATTGAAAGTTAAATACGTTAAATCTTCACCTTTTCGTATCTAATCAGAATTCATACGGTCACTTTTCTACCGTTTAGAGCGTATAACACTGATAATCAACTAATAATAGATACGAAAACTGTATGCGGTTTATATAAAAATATGCCTAAGAACGTGTCGTTCGTTTTGTTTCTGCGTCTTTTCTGCGTCAAAGATAGTTATAATTTCAATACGAACAAACATTTTAATACATTATTTTTTCCTTTTAGTCACATTTTGTATCAATGGCTTACGCTTAGGCGAGTCTTTCCATTTCTTAAGATCGTTGTATATATGGCGTTCCATAATGCTATAGTTTTATATCCAACGGAAAATTTAATGATAATCAACGACATACACAAGTTAATTACACTTTTATGAACGTTCAATCGCTACAAAAACACCTTTGCAAGCCAGATAAAGACAGACATTTTTATAGTTGTTTTTTGCTCTTGAAATTGCCGAATCACATCCATTGGAAAGCATATCAAAACATCAAGAAACGGGCAAGCACCTTGCCCAAGTGGGGCAAGCACCTTGCCCCAAGTGAGAAAGCACCGTGCCCCAAGTGGGCAAGCACAGTGCCCAAAACTGTGCCCAAAGTTTCTATAGAAGGAAACGTCAGTAAAGGAATATAACTATCAGCAATTGTTTCGATGAATATATACTATTTTCAGCAATAATGGTAATTGCACTTATGGAAATAATGTATAACTTTGCAGCGGACAACTACAACGATACAACAAAACGGAATCAAACAAATAAAAAAACATACGACATCATGCAAATCATAAAAGACAAACAATTCGGAGGCGAACGCCCACTGTTCGCTTCTCACGACCTGCATATCGACAACGTGCTCATCACTGAGGGCGAGTCGGCAATAAAGGAATGCAGCAACATAAAGGCGACCAACTGCCGTTTCGAGGGTAACTATCCTTTCTGGCATGTCCATGGGTTTGAAATAGAAAACTGCTACTTCGCTGTCGGCGGACGTTCAGCCCTGTGGTATTGCGATCATCTGAAGATGCGCGACACGGTTATCGACGCGCCTAAGATGTTTCGCGAGATGAGCCATCTCGAACTGAAGAACGTAACGATGAACGATGCCGACGAGGTGTTCTGGCGTTGCGACAACATACGCATAGAGAACCTGAAGATGCACGGCGGCACCTATCCATTCATGTTCAGCCATGACGTTTATGTTGATGGATTGGAGAGCGACAGCAAATACGTGTTCCAGTATGCAAGAAACATCGAGGTGCATAATGCAAAGATTACAACGAAGGATGCTTTCTGGGAGGTGGATAACGTTACCGTGTACGACTCCGAGCTGAACGGCGAATACCTGGGATGGCACTCAAGGAACCTGCGGCTCGTGAACTGCCACATCACCGGCGAGCAGCCCCTCTGCTATGCCCACGACCTCATTCTCGAGAACTGCACCTTCGGCGAAGACTGCGACCGCGCATTTGAATACTCCACACTGAATGCCGACATCAAGGGCAGCATCGCGAACATCAAGAACCCTATGTCGGGACGCATCGTTGCCGACAAAATCGGTTCCATTACCATCGACGAGAACATCAAGCAGCCTGCCGACTGCGTGATTGAGGAAAGAAAATGACGAATATGAAATATGATTTCGACAAGATAACGCCGCGACGCGGCACAAACTCATATAAATGGGACAGCACCGACGACAAGGAGGTGCTGCCGATGTGGGTTGCCGACATGGATTTCCCTACCGCCCCCTGCATCATCAACGCCCTGAAGAAACGCGTGGAGCACGGTATATTCGGCTACACCCGTGTGCCGGAGGAATACTACGATGCGGTAATCTCATGGTTCAGCCGGCGCCACCATTGGAAGCCGAGGCGCGAATGGTTCATATATACGTCGGGAGTAGTTCCGGCATTGTCTGCCGTGATAAAGGCGTTGACCAATGTGGGTGATAAAGTGCTGACCCTAACTCCGGTATACAACTGCTTCTTCTCCTCTATCAGGAATAACGGATGCGAATTGGACAGCTGTGCATTGAGGTATGAGGACAACACTTACTCCATCGACTATGAAGACCTGGAGCGTCGTGCCGCCGACCCGAAGACCACCCTTATGCTACTCTGCAATCCGCACAACCCCTCGGGACGAGTGTGGACAAGGGAGGAGCTGCGACGCATAGGCGACATCTGCATCAAGAACAATGTTGTAGTGGTGGCCGACGAAATCCACTGCGAACTGGTACACCCAGGATTCACCTACACACCGTTTGCCTCCGTGTCGGAAGAGTTCCAGAAGCATTCCGTCACCTGCGTTGCGCCGAGCAAGGCGTTCAACATCGCCGGACTGCAGATTGCCAACATCATCGTGGAGAACGACAAGTGGCGACAGCGCATCGACAAGGCGATAAACATCAACGAGGTATGCGACGTGAATCCGTTTGGCGTGATTGCCACCATCGCCGCATACAACGAGGGAGAGGAATGGCTCAATCAGCTGCTCCAGTATATCCACGGCAACTATCTCTTCTTCAAGGACTACTGTGAGGAGCATCTGCCCCAGTTGCCTGTGGCACCGCTCGAAGGCACCTATCTCGCATGGATGGACTGCCGGAGTCTCGGCATCCCGTCGGAAGAACTCGAAGAGGAACTCATGAAGGAAGCCAAACTATGGCTCAATGCCGGCAGCATGTACGGTAAGGAAGGCGAAGGCTTCATGCGTTGGAATCTCGCCTGTCCGCGACAGCTCGTAAAAGAAGGGCTGGAGAGATTCTCTCAGTTTGTTGATAAACGCTGATGGCACAACTTTCCTGCAACCGATAGTAAGATAAAAACCAAAGGGTCCATACAAAATCAACTGCTCTTGACTTCGTATGGACCCTTTTTTGCTGCATAAAGCCAGTCCTTTAGAGTATATGGCTTTTGCTTTATTGCTTAAATTTCGAAATGTTCCTTTATGTCGGGCATCGCACCGTTCTGGGTGCACACATAGGCGCTCACTTCAACGGCGAGTTTATGTGCTTCCCTTACAGGCTTTCCGCTGAGGATTGCTGCACAGAACGAACCGGTGAACGAGTCGCCGGCACCTACAGTGTCTGCCACTTCCACCCGGGGCGTTTCCTGATATGACACACAGCCCGGAGTGAACACATAGCTACCGTTCACGCCACACGTGAGCACCAGCATGTCGAGGTTGTACTTGCCGAGTATGAGCCAGCATTTGTTCTCTATGTCCAGACCCGGATAGCCGAACATCCTGCCTATCTGTATCAGTTCCTCGTCGTTAATCTTCAGTATGTTGCAGCGTTTCATAGATTCGCAGATCACATCCTTGGTATAGAAGTTCTGTCGCAGGTTGATGTCGAAAATCTTAAGGCAGTCTTTCGGTGTATTGTCGAGGAACTTGTAGATGGTCTCGCGGCTCACCACATTGCGCTGTGCCAGCGAGCCCCAGCATACGGCAAGCGTGTTTTCAGACACAGCCTTCACCTCGTCGGTGAAAGGAATGTTGTCCCAAGCCACATTCTCCTTGATGTCGTATGTCGGAATACCTTCATCATCAAGCTCCACCTGTACGGTACCTGTTGGATAAGGCACGCGTGGCATTACATAGTTGAGTCCTTTTCCTTCCAACTGCTCTATAGTCTCTTCTGCAAGTTTGTCCTCGCCGAGGGCACTCACAGCAATGGAGTTGAGGCCAAACTGTCCGGCATGATAAGCGAAGTTTGCCGGTGCGCCACCAAGTTTCTTTCCATCAGGCAAGACGTCCCAAAGAGCCTCGCCAAGTCCTACTACATATTTATCTTTCATAGTCGTATATCTGAGTTTATTTATATCGTGTATCAGAATTCCCTATTATTATAACGGTTTCTCGTACAAGTTATTGTTTCACCTTATTTATATATGTGAACAGATAAACCACTCCGGCTGCCATTACAGCCACAGCACCAACCTGTCCGATGGCGTCGCTGGCGAATCCCATCAGGAGAGGGAACACCGTACCTCCGAAGAGACCCATAACCATCAGTCCGCTCACCTCGTTCTTATGCTCAGGCACCGAGATGAGAGCCTGCGAGAAGACGATGGAGAAGATGTTGGAGTTGCCGTATCCCACAAGAGCTATTGCTGCATAAAGAATGACTTTGCTTGTTCCTACGAACATTCCAGCCATACTCAGCGCCATCATCACCACGCTGATGATAAAGAATGTGCGCGCCTTCATCACACGGAGGAAGAATGAACCCGTCAGACATCCCAAGGTTCTGAAGATGAAATATAGGGATGTGGCGAAGGCTGCCTCGTTGAGAGACCATCCGAGGCGCTCGATGAGAATCTTCGGAGCTGTGGTGTTGGTGCCTACGTCGATGCCCACATGACACATGATGCCGATGAAGGAAAGCAGCACGATAGGTCTGCCGAGCAACCGCACACTGTCCATTATTCCGGTAGCCTTACCCTCGTTGTGCTCTTCCGGAATGGATGTGACGCAAAGGGCAGCGGCAGCCACCATACCTATTATCATATATATGGGGAAGAGTATCCTCCATCCGAAGCCGAAGCTCGGTATTGTAGCAATGGCTCCCCACATGGCTATGTATGGAGCAAGGAATGAGGCTATCGCCTTAACGAACTGTCCGAAGGTGAGCGTTGAGGCGAGGTTGCCCTTTATAACGACAGACACCAGTGGGTTGAGCGACGTCTGCATCAGAGTGTTGCCTATGCCGAGCAGGGAGAACGACACGAGCATCAGTGTGAAGTTCTCGCCGAAGAGCGGCAGAAGGAGCGACACTGTGGTCACGGCGAGCGAGAGCAACACGGTGTTCTTCTTGCCGATCTTGCTCATAAGCATACCCGTGGGCACACTGAACAGGAGGAACCAGAAGAAGACGAGCGACGGGAACATGTTTGCCGTAGTGTCATTCAGGTTGAGGTCTTCTTTCACGTAGTTGGAGGCGATTCCTACCATATCTACGAATCCCATGGCGAAGAAACAGAGCATCACCGGGATGAGGGTAAGTTTAGCAGATTTACTCATTTTATTCTGTTTTATATAAGTTCATTATTTCAGTTTATATACTGCATATTTCTTTGTCTTGCCCTTTATCGTTACCTTGTCGTAAGGTTTTGTTGGGAACACAAGGTTTGTCATAGCCATCTTTCCGTCGTTGTCGAACACCTCAATACTGCTCTTGTCGATGAATATGCGCAGCTTGTTCATCTTGCCATATACAGGGGCTGTAGTTATGGCAGCAAAGTCGCTGCTGAAATCGGTCTTTCCGCTTAGTGTGCGGTCCATCGAGAATGTTTCGTCCTTTGCCTTATATGTCATGACCACCTTCTCGCCCTTGCTGTTGCTCAGCGTAATCGTGGCATCACCCTTCAGATTGACCACCATTTCGCAAGCTTCGCTCAAAGACTTTGATGGTTTTTTACTTCGTGCAGCAGTAATCTCTTCTGATGGAGTAACGCTGCAATAAGTGTTGCCTTTATATTCGAAGAGTCCCAAGTCGCGAGGAATGGAGTTGGCAGAACGATACTGCAACGTAGGCACCTGATTGGCATACTGCCAGTTGCTCATCCATGCCAAAGCCACGTGTCTGCCGTTGGGAGCATTGTCGAAAGTAACGGTGGCATAGTGGTCTTTACCATAGTCCATCCATTTTGTCACTTCCGGTTTCGATTCGCAAGTAAATTTATGTCCGTCGAAGTCACCAACAAAATATTGTGTTGCCGAACCTCCGGAAGGACCTCCAGGATTTATGTTGCACACAAGCATCCATTTCTCTTTGTCTGTGCCACGTACTTTCATCTTCATCAAATCCGGGCATTCCCATACACCGCCATGACTGCCGTATTCGGCTCCGAACGAGCTTTCAAACTTCCAGTCTTTCAGATTGTCAGACGAGTAGATGTTCATCTGCTGACCGGCAGCGAGAATCATGTTCCATTTCTTGATATCCTCGTTCCAGAACATGTGAGGATCGCGGAAGTCGGGCACGTTGCTCGTTATTATCGGATTGCCATCATATTTTGTGAAAGTCTTTCCGTTGTCGGTGCTGTAAGCCATGCTCTGCGTCTGATTCTCACCGGCTGATGTGTAGAGAGCCACGATGGCGTTTTCTCCAAATCCGGCAGTGTTGTTCTTGTCTACCACTGACGAGCCGCTGAATATTGAGCCCCAAGCATCGGGCTGTACCGGGTCGCCTTGGAACGTCCAATGTATGAGGTCGGTTGATGTGGAGTGGCCCCATGTCATGTTCTCCCACTGCGAACCATAAGGGTTATGCTGGAAGTAGAGATGCCATACACCGTCCTTGAAGAACATTCCGTTCGGGTCGTTCATCCACCCGTAAGCTGGGGTGTGATGGTAGAGCGGACGATATTGTTCGCGGTTTGTCGTGTCAAAGCTCTCTGCATTCTTGATATTCTTCCAGCAAGTGAAAGTGGAAATACCACCATCGTTGCGGTAGTTGCCGTTCACGTGAATATCAAGAGCTAACGTCTTTTCCTCATTGAATTCATCCAGATAAAGCGGAACATAATAATCCACCTTGTTCATTGCCAGTCGTACATTGAGCGACTTCATCTGTTTGTTGCCGGCGATAACCTTTATGTTGCTCATTTCAGCACTCTCCTGTACTGGCAGCAACAGGCATTTGTCCTTCTGCTGTATACGGTACAGACAATGGTTGCTGCTCAGAAACTGTGTTTCCTGTGCGCATGCTGTGCCTATTGATGCCAGAGCAATCAGAACTGATAATATATTTCTTTTCATATCTATGTATTCTTAAATTTAAATGCTATCCTGAATCAATCCAATCACCTTTTCTGACTAAAGTTTACCTATTAATTTCTTTTGACTAACCTATACTTACATTATAAGAAAATCAATATTCTTATTTTGCATCGTCGTATCCTTTGTTCTGCTTATACAAGCCTGGTATATAATATAACTGGTTGTATGGCACTGGATAGAATTCATTCTTGCCGGCTGTGAAGTGGGCATCCCTCAGATATTCGGCGTAAGTCTGATTTACTGTATTACCATCCTTGTCGGTAAATGTGTAAACATCCTTCTGCTCTGTCTTGAAGTAATTATTCAGCGTAGTTGAAGCTATTCCCCAACGGCGCAAGTCGAAGAATCTTCCGTTTTCCATTGCCAACTCAAGACGACGCTCCCAGCGCAGGCATTTCCGTGCAGTTTCCTTATCCTGGAAATAAGACTCTGGATAGAGAGCAATGTCACACTGGTCTTTGGCATATTCAATGTGTTTGTCTATAGAATTCTTTGCTCTCTGTCTGATATCGTTAATTATGGCGCGTGCTTCTCCAAGACGGTCAAGTTCTATAAGAGCTTCGGCTCTCATAAGCATTACATCGGTGTATCTCAATACGTAGTCGTTCATTGCGAAAGCCTGCCATGAGCCGTTATATGTTTCACCTTTAGAGCGTTGTGGCACTTCTTTCATTGAAGTGTAATAACCGTAGACGTTAGGAGTGCGGGCATTGTCTGTCGTCAGAGTGTATTCCTTTTCGTATTTATATGGGAAGGTAGGCATACCGATGGTGTGGAACAAACGTGGATCCCATTTCTGGGCAGTGACCTTGCCGTTTACCGGGTAGTCGATACTATTGTTGTAGTCATCAAACTCTGGCAGTCCGTTGCGTGTCTTGAAGGCATTCACCAAGTCCTGTGATGGTTTGTGAACATCCCATCCGCAAGACCAGATACCCCAACAGCCGTTCAACATGTTCGACCAGTTGGCACGACCATATTTTGTATGGTCTCCGCTATAATCAGAGGTTTGCACGGCGAATACAGACTCTTTACTGTTCTTGTATTCAGGCAAGAAAATGTCGCCGTAGTCTTCCAGATATCCATAATTGGAATTCTTTACCTCATCAGTATAGTCAACAACCTTCTGCATGTATTGCTTGTTGATATGGTCAACGCCATCGGTTGCCTCATATCCGTCGCCCCAAGCCAATGTGAGATAACATTTTGCCAAATATCCGGCAGCAGCAATCTTGTTGGCACGTCCGCCATCAGCCTGCTTAGCTGGTAGAACATCATGGGCAAACTGGAAATCGTCGATAATCTTCTGGAACAGTTCCTCGTATGTGAATTGTGTGTTAGAAGTCTTCTCCGTAGCATTGTCGGCATATACCTTTTCGTCAATCCATGGAATCTGGCGGAACATGGTAATCAGCTTGAAATAGAAATGTGCACGGAGGAATCTAACCTCAGCTTCGCGCTGTTTCGTTGTTTCAGCTCCAAGGGTCTTTTCGCCGTTCTGTTCAAGAGAGACCAACGCACGGTTGCAACGAGATACGGCACAGTAAAGGCGATACCAAAGTTCATCGAGTTCCCCTTTTGTAGAAGTCAGAGTCTTCCATATTTCCACATCGTGGTAACCAGTGTCACCAGTTCCCCAGCCACCTTTCAGACAGTCGTCTGATGCCAGGTCGCCATAAGGCCAGAGATTGAACGGATAGCTGTACCAGCAGTCACCAAGCATGGCGTATGCGCTGTTAACCATCTTTTCCGGCTCATTGAAGGCCTTGTCTTCGTCTATCACAGCTGTCGGATTATAGTCCAGAAAGTCATCACAACTTGCGAATGTTCCTGCAAGTGCTACTGCAAGCACTATTGTATATATCTTTTTCATAATGAAAATTCGTTTAATCGTTATACCTTTTATGTCTTAATGATAATTCTGCAATTTGTATTAGAAACCAACTTGAAGTCCAAACGACAATGATGTTGCCAAAGGATAATTCCAGTCAGGATTCTCAGGGTCGGAGCATGTCAGGCTCTTGCTCTTTATAGTAAGCAGATTCTGTCCGGAAACATAAATGCGTGCACTTGACATCTTGACTTTTGACAAAACACTCTTAGGTATATTGTATCCAATCTGCAGAGTGCGGAGCTTCAGGTAAGAACCATTCTCCACGAAGTATGAAGAAGCCCTGCCCTCATCTGCAGTATTCATTGTGCTCAAGCGAGGAATCGACGAACTTGTATTGTTTGTGTTCCATGCGTTCAGCAGACGTGTTCCCTTGTTTGAGCCAGGGTCGTTAACAGCCCAGAAATCGGTCTGGAACTTCTGGTTGTTGTAGACATCCTGATCGTAAACACCCTGCCAGAACATGCTGAAATCAAATCCCTTGTAGTTGAGAGCAATGTTCAGTCCGTAAGAGAATGCTGGCACTGGATCGTAAATCCAAGTCTGGTCGTCGGCATTAATGCTGCCACTGTGATCCAAATCCTTGTATTTCAGTCCACCGACACGTGCGTTTGGCTGTCCAGACTTGTCAACTTCCTCTTGAGTCTGGAATATTCCGTCAGCTACATATCCAACGATAGAACCGTATGACTTGCCGCTCTGTACGAGATTTTCTTTTATAGTATGAGTATAAGCACCCGTTGTAGATGAAGGCAGATAAGTTACTTTATTGCGGAAGAAATCCAAATTGCCGTTGACGTCGATTCCGAGTCCGTTAGCTAGTGTTGTGCGATAGCCCAAGCTGAACTCCATACCCCAGTTGCGGAGCGACGGACCGTTTTTCCAAGTGTTGCCACCCTCGCCCGTTGCACCGAGGTATGCAGGATTAATCAGCATGTCCTTCACATTCTTGATATAAGCATCGACAGTTCCGTAGAAACTGTTGTTGAACATCGTGAAGTCAACACCAACATTGTATTGTGTTGCCGATTCCCACTTCAAATTAGGGTTTGCAAGTTGTGTGGCGCGGTAACCTGAAGGGAAAGTGCCGGAACCTTGCAAGAACAGGTCGTAGGCTGTAGATGTAACGCGGTCCAATCCGTAGTCAGCGACATAAAGTCCAAACTGTGCGTTGTTGTCGATTGCCTGATTACCTGTCTGTCCCCATGACAGACGCAGCTTTGCATCGTCAAGCCATTCCTTTTTCAACAGATTAGAGAAGCGGAAGCCGAGAGATGCAGCAGGGAATGTACCCCAGCGGTGAGCCTTGCCGAAGCGTGAAGAACCGTCGTAGCGGATAGTAAAAGATGCAAGGAGAAGATCATCCCAGTTGTAGTTCACTTTTCCGAAGAATGATGCCAGACGAAAGCCAAACTTAGCACCGCTATTGGTCATAGTTCCAGTTGCAGCATTTGGCCACATATAGTTTTTGTCTTCCAGGGCATATCCTTCAGAGTAGGCAGAGAAATCAATAACAGACTGTTTAGACATTTCGCTACCGACGAGGATGTCAAAATTGTGCTTACCTATCTTATTTACATACTGCGCAGTGTTAGACCAAGTCCAGTTGGTCTCGTTATTGTTGCTCAATGTTGTTTTGGCAATATCATTCCTTACGATGTCAGAATGGAAAGTGTTTGTCATCGCATTGATGAATGATGTCTTGAAGTCCAAACCGAAGTTTGAGCGGAGTGTCAATCCTTTGATAGGCTTCAGTTCTACAAATGCATTGCCGAATATGCGCCAGTAGTCGAGATTATTGTTACGGTTGTCGTATTGCTCGCGGCAAGGGTTCTGGCGGTCGGACATGCTGCCAACAGGACCTGCGAAAACCTTACTGTTCTCCTCGTATACAGGAACGATAGAAGGCATCTTCAACGCATTCTCCATAGGGTGGCAGTCTACTTGCGATGTGTAAGTAAGAGTGAGATTCTCGCCAACAGTAAGCATCTTGTTCAGATTCCATGAAGTATTCAGTCTTGCTGAGATATTCTGGAAATCGGTATATTTCAATACGCCCTCATTATTCTTGTATCCTAAAGAGAACATTGCGCTGTGCTTGTCGTTGGCATGCGATACCGATAAATCGTAATTCTGCATGAATCCGGTACGTGAGATAGCATCCAGCCAGTCGGTGTCAGAGAATCGCATTGTCTTCTTTGAGTTTATATATCCGTCGTACCTTCCGTTTATCGTATAGTTCTGATATTGGTTTGTTGCCGGATTCCAAACTGTGATAGGAGTACCGTTCTGTGCATTCAAATCAATGCCATAGTTTGCTGCATAGGCAACAGGGTCGAGACCGTCGTTGAGAGCTGCCTGTGCCATGGCTGTAGCATATTCGCCAGAATTGAGGAGTTTCATTTTCGACTGACTTGAATAGAATTGTGCGGTAAGGTTTGCTGAGAAGTCCACAGCCACCTTGTTACCATTCTTTCCCTTCTTCGTCGTTATGATGATAACACCGTTTGAAGCTCTTGAACCATAGATAGAAGCCGAAGCTGCATCTTTCAACACCTGCATACTCTCGATATCATTAGTGTTGAGAGTGTTCAGTGCCATGTTTGTAGGTACACCATCTATAATATAAAGAGGATCTTGTGAAGAGTTGAAAGAACCAATACCACGGATACGTACCTTACCGCTACCAATAGGAGAACCGTCAGTTGTAACGGTCATTCCGGCAACTCGTCCTTGCAAGGCACGCATCGGGTCTGTGTCAGAAGATGTTTTCAGATTCTTTGTAGAAACGACAGATACAGAACCCGTCAAGTCGGCTTTCTTTTGGGTTGTATAGCCCGTTACGACAACTTCGTTCAGGTTGTTGGCAAGTTCAGCCAATTTTATTTTCATGTTTGGCTGTACTTTAACTTCCACTGTCTTGTAGCCGACATAAGATATGACAAGAGTTGCTCCCTGGTCGGCATCAAGCATGAACTTACCGTCAAAGTCTGTTATAGTTCCCGACTTCGTTCCTTTTTCCATTATGGTTGCTCCGATTACTGTTTCACCAGCTTCGTCTGTAACCACACCGCTCACTTTAATTTTCTGTGCGTTGGCAGTAATGCTCATCGCCAGAAGTGAGAAGCTAATCAATACTTTTGATAGATTGCTCATAAGTTTTAATGGTTTTGTTAGTTGTTTGATTTTAGTGCTGCAAAGTTATATAATGTATTGATATCCAACAAGAACGGATGTTGCACAAACAGAAACGAATCGTTCATCGTATCATCTGTTGCATGTTTTGAACGATTTGTTGCAATCCTGCCGAGGAACAGACCATGAGAGAGTCTCCGGAGATATAGAATATGTATAGGGTTAAGTGCTGGGACAGACATTTACATTTAGTGTGGATGAGAACAACAAGATAACTTTCGGCGATTACTATGAATGGTTCACTGTAACAGAATTATTGTATTATACTCAATTCCTATAAGGTGGCGGGACGTTGGTCTTATTATTCAGGCCAACGTTCCGCTTATTCTTTATTTATTACATGTTATTTCCATTATTTTGCTTAATTTTGAAGCGAAATAATAAATATGTAAATAGTTAGAGTATTATATGAGGCAGAGAGAGAACAGAAAGTCCTGTTATATAAAGGTATGGATAACGTTGGGGGTGGCAGTAATGTTGGTTCTTGCATTGTATGGAGCCAGCAGCTATATGCTTGACTATTCGCTCGGCTATCCGAAAGGGGAACGCATGACGGCGGAACACTGGAAGAACAGGACACGGAACGAATGTCCGTGGACTACGGCGTGGATGGATTCCATATACCGGAACCATTGCGTGAAGGACACGTTCCTCACTATGCCCTCCGGCTACAAGGCACACGCCATTTATCTTTATGCACCAAAGGCAACAGACAAAACGGCAGTTGTGGTGCACGGCTATAAGGTGCGTGCCGAGGGAATGCTACACATCGCTTATCTATACAACCACGATTTGGGATATAATGTGCTCTTGCCCGACCTGTATGGACACGGACAGAGCGAGGGTGACCATATACAGATGGGGTGGCAGGACAGATGGGACGTGATAAGATGGGCGGAAGTGGCAAATAATGTGTTCAGAGCGTCAAGGAATTCATCCACAAAGCAAGTCATCCACGGCATCTCTATGGGTGCAGCCACCACGATGGCCGTGGCGGGTGAGAAGACTCCGGATTATGTGGAGTGTTTTGTTGAAGACTGTGGCTATACGAGCGTATGGGATGAGTTTGCAGGACAGCTGAAAGAGGAGTTCGGTCTGCCGTCGTTCCCGCTGATGAATACAACTTCCTGGCTTTGCCAACAGAGATACGGATGGTCGTTTGACGAGGCGCAGCAGATAAAGCAGGTGGAGCGCAGCACCAAACCGATGCTCTTCATCCACGGCGATGCCGACACCTACGTGCCCTACTCCATGCTCCGTCCGCTCTACGAGGCTAAGCGCCACGGCCGCAAAGCCATCTTCATAGCCAAAGGGTCAGCACACGCCATGGCATACCGCGACCACCACAAAGAATACACAGAAAAGGTGAAGGAGTTTGTGGGGGAATAAATCACACCGCCATCCAGTCTAACAGTCCACGCCCCATATCATCGAGCTCCAGACCAAGACCGATGACATCTCTTTTGTCAGCCTTGAATGGTTCCATATAGCTGTTGCCAAGAATCTGACGCACAGCGGACTCCTTGCCTCCATTATTCCGCAGTTTCAGTTCTATGACATAGATACGGCGAGGCGTGGTCACAACAATATCTATCCTGCCATTGGCAAGAACACGCTCAACGGAGACCTTGAATCCAATTGCATTGAAGATGGTACTCAGAATTAGGCGATAACGCTCTTCCATATCCATTGATGCCAGCTTCTTATTGCTATATGGAACATCGGCTATGAGAGACTTTAGCACTTTCATCGCATCCTCCAGTCTGCCCGCATCCATATGAGCATATAGCTGGGCCTGTAGCGACTGTATGTCTCCAGACTTACGAAGCGTCAATGCTGGCAGTACACATTCATAGAGAGCCTGCCTCACTTCTTCGTTGGGGAATCCGAGATGATACACGTTTCCTTCTACCGACTTTATAGTGAGATAACCCGACTGATAGAGGAAGAGTTCAGCTCCACCTGCCGTCACGTCGGATGTCTCGATAACGTTGCGGATAATCATGCAGTCCTCAAAGTCGGCAAGGTGTATCTCCATATCATCAATGAATTTAGGCAGAAGGGTGGTAGCTCCCGACGATGCCCAATAATTTCTCAAACGCGACTGGTTGAGAGAGTTCACAAGACTATAGGGATTATACACGTCAGCCATATTGTCTTCGCTGAAATGATAGCCGTCATAATACTCCTTCAGCCTGTCGTGGGTTTCTTTCCCGGTCCAGCCGTTGACCTCTGCCATCCGCTGCAGTTCGGGCATGAAATTGCTGGTGATTTCCTGCTCGGTGATGCCGCAGATAGTGGCGTATTCGGGTAGGAAACTGATGTTAGTGAGATTGTTGAGAGCCGAGAACAGGGATATCTGCGTAAACTTTGTGATTCCTGTGATGAAGACAAGTTTCTCGTATTCATCATTTGCCTTCAGAATTGCAAACACCTCACGATATACAGAAGTGCACCCGTCGTGGGCATCGGTTTTCCATGAGTGCTGCAAAGGGAAGTCGTATTCATCAATGAGCACGCAAACCTGCAGACCCGTATTCTCGAACGCCGCCATGATTATGGCATTAAGACGGTCGGAGAGCTGGGCGGTAGACTTTGGCGTAATACCATATTTCTTCTCGTATTCACCAAAGCGGATATCGAGATAGGAAATGATACCGTCTGCCGTAGCTCCTCCACGGCTCATATCAAGACGGATAACGGGATATTGCTTCCAGTCATACTCAAGGTCCATGATCTTCAGACCATCAAAGAGTTCTCTACGCCCCTCAAGATATGACTGAAGGGTGTCGATGAGCAACGACTTGCCGAAACGTCGCGGCCGACTAAGATAGACAAACCGGTCGCCATAGTTCACCAGATGCCAAACCAAGTCTGATTTGTCAACATATACAAAATCCTCCTGTCTTATTTTCTTGAACGACTGGATGCCGGCCGGCAGTCTTCTTCGGTTGAATTGATTCATAATCTTGCGGTATTATCTGTCCCGTTAATATCTAGCCACAAAAATACAAAGTTTTTTCGAGAACGCTAAAGAAACGCCGTGTTTTTAGATAAAATCGGTCATTTCAGAAGGGACCGGGAGCCGGGAAAAGCCACCCGCTTTGAAGCATCAGACTACCGACCTGAGGAAAATGAATTGACTCAAAACATGTTATAAGCAGTGTTATAAGCAGCATAAATGTCGCATTGTGTGAATGTCGTTATTTTTATGGCAAAAAAGTTGCAGAATATTTTGGATTGTTAAGTTTTTGTTATAATTTTGGGCATTATTAGATTTATAATGATAATTTAACCTATCTATCTTATACACTTAAAAAAACTAATTAAAGTATGAATCAGGACATTTTATACAATTTTGTGAAACAGCTGAACAGTGAGTTCATTGGTCCGATCCTCGTATTTGTGTTGCTTGGTGCAGGCTTGTTTTTTACGTTCCGTCTGAAGTTTATCCCGCGTTACTATCTGCGTGCGTGGCGTGAAATCTTCCGAAATTCCAAGGGTGGCGAGAAGGCCACCACTCATGCAGGCATGAGTCCGATTCAAGCACTTGCCACTTCCATAGCCTCTCAGGTAGGTACTGGCAATATCGTGGGCGTAGCAATGGCTCTTCTTGTTGGCGGTCCTGGTGCTTTGTTTTGGATGTGGATGAGCGCAATTCTCGGAATGTCAACCAACTTTGCAGAGGCCATACTCGGACAGCTATATAAGACCCATACTGCCGACGGTCATATTGTTGGTGGTACCGCCTTCTACATTCATGAGGGTCTTCACTCCAAGTGGCTTGCCCGCCTCTTCTCCTTCTTCTTTATTTTGGCTTTGGGTATGATAGGCGTTATGGTTCAGGCCAACAGCATCAGCTCAGCTCTTGTCACCATTATTCCTGGTGGCATCAATCCGTTGTGTGTTGGTGTGCCCCTTGCTGTGTTTGTCGGTCTGATGATATGTGGAGGCATTACGCGCATTGCTGCATTCGCCGAGAATGTGGTGCCGTTGATGGCTGGCATCTTCATTTTAGGTTGTATTGTGTATATCGGACTCCATATAGGCAATCTTGCCGCCGTGTTCTTAAAGATTATTGAGAATGCCTTTAGCCTTCAGGCTGGCGCAGGCGGTGCTGCCGGTGCTGCAATGATGAAGGCCATGCGCTATGGTGTCAGCCGTGGTCTGTTCAGCAATGAGGCTGGACTTGGCACCACTCCGCATGCTCATGCCATTGCCAAGGTGGACCATCCTTACCAACAGGGTATGACAGCTATTATAGGTATCAGCATCGATTTGATTGTATGCACCCTTGCCGGTCTGGTGCTTTTGCTTTCGGGTGTGCTTCAGCCAGGCACACAGCTTGTGGGCATACAGCTTATGCAAGCCTCTTTCGAAGGTACGTTTGGTAGTGTAGGCAATTGGTTTGTCGCCGTTTCGCTCTTCTTTTTTGCGCTAAGCACTATTGTCGGTTGGTATTTTTTCGCTGCTCAGAATGTGCGTTACCTTTTTGGTGAGAAGCCCATTATGGCATACCGCATTCTTGTAATGATACTCGTGGTAGTGGCGTCTATCGTCGAGGTGCCCCTTATTTGGGAGATGGCAGACACTTTCAATTTCTTTATAGTAATCCCCAACGTAGTGGCGCTGCTTTATTTGAGCAATAAGGTTATGGCAGAACGCAACCGTATGGCTGCCGACTACAATAAATAAACAATTCTATATCCGATTGCTCTTGTTACGTTTTTTATATATGCCTTTGCTCGTGTATATAAAAAACGTAATAAGTATCGGATAAGAAAATCAAAGCCATACAGTATAAACTTAACAGAAGACCAAGAGAAAAAATCAATTTTGATACTCCTAAAGAGAGGTTCTTTGCGAACTTTTCGTAATTTTGCATTTGCTGTTGGACTCTAAAACAATATAAAAGGGATTTTTTCGTTTTTAACGTTGAGATGCTGTAACTTTGCACCTGTAAGCAGACGGATGACCCGACGATCAAAGAGCGGCAACCTATTTATCACCAAGGAACTGCCCATAACTGTAAAAACAAGGACAGACTCCCCATAAAAGACAAGAATGAGAAAAATCTTTTTATACCTCATACTGAGCATCGTGGCGACCGCCACGGCAACCGCACAGGAGAGCCAGACGGAATACAACTTCCTGAGGCTGCCCGTGAGCGCTCATGCGGCAGCCCTCGGTGGCGACAACGTGAGCATCATAGAAGACGACCCGTCGCTCACGTTCAGCAACCCAGCACTGCTGTCGTCGGTAAGCGACAAGACGCTGAACCTCAACTTCATGACATACATGGAGGGGGCGATAACGGGAAGCGCCGCATTCAACAGGGTGGTAAACGACAAGGCATCGTGGGCGGTTCTGGGACAATACATCAACTACGGCAAGATGAAGGAAACGGACCAGAACAACGTCCAGACGGGAGAATTCTCTGCACAGGAGATTGCACTGGCAGGAACCTTCAGCTATATGCTGGCAAAAAACCTCGCCGGAGGTATAACGGCAAGATGGGTGGCATCGTATATCGGCGGATACAGCTCTATGGCGGCTGGCATAGACCTGGGACTGAACTACTACGACCCGGAGTCGGAGTTCTCAGTGTCGGCAGTGGCCAAGAACCTCGGCGGACAGTTCAAGGCATACGACGAGGACTACGGCAAGATGCCGCTTGACCTGCAGATAGGAGCAAGCAAGAGATTTGCAAACATGCCGTTCAGAATCTCGGCAACGCTCGTTGACCTCAACCACTGGGACTACAGCTTCATAAACCACCTCGTGTGTGGAGTGGAACTGATACTCTCCGAACAGTTTTATGTGGCTGGAGGATACAACTTCCGTCGTGCACACGACATGAAGATAGCCGAGGGCACTGGCGAGGACGCCTCAAAGAGCAACCACGGAGCCGGATTGTCATTCGGAGCCGGAATGCAGCTGGAGAGGTTCAAGCTGCAGGTGGGATATGCAAAATACCACGTGTCGGCAAACTCGCTGCTCGTCAACGTGTCGTATTCTCTGTAATGACAAAACTCAAAACACCATAAAGAAAGAAATGGAAGCAAAGAACAATCGCATCGTTATCGCCATCGACGGATTCTCATCCTGCGGAAAGAGCACGATGGCAAAAGACCTCGCCAAGGAACTGGGATATATATATGTGGACACAGGAGCTATGTATCGCTCGGTGACGCTCTATGCCATGCGCCACGGCATGTTTGCCGCCGACAACACGATAGACACCGAAGCCCTGCAGAAGGCGATGCCGGAGATAAACATATCATTCAGACTGAACACCGGAACCGGCCGCCCCGACACTTATCTCAACGGAGAATGCGTGGAGAAGGAGATACGCTCGATGGAGGTGTCGAGCCATGTGAGCCCAGTTGCCGCCCTGCCTTTCGTACGCCAGGCACTCGTGAGACAGCAGCAGGAGATGGGCAAGGAGAAGGGCATCGTGATGGACGGCAGAGACATCGGCACAGTGGTGTTCCCCGATGCCGAACTGAAAATCTTCGTCACGGCATCTGCCGAGGTACGCGCACAGCGCCGCTACGATGAACTGAAGCAGAAGGGTATGGCTGCCGACTTCAACGAGATATTGAAGAACGTGGAGGAGCGTGACTATATAGACACGCATCGCGAGACTTCGCCTCTGAAGCAGGCCGACGATGCCTTGGTGCTCGACAACAGCAACATGACAATCCCCGAACAGAAGGAATGGCTGAAACAGAAGTTTGAGGAAACGATGGAAAAGCTGGGATAAAGATATCCTAAGAAGAAGACAAAAGGTATGGGACTAAGCAAAAGTCTCATACCTTTTATTATATATACTAATATGACACAAGATTGATTCATTGGGCAAGAGTCTTCTATTATTCTTTATTCCAAATCAGTAATCAGACAGATCGGGGGTTATCCTTGTTCGCCATTCAATATCTTCTGCATACACTCCTCCATGAGCCACTTGGGGGTGCTCGTGGCTCCACAGATTCCTATCGTGGCGGCACCATGGAGCCACTCGTCGCATATCTCTCCCGGTCCCTCAATGAGGTGTGTATTGGGATTGATGCGCAGACATTCGTTGAAGAGCACCCTGCCGTTGCTGCTCTTTCTGCCACACACAAAGAGCACAAGATCATGGCGCGAGGCGAAGCTGCTGACATTAGGCATACGGTTTGCCACCTGTCGGCAGATGGTGTCGAAGCTGCGGAACGTGGCGTCGGGCGAGATGTGGCATTGTATGTAGTCGATGATGCGGTGGAACTCGTCGAGCGACTTGGTGGTCTGCGAATACAGATATATGTCGCGGGAGAAGTCGAGCGTCTTCACATCGTCGAAATGGGCTATCACGCGGGCGCTGCCCTGGGTCTGTCCCACAAGACCTAGCACTTCGGCATGTCCGGGCTTTCCGAATATCACTATCTGCGCTTCGCCATGGGCGTCATACTGACTCTTTATGCGACGCTGCAGCTGTAGCACCACAGGACATGTGGCGTCGATTATCTCTATGCCGTTGCGCTCCGCCATGGCATAGGTCTCCGGCGGTTCGCCGTGGGCTCTGAGCAGCACCTTGACATTGCGCAGGCGCTCCATCTCATCATGGTTGATAGTGACTAGTCCGAGTTTCTTCAGCCGCTCACACTCCATACTGTTGTGCACGATGTCGCCCAGACAATAGAGCGTGCCACCGTTGGCAAGTTCCTCTTCCGCCTTGCGAATGGCAGTGGTGACACCGAAGCAGAAACCGCTCCCGCTGTCTATCTCTACCGCAGGCGACGCATTGCCACAGGAATGGGTATGCTGTGTCACCTCTTTTCCGTTGTTTCTATCCATCACAGTTTCTTGAAATAAATGTCGAGAAGGTCGCGGGCAGCTGCGAAGCTGGTCTTCTGTCCGAGCAGCACACTGTTCTCGTATGCCTGCAGCCTCTGCTGGATATCAGGATTGTTGTAGAAGCTGTTGCGCAGTTGCTCGTTTATCGTCTCATACATCCAGTATTTGTTCTGCTCGTTGCGACGATAGTCAAAGTATCCGTTACCTTTCACGAAGTCGAAATACTCATATATCATATCCCACACCTCCTTGACGCCTGTTCCATAGAAACCACTGTAGCAAAGCACCTTCGGCACCCATCCGCTGTCTGATGGCGGGAAGAAATGCAGGGCGTTGCGGAAGTTGGTGGCTGCGATGTGACACTTGTCCACGTTGCTGCCGTCGCATTTGTTTATCACTATTCCGTCGGAAATCTCCATTATGCCTCGCTTGATGCCCTGCAGCTCGTCGCCGGTTCCTGCAAGTTGGATGAGGAGGAAGAAGTCTACCATGGAATGACAGGCTGTCTCGCTCTGCCCCACTCCCACGGTCTCCACGAAAATCTTGTCGTAGCCGGCTGCCTCGCATAGGATTATCGACTCACGGGTCTTGCGTGCCACACCGCCGAGGGATCCTGCCGTAGGACTGGGACGGATGAACGACTCCTTCCTTACCGACAGTTTCTCCATACGGGTCTTGTCGCCGAGGATGCTTCCCTTGGAGCGCTCCGAACTGGGGTCGATGGCAAGCACGGCGAGCTTGCCGCCGGTGCGGTCGAGGACGTGCACTCCGAACTCGTCTATCGACGTGCTTTTTCCTGCTCCCGGCACACCGCTGATACCGATGCGGATGGATTTGCCGCTATATGGCAGACACTTGTCTATCACCTCCTGCGCCTTCTGCTGATGGTCCGGATTGACACTCTCTACGAGAGTCACTGCCTGTGAGAGCACGGTGACGTCGCCCTTCACGATTCCTTCCACCATTTCGGCAACGGAGAGTTCGCGGCGCTGGAAGCGGCTGCGCTTCAGATATGGGTTTATGATGGAGGGCTGCGCCACACCTTGGTTCACCTGCAGTCCCACGTATTCTTTACTGTTCTCTGGATGGTCCATACTGTGTATTTAGATTAAGATTATCGTGTTTTCAGTTTCATTTTCACTACCACCTTCGGCTGTTTCGGGTCGTTGGTGATGATCAGCACACGCGGTTTGCTTCTGGCGTTGCGCAGCTGCTTCTTGTTCAGCGTCACCTTCAGTTTTGCCTGTTCGCCCGGCTTTATCTTCGTCTTGTTGAGCTTCACGCTCATGCCGGTGGTGAACATCTGCATCGAACGGATGTCGAGCACCGAACGTCCGGTGTTCTCTATTATCACCGTTTCGGTCTTGCTTGGCTTTTCGCCGAAGTCACCGAAATCGAGTTCCGTGGCAGAGAGCTTTATGCTCGGTGCGTTGGCGAGCTGCGTCTCCGACATATTGTCGAAATCTGGCAGCAGCACGGCAGAGACAGATATTTCCTTGTCGATACTCACCTTCTCGCCCGGTTTCTTGGCGAGGAACACGGAGGTCTGTGTCAGTCCGAAGTCACGCAGCTTCTTGGAGTTGAGTTTCAGCGTGGCAACGCCGGTCTTGCCCGGAGCGATGTTGGTCGGCGACACGCTTGCCGTGAGATAAGCCGGAAGATGCATCACCACAGGACTGATAGTCTCGCCCGTGTTGTTCTTGATATGGATGAGCTGCACGGGATAGTCGCCACGGTTCACGTCGTCGAACTCCACATCGTTCTTGTCCACCATCATACCATCGATCTTGTGTTCGAAGGTACCAGTGAAATCAGATATTTCATCCACCACCACTCCTTTCATCTTGAGATAGAAAGGATGCTTGGAGGAATTGCAGAAGAGCGCCACTTCCTTCTCGAAGTGTCCAAGTTGGCGTGCATCGTAGGTTGCCGTAACAGTGAAGCTGTCGCCCTTGGGGATTGCCGTACGCGGATAGTCCACCGTGGTGCATCCGCAGCTCACCCTCACCTGGTCGATGTTCAGTTCGCTACCCTTGTTGGTGAGTTCAAACTTCACCGTAACAGGGGTTTCATACATCACGCTGCCACAGTCTACTATCTCATTCTTTGCCGTTATGCGCTGCGCCATGGCATCAACCGACGCCATAGCCAGCAAGGATAATATCATCGTTTTGTTATTCATCTATTAAATATCTGTTTTTATATGTCTGTTATTCTATATGGTGTCGTATCTGACATTCTATCTGACAATACCGGCTGACATCCAATCGTGCCGATACTATCATTTCACAATCTTCAGCTCAATGCCGCCGGCCCTGCCGGAGAATTCAGGAGAGTAGGCACACTGCACGGTACATGTTCCGGCGGTGTAGTTTCCTGCACGGTCGATATAGTACTCCGTCTCCACCACGTGCTCGCCTTTCGAGAGGCGGTCGAAGTAGTAATGGGTGGCATTGTCCTTCGGTGTGCAGTAGTATCCCCATCCGTATCCGCTGGTCTGCGCCACTGGCTCCATACATGCCGCACGCTTGTCTACTACCTGCACGAAGTCGTAGTCGCGGTCGGCGGTGATGGTGATGCGCACAGCGATGCGGTCGCCCACATTGAGAGCACCACTCTTGGCGGCCTTGCCATTCTCGGGAACCATCACCTGGCGAACCACCTTGATGCCCGACTTGCTGTCGGCGATGTCGGCAGCCGCCTGCGTGAACTGTGCATAGGCAGCTCCCCATGATGTTCCCTCGCCAGTCTTGGTCAGCGTGATAGAGTTCTGCTTGTCGATGTCGTATACCACCTTGGTATATCCCAGTCCGGCAGAAGCCTTAGGCAGCGACTCGTTCTTGCCGTCTACGGCAAGCGTCATGGATTCCTCCTTGTCAGAAGACAGCTCTTTATAGTTGCCGTCGAGGAAGGCATACACGGCGTTTACAGTGTTTATCGGTGTGTCCCAAGCCTGTGTGCGCTTGCTCTGCAGGAGCCATAGGCGCATCTGGTTTATGGTCTCCATGTCGGCAGGGTCTACAGCCTTCAGAGCCTCTATCGCAGCAGTCTGGGTAGGAATGCGATAGTCGAACCACGAGTATCCGGCATGCCATGTGTCGAAATATGTTCCCATGCCCGGCTTCGTCACCGTATACTGGCGTATGCTCTCCACATACTCCTTTGCCTTCTTAGCCTTGCCGTCTCCATTGAGCACCACAGCCATGAGCGCCTTTGAATAGATGTCGCGGTGGCGGTCAGCCTCAAGATATTTGAGGAGATAGTTCTTCAGCTCCACATAATCGGAGTCATAGAAAGGATTCTTGCCGAGCAGTGTGTTTATATATAGATACTGTATGGCATGGTAGTCGCAGATCATCGGTTTCTGTCCCTTCTTTTCCATACGTTTCATTTCCTCAAACTCCTTCATCACGACTGTTCTGAGATAGTCCATTCCATTCTCTATCATCTTGGCCGTGGCTTTCTGATAGCCTGCCATCACATTGAGACGGGCGAGGGTCTGCAACACCTGTGCCGTTATGCTTGCCGAACCTCTCATTCCTCGCCACCAGCTCCATGAGCCGTCGCTATTCTGGAGGTCTTTCAGGTCTTTGAGCTGCGAAGCCAGCCGGTAGTCCATCGCTGACTCGTCGAAGAATGTGGTGAGCATCCTCTTCTGGTCAGCCTCGTTGTCGGCATCCATCACCCATGGCGTCTCGTCGAGCACGAGGGTCTTCAGTTCCTGGTTGCGCTGCAGAGCACTCATCAGGCTGTTGTCGCTGCCTGCCGGCTCCTGTTTCCAGATGTTTACCACCTGCTTTATCACCGGCGACTGGTTCATGATATATCGTCCGAGGGCGTTGGCATAATAAGCCGTTGAAAGGGATATGGCGTTCTTGTAGTCCACTGTCGAGATATACGGCAGCGTCTGTATCATAAGCCATGACGGGTTGGCGGTATATTCCACGGTGAGTTTCTTGTCCTCTACCCCCTTCGGGAAGAGGTCAGCCATAGCCACTGTCTTCTCGCCGCTGCCGGTGAAGGTGAACGGCACGGTGTTTATCACACGCTCTCTGCTCGGCAACACCGGCAGATAATGCTGCTCACCGTCGCTGAAGCCTTTTCCCCCTGCCGTGATGCGGCATACGAGGAGCGGAGTGTCGCCCTGAGCTTCGAAACTGAAGTCCACGTTTGCAGTGGCATTGGCGTCGATGGTCACGTTCTGCTTCTTCTCGCATACCACTCTTTCCGTCTCCGGGTCGAGGAGCTGCATTCTTACGAGGGCTGCAACCGGCTTGTCGGTGGCATTTGCCACACGGGCTGCCATCGTAGCCTTGTCGCCCTCTCTCACAAAGCGCGGCACATTAGGCATCACCATCACCTTCTTGCTCGCCACTGCCTCGCTCTCTATCATTCCGAAGTTCATCTCCTTGTCGTGGGCAAAGCCGCGGAAGTTCCATGTGGTGACGCTCTCCGGCAACGTGAACTCTATATCCACATTACCGTCCTTGTCGGCATAGAGGGCAGGATAGAAGAAGGCTGTCTCGTTGAGGTTCTCGCGTATCTGCGGCACGGCAGCAGAGGCTCTCTCTTCACCGTCGGCATTCTCCACGCCAGCCGAGCCTCTGTCGGAGGCATCGTTACCAAGCGGAACAAAGGCAAAGGTTTTCGCCTTTTCTTCTTTTGCCTTCAATACAGTAGCAGTTTCTTCTACTGCTTCGCCTCGGATGGAAACGGAATTCTTTGCACTTCCCCTGACTCTGAGTGGAAGTGAAACCCTGTCATCACTTCTGTCATTAAGCATCAGCATCCAGCTCAGTATGGAAACAGAATTGTCCAATGTATTGAGATCAAACGATTTTCCATTCATCACAGGCATCGTCTGCCATGAAGACAATCCGTTTTCTGTTATCTCCGGCAACATTCTCCATCTGGTGTAGGGACTGTTCTGCGACAGGTTGAGACTAAAGTTGAAGCTGGTCTTCACTATCTGTTCGAGCGACTTGTCATACATCAGAGCCAGAAGCTGACCGTTGTTCTGACCGTCAGTGCTGGCGTTGCGCTTGTTTATCACGTCGTTCACTTTCGGACGCGAGATGTTGAGCGTCCATTTCTCTTTCTGTCCCGGTGTGAGTCTGTCGCGGAAGGTCACCCATTTCAGGTCGAGCCTCTTGTCCTCCAGCGGTCTTGTGATGGTGAACTTATGGCTGTATGCCTTGCCATCCTTCACCCACAGATAGTTGAGGAGCACCGCCTCGCCATATTCTTCCTTATAGGTAAGCGAGATGGTCTTGACGGCATTGCTCAGACTGAAGGTTCCGCTCTCCAGTTCTTTGTCGCTGGAGATGATGGAATAGCGCACGAGGGTGTTGTCGCACGACGTGCCCACCTGCACATAAACCGGTTTGCCATCTCTCGGGAACTCCTTGCTTGATATGTATGCCCAGTCTGGCGTATCGGCTGCCGGACGCTTGTCGTCTATGCCGAAGAGCACGAACTCACGCATCACGGTGTCGTTGCAGCATGTTGCCCACAGCTGGTGTCTGCCGGAGAGTATGCCACTGGTTTTCCGCCAGTCTATCTTTATGTTTTCATTGGCTTTCGCCGTATATTTCTTTGTCTGGGAGTCGAACCAGTATGTTACCTTTCCGTCAATCTGTTTTGCAGAAGCATTGTAGCGGTTGAAGACAACTGTCGCCACACTGTCTTTAATCACCTTCTCCGGCAAATCCAATTTCAGTTCGGTGGCTCTCGATCCCAACACGATGCTCGTCTCGGCTGAATGGCTCTCGCCTCCGTTGTCGGTCACTGTGGCTGTGGCAGTGAAGCGATAGCGTGTCTGCCATACGAATCTGCCAGGCGTCTTCACATCGTAGCCTTCGTTGTCTGCCTGATAGTCAGCTGGCAATACCACCGGGATGCGCACCTCAAACCTACCCTTTGAGTCGGTCATTACGGTGTCGGTCAGCATCTGCTGGGCATCGTTGTTCGCCCCATAGTAATACCTGAACCAGCTGGAGCATCTGCGCTGCACGTCGTATGCCACCTTTGCACCAGGCACCGGCACACCGCTGAATGTCATCGCCGTACCGCCCACCACAAGGGTGTCGCCATCGTGGTATTCGTCGGTCACCTCGTCGAACTTCACATCAAAGGTAGGCCGCTTGTATTCTTCCACCCGGAATGCCGCATATCCCGTGCCGTTGCCCATGCATCTAACCGAGAACCTGCCGCTCAAGACATTGCTGCCGGGCAGATTGAAGTCTACTGATGCCGTGCCATAGTCGTCGGTTGTCGCCTTCTTCTCTGCCAGCACCTTGTTGTTGGCATCGCTGAGGGTGAATTTGAGTTCTGCTCCGGTCGTGACCTTTGATGAATGCAGTCCTTCCTGCTTGTATGCCACGGCAGACACATGCACTGTCTGTCCCGGACGATAGATGGAACGGTCGGTGAAGAGTGACACCACGCTGCGATGAATCTTGTCGCCATAATAGTTGAACCTGTTCCACTCGCGTTCGCCAATCATATAGTTGTCGGTATCGGTATAGGCTCTTACGCAATCATAGTATGGCTCCTGGCTGTTCGTCACCACTTCGCCTTTCGCATCAGCGGTCAGCGTTGAAATCACCTTGTTGTCGCGCCACAACTGCAGTTTTGCGCCTGCAAGCGGCTGTCCGGTAGTGGCGCTCATGATGGCATATCTCACCTTATCGCCCGGCAATGGCAGACTACCAACAAATACATCGGAGACAGTGAAAACGGCATTTATCGGTTTCAGCTTCTTGTTGTCTGCCTCTACCACCACATAATACATTCCCGGCTGCATCTTCGGCAGCTTCGCATAGAGCTTGTTGATGTCGTATTCGTTTTCGTAAACCACCGGCAGGTCAATCACCACCTTCGACTTCGCGATGATGAGTTTCTTTGCCTTGTCTATGTTGAAATTGTTTGTCCTGTCGTCGAGATACGACTTGGTATCCAGTCGGTAAATGCAGACTGTTAGATGTTTCAGATTGCGTGCCTCGATGCTCAGGGTGTCTTCACGGTTCGGCAGATAGGTGTTTCCTACATTCATTTCGAATCCCGGCCGCACCATCTCCGCATAGTATCGCTCAAGTCGGTTTATTCCTTTCCAAGCTGCCCATTTCTGCTTGGCAAACATGATATAATCCACTTTCTGTTTCGGTGTTACATCCTGACAGTCTGCCATGTAATCGTATTTTGCGATAGCCACCTCGCCACATTCCTTAAGGTCGCCATATAGAGCCACCAGGGAGTCGAGGCTTGCCAGATAGGTATTACCCTTGATGACCTTTTTCACGGGATTGGCCTTGACTCTCTTTTCGAGCATCCAAAGAGCGGTGACGAGCGAAGCCCTGCGGTTGCCCGCCTTGTTATAATAGTCATTGAGAAGGGCATAACGCTCTGAGTAATAACCTACCAGACTGAGCAGGTCGTTTCCGAATATCTCGCTGTCGACGCCTTCACTCACAAACGGTGCATAATCGAGCGCCTTCTTTGATGCAAGCATTTCGGGATCGGCAAATGCCTTGTCGAAATACTCGCGACTGAGTTTCTTGCTGTCAGATTTGTAGTGACTTTTAGCAACAAGAGAATAGCTGCAGCCAAGGGCACAGTTGTATACCGCAGCCAAGGCGGGGTCTACTGCTGAGGCTTCGCCCGCAGCCTTCTTCAATGCGGACAGCTCTGACTGGAACAATTCATCTGAAATGCCCGATGCAGTCGCTACTTTATCAAACTCCGCTTTCAGCAGGTTGCCATAGCTCTTGCCGGCTTTTGCCTGGGCGATTATATTGTTCAGAATCTTGATCTGCGTCTTTGGCAAATCCTTGGTCTGGGCCTCATTGTATTGTTTCCACAATGAGGTGTAGCCGTCGGCGAAAAGTACCAACGGGAACATCAAAGACAAAACGAATGAAACAATGGCCTTCTTCATATCATTCAATTTTTAGTTTGAGGTTGTAAAGTTACGATTTGTTTTTGACAAGAGCAAATTTTTCAGGAGTTTTAGGTAATGGTAAAAAAATAGCTTGACCAATTTTGAGGAAATAAGGATTTCTATTCTTTCACCATTACTAGAGCGTCACGCCAAAACTAATCTCTGGCCATGATTGCCAACGGACTCATCTGCCTGTCTGATAATAAAATCTACCGTCCCAAAGAATATTGCATGGATGAAGGCCAAACCTTATGACAAACGCCACGAAAAACGGTTATTCCACTGACGCATCACCACTTGAGATAGCCGTATTTCTCCTTACACCAGAGTTGCCATGAATTCACGAGATTCTGCCACAACACATAGGCTCCGGGCGCTACGGCAGCCACGGGATTCAGGAAGGTCACGGTGAGCCAGATGCCCACGATGGTGTTTTTCTGGCCCAAAGCCTGTCCGGCGCTTACTCTGTCGCCGAAGAAGCCGCCCACCCACTTGCCGATGGCAAACTGCACGAGACATACAAACAGGGGCAGGATGAGAAGGAGCGACAGGGTGATGCCTCCCACTTCGGCGTCGACAATATTGTGTACGGTCATACCTGTGACGATGCTCAGATTGAACGCCCACATATAGAAAGCCAGGTTCTTGCGCCGCTTTATGGCTCCTGCCACTTTAGGCAGATAGCGCCTCGTGAGCAGGGCAAGACAGAGGGGCAGGAGCAACACCGTTACCACCCTGCGCATTATCATGCCAAAGGCGAAGAGGAAGGTGATGTCGGCACTCTTCTCCACCATCGGGAAAAACAGGGGGATGATGATGCTGGTGACGATATTGGCAATCAGCGTATATACCGTGAGCGAGGCTATGCTGCCGCCTAATTTCTCTGTCACTACGGCTGCTGAGGCTGCCGTAGGACAGATGAAGCAGATGAAACATCCTTCAAGAACGAGTTTCACATCGCCTTCAGCGAAATACATCATAAGGAGTACGAAGAAGGCGGAAATGGATGTGCGAATAAACTGCAACCAGAAATGCCAAGCGCGTGGTCGCAGGTTGGATATGTCTATTTTGCAGAATGTGACATACAATAGGGCAAAAATGACGTATGGCACCATTTCCACCAACGCCGGCCCCATGACATCGCCCATCGGCTGCAGCAGCGGAACATCGCTGAACAACAGATACAACACGCTGCCAACCAGCATGGCACACAGTAGGGTCCACTTCTTCACAAATGACAAGACCTTGTTCATTTCAATCCTTGATTTTCTAAACGTAATGATCAAATAACCGAGTGCAAAAGTACTAAATAAAAACCAAGTGGATGAATAAGTGACGGTAAAATAATAATCAGGTTCGATTTGAATGAGTTTTCACCGTCACCAAGTGGCAAGAAATATATATTCAATCTGGAAATCAGACGGGATTTGGACATATCACATCCTCCGGAATTTGTAAGAAAAATATAGCAGGAATCGTGCCCAAGTGGGGCAAGCAGCTTGCCCCTGTTGAGAAAGCAGCTTGCCCATGTTGGGCAAGCACCGTGCCCCAAAATGGTATTATTTGTACGGAAAACGAGGACGACAGTCAGGAGGATGTATACTAATAATAATAGCGTAAGTATCTCACGAAACACGGTGTGAGAATGAAGCGAAACGACGAAGGACAGGACAAACAAAAATCGGAGGTGTCTCACGACAACCCCGACTGTTGAATCTAATCTACAATATAAAAAATTAATCTACAAAAAAATGCTCTTTTTCTTACTTAATGGTACAAATACTAAACATCAAATTCATATAATCAACAATCAAAATTTCTATCTTCAATAGTTCCTGTCCAATATTTGTGAACAGTTCTCTCTATAATCTTTTTTAATTGTCCCGTCTCCATGCATCAGTCCGACTTTTCTTTATCCATAGTCAGACTATGATCGAACGAACGGCTTTTCCGCCACTTATCCAAAGATAAGACAGCCATGAGAATATGCAGTGGTATGGAGCCTTGCCGCCGGATACGTCAAAAGAAGACCACCAGCACTAAGCAGATAATCAGCAATGCGGCGTATGGCCACACATAACGAACTATGTTACCGGAATTGGCATAACCGTTGATTGCCATTGAAGTCTTGTCAGAAGTTTTCATAACTGATTTCTTTTTTAATTTACGACACATTTATACTTCTTTAGTGGCTTCAGCCATTTTCCAGCTGCTTTTCATCTTTAAGCTTACATATTGCCTATTGGCATACTTTTGGGGGAGTCAGACTCTCAGCGAGTGACCCTATGGATTCATTTTGCGAATCGCCTGCCAACTTACATATTCTTAAATCTAATTAGCGATGGCGCCTTTCAGCACCGCAGGTGATGGCTTTAGTCGATGGGGATAAACGACATTTAGTCGCACTTTTCATTTTACTGCTGCAAAATTAAGTATTTATTTCCAATCCCAAAAGCTTTTATTATTAAATATGTAACAAAAAAGGTAAAAAACAAGCGGATTTATGTAACATATTTGTAATTTTACTAATTATCACATGGCATTCAATGGGAATGTGACAACGGATGTTACAAAGAAAAATGAAATAAAAAAGGAGAAATGCGCCTCTTGACACACTTCCCCAGTTACTTTCTTATTTATGATTGCCTATGTCCTCATCCTTTTCACGAAATAAAAAAGGATTATAGATTATTGCCTTTACCCGCATTGTCGCCTTGTCCTGACGGATGACCGCCAGCACACGATTTACCTTTTCGCTTGAGAAAGGTAGTACGCAACAATGATGTTTTATTTTACCTCTTCAGCTTGAATGAGTTCTCAATGCTCGTAATCTCGTCCATGAAGAGTTTGTCGGTGGTCATGCGCTGGTTAACCTTGGTGCAGCTGTGAATCACCGTAGAGTGGTCTCTGCCGCCGAGAAGCTTACCGATTCTCGATGCCGGCATCTTGGTGTATTTCTGTGCGAGATACATCGACACCTGACGCGCTTCCACATATTCACGCTTGCGGCTTCTGCCGTTGACGGCTGCCACGGTGACGGAGAAGTGGTTGCACACGGAGTCAAGGATATCGTCGATGGTCAACGGGTTGTCGTCGATCTTGACAGCACGCTTTATCACCCGCTCTGCCAACCGCATGTCGATATTGCAGTTGTACACTACGGAGTATGCCATCAGCGAGTTTATCACTCCCTCGAGGTCTCTGACGCTGCCGTTTGCCGTTTCTGCAATGAAGCGCACCACGGTCTCCGGGATGTGCAGTCCGTCGCGCTTTATCTTGTTCTGCAGGATATCCATACATAGTTCCACGTTCGGCTTCTCCAGCTCGGCGATGAGTCCGCAGCTGAATCGGGTGAGCAGTCGGTCGCTCATTCCCTGCAGGTCTACCGGCGGACGGTCGCTCGCCAGTATGATGCGTTTGCCATTCATGAAGAGATGGTTGAAGATATGGAAGAATGTCTCCTGTGTCTTCTGTGCCGATACCCACTCCTGTATGTCGTCCACTATCAGCATGTCGATGGTCTGATAGAAGTTGATGAAGTCGTTCACGGTATTGTTTCTCACGGCATTGGTGTACTGCACCTGGAAGAGTCTCGCACTGATATACAGTACTCTCTTCTGAGGATAGAGCTGCTTGGTGCGCACTCCGATGGCGTTGATGAGGTGTGTCTTGCCGCATCCCGACGGTCCGTAGATGAACATCGGGTTGAACTGTGTGGTATTAGGATGCTCGGCGATAGACTGTCCCACGGATCTCGGCAGCTTGTTGCTCGCTCCTTCGATATAGTTGCTGAAGGTGAGGTGGGTGTTGAGCTGCGATGCTATCTGCTGTGGCTTGGCAGCGTCGAGCGGTGTCGGCGACTGGTTGTTGCGTGTCTGCTTCGGCTTCTGGTCGTTGATTCCGGCTGGAGGGTCGGAAGTGAGTATCTGTGCAAGATTGTTCGTCTTGTCGGTAACGACGCGATACGAAAGCTTGACATCTTTGCCGAAAGTGCGTGTAAGCACCTTTCCCAACAGATCAATGAAGTTCTCTTCCAAGTATTCGTAAACGAATGGACTCGGAACCTGCACCAACAGAGTGTTCGTCTCCTTCTTGTAAGCCTCGAACACTATTGGCTTGAACCATGTATTGAACTGCTGCGGTGAGACATTCTCTTTAATGAGCAAGAGACTCTTGTCCCATAGAGCATTGGGAGTATCGGCCATATATATACTTTCTGATAAAAAAGAATTGTCGCTAGACTTGTCTTTAATTACTTGTTTTTCAGCTTTTCGCCATATCTCCATAGGGTAATATCCCGAAAAGCGTGTGCAAATTTCGCAAAAAAAATCGGATTACACAAATGGGTGTAGACTTTATTTTGCAACAAATTTGTAACGTGCTTTTATAGTGGAATTTAGAAAACGGAGAGGAAACGCGCCGCGACCTGCTGGAACAGGAAGGAGGCTGGCTTCCTCATGATTTCATCTCATAGCGACAATGAATCATGGATCGGAAACCAGCCTCCTCTCGTTATCCCCCGCGGGGGAGATTATGGTTATCCTTTCTGTCTACTTTTCCGCTATTTATCATTTATCCTTCTTTCCGAAGATGGAGAAGTGTACGTAGCGTTTCGGATGCGCCTTGAGGTCGATGAGCAGGGAATCTGCCGACTTCACTGTGGCGTTCAGGTCGTAGTAGAGGTTAGGATCTCGCATTAGGAGTCCGAGGGAGCCCTGGTTGTTGTTGAGCTGATGGGTGAACTCCTGCACGTTCTGCAGCGTGGTGTTCACCTTCTGCATCGTGCCGTCTACGTCTACCTTGGCGAGCTTGCCTGTTATCACCTCCGTGTTGTCCATCACGTTGTCTGCCTTGGCGAGAAGTCCCGGCACTCGTCTGTTGAGCGTTCCGAGAAGCGTGTTGAGCTGCCTTGTAGATGTGGTGAGGTTGCCGGTGACGGTCTCCACATTATGAAGCGAGTTGGCGATGGCAGGATCCTGCAGCAGCGTGTTCACGCTGCAGAGTATGGAGTCGAGCTTCGGCAGCATCTTCTGCACGATAGGTATGAGGTCTTTCATCTGTCCCATCGCACCGTCGTTGATGCCTCCCACGATGGTCTCTCCCGGGTTGATGCGCTCACGCATATTGTTGGCAAGGAGCAGGTTCACCTTCACGTTGCCCATGAGGTCGCTAACTATTTCTGCGCTGCTGCCTTTAGGTATGCGCATGTCTTTGTTGATGCTTGCCTCAACGATGATATCCTTTGTCTGGCCATAGTCGTATTGGATGTTTCTCACCACACCCACCTGATAGCCGTCGGCATAGATGGGGCATGAGGAACTCAGTCCGCTGATGTCCTTGAAGGATATGTAGTATTTGCTTTCGGACGAGAAGAGGTCGAGTCCCTTCAGGAAGTTCATTCCGAGAAAGAGCACTACGAGACCTACGATTGCCACGATGGCGATTTTCACTTCTTTGGTAAAATACTTCATATAGGGTCTTTTTGTTGTATATATTAATATATGTAAGGAATTACTTGTTCATCCCGTTTGCCGTCAGCCTCATCGCCTTCACCTGGCGACGGGTCAGCGCCGCTGCTTGAAGATGCGTATCGCCTCGGTGATGTTCATCTTGCTGCCGTTTCTGAATGCCACGATGAAGCATCCCGGGAATTCTGTGGCGAGCGAAGCTCTCAGACGGTTGATGGCATTGTAGTTGGTAGAGGCGCCGATGGTGTATTTGTACATTCCGCCTTCCTCATACATGTCTATTCCGTCGTATCCCTTGAAGCGCGGACTGTTCTTTGCCTCCTTCGTGGCGTTTGCCATTATCTGCACTTTGAAAACGGGAGCGTCGGCATCGTCTGCCTTTGACGTTCCGGCAGGGGCATTGACGGTTTTCGCTGCCGCCCTTCTCGGTTGGCTCGTGGCTAACTGGGGTTTGCTTGCCGTTGTTTCAGCATTTCTTGCGGCATTACGGTTCTTCTGTTTGTCCGCATCGTCCTGCGGAATGAGCGTCGGCAGGCTCACCTTGTCTGACTCCTTTGGCGCCACCAATGGCACGTTGACGCCGGAATAGTTGTCATTCTTGTATTTCGCAAAGGCACTGTATATGCCTCTGGCGATATTGTCGATGCTGGCATCATCGTTGAGCAGCCGCTCCTCGTCGGGAGTGGTGATGAAGCCAAGCTCTATCAGGCATGCCGGCATGGATGTCTCTCTCAAAACGAGGAACACGTCCTGCTTCACTCCCTTGTCAGGACGGCTTGCCGTGGAGCACACGCTTTTCTGCACGTGTTTGGCGAGTTCCACGCTTTTCGCCATATTCTTGTCGTGGATGAACTCAAACATAATGGCGCTCTCAGGAGAGTTGGGGTCGTAGCCCTCATACCGTTCCTTGTAGTCGCTCTCATAGGTGATGACGGCGTTCTCGCGCTGCGCCGCACTGAGTTTCTCGTTAGACCGCCGCATTCCCATCGTGTAGGTCTCCATTCCGCGGGCTATCCTGCCTCCGGGCAGTGCGTTGGTGTGGATGGAGATGAACACGTCGGCGCGGTTCTTGTTGGCGATGTCGGCTCGCTTGTGGAGCGGCACGAAGACGTCGGTCTTTCTGGTGTATATCACTTTCACGTCGGGACAGTTCTTCTCCACATAGCGCCCGAAAGCGAGCGCCATCTTCAGGTTGATGTTCTTCTCGTATGAGAAACTGCCCTTTGCCCCGGCATCATGTCCTCCATGTCCAGCGTCGATGACGAGCGTGAACTGTCTTGCGGCGACGTCTGCCACCACAAGAATCATGAACGCCGCCACCAGCAGCGCACGTATCAATCTATAACAGCTGTATTTCTTCACTTCTGCAAATTTAGTCATAAGTTTTGTCTTTGATAACAAAAATGCGGAATATTGAACATTTAGTTGTCTTTTTCGTCATTTCTCCAGTGCAACTGAACACCTGCACCCCTGCTGTCAGCCCCCATCGGAGGGTTTTCTTTGGTCACGCTGACTGTCAGTTCTTCTATCTGGGGCATCTCGCTGAGTATGCGTCTGCCTATCCTTCCTGCCACGTGTTCGATGAGTTTCGAGGGCACTGCCATCTCTTCTTTCACCATTCTGTGGATGTCGGCATAGTTCAATGTGTCTGCCACGTCGTCGGTCTCTGTGGCACGCTGCAACTGACAGCCCGCCTCGACGGAGACGAGAAAGTCTCCGCCGGTGAGCGTCTCTTGCGGCAACACGCCATGACGGGCGTAGAAACGCATGTCTTTGATGAATATCTTTCCTTGTGTGAGTCTCATCATGGGGCTTTTATGGATTATCCGCAACGTGATGATCCGCAGTTCTTGCAGATGAGGCATCCCTCCTGGTATACGAGTGTCTCCTGACCGCAGACCGGACATTTCTGTCCCTTTGCCTCCGTTCCGTCTACTATATATTTCTTGAGGGCTCTCTCCACTCCTATCTTCCATGTGTTGATGCTCTGGCTGTCCATCTGGAGCTGGCCCACGAGCTTTATCACGTTGGCAATAGGCATGCGGTAGCGCAACACGCCGGAGATGAGCTTGGCGTAGTTCCAGTATTCGGGGTTGAACTTCTCTGACAGTCCTTCAACGGTGGTCTTGTAGCCGCGCTTGTTCTCAAACTGGAAGTCGTAGCGTTTCTTTCCGTTTTCGTCTATCTTCTTGATGATCTTTCCCTTGTTCACGCTCTTTGGCAGCGAGATTCCCTCCTCGTCGTCCTGAAGACCGGTGAATATCTCGTATGGGTATCCGTCGAGCAGACCTACGAATGCCACCCACTTCTCCTTGTTGTTCTGGAATCGCACCACGTCGCATTCCAGTTCCTTGGGGCGCACCTCTGTCACGGTAGGCGGTTCGCAGATATGCTTCTCCTCCGCTTTCTTCTTGTCTTTCTTCTCCACGGCAATCATCACTCCCGAACGTGATCCGTCGCGATACACCGTGCATCCCTTGCAGCCCGAACGCCATGCCTCCACATAGAGACGGTTTACGAGCTGCTCGTCCACGCTGTTCGGCAGGTTGATGGTCACGCTGATGCTGTGGTCCACCCATTTCTGTATCGCTCCCTGCATACGCACCTTCATGAGCCAGTCCACATCGTTTGCCGTGGCCTTATAATATGGCGATTTCTCTACGAGCTGGTCGAGTTCCTCCTGGGTATATCGTTTCTCGGTGTCGTAGCCGTTAATCTTCATCCATGTCAGGAACTTATGGTGGAAGACGATGAATTCCTCGAACGAGTCGCCTGACTCGTCAACGAAGTCCACGTGTACGTCGGTGTCCGTAGGGTTCACCTTGCGGCGGCGCTTGTATACGGGCATGAACACCGGTTCGATGCCGCTTGTGGTCTGGGTCATCAGACTGGTTGTTCCTGTCGGGGCGATGGTGAGGCATGCGATGTTGCGGCGGCCATATTTCAGCATGTCGGCATAGAGTTCCGGCTCTGCCTCACGGATGCGGTTGATGAACGGATTGTTCTTCTCCCTCTCTGAGTCGTACACCTCGAAGGCTCCGCGCTCCTTTGCCATCACCACCGACGAACGGTAGGCGGCGAGGGCAAGCGTCTTGTGTACCTCCACTGAGAAGTCTGTCGCCTCCTGAGTGCCGTAGCGCAGGTTCATGGCAGCCAGCATGTCGCCCTCGGCAGTGATTCCCACTCCCGTGCGGCGTCCCATGGCGCTCTTGCGCTTTATCTTCTGCCAGAGATGCAGCTCTGTCTCCTTCACCACATCTGCCTGAGGGTCGCTCTTCACCTTTTCTATTATCTTGTCTATCTTCTCCATCTCCATGTCCACGATGTCGTCCATGATGCGCTGTGCCAGCGCCACGTGTTTTTTGAAGAGGTCGAAGTCGAAGTATGCCTCCGGTGTGAATGGGTTCACCACGTATGAATAGAGATTCACCGAGAGCAGTCGGCATGAATCATACGGACAGAGCGGTATCTCTCCGCATGGGTTTGTAGACACCGTGCGAAATCCGAGGTCGGCATAGCAGTCGGGGATGCTCTCACGGAGTATGGTGTCCCAGAAGAGCACTCCCGGTTCGGCGCTCTTCCATGCGTTGTGTACTATTTTCTCCCACAGTTTCTTGGCGTCTGCCTTCTTAGTCACTATCGGCGCATCGCTGTCGATAGGGAATTTCTGTGTGTATTCCTTGCCATCTATAGCGCACTGCATGAACTCGTCGTCGAGTTTCACCGACACGTTGGCTCCAGTGATCTTGCCTTCCTGCATCTTGGCGTCGATAAACGCCTCGCTGTCGGGATGCTTCACGCTGATAGAGAGCATCAGGGCTCCGCGGCGGCCGTCTTGTGCCACCTCGCGTGTGGAATTGCTGAAGCGCTCCATGAATGGCACGACACCTGTTGAGGTGAGTGCAGAGTTGTTCACCGGAGTGCCCTTCGGACGGAGCTGCGAAAGGTCGTGGCCCACTCCGCCGCGGCGTTTCATCAGCTGCACCTGCTCCTCGTCCATGAGCATCACGGCGCCATAGGAGTCGGCGTCGCCGTCGAGACCGATCACAAAGCAGTTTGAGAGCGATGCCACCTGGTGGTCGTTGCCGATGCCGGTCATCGGACTGCCTGCCGGCACGATATAGCGGAAGTGGTCGAGCAGTTCGAACACCTGCTGCTCTGTGAGCGGATTGGGATAGTGGTTTTCTATCCTCGCCACCTCACGGGCGATACGCCAGTGCATGTCTGTCGGCGTCTGTTCGAAGATATTGCCGTAACTGTCTTTCAGCGCATACTTGTTGGCCCACACTCTTGCGGCAAGTTCGTCTCCGCCAAAATATTCCATAGAGGCACGAAAGGCCTCATCAAAGGTATAAGTCTTATTTTTTTCCATTTTTGCAATTAGGTAGAATAGTCTGTTATCAAAACTCTAATGCTCCGCTCCGAACTCCAGAAGGTTGTTCCGGCAGTATGGAGAAAACGGCGCAACGGATGCAAAGTTAATGACTTTTGCGGATATACGGAAAGAAAGATTGAGAAAGTTAATGCCACATCATTGCCATGAGGATTGTCCGCCGGAGGGCTTTCATGCCGTGTTTCCCAACGGCATTGAGACGTAGCGGAGAGGGATGACGGAAATATAAAAAACGTTAATGAAAACACGTCACCTATTTATATCGGAATTATTCATTACTTTTGCAACAGTGTAAATATGTTTCCATACACGGAAGCGCAATGCAAGCATGGAGGGACGGATGACTCCACAAGCTGCACGAACTATTATAACTACTATTATTTCCCTCAATGTGACCTTGTCGCTGATAATGGACGGTCAAAAAAAATATTAAGTCAATGAACATAAATACTAAAGCTACCAGCGGACATCACTATCACGAACACGTCCACCATCACCACCATAGGCATCATAAGGACGATGTGGAATCTTTCAAGCAGCAATCTTTGAGAGTGAGAAAGAGACGCAAGATGATTTCCCGTGTTCTCTTCGTCACACTTTCTATTCTTGCTGCAATCATCATCATTGCATGCGTGGCAAGCAACTGGCTTTTCTGAGGTTGGTTGCGGTAGCGGCTTTTGCTCCTCCCTTGACACGAAGGTGTTGAGTCTGTCCTGGTGTTGTATGCAAGAGATTTCCCGGAAAAACAACACCGCACATCTCCTTTCCGAAAAAGAACAAGAACATTCGGCATACAAAAAACAGCTGTAAGTCCAGAGTCGCTTTTACTCGAAGAACTTACAGCTGTTTTTTATCCCAAATCGGTCGTTAGGGCTTGCATGGATTTTGTTTTTTTGAAGGATAGATTTTGTTTGGCTTTTAATGAGTAATAGCAGGCTATTGCGAATTAAAAACAGACAAAAGACGCCTTATAAAAAGCAAAAGACAGCAAGCAGTATTAAAATACTAAATTGAACGGCCTAATGACCGTTTTGGGTTTATCCGTATGCCAGACACGTGTTGTCTTACTGCGGATTATCCCCAAACGGCCATCAGGCAGTTCATTGTAATATTCCAGAACTGCTTGCGGTCAGGAGGTTCCGCGATTTATCATCAGTCCACTACGATTGGCTTGTATTTCGGCACGAGGATCTTCATGATAACCCATCCGATGAGGTATGCCACGGCACAGATGCAGAACACGATCATGTAGCCGCCCTTCTTGCCCTCGAAGCCCATGAAGCTGAACTGTGCAGCGTTCTCGGCATAGGTGAAGAGCATACCTGAACCCTTGTTGATGAGGAACGAGCCGATACCTCCTGCCATGGCACCGATACCGGTGATTGTGGCGATTGTAGACTTAGGGAACATGTCGCCGATGGTGGAATAGAGGTTGGCTGACCATGCCTGATGGCCTGCGCCGAGAAATCCGATGATGATTGCCACCCACCATGCGCTGATTTCTCCCATTGGCTGGGCGATAAGACCGAGCAACGGGAAGCATGCGAATATCAACATGGCACGCATACGGCCGATGTATGGATTCATTCCCTTCTTGTCAACGAAATATGTGGGGAGGTAACCGCCGCCGATGCTCAACACCGTAACGATGGCGTAGAGTGTGAAGATGAGGGCAATAGCCATCGGACTGTCTGAGGTGTAGCCGTAAACATCCGAGAAGTATGCCGGAGCCCAGAAGAGGAAGAACCACCATACGCCGTCGGTCATGAACTTGCCCACGATAAACGACCATGTCTGTGGAAAGGTGAAGCACTTGAGGAATCCGATTGTCTTCTCCTCAGTGTGTTCCTCTTCTGACTCGGCGGCAACTTTCTCCTCTTCCTCGTCCTGCTCGATGTATGAAAGCTCGGCAGTGTTGGTGAACTTGCTCTTGCGTGGTTTGTCATAGAGCCATATCCAGAGGCCCATCCATATATAACCGAGCACACCGATCACCACGAATGCCATCTCCCAGCCCCAGGCGTTGGCGAGCAACGGAATGGTGGCAGGTGCGGCGAGGGCTCCTACTGAAGCTCCGCTGTTGAAGATTGAAGTGGCGAAAGCGCGGTCTTTCTTTGGGAAGTATTCTGCCGTAACCTTCACGGCAGCAGGGAAGTTGCCTGCCTCACCAGCAGCGAGGATACAGCGACATACGAGGAACGCATACATGCTGACAGTAGCTACCATCACGCCTGTGGCACCAATCACCTGAAGCGTGAAAATACCACAGAAAGCATGCATTACAGCACCGATTGACCATACGACGATAGACCAGAAGTAACCCTTCTTAGTGCCAACGAAGTCAACGAACTTGCCTGCGAAAATGTTTGCCACAAGGTAAAAGAATGAGAATGCCGCGGTGATGGTACCATAGATATCATCATTCCAATCGAACTCAGGAGAGATGAAGTCTTTCCATGTGAGAGAAAGAACCTGACGGTCCATGTAGTTGATTGTGGTGGCGAAGAAGAGCATTGCGCACATTACCCAACGCCAGTTAGTCATTTTGTTTGTCTTAATTGAACTCATTGAGCGTTTTTGTATTTTAGATTGTTAATTATGTTAGCAGTTTCCTGTAGTAGTTTGATGTCTTATTATTTTCTAAGTAGGTAATCAAAATTATTTTTATAATAGCTATGCTCTATTGTGATG